>Ga0102590_1001720_pt1 | contig 30620 bp, 25 predicted proteins | sample AraplaMF_Col_mMF_FD_76859 | JGI IMG/M metagenome (GOLD analysis project Ga0102590, IMG submission 76859) | Arabidopsis root microbial communities from the University of North Carolina, USA - plate scrape MF_Col_mMF | ecosystem: Host-associated > Plants > Roots > Endosphere | place: USA... | reverse complement strand
GCCATCAGCAGTCGCTGCCGGTCCTCAACATCGACGCCTCACGCGTCGGAGGAGATTTCATGGGATTCATTGATCGTGACATTCAGCCGTCGTCAGACGCCGGGCTGCTGGATGCCTATTCCGAAACGGTGTCGAATACCGTCGACATGGTCGGTCCGGCGGTCAGCCGTATCGAGCGCATTGGCGGACGAGCGGGGCATGGTTCGGGCTTTGCCATTTCGCCCGACGGTCTCATCGTTACCAACAATCACGTCGTCGGCGATGCAAAAGCCGTCACCATCAAGACACCTGACGGTACGGTCGTCGAGGGCCGGGTGCTTGGCCGGGATGAAGATACCGACCTTGCTCTGATCCGGGCCAACGACTGGTCCGGCGCCTGGGCGCAGCTTGCCGACTCGAAGAAACTGAAGCGCGGGCATATTGCTGTCGCCATCGGCAATCCGCTTGGCTTCGAATGGACCGTCACTGCCGGCGTCGTTTCTGCCCTCGGACGCTCGATGCGCGCCGCGAGCGGTCGCCTGATGGAAGATATCATCCAGACGGACGCAGCGCTGAACCCCGGCAATTCCGGCGGTCCGCTGGTCTCTTCGTCGGGTGAGGTCATCGGCGTCAATACGGCTGTGATACAGGGCGCACAGAGCATCGCCTTTGCAGTCGCCTCGAACACCGCCAAGCATGTCGTGTCCGAAATCCTGCGTTTCGGCGAGGTCCGCCGCGGATATATCGGTATCGCCGCCGATACGGTCGATCTGCATCGGCGCATTGCACTTGAAGCCGGCCTTCCGCAACGGACAACGGTCCGCCTGCGCCGCGTCGAAGATGGTGGTCCTGCCGCGAGAGCTGGCCTTCGTGAAGGCGACTATCTGCTTGCAATCGCCGGCCATCCGGTATCGGGGATAGATGACGTCGTCCGGCTGCTGGATGGGTCGACGATCGACGCCGATGTCGAAGTGTTGATTTTCTCCATTGCGGGGCGGATCGAACAACGCACCGTTCGGCCGGCTAAAAGAGCACATTAGGCAACTGTTTAGCCGATATAGCTAAAGAAGAGAACGAAGTCGGAGATCGTGCTTCGTTCTCCAATCGCTGCAGGCTATGGCAGTCCTCAGGCGACGAGGCATTCGGCCTCGATTTCGGCGACAAACTGGGCAACGGTCTCGCCGATGATTTCGGGGTGGTCCTCCTGTAGATAGTGCAGGCCAGACCCCAGCTTCACCAGCCGGCAATTGTGCAGACGTCTCGCAAAATCCTCGGCAACCGCCAACGGAATGAGCGCACCCGGATCTCCAGCAAAGAGGAGCTTCGGATAGGTCGATGCCGCCAAAGCCTCATGTGCTTTTTCCATGCTTGCATAGACATCCGCCGGCTCACCGGCAATCGGCAGTTCATTCGGAAATCGCCAGGTTGGCCGACGCGAGGCCGGTGTGGGGAACGGCGCTCGATAGACGGCCATCTCCTCCTCGCTGAGTTGGCGGGAGGTTGCGCCGGGAAGCACGCCTTCAACGAAGATATTTTCCCTCAGGATGAGTTCTTCGCCCTCTCCCGGCGTGCGAAACTTGCGAAATATCTCACGCTCGGCACTGTTCTGCAGGAATTCGTCCCAGGTCGGTATCGGCCGGATGAACTCCATGAAGGCCAGGCCACGAACGAAGTCGGGACGGCGGGCGGCGAGATGGAGTGCCAGCCCGCTTCCCCAATCCTGGGCGACGAGATAGGCCGACTTAATGCCCATCGTCGCGATGAACGCATCGAGGTAACGCGCATGATCCTCGAAGCAATAGGCAATGTCCGGCTTGCCCGATTGTCCGAAGCCGATCAGGTCAGGGGCGATGCAATGGGCGGCCCGAGCGACAAGCGGAATGATATTGCGCCAGATATAGGACGACGTGGGATTGCCATGCAGAAACAGGGCGACGGGGCCGTCCGTCCTGCCGGCCTCGCGATATGCCATTTCGGAATCGAGCACCGGCACGCGCGGCAGACTGATATCATGTCTCATGGGTGTGATCCTTGAACACGGTGGCAAAAACGATCTTCTTGAACCGCTCCAAGGGCTGGGCATCCCGCGATACTTTCATGCGCAGGATCGCACCTTCCCATGAAGCAAGGAGGAATTCGGCCAGATCTTCCGGACCGATCGCATCATCGATCTCTCCGGAGGCCTGTCCTTCGGCAATGCAAGCCGTAAATGGCGCGCTCCATTCGCCAAAAATTTCCGCGAGCCGCGTGCGCAGCATCTCGCTCTGCGGCGCCGCCTCCAGGCTGAGATCGCCGATGAGGCAGCCGCGGCTGAAACCATCGGCAGCCAGACGGCCGGTGATGATATCGAGGTATTTCTCGATGCGCTGGCGTGGCCTCAGCCTCACATCCCCCAGCGCCGTCTCGATGGCACACTGAAGATCCTGAAAATAGAGATCGAGCACCTCCTTCGTGAATTCCTCTTTGGAACGGAAGTGGTTGGTAAACGAGCCCTGCGGCACGCCCGCCTCGGCAACGATGTCGCGAACGCCTGCGCCAATGTAACCCTTGCGGAACATGACCTTGCGGCCCGCTTCAAGAATGGTGTTTCGGTGTGAGTGCTTTGCCATGGCTGCTATAATACGTACGACCGTATTAAAATCAAGAGTGAAATTGCCGGCGCGACGTAAAGGGCGTCAAACCGAAAAACATGCATAAAAATAAAGGCACCCGCCTACCGGCCGGTGCCTTGATCATTTCCACGATATCGAACTTAGCGGCCTACAGGGAACCAGACATTCCCGAGGTCGCAGCAAGTAGTCCGTATAGTGCCGACGGCTCATCAGAGAACACGTCATAAATACAGGGTGCTGCGAAAACCGCTGCTCCCAGAATGACAATGATGATCCTTTTCATCGAAGCCTCCATCGGCGCAGCCGGACTGCGCCTTCTGTTATCAGTAACCCTAGACGAGGTTCAGCTCGACATTGATGTTGCCGCGCGTCGCCTTCGAATAAGGGCAGGTCTGATGAGCCTCTTCGACCAGCGCTCGGGCGACCTCGGGCTCCAGACCCGGCAGGCTGATGTTGAGACGAGCCTGCAGGAAATAGGCGTCGCCCGTCATGCCGAGATCGACTTCCGCATCGACAGCGGTATCGGCCGGAAGCCTCAGCTTCCGCTTACCGGCAGCAAGGCCCATCGCGCCGATGAAGCAGGCGGACCAGCCGGCAGCAAAGAGCTGTTCGGGATTGGTGCCGGCATGGGCGCTGCCCGGAGGCGAAAGCTTCACGTCGAGCTGCGCGTCACTGCTGCGGGCGGAGCCGTCACGGCCGCCTGTCGTGTGGGTCTTGCCGGTATAAAGAACCTTTTCAATCGTCGTCATGAGAGCACTCCTCGATTTCGTGTCGCGAGCTGCGACATCTGGTGACGGAGTGGTTTTGACGGCTTGACGTATCCAGTATGTTTCCGAAATCGGCCGAACTGTATCAAAGCGTAGCGCAGGTCAATCTGGACATTCTCGCATACAAAACAGCGAAAAATTCAGTTGGCGCGGATGGTGACCTCGGCGGCCAATCCGCCGCCCTCGCGGTTATACAACCGCACTGAACCACCGATCGCGGCAGCCAGCTGCTGGGCGATGGCAAGACCGAGTCCGGTGCCGCCTGTCTCGCGATTGCGCGATTGCTCCAGCCGGAAGAAGGGCTGCATTGCAGCCTCGAGCATAGCCTCTGGAATGCCGGGGCCACGGTCCGTCACGGTGATAACGATCGCCTCTTCACCGTTTCGCTCGACGCCGATTTCGGCGGCCCCAGCAAATTTCAGGGCGTTGTCGATAAAATTCGTCAGAATACGACGCAACGCATGTGGCTTGGTCGATGCGACGCCCTGCACCAAACCGACCACACTGACGTCTTTGTCCATGTCCTGATAGTCGTAGGCGATGCTATCGATGAAGGACGAGAGATCAATGCGCGAAAACTTTTCACCACTGCCGTGGGCGCTGCGGGCATAGGCGATTCCGTCCTGCACCAGGCGTTCGATTTCGCCGAGATCGCGGACCAGCTTGTCCTTCTCGGGGGACTCATCTGCCATGTCGGCGCGCAGCCGCATGCGGGTGATCGGCGTTTGCAGGTCGTGGGAGATTGCGGCCAGTATCTGCACACGCTCCTCGAGATAGTGCGCAATTCGCTCCCGCATGGCGTTGAAGGCGCGAGCCGCATGGGCAACCTCGCTCGGCCCGCGCTCACTGAGCGGCGGCCCCTTCTTGTTCGGGTCAAGTTCATCTGCCGCCGCGGCAAGAGCGCCAAGCGGGCGGATCGCCTGGCGCACGGCAAACCATGTGCAGAGCACAAGCAGCGCCATCTGGATGGCAAGCACGTAGGGAAGCCATGCCGCAATGGGCATGGGCGGGCGCGGCGTGATGTCAATCGTCAGGGGACTTCCATCACTCAGCGTCAGATGCGCCTGCAGGCGGCTAATGTCGCCTGGGATGGATTCCATGCGGATCGGATAAGTACCCCCGATCGCCTCTTCGATCCTGCCGCCGATTTCCTTGCCCTTGCTGGAGTTATCGGGCACGCCCGGCAGACCCGGCCCAAGTTCGAAACGATAATTGCCGCGACTCAGGCGGTCGAGCAGGTCGCCCCGCTGATCCGCCGGCAAGCGATCGAGTACCGCAATCGAGGTCGCAACGTCACTCTCCAGCGTACCAAGCATGACGGCCTTGGCCGACATGGAACGCTCGACGAAGAGCACCGTGAATGACAGGCCGTAAGCAATCGCCAGGCCGAAGAGCAGGATAAGGAAAAGCCGGGCCCTCAGCGTGCTCGGCCAAAACCCGAAGCGAAGCCCCCCGCTCGCACTCATGACCTCGCCTCTTCAATCTCCACCGGAACGGAAAAGACGTAACCCTCGCTGCGCACCGTCTTGATATAGGTCGGCTCGCGTGCGTCATCGCCCAATCGCTGACGCACGCGGCTGACCAGAAGGTCGATCGAGCGGTCGAAGAGCTCCGCATCGCGGCCCTGTGTCAGGTTCAAGAGCTGATCGCGGTTGAGCACCCGCTGAGGGTGATCGATGAAGACGCGCAGCAGACGATATTCGGCGCCGCTGAGCGCAATCTCCGTTCCCTGCCTGTCGAGAAGATGCCGGCCGACAGTATCGAGACGCCAGTCGCCGAAACGAAGCCATTGCCCCGCCTCCGAGATCTGCAGGTTCGGAGGCAGAGCGCGCGTGCGTCGCAGCACAGCCTTGATGCGCGCCAGCAATTCGCGCGCTGCGAAGGGTTTCGGCAGATAATCGTCGGCACCCATCTCCAGCCCGATGATGCGATCCATCTCGTCGCTCCTGGCCGTGAGCATCAGGATCGGCGTAGCCTTATGCTTACCAGCACGCAGCTCGCGGCAGAGCACGAGCCCGTCGTCACCCGGCATCATGACGTCGAGCACGATGAGATCGACCGTATTGCCTTCGAGAAAACTGCGCATCTGTCGGCCATCGGCCGCGACTGACGCCCGAAGACCGTTCTTCTTCAGATAGCTCGAAACCAGCTCACGGATTTCACGATCGTCATCGACGATCAGGATATGGTCGATATGCTCCATGTCAGGACTTTCGGATCCTCTATCTGTTGGCGCCAGCAGAATTTTTATCTCAACGCAGACTCGCTGCTTCCTGTTTTGACTCTGAATTGGCTGCCGCGAAACAGGGAATTCCGTCCGCGGCAGCAAAGGCTGACTTTAGAAGCGATCGACATCCAGGATGGCTTGGGCAAAGGCCTGCGGTGCTTCTTGCGGCAGGTTGTGGCCGATGCCGCCGGTGATGGTGCGATGCTCATATCTGCCGGTGAACTTCTTGGCATAGGCAGAAGGGTCCGGATGCGGCGCGCCATTGGCGTCGCCCTCCATGGTGATGGTCGGCACTGTGATGACCGGGAAGGCGGCAAGTTTCTTTTCCAGCGCGTCATACTTCTTTTCGCCATTGGCAAGGCCAAGCCGCCAGCGGTAGTTGTGGATGGTGATCGCGACATGATCCGGGTTTTCGAATGCCTTGGCGGTTCGATCGAAAGTTGCGTCATCAAATTTCCACTGCGGCGAAGCGAGCTTCCAGATCAGCTTCGCGAAATCATGCCGGTTGGCTTCGTAGCCCTCGCGGCCACGTTCCGTAGCGAAATAGAACTGGTACCACCAGGACAACTCGGCCTGCGGCGGAAGCGGCTTCTTGTTGGCTTCCTGGCTGCCGATCAGATAGCCGCTGACAGAGACCAAACCCTTGCAGCGCTCCGGCCAGACGGCGGCCAGGATGTCCGCAGTGCGGCCGCCCCAGTCATAGCCGCCGATCACGGCACGCTCGATCTTCAAAGCATCCATGAAGGCGATGATATCGATGGCGATGGCAGCCTGCTGACCGTTGCGCGGTGTCTTCGCGGAGAGGAATTCGGTTGTGCCATAGCCGCGCAGATAGGGGATCAGTACCCGGTAGCCGGCATCGGCGAGCGCAGGCGCTACATCGACGTAGCTGTAGATGTCGTAGGGCCAGCCATGGAGCAGCAGGACAACCGGACCATTTGCGGGACCGGCTTCAGCGTAGCCGACATTCAATACGCCAGCCTTGATCTGCTTCAGCGGTGCAAAGGACGTATTCGAACCTGGCGTGACGGCGGGCGCGGTCACCTGTGACTGGGCGCCGGCGGCGCTTGTCAGGCCAAACTCGACGGCAGCCATGGTCATGGCCGCAACACCGAAAAAACGACGACGCTGAATATTGATTTCGCTGGACATTGGCTTTCTCCGTTTCAAGTTGATGGCAAGGAGAAAACAGCTCGCATGTATCCCCGATGTTTCGGTATCCGCTTCAATTGCATGCGGATGTAGCATCCGGGCTTCCGGATACGTTCTGATACAATGGCTGCCTTCCTAATCGAAAATCCGTTTGATGAGGAAATCACGAAGCACGACGGCATTGTTGTGCTCATCATCGCGGGCGGCATAAAGCAGGGTGACCGTGCCTTTTTCTGCGAAACCGAGCACCTGATCTACCTCTTCCTCCTTTTGCTGAAGCTCGACGATGTAGCGCTTGCAGAACTCCTCCCAGCGATCGGGCTCATGATTGAACCAGTGGCGCAACTCGGTGCTGGGTGCGATATCCTTCAGCCAGGCATCGAGAGCAGCGCGGTCTTTGCTGAGGCCGCGCGGCCAGATGCGATCGACAAGCAGGCGGGCGCCATCGGCAGCAGCTTTGGCCGCATAAACCCGCTTCAGCTTTATATTCTCCTGACTGATCGTCATGTGATCCTACCTGCTCCGCCACGCTCTCCCAAAAGAAGGTTCCATCGGCGAGACATGATGCGGGAAGATAGCGTAGCCCTCATCTGTGCGCTTCCTACACTTCGGTACACATTGCCATAAAACCAGACACATCCGAGATACATCGCCTCGACCAGATAGCCACGTTGCTGATCGGGCCGCATCGCCGTCCAGAGTCCGATCACCCGGTTTCAAAGGAAACGACGATGACACTTCTTATCATTGCTTATCTTGGAGGGGCGCTGACCATATTCAGCCCCTGCATTCTCCCCATTCTGCCCTTCGTCTTTGCCCGTGCCGGACAGCCATTCGTGCGCAGCACGCTGCCCATGCTGATCGGCATGGCCGCAACATTCGCGTTGGTAGCGACGCTTGCGGCAGTTGGCGGCAGCTGGGCGATCAACGCCAATGAATATGGCCGCCTTGCCGCGCTGACCCTGCTTGCCATCTTTGGCATCAGTCTTCTTTCGCCCCGTATCGCAAGCTTCATCACCCAGCCTGTCGTCGATTTCGGCAACCGCCTGCTGAACGCTTCCGGCAAGACCGGTGCTGCGCCGACTGTGGCGAGCGCGCTCGTTCTCGGCGTCGCGACCGGTCTGCTCTGGGCGCCCTGCGCCGGGCCAATCCTCGGTCTCGTACTGACCGGCGCCGCACTCCAGGGCGCGAACCTGCAGACGACGTTCCTGCTGCTTGCCTATGCCGCTGGCGCCGCCACTTCGCTGGCTGTTGCACTCTCAGTCGGCGGCAAGATCTTTGCCGGCATGAAGAAGTCGCTTGGCGTCAGCGAGCGCATTCGTCAGGGCCTCGGCGCTGCCGTACTCGCAGGCGTCGCTGTCATTGCACTCGGTCTCGACACTGGCCTGCTTTCGCAGCTTTCCTATGCCAGCACCGCATCCTTCGAGCAGGCCGTTCTCGACAGGGTGAATGTGAAGCCAACCGATGGAGGATCGTCCGAAGTCGCGAGCAACGACAAGGCGATCGGTCTTGCCGATGCGAAACCTTTCCATAGCGATCTGCCGGTCGAAGGTCGGGCGCCATCGCTGGACGGTGCCGTCGAATGGCTGAACTCGCCGCCGCTGACTATGGAACAACTCCGCGGCAAGGTCGTACTCGTCGATTTCTGGACCTATTCCTGCATCAACTGCATCCGCACTATCCCCTATGTCCGCGCCTGGGCTGAAAAATACAAAGAACAGGGCCTTGTTGTTATCGGCGTGCATGCCCCGGAATTTGCCTTCGAAAAGAAGATCGACAATGTCAAAAAGGCCATTGGCGACTTCAATATCGGCTATCCGGTCGCAATCGACAACGACTACAAGATCTGGCGCGCCTTCGATAACAGCTACTGGCCGGCTCATTACCTGATCGATGCCAAGGGCCAGATCCGCGAACATCACTTCGGCGAAGGCAACTACCGGCAGACCGAGCAGGCGATCCAGGATCTGTTGCGCGAAGCCGGCAGCGAGACGGCAACAAGCGCACCGGTCGTGCCGGATGCGAAAGGTGCCGAGATGAGCCCGGACCTGAAGGACATCGGCTCCGGCGAGACCTATATCGGCTATCAGCAGGCCACCGGCTTTGCCTCCAATGAGAGCATGCGCGCCGATGCCACCAGGGACTATTCAGTCAAGCAGCCTGGTCTCAACCAGTGGGGTCTTTCGGGCAAATGGACTGTCGGCGCTGAAGAGGCGACCCTCGATCAGTCAGGCGGCGGCATCGCCTACCGCTTCAGCGCCCGCGACCTGCATCTCGTTCTTGGCCCAGCGACTGACGGCAAACCGATCCGCTTTCAGGTGACGGTCGACGGCAAGGCGCCAGGTGCCGACCACGGCAGCGATATCGATGCCGATGGAAACGGCACGGTGACCTCAACCAAACTCTACCAGCTCGTGCGCCAGTCCGGTGCCGTGGAAGCACGCAACTTCGAGATCCGTTTCCTCGATCCCGGCGTCCAGGCCTACGCCTTTACCTTCGGCTGAACTTCCTACTCCCGTTTAACTTGAACAACAGGAATAAACACCATGAAATACAAGTATTTTTCCACACTCGCCATCGCCTTCGCCACCAGCGTCATCGCTTTCACCGCCCAGGCAGCAGAGGTGAAGAACATCGTCATCGTCCACGGCGCTCTTGCCGATGGTTCCGGCTGGCGCCAGGCGACTGAAATTCTCGAAAAACGCGGCTTCAACGTCACCATCGTCCAGGAGCCAATCACCTCGCTTGCCGATGACGTCGCCGCCACCAACCGAGTACTGGACCTGCAGGACGGCCCAACCCTGCTCGTCGGCCATAGCTATGGCGGCATGGTCATCACCGAAGCCGGCAACAGCCCCAATGTGGCGGGCCTGGTCTATGTCGCGGCCTTCCAGCCGGACAAAGGGGAAAGCCTCATCAGCCTGGCGAGTTCCAAGCCGGCTGGCGGCATGAATATTCGTGAGACGAAGGACGGAAAATATCTTTACCTAGACCCGGCCGCCTTCGCGAACGACTTCGCCGCCGACCTGCCGAAGGACGAGGCGGCATTCCTCGCGAAGTCACAGGTCTTCGCCTCCAAGGAGGCTTTCTCTGCCAAGGCTGGCGATCCTGCCTGGAAGGCCAAGAAAAGCTGGACGGTGGTGGCCACCGAAGACCGTTCGATCAATCCCGATCTCGAACGCGACATGGCAAAGCGGGCAGGCAGCACGGTGACGGAGATCAAGGCAAGCCATGCTGTCTTCGCATCTCAGCCGGAAAAGGTTGCCGATGTGATCGCAAAGGCAGCCGAGGCGGCCAGCAAGTAATCGGATCAAAAGTAGCAACCGGAGCCGGTGGATCACTCCGCCGGCTCGTTCTCAGTGAATGTCTCCTTCATCGCTCTGATAATGACGACGGCCGATGCCGCGCCGGGATCGATGTGGCCAAGGGATCGTTCGCCGAGGCGGGCCGCCCGCCCGCGGGTCGCAACCATCGAACGGGTCGAGCGTGCGCCGGCATCACCGGCTTCCAGAATGTCGTTCCACATGTCCGAGACGGTCGCCTGCCGGTCGCGAGCGGCGGCAGCCGCTTCGGTTGCCGGGATCCAGGCATCCAGCATGGTCTTATCGCCGCGCTGGCCCTTGCCGCGATCCCGGATACCTGATGTCATTGCTTCGACAATTGCGGCCTGAGACGCGATCGAAAGCGTCTCGTCCCGCTTCAGGGCCTGCGCGGCCTTGCGGAAGGCGGTGGCATAGAGCGGGCCGGTCGATGCGCCAACGGCATCAAGAAAGGCGGATGCGGCGAGCGAAAAGACCTCTGATGGCAATATTTTATCGAGATCTTGCTTTGCCAGTTCGCCATTCACCGCCTGGAAGCCGAGCGACATGGTAATGCCGTGGTCGGCATCGCCGATCGCGCCATCCAGATCGGAGAGATGATCCTTCTCAGCCGAGATCGCCACCGATATCCGGTGAAACATCCTGCTGAGGCGGCGGGCCGCGTTTGCCGACATGCGTATCCTCCCAATTCATGCAGCCCAGTTCCCTGGGATGCTTTTACTTTTCAGTTTACGACCCTCAGAAACGCGGTATCGCAGGGGTGGTGCAGCAGATCCGTCAATTCCTGGTCGAGATGCAGAATGGATATGGATGCGCCGACCATGTCGAGCGATGTGCAATAATGCCCCACCCAGTTCGCTTCGATCTTGATCCCCTTTGCGCTCAGGCGCTGTTCCACCCGTCGATAGAGAATATAGAGCTCCATCAACGGCGTGCCGCCGAACGAGTTGACGAGAACGGCAACGCGGTCCCCCGCCACCGGTTTCATTTCCGAGAATATGCGATCCATGACGACATCGACCACGGCATCGGCGCTCATCATCTTTTCACGCATCACGCCCGGTTCGCCGTGGATGCCCATGCCGATTTCCATATCGTCGGGACCGATCTCGAAATTGTGGCGACGCGTCTGCGGCAGCGAACAGGGCTCCAACGCAACACCCATCGTGAAGGTGCGGTCATTGGCTTTTCGCGTTGCTGCCTCGCAAGCATTCAGCGACAGACCACGATCGCAGGCCGCACCGGCGATCTTGAAGATAAAGAAATTGCCGGCGACTCCGCGGCGGCCATCCCGATCCTCTACTGGCGAGGAGGAAATATCGTCGGTGGTAACCACGGTACGGACCTCGATATTGTCCTCCGCGGCCATTTCGGCAGCCATCTCAAAATTCATGACGTCGCCGGCATAGTTGCCGTAGACGAACAGCACGCCCTCCCCGCCCGATGCCGCCCTGGCGCATTGCAGGATCGGCCCCGGAGGCGGGGAGGAAAAGATATTGCCGACCGCGACAGCATCGGCGAGCCCCGTGCCCACATACCCGAGGAAGGCCGGCTCGTGGCCGGTGCCGCCGCCGACGACCAGTCCAACCTTGCCCGCCCGGGGGCCTGCGCGGGCAACGAGCGCGCGGTTGGAGCCGTCGACCGGGCGGAGGTAGCCCGCATGCGCCTTGACGACACCCTCGAGCATTTCCTCGACGACGTCGTCAGGGTTGTTCAGGAACTTCTTGATCTGGGTGCGCGCGCTGTTCAGCGGCGCTGAAATCTCACTTTCCACACGCGGACGCTGGAGGCTCTTCTGAGCGATTTCAGTAACCCCGTCGGCATTGAGGATGCCGCGGCCCGTAGCTGCATCGGTAATGAGGACATTGACATAGCCGCCGCGAAGCGTCGCGAGAATGGCCGGCACCTTGTCGAAGCCGCCGGCAACAGCAATGCGCATGTTGATCTTCTTCAGGAGATCAAGCGAGATGCCGACCGTCCGGTCGTCCAGGGGCCCGGCGACGGGCCGTCCATGGCCATCGATGAAGCGTCCCGCCACGACACCGGTCGCATCCTTCGCCAGGTAGTCCTGCAGCGATACGGACTCAAAAAAACCGCTGGTGTGGATGGTGGAATTCGGCCGCATAGAAGCGATGCCGAAAATCACCCTGTTCGCCCGTGAAAGCGCCTCGAACTGACGATCAATCAGCGGTTCACGCATCAGCAGATCACGCACTTCGGCGCTGGACACAATGGCAGGCGCCGCAATGTTGATGAGCCGGCCGTCGACCGCATCGGCAAAGGCTGCAGCACAGAGTTCCGGCGTATAGGCGAAAGTTGCGCTCGTGCCACCGGTGGCCTGCACGATGGTCATATCCTGCAGGCCCGAGATGGCGGCCTGCTCGCCAACCGCCATGATGGTGCGTCCCCAGACAACCGCCAGGGTGTCGCCCGACTTCAGGAGCTTCTGCAGTGCCTGCGCGCCTGCTGCACCAAGCCGCTCGATCAGCGGCCGCGCATTGTCGTCGCTCGGCACGACAAGACAGTCATGCAGGCCGAAATGCCGCTTCAGTTCCTGAGCGATGGTGAGCGAACTGAGGCGTGAGGGTTCGATGGAAATATTGACGATGCCGCGAGCGCGCGCATCGGCGAGGTAGCTGTTCACCGTAGCGCGCGAAATGCCCATGGTCTCGGCGATGTCGCCCTGAGTCATGCCGTCTTCATAATAGAGCCAGCATGCCCATACATAGGGATCGTCGCCGTAGCGCAGCGGGATGGGTTCGGCCGAAACGTCTGCCGCGTTGTTCTTTCGTGCCGATGATGTCTTAGCCGTCATCCTGCCTGGTTTCTCCTCGTCTGCAATCGACGGCGAAGATGAGCGTAAAAGCTGCAGTTTTCAACGTGCCTTCGCCCGATTGTTCCCGGCCGCCGAAGCGGCCGGGAAGGTGATGCAAGGGAGGATCGCGGGCTCTCACCAAAGCCCGATCTGTCAGGCCGACTGCAGCCTCGGTTCCACGCCTTCAGCCAGCGACGTCAGGATCAATGCACAGGATGTCGCGCCTGCATCGAGCACACCGAGCGAACGTTCGCCGAGCCGACTAGCGCGACCGACCTTTGCGACGAGATCGCGTGTGCTGTCGCGTCCGGCCTCGGCAGCTGCGACGAGCGCGTGAAGCGCCTCGGCAAAGGACTTTCCGCTGCCAATTGCCGTATCGAATGCAGTGATCGCCGGCACGAGTGTGTCGAGCAGTGTCTTGTCGCCGACCTTGGCCGAACCGATCGCCTGAATGCCGTCGAGACCATTGTGGAGCATGGAGCTGAAGGCGGCGGCATCGATCGCATCGGACTTTTCGATGGTTTCAGCAAACTGCGTGAACATCACGCCGTAAAGCGGCCCCATGGAGCCGCCGATCTCCGTCATCAGAACCGTGCCGAGCGTGTCGAGCGCTTCAGCCAGCGACATGTCGGTTCCCTTGATGCGCTCGGCGGCCATGCCGAAACCCTTGGCCATGTTGACGCCGTGATCGCCGTCTCCGATCTTGCCGTCAATTTCGCTCAGATAGGCGCGATTTTCGATGATCCGGTCGGCCAGCGAGAGAACGATTTCACCCGATCTGGCATTCTGAAATTGCTGCATTGACCCGCCTCCCCTCAGAGCATCGCAGGGCACTGGACATCGACATCCAGCAGTCGCTTCAGTTCGTCGTCCAATGCCATCACGGTCAGTGTCGCGCCGACCATTTCCAGCGATGTGAAATAGTTGCCGACATAGACCTTGTGGATCTTCAGTCCGCGTCCGGTGATTTCGGATTCAATAGTATCGTGGAGAATATAGAGCTCGTTAAGCGGCGTGGCGCCAAGGCCGGACACGATAACGGCGACTTCGGCTCCAGCAGCAAGCTGGTGATCGTCGAGAACGATCTTCGCCATCTCCTCCGCGACGTCCCTGGCCGATTTCAGCGGCTCGACACGCACGCCGGGTTCGCCATGGTGGCCGATGCCGACCTCCATCGTGCCAGGCTCGATGGTGAAATTGGGATGCCCGACGGAAGGCAGGGTACAGGGGCCGAGGCCGACTCCGATCGAACGGCAATTGTCGATCGCCTTCTGCGCGGTCGCCCTGACTTCCTCGAGGCTTGCGCCCTCGGCAGCTCTCGCGGCGCCGCACTTCCACATGAAGATCTCGCCGGCAACGCCACGACGCTTCTCGCGCTCCTCGGGGCTTGCGGAACAGACGTCATCATTGGCGACGACCGTGGCGATCTCGATGCCTTCCTTCGCCGCCAGCTTGATCGCCATCTTCACATTCATGTTGTCGCCGGCATAGTTGCCATAGAGGCAGACGACGCCCTTGCCGCCATTGGCTTCGCGGGCCGCATCGAGGAAGCTCTTTGCGGTTGGCGAGGAGAAAAGTTCGCCGACTGCCACGGCATCCAGCATGTTGCGGCCGGTATAGCCGATGAAGGCCGGTTCATGCCCCGAACCGCCGCCGGTGATGACGCCCACCTTGCCCGTGACCGGTGCGTGACGGGCGGCGATGACACGGGGATTTTGTGCTGATTGCCTTACGATGTCGGCATGAGCCTTGACGAAACCTTTGACGGTATCTTCGACGACCTCATCCGGATTGTTGATAAATCGCTGCATTATAACTCCTATCTACCGCGCGTCAGATAATGGTGTAACCGCCGTCGACCAGAAGGTCCGCGCCGTTGATCATATCGGCACCATTGGAAGCCAGGAACACCGCCGCGGCCGCAATCTCCTCCGGAAAAGCAAAACGACCGGAGGGAATGCGCTGTTTCAGCGCCTCGCCGCGCGGGCCATCCCATGCCTTCCTGCCGAGATCGGTCAGGACGACTGTCGGAGAGATGGTGTTGACGGTAATGCCGTGTTTGCCCCATTCGGCGGCAAGCGTCTTGGAGAGACCGATGACGCCGAATTTCGAAGCACAGTAGGCGACGTGCTGATCGATCGCGACGGTGCCCGCCTGCGACGCCATGTTGATGATCTTGCCACCCTTGCCCGCCTTGATCATGGCGCGGCCGGCAGCCTGGGAGACCAGGAACGTGCCCTTGAGATTGATGGCGATCGTCTTGTCCCAGGCGTCGAGACCCAGGTCCTCGGCCGGCGCAAGCATGACGACGCCAGCGCTGTTGACGGCGATATCGATGCGGCCGAAGGCAGCTTCGATATCAGCAATCACATTCTCGACCGACTGCGGATTTGACACGTCACAGACAAAGGATCTGGAACCGTTGCCGAGCTCTTCAGCCTTGCTTCGTGCCACCGATTCATTGATGTCGATGACGGCAACGACAGCGCCCTTGGCGGCCATGGCGGATGCAATGGCGCTGCCGATACCGGACGCGCCGCCCGTAACCAGAGCGACCTTGCCGCTCAGGGAAAAGTTCAGGTCAACCTGTTTGGAATCAGTCATGGCTCTCTCTCGAACTCAGGGTTTGGGGCGGGGTATGATCCCGCCCCAGCGAGGATCACTTGCGGGTAGACAGGAGCTGATCGACGTTTTCAGCCGTCACCGGGGTCCACGGAACATTGTAGGTCTTATCCTTACCGCCGTTCCAAGGCATGTCCTTGTAGGTGGTCCAAATATCGGACTCCGGCTTGTAGTCGCCCTTCTTGGCATTAAAGATCGCCAGATCCAGGGCGCCTTGAGCCTGAGCGCGCGCATCTTGCAGGATCGACGTCATTTCGCCCGCCTTGACTGCACGCAGGGCATCGGTGACGCCGTCGATGCCGGCGATCGCGAAGCTCTTGACGTCGAGACCGGCAGCCTTGACCGCTTCGATGGCGCCAAGCGCCATTTCATCGTTCTGGCCGATGATACCGTTGATCTGGTTCGGATGAGCCGTCAGCCAGTTTTCCATCAGCGTCTGGGCCTCCGCGCGCGACCAGTTTGCCGTCTGGTCTTCGAGAACCTTCACATCCGGGCACTCGGCAAGCGCCTTCTTGTTGCCTTCCAGACGCTGGATCTGGGCGGACTGACCGACCGGGCCTTCGATGATAACGACATTACCCTTGCAGCCGATCTTGTCCAGAACGCTCTTGGCTTCGAGATAGCCGGACACAGTATCGTCGGAACCGACATAGGATGTCAGCTGATCGGAGTTGACGCGGGTGTTGGAACCGATGACCGGAATGCCGGCATCGACGGCCGACTGGACGGCGGCCGCACCTGCATCGACGTCGATCGGGGCGAAGATGATCGCGTTATACTTCTGCGTGATCATCGTCTTGAACTGGTCCTGCTGGACCAGCGCATCATAGCGGCCGTCGAATACCGTCAGTTCGACTTCGCCGCTCTTGACGGCCGGGTGGTCCTGGAGCGCTGCCGTCCAGATCTGCATGAATTCTGCGTTGAGGCCGTAAGGGGCTGCGCCGATCTTGATCTTTTCCTGGGCTGCGGCAGACGTTGCCAGCAGCGCCGTTGCCGAAGCAAGCGCAATCAGAAGCTTTCTCATTTCCATTCTCCTCCACTTTGGGTTTAGGCTGCCGGCATGGCTTGCCTGTCGGACGGGGCGGCGAGCTGCCTGCCCCCGAATTTCTGCTGGTGAGCTCAAGCTCCGAAATTTCGTTTCTGGTCGAGCATGACGGCGCCGACGATCAGGGCACCCTTCAGGACCTGCTGGTAGTAGGACTGGATACCCATCAGATCGAGGCCATTGTTCATGACACCGATGATGAGGGCGCCAATCAGTGTTCCCGTCACACGGCCAACGCCGCCGGAAAGGCTTGTCCCGCCGATGACGACTGCCGCGATCGCGTCCAGCTCATAGGCGACACCTGCCTGCGGCAGACCCGAACCGGTACGGGCGCTGAGCAGAATACCCGCAAGCCCTGCCAGGCCGCCCGAGATGACATAGACGGTGAAACGGATACGATCGGTATTGATGCCCGAAGTCTTGGCCGCATGCGGATTGCCGCCGACGGCATAGATGTAGCGGCCGAAGCGCGTGCGGTTGAGGATCCACCAGGAGACCGCAAAGACGACGGCAAGCACGATGACCGGCGCGGGAACGCCGAACACGTCGCCGGTGCCGATCCAGCGGAAGGCAGGTGTCAGCGCGGGAACCGGACGGCCGCCGCCGTAGATCAGCGTCATGCCGCGGGCAGCCGAAAGCATGCCGAGTGTCGCCACGAAGGCCGGCACCGAGAAACGTGAGACGATCACACCCGAGATCGAACCGCAGATGATGCCGACGAACACGCCGACAAGCAGGCCGACGCCGACCGGATAAGGCGAGCCAATGACGCCCGCCGTAGCAGACGTCGTTGCAAAACTTGCACTGACGATGCCGGCGAGCGCGACGACCGAGCCGACCGACAGGTCGATACCGCGCGTCAGGATGACGAAGGTCATGCCGATCGCCAGCACGCCGTTGATCGACGTCTGCAGCAGCACGTTGGAGATATTGCCGCCCGTCAGGAAGAATTCGTTCGAGAACGACAGGATAATGACCAGGATCAGGAACGCGAGGAAGATCCCGTATTCCTGCACGATCAGGCGCCGCTGTTCCGTCTTGAACCAGCCACCCGTACTCTTGTTCTCACTCACTGACACTGCCTGCTCCTCTGGTGCCGGACGAACGCCCTGACTCTGGTCAGGTTGATAGGTGGACGAGTGATTGGGCATTCGTCTCCTCCCGGCTGTATATTCCGGCGCTCTTGCCGCCGCGCATCACCATGATGCGGTCCGACATGCCGAGAACTTCGTCGATTTCCGATGAGATCATCACCACAGTGCCGCCGCCTTCGGCGAAATCGCAGATGATGCGATAGATTTCACGCTTGGCCCCGACATCGACGCCGCGCGTTGGCTCATCCAGCAGCAGGACCTTGGGGTTGCGCAGGAACCACTTGCCGAGGACGACCTTCTGCTGATTGCCGCCGGAAAGGCCTGATACCGGCATGGTGTCGCGTGCTGCCTTGATTTGAAACTGCTCGCGCATCCGCCGGCTGGCGTCCAGTTCCTTCGCATGGTCCATGGCAAAGGCCGGGCTCAGTGCCGGCAGGCTCGCCATGCAGATATTGGCGCGAACCGAGTCCGACAGATTGAGGCCAGTCTGCTTGCGGTCTTCGGTGACCAGCGCCAATCCGTGAGCCATCGCATCCGAGGGCTTCGAGACGAGGATCAGCGCGCCATCAACCGCGATCCGCCCGGCGGACGGCTTGTCGAGACCGAAGAGACAGTTGAAGATTTCAGTACGGCCGGAACCCATGAGCCCGTAAATGCCGAAGATCTCGCCCTTGTGTGCGGCAAATGAAATATCCTCGATCTTGTTCGGGCAGGAAAGCGCGCTAACCTCCAGACCGACATCCGACGTCGGCTTATTGGTCTTGACATATTCCTCGGCGAGTTCCCGTCCGACGATCATGCGGATCAGGCTCGGCCGGTCGATCTCCGACAAGGCGCCGGCACCGATGAAGGAGCCGTCGCGGAAAACCGTATAGGAATCGGCAATCTGAAAGATTTCCGACAGGCGGTGCGAGACGTAGACGATGCCACGCCCCTGGGCCTGCAGGTGGCGGATCGCCGCAAAGAGCTGCTGGGCTTCACGCTCGCCGATGGCCGAGGTCGGCTCATCCATGAAGATGACTTCGGCGTCATGGCTCAGTGCCTTAGCGATCTCTACCAGCTGCATCTGCGCGACCGATAGGTTCATCATGTATTGGGTGGCCCGGATGTCGAACTCCAGCTCGTCAAGCAGCTTCTGCGCCGCCCGGTTCATGCTGCGGAAATCAATGCCGCCGAAACGGGTAGACGGTTCACGGCCGAGATAGATGTTCTCGGCAACCGTCATGTGTGGAACCGGGCTCAGCTCCTGCTCGATAATGGCAATACCGGATGCGAGAGCATCCGCAGGACTGGAGAAATCCACTTCCTGGCCACGGCGGCGGATCGAGCCGGCATCGCGCTTGTAAATGCCCATCAGGATTTTCAGGAAAGTCGATTTGCCGGCGCCATTACCGCCGCAGAGCGCGTGAACCGAGCCGGCGCGAAGTTGGAAGCGGCCGTCGCGCAGGGCCGCGACACCGCCAAAGGACTTCCTGAGCCCCTCCACTTCCAGCAAAAATTCCACGTCTGTCTCCTCCATGCGTGCGTCTGGCGACTACGCTCCAGCGCGCCATCGGACACCTGGAAACCTCCGCCAGATGTCGATGCTGACAATATTCAAGACATGATCGACAAATGTCAAGTGACGCGCGATCATATAAATGTCAGGTCGTCGGGAGACCAGGAACCACGCAGAAAAAGCCAGCATTTGCAGGCTTGAGAGCGTAGTCACGACGAGAATGAGGGCCTTGGGGAAGCTGGAAAGAATTTACGCGAAAATATTGCCACCGGAGCACCAGAGCCAGCAAACTGCTGTTGCGTGCCATGGCCTTGCATCGGCTGGAGAGGCCGGCACAACGGTGGCATATCTAGGTGATTCAGGCTTCTATGAAGCTATCCGGCCGAGCATGGCCAAGTCACAATGCTTAGGCCATCGCCATCGATGCACCGGAAGTTGGCCCCTACCAGGAATTGTCGATAGCAGCATCATCTCCAGCTTCGGCTCGAGTGACCCATCCGCCGAAACATCGAGGCAAGTGACTGCCCGGATGGACTGAAATACTGAAACTCGTCACAAGACCTTCTGCCGCCCATAAAGCAGCAGCATGCCGATGATGACGGCGCCATAGATCAGCTGACGGCCAGCCTCCTCGATCTGCATGACCGAGAGAATCGACTGCAGCAGAGTGATCAGGATGACGCCGGCGACAGTTCCGAGATAGGAGCCCTTGCCGCCAAGCACGTGCGTACCGCCAAGCACCACGGCAGCAATCGACGGCAGAAGATAGGCGTCACCCATGGACTGCGATGCTTTCGAAGCATACCCGGCGAGAAGCACGCCGCCGAGTGCGCTGAGACCGCCCGACATAATGAAGGCAAGAAGGGTGATCCTGCGCGTATTGATGCCGGACATGTAGGCGGCACGTTCGCGGTTGCCGATCGCATAGAGCGACCGGCCGAAGGTCGTGCGTGTCAGCAGGAAGACGGCGAGCAAGCCGACGGCGAGCCAGACGAGAACGCCGTTCGGAAGCCCGGGAATGGCATAGCCGGTTGCCAGGAAGCGCATGGCGGCAGAGGCCGAATCCTGCGGCGAGAAACCGCCGGTGTAGACGACCATCAGCCCTTGCGCGACAGCGTTGGTCGCAAGCGTGATGATCATCGAGGGAATGCGCAGATAGGCGACCGCGATGCCGTTGACGAGGCCGATCATGGCACCGCAGAGAATACCGAAGGGGATTGCGAGAACCGCGCCGGTCGTTCCGTAAGCAGTGGCAGCGCATGCCATCATCGCTCCTGTCGTCACCACCCAGGGCACTGACAGGTCGATCTGGCCAAGCAGGATGACCGCCATCATGCCGGTTGCGATGACGCCGAGGAAAGAGGCCACTTTCAATTGCTGCAGCAGGTAGTCCAGCGACAGGAAATTAGAGGAGTAGAGCGAGCCGCCAAGGAGCAGCAGGATGATGCAGCCGAAGGCGATTGCCACAGCCGGATCGACGCCGCGCAGTCGGGCGGGCACAGGAATTTGCCGCATTGTGGAAGCATCCTCGCTCATTGGAACCACTCCAGACGATTGCGAACACGCGACAGGCCGATGCAGCCGATACTGACCGCCAACATCAGCACCACGCCTTGAAAGAGCGGCTGCCAGAGCGGATCGAGATCGAAGACGAACAACAGGTCGCCGATGGTGCGGAAGGCCAGCGCACCGAAGACGGCACCGACGGCGCTTCCCTTTCCCCCCGCAAGCGAGACACCACCGAGCACCACTGCTGCGATCGAATAGAGCGTATAGGCGTTACCGCTCGCAAAGGCCGCCTCACCCGTATACGAGAAAAAGGTCAGATAGAGCCCGCCAATTGCCGAAAGCAGGCCTGCCAGCGCGTAAGCCGCAAGCTTTGCCCTCTTTACCGGCATCGCCGACATGTAGGCGGCGTTTTCCGCCGATCCGACCGCATAGGCGGTGCGGCCGAGGACCGAACGGCTGAAGGGCACCCAGATTATCAGTACGATGAGTGCAAGCACGACGAGGCTTGCCGGCACGACGCCAAAGAGCTTCGAGGTGAAGACATCGGCAAGATCTTCATTGACCGAGCCGCCCGGTGTGGGCCGCAACAGCAATGCCAGCCCGTAAAAGACCGCACTGGTCGCAATGGTGGTGACGATCGGCTGCAACCGACCGAAAATGATGACCAGCCCATTGAGCAGACCGCAGGCGAGACCCGTCAGGAGCACAGCTGCGACACCCAGCCCGGTCTGCAGCGGCGTACCGACCACGAGCCATGAGGCCAGGCAGTTGCACAGGATGAGGATCATGCCGACAGAAAGATCAATGCCAGCCGTGATGACCACGAAACATTGCGCCATGGCCACGAAAGCCAGCAACGTTGCCTTGTTGGCGGCGGTCTGCACCACGTTCGGCGTGAAGCCGGCGGGATGGTTGGAAACATAGATGATGAACATCAAGATGAAGAGCAGCGCTGCGAAAAGCGTGCCCTTCTGCTGAACGTACCGATAGCGCCATTCGCCCGTCGACTGCCTGCTCATTGGGCCATCCTTTTCTGCGCCTCGCCGGCATCGATGTTGAGCGCGGCACTGACCAGTTCGCGTTCGGTGATCTCGTCTCCTTCGAGGACGCGGATGATGCTGCCATCATACATGACGAGCACGCGGTCACAGCAGCCCACCAGCTCGTCATAGTCAGTCGAATAGAAGATGATGGCCGCACCCGCATCGGCAAGCTTGCGCAGCAGGGCATAGATTTCCTGCTTGGTGCCAACATCGATGCCACGGGTCGGATCGTTGAGAAGGATGATGCGCGGCCTGTTCATCAGCCATTTGGCGATCACCACCTTCTGCTGGTTGCCACCAGACAGGGATGAGACCGGCATGTCGATCGTTGCGGCCTTGATTGCCAGGAGCTTCAGGAGTTCGTCGATCTCGCGAAGCTCGGCAGCGCGGTCGATCACGCCGTTGCGCGAAACGCGGTCAAGCGCTGCGATCGACAGGTTCTCACGAACGGTCATCGGCAGCATGAGCCCTTCCGTCTTGCGATCTTCCGGGATCAGCGCCATGGAGATATCACCTGATTTCGCCGCGCCCGGGCTCTTCAACCTTATCGGTTTGCCATCGACCGCCACCTCGCCCCTGAGGTCGCGCAGCACGCCGAACAGCGCCAGCAGCAATTCACGCTGCCCCTGCCCGTCCAGTCCGCCGAAACCAATGATCTCACCGGGACGCACATCGAAGTTGATCCCGGAGAGCCGATCCCCCCAGGAGAGGTCGCGGCAGGACAGAACCGGCGCGTCTGCCTTCGGGTGCAGCGGCTTGGGCGGAAAGACGTTGGTATATTCGCGGCCGATCATCAGCTCCACCACCTGCTGGTCGGACTTGGTGCCGGCGGGATAGGATTCGATGCTGCGGCCGTTTCTAAAGACCGTGCAGTCATCGGCGAGTTCTGCAATCTCATGCATGCGATGTGAGATATAGATCAGCGCCATGCTCTCGGCCCGAAGCTGCTTCAGCACGCCGAAGACCTTCTCGACATCGGATTGGGTCAGGGCCGAAGTCGCCTCGTCGAGGATCATCAGCCGCGGCTTGCGGGCGAGCGCCTTGGCGATCTCAACCATCTGGCGGCGCGAAAGCGGCAGATCCTTCACCAGAGAGGCGGGATGAATATCGGCAGCACCGGCGCGGGCAAGTGCTTCTTCGGCAATCTGGCGCTGCTTGTTGCGGTCGATCATGCCGAAACGAAGCGGCGGATTGCTGATCACGATGTTGTCGGCCACCGAGAGATCCGGAATGAGCGACAGTTCCTGGAAAACACAGACGATACCGGCAGCATTGGCGGCAGCCGGCGAGGCAAAGGAGATTTCGTTTCCGTCGAGCAGCATGCGCCCTTCGTCAGGCGCGACCACCCCGGCCATGATCTTGATGAGGGTCGATTTGCCGGCACCGTTTTCGCCAAGCACGGCGTGGATCGCGCCCGGGCGCACGGCGATATTGGCTTCCTTCAGCGCAATCGCGCCGCCATAGCGTTTCGATATGCCTTCCAGGCGCAGAAGCGGTTCGGAAAGGATCATGCATCCAGCCTCCATTCGGTCGCGTCGAGATCGAGACTGCGGGCGCGAACGCCCGCAGTCAGGTCCGGATGGTGGCGCTTACTGGTTTTCCTTGGTCTGCCCCATGATTTCCTGTGCGGAGAAGTTGATGCCGCAGGTCGGGAAGGAATTGCCGACGAAAAAGTTGTCGGATTCCTTGGGGTAGAAATCCTCGCCTTCCTTGAAATCGGGATCGGAAACGAGTGCCGTCGGCAGCTTGACGGCCTGAGGAACGACCTGACCTTCGAGAGCGGCGATGGCAGTCTTGATGGCAACCGCAACCTGCGCCGGGCCGGTACCTGCTGATGAGCACTTCAGACCATCCCCCGCATGGGCGGCGCAGAACTTGCGGAAGCCGTTCTCCGTCTCACCGCCAAAGGGCACGAACGGATGCTTCGCGTCGATCATCGCCTGCACGACGCCGGTGTCACCGCCCTGTGCGGTGATGCCATCAAACGGACCATTGGTGGCAATCGCATCGGCCGCTGCCTTCTGCGCTACACCATCATCCCACTTGCCAACGACTTCGGTGACGGTGAATTTCTTGCCGGAAGCATCCAGAGCTTCGTGAATCCCGTTATGGCGATCGGTATCGACGGAAGTGCCGGCTACGCCGCGTACTTCCAGGATCTTGCCGCCCTGCGGCAGGTGTTTTGCCAGCCAGTTGGCCCAGATGACGCCAAGGCCCTTCTGGTCGACGTTGACGTTGATTGCGTCCTTGGTGTCAAGGATGTTGTCGAAGGCGACGAGAACGACGCCGGCCTCCTTGGCGCGCTTGATGACCGGACCGAAGGCTGTCGGGTTCTGAGCGTTGACGACGACGGCATCGTAGCCGGCATCGATGAAGTTGTTGATCGCGGAAATCTGGGCCGGAACGTCCTCGCCGGTCGATACGACCTTGAATTCTTTCAGCTTGGCGGCGACATCCGGTTGGGCGGCGTAGGCCTTTGCCGTCTGCACCATCTGGATGCGCCAGGTATTGGCGATATAGCCATTCGCAAGTGCGATACGGTAAGGACCATCCTTCTTCGGATATTGCAGGAACTGGGTTTCGGCCGACCACGGAACCATGCAGTTCGGATCGGCGGCGGGGCCGGACACGACCTTTGGCTCCGCCATGGCCGTGCTGCAGAGCAGAGCAAACGCCGACGCGGAAAACGCGGCGATACGGGCCATCTTCGCTTTCTTCACCTTAAGCATTGAATGTCTCCTCCTCAGGCGGACCCAGGCCGCCCTCCACAAAATCTTATTTGCATGCTGATCCCGGAAGGTTCCATCCCATCCTTTTCCGGTACATTTCGAGCCTAACATAGTTGACAGCGCTGTCAAATCGTACTTGCTAGCGCTGTCAACTGGAATTGTCCGGGATAAATATTTCGCAATTGCGAGATAAATTGCGGATCTGCATGAATTTTCTGTATGAATCGAGAGTACAATGCGAAGAGTAACTTTGGATGACGTGGCAACTCTGGCCGGCGTCAGCCCGATCACAGTCTCACGCGTGCTTCGCAAACCCGATGCAGTGTCAGAGGCCCTGCGGCAGCGCGTCACTGCCGCTGTCCAGGAGCTTGGCTATGTGCCGAATATTGCGGCCAGCCGGCTCGCCTCGTCGCGAACGCACGCAATCGGCGTCATCGTGCCGACCCTCTATAATGTCATCTTTGCCGAATATCTCTTCGCTCTGCACGACGTGCTTGTCGCGGCGGGCTTCCAGGTCATCGTCGTCAACAGCCGCTATTCCGAGCAGGAAGAGGAAAATGCCATCAAGGTGTTGCTCGGCCAAAGGGTCGAAGCGATCATCATCGCCGGCACCCATCACACGCCACTAGCCCGCCAACTTCTCACGCGCGCGCATCTGCCCGTCGTTGAGACATTCGAGCTCTCGCCCGATCCGATCGACCTCAATATCGGCATGCTGCAGGATCGTGCCGGGCAAGCAGCGACGCAGCATCTCATCGACCAAGGCTTTGATCGTGTCGCCTTCCTCGCCGGCAATCTCGACCACCGCGCCCAATCCCGCTTTGATGGCTACCGTCTGGCGATGCAGGAGTCAGGACTGCAGAAGCTCGAAATCATCACGCAATGGCAGCGGCACAGCTCGGTTGCGCTCGGGTCCGATCTCCTGGCTCTCATGCATGAACGTGGCGACCGGCCGGAAGCGATCTTCTGCATCGACGACAACCTGGCGCTCGGTGCCATGCAGGAGTGCCGCAAGCGCGGCATCCGCGTGCCTGACGACATCGCCATCATCGGTTTCCACGATCTCGAATTTTCCGCCTGTGCGTCACCATCCCTGTCATCGATCATGACGAGGCGGTTCGAGACGGGCAAGCTGGCCGCCGAAAAAGTGCTGTCGGCCCTCAATTCGACGAGCCGCCAGCCACCAAACCAGATCGACCTTGGTTTCGAGGTCATCGCCCGCGAAAGCACGGGCGGGACAATTGCGGTCTCACGCTAAGCCGCAGCCTGAGCCTCACTCTTGGTGATCGCGACGGGAACACCCTTGTAGCTCGGCGTGCCCGATTTGCGGTCATAGTGATCAAGCGCGATCACCGCATTCATTTCCGGGTAATAGCCTGCCACCGAACCGACGGGGATATTATATTCGACAGCCGTGAAACCGATGACGGTTTTCCCGCCACCGTGGCCGGTGGCCGAGCGGATATCGATCCTGTCTCCGTCACGCAGGCCCCGTTCAGCGAGATCCTGACCGCTCATGAATATCACGTCACGGCGGCCGAAAATGCCGCGGTAGCGATCGTCGAGGCCATAGACGGTCGTGTTGTACTGGTCGTGGCTGCGCAGCGTCGTCAGCACCAGGGTCGCGGGGTTCTTCAGGCGGGGATCTTCGTCGAGACCGGGAGCGATGAGGAAGTTCGCCTTGCCGCTCGCAGTCTTCCAGACCCGATAGGAAGCCGGAACATCCAGCCGAAAACCACCGGGAGCCCGGACCCGGCTGTTGAATTCATGAAAATCCGGGAAGACCACCTCGATCTTGTCTCGGATACGATCGTAATTGGCAATCAGACCCTTCCAGTCGATGCCGTATTCTGCACCGAGCGTGGCCATTGCAATGCCTGCGATGATGGCGGGCTCGGATTTCAACAATTCGCCCGGCGGCTTCAGGAAACCGCGCGAAGCATGTACCATGGACATGGAATCCTCGACCGTCACAGCTTGCGGCCCTGATGCCTGGGTGTCGAGATCGGTCCGCCCGAGGCAGGGAAGAATGATGGAGGTCTTTGCCGTCAGGAGATGCGAGCGATTGAGCTTGGTGGCAATATGGACGGCAAGATCGAGCTTGCGCATGGCCTGGAAGGTGACATCAGGATCGGACATGGCGACGGCCAGATTGCCGCCGAGGCAGATCAGCGCCTTGGATCGGCCGTCTGCAATCGCCTCGATAGATTCGATCGCATTGTGGCCTTTCTCTGCAGAAGGACGGAAACCAAAGGCCCGTTCCATGCCGTCGATCAGCGCCTTGTTCGGGATCTCGGTGATGCCGACGGTCCGGTCCCCCTGCACATTGGAGTGGCCGCGCAGCGGGCAGAGGCCAGCGCCGGGCCGGCCGATATTGCCGCGCAGCATCAGGAAATTGGCAAGCTGCTGGACATTTGCCGTTCCGTTCGCGTGCTGCGTGATGCCCATGCCGTAGCAAAGGATGACATTGCGGGCATTGAGGTAGACATCAACGGCACTGTTCAGCGCCTCCATGGTCAGACCGGACACGCTGAGGATGTCTGCCCAGCTGGCCTTGGCGAGATCCTCCCTCAGGGCATCAATGCCAGCGGTGTGCTCGGCGATGAAATCTCGGTCGAGGACGCCCTTGCCGCCGCCGGAGAGATCGGCCACATCGCGTTCGAAGATCAGCTTCATCAGACCCTTGAGGGCGGCAAGGTCGCCACCGGTGCGGAGCTGGTGATAGGCAGATGCAATGGGCGTCGAGGATAAGGTCACCATCTCCACCGGATTTTGCGGCGCGGCGAAACGCTCGAGCGCCCGCTCCTTCAACGGGTTGAAGACGATAATCGGAACACCGCGACGGGATGCCTCATGCAAAGTCGTCATCATGCGGGGGTGGTTGGTTCCGGGGTTGTGGCCGAAGCTGAAAATGGCGTCGGCATGATCGAAATCCTCAAGCGTCACCGTACCCTTGCCGACACCGAGCGACAGCGGCAGGCCAACGCTCGTCGCCTCATGACACATGTTAGAACAATCGGGGAAATTGTTGGTGCCATAGGCCCGCACGAAGAGCTGATAGAGGAAGGCTGCCTCGTTGGAAGCGCGTCCCGACGTGTAGAATTCAGCTTCGTCGGGGCTTGCGAGCTTGTTGAGTTCCAAGCCTATCAGGCTGAATGCATCATCCCAATCGATCGTCTCGTATTTATCCGTGGCGCTATTGTATTTCAGCGGATGCGTGAGCCGGCCCTGGTCCTCAAGCTTGTGGTCGATCCATTCCCAAAGCTCGGAGACCGTGTGTTCGGCAAAGAATTCCGGTGTGACGCGCCGGGCGGTGGACTCCCAGGTGATCGCCTTTGCGCCGTTCTCGCAGAACTCGAAGGAAGAGGTGTGCTTTGGATCGGGCCAGGCGCAGCCGGGACAATCGAAACCTTCAGGCTGGTTTGCCTTGAGCAGTGTGGTACTGCCCTGTGCAACGATCTGCTGATGCTTCAGCGTTTTCGCCACCGCTTTCAGCGCATCCCACCCGCCTGCCGGATGACTATACGCCTCAACACCTTCTGGCCGCTTGTCGCTCATCTTCGCTCTCCGTCTCCAAGATAGCCCCACGATAACAGCGAGCGCGCGGGCGGTGCATTATACTGAGGCATAGGTAGCGCAGTTGTCGACAAGTGAACGGATGCGGCAATCTTTTTCGAAAACCTCGGTGAGCCCAGACGTTGCTCATATATAAAGCAGGTAGCCCATTATTTAATCAAATTTATAAAATGCCTAATAAATTGCCTTTCTAACTTGTCGGCCTTGCTGCATTGCGTCATAAATGTCGCATGAGCCGGCTCGATCTGACCATCCTTGTGATCGATGAAAATACCATTCGCGCCTCCATCATCGAGGAGGGGCTGCGAGAGGCCGGCCATGCGCGCGTGACGGTCATCCACGAAGTCCAAGGCGTGGCGCGTATTATCGATACGCTGAGGCCCGACGTCATCATCATCGATATCGAGAACCCCAATCGCGACATGATGGAGCATCTGTTCCAGTTGACCCGTACGGTCGGCAGGCCGATTGCCATGTTCGTCGACCGCTCCGACACGGCCTCCATCGAGGCAGCGGTGGATGCCGGCGTGTCGGCATACATCGTCGACGGGTTGAAGAAGGAGCGCGTCAAACCCATTCTCGATATGGCGGTCAGCCGCTTCAACGCATTCAACCGGCTGCAACGGGAACTTGCCGATGCCAAGTCGGCCCTCGAGGAGCGCAAGATCGTCGAACGCGCCAAAGGCATATTGATGAAGATGCGCGGCCTGTCGGAGGAGGAAGCGTTTGCACTGCTTCGTCAGACGGCAATGAACGAGAAAAAGAAGATGTCCGATATCGCCCAGAGCGTCGTGACCGCAGCAGGGCTTTTGATGTGATGACCGCTCTGGTCGCGACTGTCCGGAGGAGGCCGGAGTGAACATGATGACGAAAAGCCTCATTCCCGATGCAGGTCTGCCAGCACCCGCTCATACCAACGGCGGAGGCTCCAGAACGGTGAGGGCCGGCTTCATTCCGCTCGTCGACGCTTCCGTGCTTATCGCGGCAGCGGAATTCGGTTTTGCCAAGCGGGAAGGCTTGACGCTCGATCTCGTCAAGGACGTCTCCTGGGCAAACATTCGCGACCGCCTCGCTTTCCGGCAGTTCGATATCGCCCACATGCTCTCGCCGATGCCCGTTGCCTCCATGCTCGGCCTTGGCTCCAATCCATCGCCGACGATTACACCCTTCTCTCTCGGGCGCGGCGGTAATGCAATCACGCTCTCAACCCGCCTGTTCGACAGGATGCGGGACGCCGAGAACCTATCGGAAAGCGCCAGCGCGCTGGAAAACGCCAAGGCATTGGCAAAGGTGCTAGCAGAGATGAAGGCGAGCAGCGAGCCGCTGCCGACTTTCGGTGTCACCTATCCCTTTTCCTCGCATAATTACGAATTCCGCTACTGGCTCGCCGCCGGTGGCATCGATCCGGACAAGGACGTCAAACTCGTCGTCGTGCCGCCTCCGCTGACCTCTGACGCACTGGCCGCCGGCGCGATCGATGGCTTCTGTGTGGGCGCACCCTGGAACATGGTTGCCTCAGAACGTGGCGTCGGTCGTATCGTCGCCGCCAAACAGGATATCTGGCCATCTGCACCGGAAAAGGTGATCGGCATGCGCCCGGAATGGGCAGACAGCCATCCGGAAACAGTCTCCCGACTGATCGTCGCTCTCGATGCGGCGGCACGCTGGTGCGACCAGCCGGACAACCACGATGCGCTGGCCGAGGCCCTGGCGGGTACTCGCTACATCGCAGCACCGGTTCACATCATCCGCCATGTGCTGGCAGGCGAGTTCAGCCTCGACGCAAAAGGGAACCGGCGCATCATCGACAACTACTTCATGTTCCATTCTGGTTTTGCCAATTATCCTCGGACGAGCCAGGCACTCTGGATCTACAGTCAGATGATCCGATGGGGTCAGGCCGAACTCGGACTCAATCCAGCACGCGCAGCTGCTTCCGCCTACCGCCCCGACCTCTATCGTGCAGCCCTTGGCGAGGGCAGCGCACCGATCGATGCCGACGTGCGCATCGAAGGGGCCGACGAAGCCGACCGCTTCATGGACGGTCACGTTTTCGACCCATCGAAACTGCCGGATTATGTTGCGGGCTTTGCGGTAAAGAGCGTCTTGCCCTTCGCTTCCAGCAGCGAAGGAATTTAATCTCATGCTGGCCTCCACAAAACGCCATCAGAGATTTGCACCGACCTCACAATCGCGCACAAAAGATTTGCACAAACGACAGCGGCCCAAAAAACCAGCAGCCGATGGATTTCTAAAAAATCCTTTAGATTCAATTCACTGGGACAGCCTCCCGCAAACTGGCACGCGGTTTGCTTCGATAGTTATGCACTGATCAAAGGCGATCAGAGCAGAATGAGCGCACGATAGGCGCTCATTGAGGATACAGGAGTACCCTTGTGCAATCTGTCATACGGATTGCTTGAGGCAGATGGGCCAGAAGGCCATGAATTCGACGTCCAACGACGGGCGTCACCAGCAAAGCCGCTGATCAGGATATTTCGCGCGCCTCGTGCATGCGCGTCCTGACCAGCGGCTTTTTGTTTTTAACCCCCAGCGATGGATCGGCACGACCTTGTCGGGCCACGGAGAAGCCATGACTGTCATCAAGAAAGCGCAGCCCATGTCCGCCGGC
>Ga0102590_1001719_pt1 | contig 30625 bp, 27 predicted proteins | sample AraplaMF_Col_mMF_FD_76859 | JGI IMG/M metagenome (GOLD analysis project Ga0102590, IMG submission 76859) | Arabidopsis root microbial communities from the University of North Carolina, USA - plate scrape MF_Col_mMF | ecosystem: Host-associated > Plants > Roots > Endosphere | place: USA... | reverse complement strand
GCATCATTCCGATTTCCGGCGCCAAGAATGCCGCACTGCCGCTGATGATCGCCTCGCTTCTGACCAGCGATACGCTGACGCTCGAAAACGTGCCGCATCTGGCCGATGTCGAATTGCTGATGCGCATTCTCGGCAATCACGGCGTTGATGTCGCCGTCAACGGCCGTCGCGAGCGCCAGGAAGATTCCTATTCGCGCACGATCCATTTCACCTGCCGCACCATCGTCGATACCACAGCATCTTACGAACTGGTCTCGAAGATGCGCGCCTCCTTCTGGGTCATCGGCCCGCTGCTGGCGCGCGAAGGCCATTGCCGCGTGTCGCTGCCGGGCGGCTGTGCCATCGGCACGCGCCCCGTTGATCTCTTCATCGAGGGCCTGACGGCGCTCGGCGCGAGCATGGAGATCGATGCCGGTTATATCAACGCCAAGGCCCCGGCTGGCGGCCTGATCGGCGCGCGCTACACCTTCCCGAAGGTCTCCGTCGGCGCCACCCATGTGATGATGATGGCGGCGACGCTTGCCCGCGGCACGACGGTGATCGGCAATGCCGCCCGCGAGCCTGAGGTCGTCGATCTCGCCAACTGCCTGAACGCTATGGGTGCCAAGATCACAGGCGCCGGCACGGCGACGATCACCATTGAAGGCGTCACCTCGCTCTCCGGCGCCCGCCACCGCGTCCTGCCGGATCGCATCGAGACCGGCACCTATGCCATGGCCGTCGCCATGGCCGGCGGTGACGTCGTGCTCGAGAATACCGACGTGGCGCTGCTCGAAACCGCGGTGGAAACGCTGCGCCGCGCCGGTGCGGAAATCTCGTCGACCAACAACGGCATGCGCATCAAGCGCAATGGCGCCGGCATCAAGCCGGTCGATATCGTCACCGATCCTTTCCCGGGCTTCCCGACCGATCTGCAGGCGCAGTTCATGGCGCTGATGACCCGTTCTTCCGGCGTCTCGCATGTCACCGAGACCATCTTCGAAAACCGTTTCATGCATGTGCAGGAGCTTGCCCGACTCGGCGCCAGGATCTCGCTGTCCGGCCAGACGGCGAAGATCGAGGGTGTCCAACGCCTGCGCGGCGCGCCCGTCATGGCGACCGATCTGCGCGCTTCCGTCTCGCTGGTCATCGCTGGCCTTGCCGCCGAGGGCGAAACCACGGTCTCCCGCGTCTATCACCTCGACCGCGGTTTCGAGCGGCTCGAGGAGAAGCTGACCCGCTGCGGCGCCATCGTCGAGCGCATCAGCGAGTGAGGAACGGGCGCTGGAGCATAATTCCTTAAATCGGAATCCGGATCTATGGCGATCCTTATCCCGGTTGCGTAATTGGCCGCAGCGCCTTATTTCCCTTGTCTGACGCATCGCCATTCCGGCGGTGCCCGGCTTCGGCCGGCAATGGGATTGAGACTGAATGACCGACCTGAAACTTGTTGCGCTCGATGACGAGGATCTTGCGATCATTTCCGCGCATATGCAGGACAGCGTCTTCAAGGTCGGCGACATCGACTGGTCGCCGCGCGACGCGCAGTTCGCGCTTGCCGCCAATCGTTTCGTCTGGGAAGGTGCCGAGCGCAAGCGCAGGGGTTTTGAGCGCCGCCGCGCTGCCCTGGTCTTCAAGCGCGCGCTTGCCGTCCGCTCGCTCGGCATCGACCGTCAAAAGCGGGACGAGGTGCTGTCGCTGCTGGCGTTGCGCTTCGAGAAGAAGGGCGAGGGGCCGGAGGGCACGATCGAGCTGTCGCTGTCGGGCACGGCTTCGATTGCGCTCGATGTCGAATGCATCGAGGTCCAGCTGGCCGATATCGGAGGCGCCTGGGAGGCGTCTTCCAAGCCTCGCCACCTCTAGTGCTTGACGCCTTGAGTTTGAACATCGCAGTTTCGAGTTGAGAAGGAATATCGGCCTTGGCTATCTGGCTGGATCAGGCATCGGAAGGTTTCGAGCAGCATTTTGCTGCCTTTCTGACGACGAAGCGTGAAGTCTCCGAGGATGTGAACATCGTTGTTCGCGCCATCATTGATGACGTGCGCGCCCGTGGCGATGTCGCGCTTGCCGAATATTCGCTGAAATTCGACGGCATCGATTTCGCCATCGTCCCGATGCGCGTCACGCCTCAGGAAATCGACGCTGCAGTCGAGGCGGTGCCCTCGGAAGTGCTGGGGGCGTTGAAACTCGCCGCACTGCGCATCGAATCCCACCATCGCCGGCAGCTGCCGAAGGACGATATCTACGAGGATGACCTCGGCGTCGGTCTCGGCTCGCGCTGGACGGCGATCGAAGCGGTCGGGCTCTATGTTCCGGGCGGCACCGCGAGCTATCCGAGCTCGGTGCTGATGAACGCCGTGCCGGCCAAGGTCGCCGGTGTCGATCGCATCGTCATCGCCGTGCCTGCCACTGGCGGCGCCGTCAATCCGGCAGTGCTTGCGGCGGCCAAGCTTGTCGGTGTCACGGAGATTTATCGTGTCGGCGGCGCCCAGGCGATCGCGGCTCTTGCCTATGGCACCGAGACGATCGCCCCGGTCGCCAAGATCACTGGCCCCGGCAATGCCTATGTCGCTGCCGCCAAGCGCCATGTCTTCGGCACCGTCGGCATCGATATGATCGCTGGCCCCTCCGAAGTGCTTGTCATTGCAGACAAGGACAACAATCCGGATTGGATCGCCGCCGACCTCCTGGCGCAGGCCGAGCACGACGTCAGTTCCCAGGCGATCCTGATCACCGACGATGCCGCATTCGGCAAGGCGGTGGAGCAGGCGGTCGAACGCCAGCTGAAGACGTTGAACCGGGCTGAGACGGCGGCAGCAAGCTGGCGCGATTTCGGCGCGATCATCCTGGTTGCCGATCTGAAACAGGCCATACCCTTGGCAAACCGCATCGCTGCCGAGCATCTGGAGCTCGCCGTCGTCGATCCGGACCGGCTGCTCGACGGCATCCGCAATGCCGGCGCGATCTTCATCGGCGCCCATACGCCTGAAGTCATCGGCGATTATGTTGGCGGTTCGAACCATGTGCTGCCGACGGCGCGTTCGGCGCGTTTCTCGTCCGGTCTTTCGGTGCTTGATTTCGTCAAGCGCACCTCGATCCTGCGCCTCGGCCCGCAGCAGCTCCGCACCCTCGGCCCGGCGGCGATCGCCCTTGCCGTTTCCGAAGGCCTCGATGCCCATGCGCGATCGGTCGCGATCCGCCTCAACCTCGAAAGGTGAGGGCGCATGGCGAAGGGCGAATTCCGGCTTTGCGACGTCGTCCTTGACGATACGATCGGCCGTTCGACGCCCGATGTCGAGCATGAACGCGCCGTCGCCATCTTCGATCTGATCGAGGAGAATAGGTTCGAGCCGCTCGGCCATGTCGGCGGACCTTACCGGCTGAACATCTCGCTGGTCGATTCGAAGCTGGTTTTTGCCATCACCACCGAAGGGGGCGGCGGCGTCGCCACCCATATCCTGTCGCTCACGCCCTTCCGGCGGATCGTCAAGGATTACTTCATGATCTGCGAGAGCTATTACGAAGCGATCCGTTCGTCGACGCCAAGCCGCATCGAGGCGATCGACATGGGCCGGCGCGGCATCCACAATGAAGGCTCGCAGACGCTGAAGGATAGGCTGGCCGGCAAGATAGAGGTCGATTTCGACACCGCCCGGCGCCTCTTCACGCTGGTCTGCGTGCTCTACTGGCGCGGATGACGGCAATGGAGCGGCCCGTCGACGTCGAGGAGGGAAAGAGGCCGGGCGCCATCCTCTTCATGTGCGGGATGAATGCCATCCGCTCGCCGATAGCCGAAGCGATCGCCCGTAGCATTCTGCCGGCCAATACCTATATCAGGTCCGCCGGCGTTCGCGCCGGCGAGCGCGATCCCTTCGTGGATGTCGTGCTCGACGAGATCGGCCTTTCCCTCGGGCGCCGCCAGCCGCAGACGCTGGAAGAGCTCGAGGATGATTACTTCGATCTGATCATCACGCTGTCGCCGCAGGCCCATCATGCGGCACTTGAGCTGACCCGGTCGAATGCGGTCGATGTCGTCTACTGGCCGACGATGGATCCGACGGTTGCAATCGGAACGCGCGAGCAGATTCTGGAGAGCTACCGCGAGGTCCGCGATCATCTGGCCGGCCTCATCGAAAGCCGGCTACTCAAACGAAATGGCATTGCCGCGCAATCGGCATGAAAACAAATAAAGGAAAGGCCGTTCAACAAGGTTCACAAACCTGCGTTGATTGTGTAGTTTCCGCCCAAATTTTAAAGGCGCGCGCTGCGCTGCCTATTCAACCCACAGGAAGAAAACACTTATATGCCTAAAGAAGAAGTCCTCGAATTCCCGGGAATCGTCACCGAACTTCTGCCGAATGCGACGTTCCGCGTGAAGCTCGAAAACGAACACGAGATCATCGCCCACACCGCCGGCCGCATGCGCAAGAACCGCATCCGCGTTCTCGCCGGCGACAAGGTGCTTGTGGAAATGACGCCCTATGATCTGACCAAGGGCCGGATTACCTACCGTTTCAAGTAAGTTCGCCCGAAGGTCCTGCAAGGGTTCTTGCTCCCGTCTGCCGATGGTCGAGGTTCCATGGCGCTGAAATACAAGCTCATTCTGGCCTCAGGCTCGCCCCGGCGCGTCGACCTGCTCAACCAGGCCGGTATCGAGCCCTCGCGCCTGATGCCGATGGATATCGACGAGGCGCCGAAGAAGTCGGAGCATCCGCGTTCGCTCGCCCGCAGGCTTTCGGCTGAGAAGGCGGAAGCTGCCCTTGCCGCCATCAAGGGCGATATCACCTGGAAGGGCAGCTATATCCTCTCTGCCGATACGGTGGTCGCCGTTGGCCGGCGCATTCTCGGCAAGGCTGAGTTCGCCGACGAGGCGTTGAGTTCGCTGCATCTCCTCTCGGGACGCAACCATATGGTCTACACCGGCGTTTGCCTGGTGACGCCGGATCGCAAGATCCGTCAGAAGATCGTCGAGACCAAGGTACGCTTCAAGCGTCTCTCTGGCTTCGAGATCGAGAACTACCTGGCCTCCGGCCAGTGGCGCGGCAAGGCGGGCGCCTACGGCATCCAGGGCCTCGCCGGCACCTTCGTGCAGAAGATGGTGGGCTCCTACACCAATGTCGTCGGCCTACCGCTTTATGAAACCATTCTGCTTTTGACCGGCGAAGGCTTCGATGTGCATAGCCGGTGGCCCGAGGGCTGAGCCCGACGGCCGATGCTTAAAGCGCGTCGCGATCTTGCAGATCCCTCGCGCTTTAAGGCTTTGTTTTTACGCATGTCGTTGTCGCAAAACCGCTGCACACTTTTACGCGACATGCTTTAGGACGGACAGATATGCCTGAAGAGAAGAAAGCGGCCGCCAAGGTCGAACCGCTGCGCAAGACGCGCCCTTGCCCCGAATGCGGCAAACCTTCCCACCGCGAACATTACCCCTTCTGCTGCAACCGCTGCCGCGAGGCCGATCTCTCCCGCTGGCTGACCGGCGCCTACGCCATTCCGGTTGCCGACGACGAGACCAAGGCCGATTATCCCGATGAGGAAAGCTAGGTCATGGCGCACCAACGGTGCGCGGCGATTTGGGATAAAGACATGCATCGATCAAAGATCTAAAGCGGGTCATATGAGTCCGCTTTGACGCGACGCTCGTCAGAGAATTCCGCCGGCGAAGCTCTTATTTTTCCTCATGAATCGGCAAAGCCGGCAAGACCGTCAAAAAAGAGTCATTTGACGCTTGCCATGGGCGAACAAGATGCTATAACCCCGCTCGCTTCCGGGGTGAACCAAGGCCCCGCGGTTCCTTTTCTGAAAGGGACCATCGGAGGCAGGTTAGCCCAGGTAGCTCAGTTGGTAGAGCAGCGGATTGAAAATCCGCGTGTCACTGGTTCGATTCCGGTCCTGGGCACCACTCATAAATCACTGCTTTTGCGCATGTTTTAGTTCCTTATGTTAATGTGGTCCGGCCGCGTCTAGACACTATTTTTGTCTTCTAGACGCTTTTCGTTTTCGTCTGTTCACCTCGACATCGAAATCGCTGACCGTCTCGCCATCTTCTTGGACGTGTCAGCCAGACGCGAATAGTGCTTGGCCATGGCCTCGGTCTTCTGCCCGAGCATCTCAGCGATCGTTGCGTAGTCCTTGCCCATCTCGCGCAGAATGGTTGCGACGGGTGTGTCTGAGGCCTCAGCCAGAACCAGGTTGACGGTGCGCCCTCGTCATCGCCAAGCCGTGGCCGGATGCCACGAAGCGATAGATAGCCGTTGATACCACGCGCTGCCGGGTTTCACCCCTCGCAGCTTTCCGTCCTTGCTGCGGCCGGTACGCTGGCGGAGGGGCTGTGGAGATTGAGTGTGCCCTCCCGGCCCAATGTTGCATCCTTCTTTTAAACTCCGCCCAGGTCGTCGCCGGCCGGGTAGGGTCATCGAATGGAACCAATCCCGGTCATTGCCGTTGTAAGCAAGGGAGTCCACCATGAGCAACGCCCGTCAGGCGCGAACGAGATGGTGGTGGTCCCCGAGGAGAACGCACATGGATCTCACAACCCTTCTCATAATCGTTGTGATACTTCTTTTGCTAGGCGGCGGCGGCTGGTACGGCCGAGGACGCTGGTATTAAACGACGGCCTACGTGGCACGCATCACTGGGTTGACGAGCGCTCCGGCTAACTGAGCGCGGCGGGATGGCGATGTCGTTCCAGTCAGTTTTTGCGTTCCATCGATTCCATTATCGATCCGCTATGCGCAGTCCAAGGCGGTAGGTTTGCTTCGGTGCGCCGACGATTTATGCTGTCGAAGCAAAATGTTAGCATCACCTGACCGTAGACGACGGCAACAGATAGACCCCAGTCGCGTTGGTACAGGGCCTGAAGGCGGCCAACAAACCCCTCCGTTTAGAGGTTAGTGTCGCCCTTTCGATGTCTTCGCCAGCATCTCGCTCAGTGTTGCCGCCGAGAGCATGGATTCGGCCAAAAGCTTCTTGAGCTTCTGGTTCTCTTCCTCCAGTGCTCTCAATCTTTTGGTATGGAGACCGACATTTCCGGACTGCAAGGATTGCCACCGATAAAAGGTCGGCTCGCTGATGCCGTACCTGTGGCAAACATCTGCCACCGTCACCCCGGCTTGGTGCTCCTTCAGAATACCGGTAATCTGGTTGTCGTCGAATTTTCTCTTGCCCATCACCGCCTCAGTCCTCGCGAAATGCTCTGTTGAAACTGTCGAGGAGTGGTCTGATGGCATAGAGCGCCACGCTGCTTTCGCCCGTTTCGATTAGTGTCTGTGCGGGCATGCCCGCGACCAGTTCGACATCTCTCATTTTCGCCAGCCGCTCGTCCGTTACACGGATCGTCGCGGCAAAGTAGGGCTGGCCGTTCTGCGTATCGATGAGACGGTCCGCTGAAACATACTCGACCCGGCCTTTCAGGAGTGGAACGCGCCGCTGATTGTATGGAAGGAGGTGAACCTGTGCCTCGAGCCCCGCATGGACGAGATTGATGTCTTCCGGCCTGACGTGGGCAGACACGACAAGGCGATCGGCGCCCGGCAGAAGATCGACCAGCGGTTCACCCGCGCCGATCACCCCACCAGCGGTGTGGACGCGCAGGTTCATGATCGTTCCATCTTCGGGAGCGCGAATATAGGTCCTTGAAAGCTGGTCGTCGATCGCCCGCAAGCGCTCGCGCAGTTGCATGATCCGGCTTTCCGTCTCGCGCATGCCTTGTGCGACTTCGCTCAACCGGTCGCTCTCAAGCTTTGCGAGATCGGCCTGTGACCCGCTGATCACCTGGTAAGCGCGGGAGATCTGCGCCTCCACTTCACCCTGCTGGCCATCAAGGTCTGCCCTTTCCCGCTGGAGGTTGAGAAGCCTGCTTTTTGTTTCCAGTCCTTTGGCGTTAAGGGTCGTAACCTGATCCAGTTCCTGCCGAGAGATCGCGGCTCTGTCGGCCAGCGCCGCCTTCTGCGCGCCAAGTCCGACAATTTCCTGCCGCACCTGCGCGATTTTTTCATTGGCGATCTGAATTTCCGCCTGCATGACCCGGCGACGGGCTTCGAAAATTTTCTGTTGCCCAATCAGAATCGCGCCGACCAAGGGATATTTGGCCATTGCTGCCCTGAGATTCCCAGGATAGGCGACATGGTCGCCGCCCGTCTGCTCCGCAAGCAGGCGAGCGCGGCTTCCTTCGGCCTCCCAAAGTTGCCCTTGAATGCTGTCGCGCTCCGAGCGAGACTTCGTATCGTCGATCTCGATTACGATTTGCCCGGCCATGACAGCATCGCCGTTTTTGACGAGGATCCGCCGCACGATCCCGCCTTCCAGATGCTGAATGGTCTTGCGGCTGGATTCCGGTTCGATGACGCCCGATGCGACCGCAGCGCTTTTCAGCGGCGCTAGAACCGACCAGATCCCCAATCCGACGATGAAGACCAGGATCAGCAGGTTGCCCGTCCAGACAACGCCTCTGAGCCCCGGCATGGGCGAGGAGGGCGCGGGTCCGCGTTGTTTCGCCTCGATCACCGGCAAATAGGCCGTCTGTTGCTTGGCCAACCGCCGACCCGTCCTTGGCGAATTTGAAAATTTCGCCGGCGTTGCGTCCAGTTGAACAAGGGTCATGGCGGCGTTTCTCCCTACGTTCCTGTTCGAGACGGTGGTTGAAGATAAGTTTCATAAATTCGCTCACTGTCGCCGACGGCAGCCACAGTCCCGTTACGCATGATGGCAATCTTGTTGGTGACTGGCAGGATCCCCATCCGGTGAGTTATGATCACGACGGTCATCCCCCTGGATTTCATGCGCTCGATTGCCGCAAACAGCATCCGTTCGCCGTCATAATCCAGGCTCGAATTCGGATCGTCGAGAACGATCAGAGACGGATTTCCATAGGCCGCCCGTGCCAGTCCCAGCTGTTGGCGCTGCGCTCGAAGGAGCAGGTTTCCACCTTCACCGATATCGGTCTCGTAGCCCTGGGGCAGCCGCATGATCGCGTCGTGCAACCCAACCAGCTTCGCGGCATCGATCGCTTTGCCGGGATCTCCTCCGTCCAGCCGGCCGATCACATCCTTGATCGCTCCTCCGAAAAGTTCGATGTCTTGCGGCAGATATCCGACGTGGCGAGTCCCCCCGCAAAGGCGCAGAGCCGAAATATCTACCCCACCGAGAAGAGCGCATCCGCTCGTTGCTTGCACAACGCCTGCTATGACGCGACCCAGTGTCGATTTCCCTGATCCCGACGGACCGATGAGCGCTATGCAATCGCCGGGCGCGAGGCGCAATGTGATGCCTGTCAATATCGGCCGATCGGCGAATGGCTTGATATAGCTGACGTTATCGAGAACGAGGCCGTTGGGTTCCGGTATCGGCACCATTCGGCCGTCGCGTTCCGATGCAACTGCTATCAGCATTCTGTTCAAGCGACGGAAGGCATTGCGCGCAAACGTAAAGGAGCGCCATGCACCTATTGCCCCCTCGATTGGTGCAAGCCCGCGCCCGAGCAGCAGGCTCGCAACGAAGATGATTCCGGGACTGCCGCTGTTTATGAGCACCAGCCATGTCGCCGATCCCATCATGAGGATCTGCGCGAGCGTGCGGATCGATTTGGAGAAACCAATAATGATCTCCGTGCGATGCATCGCGATGTCCTGCGCCCTTCTGGCCATTTCTGCATCGCGATAGACGATCTGCGCTGCGCCATCCTGCATGCCCATTGCCCTGATGACCTCGATGTTTTTGAGGGCGGTCGCAAATCTGAGATAGCTCATCGAAAGGGCAAGATTGGCGTGGGCAAGCGGCTCTCGCGTCGCCAGTTCCGTCAGGAACGCAAACAGCAGAAGTGCAACGGCGCTCAGAAGACCGATGGTCCCAAGCAGCGGATGAACGAGAAAGAGCAGGAGCAGGAACACCGGCGCCCAGGGAACGTCAAAAAAAAGCGAGCTGGCCGGTGAATCGAGAAACTGGCGTAGTGCGGCCAGGTCCCTGTAGCACTCCGTGGCGGCTCCCGTATCGGCGCGAGTGGCATATTCGAATGATGCGGTGAGCACCAGGGGCCGCAGCCTGTGGTCCAGCCAGCTGCCGATGCGCGAAAGAGCTGCCCTGCGCACGATATCCAGCGTGGACCCGACCAGCACGGCGATGGCGATGATCATCGTCAGCATCAGGAGCGTGTCGGCGCTTCTGCTCGACAGGACCCTGTCATAGATCTGCAGAAGATAGATGGACGGCGCCAGGAGAAAGAGATTGTAGCCGCAGCTATAGAGGAAGACCAACCCGAAGGCTCCGGCACAGGCTCGGAGCGCGACAACGAGCTGTGTCTGCGGGCGCAATGGCTTTATGGAAATCGTTGTCATTATCAGCTCTCGCTGGATTTGATACTGACGAGAAAAGACTGCGTGCTGGTTCAGCAATTCAGGAGGGTCGCCAGCCGAAACCGGCGACCCTCGGAGTTTGAGTTCATGAGCCGAGATGGTCGACGTCGATATGGCCGAAGGCGTTTATGAAGTGATCGAGAGAATTGTTCACCGTCGTCGTTTCGGGATCCGAGTGAACCAATGCTGACGAGATGTCGCCGCCGAGAGCGTTGTTCCCATTACCGCCGTTGCCGCCGACGCCGGCGAGGATGGTGGCATGCTGATCGGCCACGAGCTGCGTATATTGTGTCGCGGTCGTAGCCGCATTCACGGAGGCCGTGTCGCCGCCGCTCGAGTTTCCTTGGCTGCCGTTGGAGTGGGAATCTCCCCCCGCGCCGCCGTCGCCGCTGTTCGTGATCTTCGCCAGGAAGCCGTTCTTGGCCTGTGCAAAGCCACCGTCTCCGCCACTGCCGGCGTCCCAATCTGCCTTCTGCCAAACGTGATCGCCATTGTGCAGATGGGTATCTGCCCCGTAGACCGTTTGCACGGGGTCTACATATGCAACCGGGTTGTAGTTGATGTTCCCATCGTTGTGGCCATCACCGCCGTTGCCGGCTTTCGCGTCACCGGCATCCGGGTTGTGGAGTTGAATCGTGTCAGATATCTGTGGAATAGGCATTGATGTCACTCCTTCTACTTCGTTTCGTCAACGTTACTTTTACGGCGTGGGTATCCAGCATGTCACCGCCAGCCAATACAACCGCAATCGAATAATGCCTGCGATTTAATCTGTGAACTATCTAGATATTCGGTGATGTCCATTCGGATATATACTTGCAGGCGACGGAACGTTATTTAGGATTAGTACGAAGTGATTTGCGGCCGGATGGCATGGTCATGATCATGTCTGCGACCTCGTCGAAGCGACGCCGTTTTTCGGAGCAACGGCCACCCAAGCGAACCGGCTGCATTCCGGGGTTCTGATCAGGCTGCGCTTGGCGCAGGAGACCCCGCTTGGAGGTGAAACGCTTTCATGACCCGCCGCGAGAACGAGTGTGCAAGATGTAGGGCCTCTAACCCAAACGGGGATTGAGTGCTTGCAAACTCGCGCAACGGGCGCCGCGGCCATGACAGCCAAATGGCTACAGTACTAGCCGATGAGATGTAGACGAATTGCAGGCTCTGCTTTTCCGGCGTTCAGATGCACAATGCCTGAACAATTCAGGCTGCATAGCGCCGCACGCTCGGTGGCCGTGCGGTTGACCGCGAATGGAGACGGTAATGGCGGAAACTCGTTCCTCATTGGAAGACTTGCCCAAGGCGGGCACCGATCAACACCTCGCCTCCAACTTGGCCGCGGGGCATCTGGCGCTGATGCCGACCTGGCTTCCATTGGATGTCGCTTCCGGTCCAAGCTATAATTCCGCCGGCAGCGGTGGCGATGGAATAAGCGAAGGCGTGATCAGCAGCAATTCATTGGCCGTCTTCATGCCGTCCAATGCCGCTATTGCAGGACCTCATTCGGGTGCCGACGCTTTCCAAGGCAACGATGCGCTCATCAATCAGCATCCCACCGAAATGGCTGGGATAGGCGGGAATGGTGGAAGCGGCAATGTTGCCATCGGCAGCGGCGATGGCGTCAATCATGCCGGCACCGGCGGCAACGGGCTCTTCTACGGTGGACTGGTCAGCACCGAAGTCGCGCTGTTTGCCCCCGTCAATACTGCCGTGGCTGCAGGCCCTGGCGCGGAGGCTCACGCCGACCAATCGAACAACGCCCTGTTCCTGCAGGGCGCAACCCAGATCGGCGGCATGGGCGGCTCGGGCGGAGACCATAACGTCGCGGGCCATGGCCCGTCGATGAGCCCGGGAACTGCGCTCACATTGACCGGCGACTTTTATGCGGGTCATGGCGGCGATGGATATTTCGTCGGCAGCATGGTCGACGTCAGTATTGCCATCTTCTCACCGATCAACATCGCCGTGGGCGCTGCGGGCGGCTCGGCGGAGGCCCATCAGACGAACAATGTCATTTTCGATCAGGGCGCTGTGCAGATCGCAGGCATCGGCGGCAATGGCGGTGGCTTCAACCTGTCTTCAGACACGATTTTCACCGGCAACCATGCGGGCGGCGGTGGTGGGGACGGATCGTCAACCGGCAGCATGGTCGATGTCAATTTCGGCTATTTCCATCCCATCAACATTGCCGTTCCCGCCGGCGGGACGGCGGACGCCCAGCAGATCGATCATGTTCTCTATGACCAACACGCGCTCCAGTTGGCCGGCATCGCGGGCCACGGCGGAGAGGGCAACCTCACAGACGCCCATTCGGCTCTCGTAAACGACATTCTGGACTTCATGCACAGCTAGCAGATGGACTCCACCTGTAGCGGAGGCTCAACTGCACGAATCCGTTCTTCGTGCGATCTTTCAAGCCATATTGTTTCCGCCGCCCGGCATTAGCCTCCTTGGCCGCCATGGCACTGAACGGCGGGCTCCCTGAGATGCTGAACCTTCCACCATGACCTCATCAGTATTGCCGCCGATTTCGGCCGCCAGGGGCCCTGACCCTGTCCGGCATCTGGCGGTGCCGGCCCAGTGCTGCCTGAGCGAAACAACTGGTATTAACGCGTCATTAGAGCGCCGTTTTACTAATCATAACGGGTAATCAGCGATCTCAGGCTTTTGTTTCTTTTCGCGTTTGTCATTTTGCTGCCGGGTCTGCGACTGTTTTGAATTGAGATATGGAAACAAAGCCCGGCCGATCGGCAGTTCGTTCTATCCAATGACTCTTTCCTAAATGGGTCTGTCGCAGATCGGTTGCATTTACAGTAGCTTTGAAAGCTTTGTTGACCCCCTTGCCGTACGTGAATTCGGCGAAGGCTGGAAAGTCTGCAGCGACAAGTCGAACCAGCAAGCCTACACGAAAAATCTCTTAAATGTTCTCTGCAAGCCCAGTTATCTATCGATGAAATCTTATAGACTATAAGAATTATCATGAGAGATCAGACTATTGATATCTGAAATACACTCACTTTTTATCATGACATGTAGTGAGAACAGGAATAATATAATCAGCTGTTGCGTTGCAAATACTCTTGGGGAGCACGCAAGTGTCCGACATTGATAGAACTAGGCGCCGTACGGGGCGCAATGCACCAACTGTGATCATCGTTGAGCATTCTACATTGGCGCGCACCACCGTGGTGAAGCTTCTTGAGCGTGAACTCACCGGGTGGAACGTTATAGATCTGATCTCGACCGAGAGTCTCGATCGAGCTCTTGGAGCTGAGGTGCGTTTGATTGTATTAGGTCTGGCCGGCAGAGGTGTTGAGAGCACCAGCCTGCGGGATGATCTCGCGGCGATTGCTGCACGTTTTCCTGAGGCGCCTGTCACGTTGCTCTCAGGTACGGATGACGCCATCATAGCCCGTCAGGCGCTCAAGATGGGCATCCGCGGCCTTTTCTCGACTTCACTTCCCATTGACATTGCCCTTGCCGGTCTTCGCCTCGTTCTGGCAGGAGGAACATTTTTCCCGCAGCTATTGGGAGCTGTTACAGCAGGCTCAAACGAGCATAGTCCGGCCAGAAATGAGGCCGAAAAGAGCTTGGATGATAGGACGCAGTACTTGGCGTTTGCTGATTTCACTCCCCGGGAAGCGGATGTCCTGGCAGAGTTGCAATGCGGCTGTTCAAATAAGGTAATTGCAGGAAAACTCAATTTGTCGGGGCATACGGTGAAGATGCATTTGCAACACATCATGCGCAAGTTGCAGGCGCAGAACCGCACTGAAGTGGTTGCCCGCTTGATTCAAAGAGCCGCCGGTGGGCCCGACGTCTCGCCGAGTTAGGCAGTGTCCAATTGCTGACTGCAATGTTGGCGTTCTGAGCAACGATCTTCGGCAGCGGCTGTATCAAAGTCTGTCAGCGGATATCCCATAATCTCGCATCAGGGTATCTGTCGCCCGCCCTACAGAAACTCAACGAGCCGCATTTCTTGACCCCACACGGTCCATCGTCGGTTGCCAGTTATCAAAACGGTACCGCGTCCGTCTCGGTCGCCCACCGCTGCAGAGAGGACGGGGAGACGCAGGGCAGGCGTATGCCCATTTGCGGTGGAAGATCGATACCAGGAGCGGGCGGCCCCATTCTCGAGGTCGGCGATCGCGGGCGCAGCTGCCCGAACCGCCTTGTTACGGATGAGCTGGCTGAAGACGGAAGGCAAGTATGTTGACGAAATCCCCGTGCTTGCGCTAACGTTAGCAAAAATGGAGGTCCCAATGAAGATTGTACGCTACCAGTCAGCCGATGGAATTCACTACGGGGTCGAAAGCGAGGGCGGGATCGAGCGGATTATTGGCGATCCCTTCCAGGCAATCGAGCGAACCGGGCAGATGGATTATCTTTACGACGTCCGCCTACTATGCCCGGTAGAGCGGCCTCGCATATTTGGGGTCGCGTACAATTACCGGCAGCACACCGACGAGTCCGGAAAGGAGCAGCCGACGCTCCCGGTGCTGTTCATGAAGCCAAGCACGGCAGCGAGCGGCAACGGAGATGCCATTGAATATCCAAGTGATGGCGAAATCGTCCACTACGAGGCGGAACTGGTCGCCATCATAGGCAAAGGCGGACGCCACATCCGCAAGGAACATGCCTTGCAGCACGTCCTCGGCTACACATGTGGCAATGATATCAGTGACCGAATTATACAGCGGCAGGAAAGCAAGTTCGGTTGCCTGCTGGCAGGTAAGGGCTATGATACTTTTGCGCCGATGGGTCCGGCTATTACAACAGATCTCGATCCGACGAACCTTGACGTCATCCTTCGTCAGAACGGCACCGTCAAACAGGCGGGGAATACGCGAGACCTCGTCTACTCAGTTGCTGACATCGTTGCTTACTTGAGTCGCTTCATGACGCTGCTGGCCGGCGATGTGATCATGACCGGTACGCCTGCAGGTGTCGGTCCGATCGTTCCCGGCGACGATCTTGAGGTGGAAATCCCCGGTATCGGTGTTTTGAAGAATCCCGTGGTTCCTGCGCCGCATTAAGTAGTCACGAGCGGCGATTCTTCCCAAAAAACTTTGCATTTACACGGCGAAAATTTCGGTTGACCTTAAGTTTTCGAGTGTTATTAATGCTAACGTTAGCATTTGTCCAAGGGCCGGTTTTGACCATAGGCCTTCGGGCAGGAAGATTTGCGAAGACAAGCTGAGGGCGGAGAAATGGCACGAGTAAAATATATCCCGAATACCGAACTGGCCGAGACGCAACCCACGCTCAATGAGCGCCTGCTGAAGGAGAGGAAGGTTCCGACCGGAAACATTTTCCTTGCGCTCGCCAATGCTCCCGCGATCCTCGACGACTTCTTGACCTACGCAAACGCGGTCCGGGCTGCTGACCTCAGCCCGAAGCTGCGTGAGATGGCGATCCTTACGGTCGGATACTGCACAAATTCCGAGTACGAGGTGAAGCATCACCATTCTCATGGCCTCAAGGCAGGCCTGACGGAAGAGCAGTTTCAAGCAATTCCGGACTTCGAGACCTCGAGCCTTTTTAACGAGCAGGAAAAGGCTGTGATGGCCTTTGCCAAGGACTCCACGCTGCACGTCGATGTTTCCGATGAAGTGTGGAACGGGATTGCAAAGTTCCTGTCGGAGAAGCAGCTTGTCGAACTCGCAATCAACGTCGCCTGGTACAATTCCGGTGTTCGTCTCATGGGCGCGTTGAAAATCGACCTTGAGGAAGGGTACCGGTGAGCAAGCGGGCGGCGTGGAAGCGGCGTCCGCCTCGGCTTGCCGCATAGTTTTGGCGGCGTCTCATCAAGATCATTCCAGAGCTTTCAGCGTCCGGCCTTGGGATATGAGATGAATCGCAGCCAATCAAAGAGAGGTGCACGTCACCGGACGGGCGCCTCTCTCTGATTTGGCGGCTTGCTGCGGCAGATCGACATCCTGCCGGCGTTTCACGGAGCGCTCGTGCTGCCGCGAATGACCAGCTGGGGCGGAGAGATGAAGCTGTAGGGCTTGCTTAGGTCGCCCTTGTTCTGAAGATGATGCAGGAACCAAAGCCCACAAGCAGTTGCCAACTCCGAAACAGGCAACTGGACTGTCGTAAGTCCCGGCCCCCACCACCGATACCCAAGTTCATCGCCAAACCCGATGACGGAAATGTCGCGGGGAACGCGCAAAGCCTGGTCCTGTATTTCATCAATGACTCCGGAAGTGTTTTGGACCGCACCGATCACAAGCGCCGTCGGTCGATCCTTTAAGGAAAGAAGGCGACGCACGGCCTCCCGTCCGAATTCGGGTGACGAAGGCGCGCCCAGTTCCTCATGAACGGTGATCGTGTGGCCGGAGCTCTTCACCGCATCCCGGAAACCCTGCACGCGGGCTGCGCCAGTGGGAAGCTCTTCCGTGCCGCCGATATAAGCGATCCGCTTGTGACCTTCATTGATGATATGTTCAGTGCTTTCGTAAAGCGCCCGTCTGTCATCAATCCCAAACCATTGTTCGCCGAGCAGCGGCGCCTTTCGCAGTAGTTGGATGTGAGGCGTCATCTTCAGGATTCGCGCAGAATCGGGATGAGGTTTTGCGCTCGGGACCAGAATGATCCCGGCGACGTTGACGCTTGTGAGTTCCTTGATGTGGCGAAGCTCGTGCATTCTGTCGTCATCGGTTTCACACAAGGTCAGCTGGTAATTCGCTGAAAGAAGGCACCGCGAGAGAGCATGGGCAATAGTTGAATAAAAGCTGTTCCGGATATCTGGGACGATCAGCCCAACGAGATTGCTCTGAACCCCACGCATCATGCGTGCGGAACGATTGGCAACGTACCCCGCTTGAGTTGCAGCTTCGTTCACCTTTCGCTTCATCTCGACGCTGATGCGTCGATCGTCGGCAAGAGCGCGACCTACGGTTGAAGGTGAAACTTGCAGTGTGGCGGCGATATCTTTAATTGTTACCATTGTGCTTGGCTCTAATGATCACTTTCGCCAACGATAGCATTGACGCCCCGGTTGTCAAACTCCGAAATCGCAAACGATTATGCCAAATCAACGTGCTCGAATTTTCGCCCCTGATGCATCGGTGCGGTGATCAAGATGCGTTTATAAATTTCTATATTTTCAAACTGTTGATCTAAAAATTTTAGATATTTTACCTGGTGTCCCCGCGCTCGCAGAAGGGCCCGCCAACGAATTAACCTGCGGAATGCTGTTGACACAGAGGCTTCGTTGTGGGAGGAATATTTGTGCTAACGTTAGCGCAAATGGAGGAGGCATAACGTATGGATGGTCTGGTGCTCCTGGAACCGATCATCGTATCCACAGAAGGACGTGGATGCTGATGACCCTTGCTCTTTTCTTGCAATCCGCTGTTGGTGGCGTCTTGCTGGGTGGGATCTATGGCCTGCTGGCGATGGGTCTCAGCCTGAGCTGGGGCTTGTTGAAGCTGGTGAACCTCAGTCACTTCGCGCTGGCGTTCCTTGGCGCTTACCTGACCTATCAGTTTGGCACCGTTTACGGCGTCCCGGCATATTTGAGCGTTCTGGTGATCGCGCCGCTGTTTTTCGCGCTCGGCGTTGCGCTGCACAGTGTGTTCGTACGCTTTCAGGTGAAGGAATTCGCGTCTCTCCTGGTGACGTTCGGCGTCACGATCCTGATCGAGTCGCTGATCCAATGGATCTGGTCGGCTGACTTCCTTCGTTATGAAACACCCTATGCCCAGACCACCATCCGGCTCGGTCCGATCTTTGTGCCCGTGCTGGATCTTTCCGCCTTTGTTTGCGCCGGGGTGCTTGCTGGAGCGGCTTGGTACGCGTTGAACAAGACCATGCTCGGAAAGGCGCTGCGTGCTGCCGCCCATGACGCCCCCGTAGCGTCAGCCTTCGGCATCAATTCTGCTCGCGTGTCATATATTCTGGCTGGCCTTTGCTCTGCGACAGCGGGTATCGCGGGTGTTTTCATCGCCCTGATCGGAACTTTGGCACCATCTCAAATCGAGGCCTGGATAGGGGTCGTATTTGCCGTCGCCATCATTGGAGGATTGGGCAGCCCCATCGGTGCACTGGGCGCCGGAATGCTGATTGGCGTGGCCGAGAGCCTTACCATGTCCGTTGTGAATCCCGCTTGGGCGCCGCTCGTAGCATTCAGCGTGCTCATCGTCATCCTCTTGCGCAAACCGGTGATTTGACTATGAAAAAGCTTCTAATCACGGCGCCTATCGTAACGGTCCTGGCCCTGCTGCCTTACCTGGGAATGGCGGATTACTACCTTTCCTATCTGTACATCATCTTCTTCTGGGTCGTGCTGGCGACGAGCTGGGGCATCCTGAGCGGTTACACGGGTTACTGGAGTTTTGGTCACGCAGCATTTTTCGGGATTGGTGTCTACACAACTGCCACGCTGACGACGCAGTTGTCGTGGCCTTTCGTCGCGACGATACCTGCTGCAGCCCTGCTGGCGGCCGCGATCGCCGCTCTGATTGGCTTGGTTGTCTTTCGTTCCGCAGCTCTGCGCGGTGAGTTCTTCGCGCTGCTGACGCTGTCGGTGACGTTCGTTGTCGCGGCCATTGTGTCAAACACCTCGCTGGACTCGGGCACAGGCGTATTCCTCTCGGGGATCGAAATCCCGATGATCGGTGTGACGGCGTCCGGCTCCCTTTACATGTTTGGGCTTATCGCGGTTCTTGCTTCGCTGGCGACATCGTACTTCATCTTTCACAGTAAATTCGGTCAGGGCTTGCTCGCAATCCACGACGATGAAGACGTTGCAGAGGTGAAAGGCGTTCCGACATTTCGCTATAAGCTGATCTCGTTTGCGATTTCGTCGGCACTTGCAGGCGGAATGGGTGCGATTCACGCCGTATATGTAGGCTACGTCACGGTTGGCGAGACGTTTGCGGTGACTGTTCCTCTCTATGTCGTGCTCATGAGCATCCTCGGCGGCGCTCGCCATTGGGCTGGGCCTGCGATCGGCGCGGTCATCATCACCGTGTTGCAGAGCGCTATCGTCAGCGGCGCTCATGCGGAATTCGGCCGTGCCGGCGTTGCTCTTGCGCTGATAGTTGTAATCCTGGTGCTGCCGTCCGGCATCGTCCCCAGCCTTATTCGCAGGTTTGCCGACAGGCGCGGCGGAAGTGGCGCACCGGAGACGGCTGCTCAGGCCGTTACCCAGTTCGCGCCTCTAGCCGCAGCAGGTTCCGGTCCGGTGCTTCTCAAATGCGAGAATGTCACCAAATCCTTCGGTGGTATCCGCGCCTTGACTGGCGTGACGCTGGATGTTTGGCGGGGTGAAATCCTGGCTCTGGTTGGGCCGAATGGCTCCGGCAAGTCCACATTGATCAACATGATCAGCGGCCACTACACCATGACCTCCGGTACGATCACATTGGAAGGCGAGGAGATTTCCGGTCGGTCACCACATCTGATCGCGCAGCAGGGCGTGGCGCGGACATACCAGATCCCGCGCTTGTTCGATAATCTGACTGTCCTCGAAAACGTTCAGCTCTGCGCGAAATTTGGTAGCGCAGATGGCATGGGCGCGGCTGTGGTCGACGCAGTTACTAGGGAGGCGCTCGCCTTTACTGGCCTGGCTGAGAAGGCCGGCGTGCTCCCCGCAGCATTGAACCTGCATGACCGAAAGTTTGTCGAATTCGCGAGAGCGCTGGCCGCAAAACCGCGTCTGCTTCTGCTCGATGAGGTGCTCTGTGGCTTGAATCCGGCCGAGGTCGACCACGCGGTTGAAATGATCAAGCGGATCAAGGCTGGCGGTACGACGATCATCTTCGTTGAACACCTCATGCGGGCGGTTGTCGCCTTGGCGGACCGCGTCGCGGTACTGGATCAAGGCAAGGTCCTGGCGCTTGGGCATCCAAGCGAAACGATGAGAAATCCAGCTGTGGTCAGCGTATACTTGGGGGCCAGTCATGCTGCTTGAGGTCGATAAGATCGAGGTCGGCTACGGAGATGCGATTGCTCTGTGGGACCTGTCTATCAGTGTAAAGCCAGGCGAGATCGTTTCGGTCGTCGGTCCGAACGGGGCAGGGAAGAGCACGCTGGTCAATGCCATCGCCGGAATTCTCCGTCCGCACAAAGGAAAGATCGTTATCGAGGGTAACGACGTTTCCAAGGTGCCGAGCCATCGGGTCTGCGATTACGGCATAGCAGTGGTCCCGGAAGGGCGCCGTCTCTTCACGGCGATGACGGTCCTCGACAATCTGTTGCTCGGTGCCTACCGCTCGGTGGCTCGGGCGGAGCGCGACGCCACGCTCGCTGAGGTGTTTCAGCTTTTCCCTATTCTCAAAGAGCGCCAGGATTCGTTGGCGGGCTCCTTGTCGGGTGGGCAGCAGCAAATGGTTGCGATTGGCCGCGGCCTGATGGCCAAGCCGCGCGTCTTGCTTATGGACGAGCCGTCGCTCGGGCTGTCGCCTTTGATCGTCGGGGAAATGTTCAAAATCATCCAGATGATCAATGAGCGAGGCGTAGCGGTGCTGCTCGTCGAGCAGAACGTGAACAAGGCGCTAGAAATTGCCCATCAGGCCTACGTGATCGAGCAAGGCCGCGTAACGGCCTCCGGAGCGCCGGAGGTTCTCATCAATGATCCAAGCATCAGGGAGGCGTATCTTGGTATCTGAAAATTCGAACGGGGGGGTTCCCTTACATCTCCGGCGCGTCGTGACGGAACACGGCAGTCAGGGTGCTGCCAGGTTCGCCCAGGACGGCGCCGTTCCCCGCACAGACATATTCAGGACGGTCCCTGGATTGGTATCGCGGATGATCTGGTCGACTTCGACGTCCACGGCCATTCCATTCAACGGAAGCGATCCAACTCCGCTGGTCACAAGCTTCGTTCCGGAGCCCGGCGAAACGCGCTTCCTAGTGCTAACGTTCCCACCAGATGCCGTTTTTATGTCTCCGGATTTTGATGGTCCGGCGGCACTCGCGGAGAACCTGGCGGTCAGTCCAGGTTTGGCCGAGCGCTTCGAGTCGGATGGCAAACATCAAACTCCCACCGTCGATTATGGAATTGTTCTGGACGGCGAGATCTGGATGGAACTCGACGGTGGCAATGAGACCCGTTTGCGCCAATTCGACGCCTTCGTACAGAACGGAACGCGTCACGCCTGGCGAAACAAGAGCGACAAACCGGCAACCATCGCCGTGGTGCTGGTTGGCGCACGGACCCCCGATATGACGGATTACGATGACGGCCTGTGAGGCCCGATGATCCAATTTCAATCTGACCTTGTGGACCAACTGAACATGACCAACACCGAAATCCGAAAAGTGCAGGGCCGTCGCGTCTGGGATTCCCGTGGCAGGCCCACCGTTGAGGTAGAGATCGAGCTGGCCTCTGGTGCGACCGGCCGGGCCATTGCACCCGCTGGTGCATCGACCGGCACTGGCGAGGCGCTCGACCTTCGTGACGGCGGCAGCGCCCTTGCCGGCTTGGGGATCAACAAGGCCCTGACTGCCGTCAACGGAGAAATCGCCAAGTTGCTGGTTGGCCGGAATGCTAATGATCAAGCCGATCTGGACCACGCCATCATCGAGCTGGACGGCACCCCGAACCGGAGCAGACTGGGTGGAAATGCATCGGTGGCAACATCAATGGCGTTGCTTCACGCGGCAGCGGCTGCGGCCGGCCAACCGATCTGGCGGTATCTCGCGGGCTCCGACAGGGGGATCACGATGCCACTGCCGGAAATCCAGATTTTTGGAGGTGGAGCGCATGCAGCACGCCGGGTAGACGTCCAGGATTTCATGGTCATGTGCCCTGCTGCCTCGACTTTCGCGGAGGCTTTGGAGTGGACCGCTGAAGTCTACCGCGCGGCAGGCGACATTATGAAACGTGCCGGAAAGCTCCAGGGCGTGGCGGACGAAGGAGGCTATTGGCCTGCCTTCACCAGCAATGAAGAAGCTCTCGACGCCTTGGTGCGTTCGATCGAGGCCGCCGGTCTGAAGCCAGGCGGCGAAGTCGCCATATCGCTCGACATTGCGGCCTCCGAATTCGGTCGTGAGGGCAAGTATTCGCTGGCATTGGAAGATCGGCAGCTCGATACGGCCGAGATGATCGACATGCTTGGCGGCTGGTTGAAGGCCTATCCAATCGTCTCTATCGAGGATCCGCTCGCTGAGGACGATCCGGCTGGATTCAAGGAGTTTACCGCTCGCTACGGCTCCAAATGCCAAATCATCGGCGACGACTTCTTCGTGACAAACGCGGCGCGGGTAACCGAAGCGATCAAGGATAAAAGCGCCAATGCGGTGCTGATCAAGCCGAACCAAGCGGGCACGATAACAGAGACGTTCGAAGCGCTCTCCGTTGCCAAGAAAGCGGGTTTTCGAACAATTGTTTCGGCCAGATCCGGTGAGACGGAAGATGTGACGATCGCCCATCTGTCGGTCGGCTGGGATGCCAGGCAGCTCAAGGTCGGATCGTTCTCACGCTCCGAGCGGATGGCCAAGTGGAACGAGGTTCTCCGTATCGAGGAGGCCCTTGGAAAAGAGGCTTCGTTCGCTGGCTGGTCGGCGCTAGACTTGGCTGAAAAGCCTGCCGCGGTTGCTGCTGTAGGTTAGATTCTGGATGGGCCGGTTGCCGGTCGCGCTCAATGACAGGCGTTGACAAAAGAGCCGGCCCTTTTATGCTAACGTTAGCAAAAAGAGATGAGGATGACATGCTTCCGGCTGTTAATTTGAAACCTCCCTTCAACATCACGCGCTTCAGCCACGTCGTGCTTGAAGTTAATGATGTGGAGCGTAGCCGAGATTTTTACCTCAATGTCGGCGGACTGATTGAAACAGAATTTGCGGACGGTGTTTCATACCTTCGCGGATTGTCCGAGGCCTGCCATCACAGTCTCGTGCTCGCACCTGCCGTCGGGAAGCCGACGTGCAGGCGGATCGGTTATCGGGTGTTTCTGGAGGAGGACCTCGACAAGGCCAAGTTCTTTTTTGATGAGAAGGGGCTTCCGGCGGAATGGGTCGACGTTCGAAATCAAGGGCGGACCTTGCTCGTCAGCGATCCGTCGGGCGCTCGCATCGAGCTTTGCTCCAGCATGAGTGTCCATCCCCGTAAGTTCCTCGAGGTGCATGAACATCGTGGCGCCCGAGCCCAGGGGCTCGATCATTGCCAGATCATGGTCGCCGATCCGTTGGGTCTAAGCGCGTTCTACGGCGAACTCGGTTTCCGGACTTCGGAATATATCGCGGCTGGCGACAATCTCATTGCGAACTTCATGTATCGCAAAGGTGTCTGCCTCGATCTGGCGTTGGTGCCGGGCATCGGCCCGCAGCTGCATCATTTTGCTTATACGGTTCCCGAAAGCAGCGACATCTTCGCCGTGTGCGATTTTGCCAGTCGTTACGGATATGGGGACAGCGTTGAGCGCGGACCTGGACGCCATGGCCCTTCCGGAGTCCTATTCGTCTACCTGCGCGATCCCGATGGACACCGGGTGGAGTTCTTCAACAATCACTACACCACGATAGACGCGGAATTGGAGCCCATTCGTTGGGACGCGGCAGCCCTTAGCACCAATGTCCATTGGGGAATGCCGGCCGTCTCGAAGTGGTTCTTCGAGGCCAGCGAATTTACGGGAGTACCGCTGGAACACCCCGAGAAAATGCCGAACCCTATGACGCTGGAACGCTACGCAGAGGGGCTGGCGAAGAGCTGAGACCTGCCGCCGGCGGCAGAGACTGATGATGACATGCCGGAAGCATCTGGGAGGATGAGATGAGTGCGAATTCCATGATACTGAATAGACGAGCATTCCTCGGGTCTGCGGCCGCAGTAGCAGCTTTCAGCTCGATGCCGAGAGTTTTTGCCCAAGAAGGACCGGTCCGCGTCGGCGGAACGCTGCCGTTAACGGGTCCGCTTGCGGGCGTAGGCACAATCCACAAGCTCGCCGGAGAAGTGTTCGTCGAGCAGATCAACGCCAAAGGCGGTATTCTCGGACGAAAGGTGGAGTTCGTTCTTCTCGACGACCAATCGCTGCCCGCCAATGCTCGAACGCTCTATGAGCGGCTGGTGACCGCCGATAAGGTCGATCTCCTGATGGGGCCCTATGGCACGTCTTCGATCATCGCAGCAATGGGCGTTGCCGCCCGGTTCAAGAAGATGCTGGTTCAGAGCAGCCTGGGGGACCCCAGTCTCGCCCCATATCCTCTGCAGTTCCCGTCTCTTCCGATCGGGGCCGAGCCGCAATCGACGGATACCGAGGTTGTTCTCGATGCCTATGCGAGCCTGCCGACCCCTCCCAAGACGATCGCGTTCGTCACGAGCAAATTCCCGTCGGCCCTGACGATCGCCAAGGGCGGCCAGCAAGTTGCTGAGAAGCGTGGCATCAAGAACGTGCTGGGCCTTGAATACGAGTTCGGCACGAAGGACTTCGGCGCAATCGCGAACCGCATCAAAGCGGCTGATCCGGACCTGCTGTGGTCCGGTGCGATCGGCATGGAGGCCGTGCAGCTTCTCGATGCAATGAGCCGGATCGACTACCAGCCCAGGAACCAATTCTATCTGTTCCCGGCACCCGGCCCGACCGCAGCTCACCCCAAGGCGAACGGCTTGACCTCTCTGACCTGGTTTGAAGAGCACGAGCCGTTCCTCACGTATCACGGCGCCCAGGAATTCGTAAGCGCTTATGACAGCAAGGCGAAGGCGGCGGGTTTCCCCTATCCGCGTACGGAGTATCAGGCTGCGGTCGAATATGCTGCGTGGCAAATCCTTGCAGCGGCAGCAGAAGGGGCGGGGAAATTGGACGACGCCGCGATGGCTGCGTGGTTGCGCTCGAATACCGTCGAGACGGTCGTCGGACCAAGGACTTTCGACGGCAAGTTCAATGCCGGGAAGCCATCGACGAAGCTCAAGCAAGTTCAAGGAAAGGATTGGGTGACTGTCTGGCCTGCGGATTTCCGACCGGCTGGGAAGGAGTTCCTGGTCCCCTGACGAATGCCGCTCGGCACTGTGCCGCGCACCTGTCTGAAACTGCAAAAAAATGCATTCGGTCGGGCACGGTCCGACCGATGTCCCTATGGAGGAGTTAATGGTTAAAACTATGATCGCCGCTCGGCTGCATGCTCTGCATCAGCCGATGTCGCTGGATGAGATTCCGATTCCCACGCCCCGGCCCAACGACGTGCTGGTGCAGGTCAGGGCCTGCGGTATCGTGCCCAACATGGCCAACGTCATCAATAATTGGCCAACCTGGTTCCCCCACCAGCCACTGCCGAAGTTTCCGGCGGTGTTTGGTTTGGACCCAGCCGGGGTCGTCGCCGAAGTCGGCGAGGCGGTCACCAATGTCAAGATTGGCGATCGTGTCTATGTAAGCCCTCTCAGATCCTGCGGTTCTTGCAAGGCGTGCCGGTCAGGCAACCGCAGCCAATGCCGCTATTACACCTTGAATGGGTACTTCAGCACCAGCCGCGATGGTCAAAGGATCTTTGATCTTTATCCGTACGGCGGCTTCAGCCAATTCATGACCGCCCCGGAATACTCGCTCGTGTGCCTGCCGGATAACCTCAGCTTCGAGCAGGCCGGCCGCTTCGGTTACCTCGGTACATCCTATGGCGCCCTGAAGAATGCACAGGCTGGACCTGGTCAGGTTTGCCTCATCGACGGGATCACCGGTACGCTTGGTGTCGCGGCAACCAAGCTCGGTCTTGCGATGGGGATCTCCAAAATACTGGGCACCGGCAGAAGCAGGGAATTGCTGGGCCGCGTAAAAGCCATTGCCCCTGACCGCATCGACACCATCGTGCTCGGCGAAGGCTCGACCGGAGAATGGGCGAAGGCCCAAACCGGTGGCGAGGGAGTGGACTTCGTTATCAGTGCGCTGGGCGCGAGAGCCCCCGCCGCGACCGTGGTCGACTCCATGCGCGGAGTTCGTCGGGGCGGCCGCGTGGTTGTCGTTGGTGGCGTCGCAGAAGATGTTCCAGTCGACGTGAAGTGGCTGATGGACGAGCAAGTTCAACTCATCGGCTCGAACTGGTTCAGCGCTGCGCAGGGGCAGGAAATGGCAGACATGGTCCGCACCGGTGTGCTCGACCTGTCGTATCTCGAGCACAAGATCTATCCGCTTGAGCGGGTGAACGAAGCCATATCAGGCATTGGCGAACGCGACGGCGGCTTCAGCAACTATGTGGTCATTCCTCCGGTCCCTGCCTCTTATCAGTAACAATCACCGGCGCCGGCTATCGCCGGCGCATCCCTCGCGCGAGAAGAGAGAACATGTCCAAGAAAGATATCGCGGTCCTGGTCGGAAGCCTTCGTCAGGCTTCGATCAACTTGAAGTTCGCCCGTGCAATGCAGAAAGTGGCGCCCGACGGACTGAACCTGGAAATCGTGCCGATCGGCGAGCTTCCGCTCTATAACCAAGACTTGGAGACGGAGACGCCGCCGACGGAATGGACATCCTTCCGTGAGCGCATCAAGGCTTGCGATGGCGCGATCTTCGTGACGCCTGAATACAATAGATCCGTACCCGCGGCATTGAAGAATGCGATCGAAGTCGGTTCTCGCCCCTTCGGAAAAAGCGTGTGGGATCACAAGCCCGGGGCGGTGACTGGCGCTTCTCCCGGTCTCATCGGCGGCGCAGCCGCGGCACTTCAGCTCAGGGTTATCCTGACCAACATCAACGTGCCGACCATGCCCCAGCCTGAAGTTTACCTGAGCACGGCCGACAAATTAGTGGGCGATCACGGGGTCTTCCTCAATGAAGGAACCCAGAAGTTCATCGAGAGCTTCCTGGTTGCTTTCGAAAGCTGGGTCGCTCGGTTCTGAGCCGAAGCAGATGTACAGTCTTTATCTGCCATCGCGCGACCAGCGCGATGGCTTATTATACTCTCTTTTGATGAATGCGCCGCTTTCCCGACGGGCTCGGTATTTTCACGGGCGAAGCCTCAGCTGGCAGGCGAAACCTCAGCGGCCCATGCTACTCGACCGCCCGATGTGACGCGCGCGCCGCTTCGAGAGTGTCATGTCGGTTTTGTCGTGGTGATGGGAATTCTTGCCCGAAAGTCGTTGCTTCGCTCTTCTGACCATTTCACAAGGGCCGCGCGGTTATCAGTGCAGCGGCAAAGAAAATGCCGCTGCCTGAGGAGTGGGGTTCCGTTATGGAAACCAGGCCTGCGCTACGTCAGCCAGCTTTTGCCGAGGCGATGCGATCAGCGGGACGGCGGCTTTGCGGACCGTTTCGCGCTGGCATTCGTCGGTTATGTATTCGACGGGCGATTTGCCGTCGACCCGGGCGAGGAAGAGAGCGGGCAACAAGCTTGCTGCCCGAGCCTCGAGGGCGTCCCGATCCTCCCAGTCGACCTGATCCAGGTAGGCTGCCGTCAACGCCGCGAATGACGATGCGAGCTCAGATGCCGCCTGTCCGGCGACGACCTTCTTCAACAATAGATGGTTGAGGCAGAAGGCGAGGTCGAAAGCCGGGTCGCCAAACCAGGCGCATTCGGCGTCCAGGAACACAGGGCCGTTCTTGCCCAGCAGGATGTTCTTCGGGCTGACGTCGCCGTGGACGAGCGCCAGCTTTGTTTCGGCCGTGCGCTGAACCAGCTCTGCCAGGCGATCGCTGACGAAGGGATGTTTGGCGGCGGTCGCCACCAGATAGGGCTCGAGCCGAAGAGCATAGAAATTCGGTCCAGAATCAAACTTTTCCGACAACCCCGATGTGCGGGCGCTGACGGAATGGATCTGTCCAATTCGCCGGCCCGTTAGCTCTGCCGCTTTTCGGTCAACGCTTCCGTGGAGCAGGTCGGTCTTCCACAGCGGATATTGATCGCCGGGAAGAAACGTCATGGCGAAGATGCCAGACGACGCGTCGTGTGCGAGAGGCGTCGGAACGGCAGAAGGGAAGTGGTGCGCTACGAAGGATATCCAGTTCCATTCGTACACATTTCTCGACACCGGCGCCTGCCAATCGGCGGATACCTTGAGCTTGGGAAGTGCGCGTTTCACGCAGATGAGCCGGCCAGGAAGCTCCACACGGTAGATATCTGAAGAAACACCACCCGTCAGAGGCTTGTAGACCGCCTCCTCGGAAGCGCTCCTCAAACCGCTCTTCAGCAAGAACTCATCGAAAATCGTCATCTCATCTACAGACATGAACCCAGTGTCCTTGCGGCATTAGCGGCGGGGGCTGTTGCGGGGTTGTTCAGGCTTCTCTCCGCAGAGAACCCTGACGACTTCCTCCGCCGCCCGGCGGCGCAGCTCGATCAGCGAAGCATCCGAGGAGAAGGCGACGTGCGGAGTGATCATCGCGCCGGGATGAGCGATCAGCTCCTGTGGAACGCGTGGTTCATCCTCGAGGACATCAAGGCCGACGCCGCTCAGAATGCCGGATTCCAAACCCTCGATCACCGCGGCCGTATCGACAACGCCGCCTCGGCTGACGTTGATCAGCAGGCTTCCGCGACGCATCTTCGAGATGGCGTCCCTGTTGATCAGATGACGCGTCGCCGGCGAGAGTGGCGCATGGACGATGACGATATCGCTCGAGGCCAGAAGTCTATCGAAGTCGGCAAGCTCCACATCCACAGGAACATTCGAGGCATGGGGATCATGTGCTCTAACCCGGCATCCGAGCGCCTGCATTTTTGCTGCCGTCGCACGGCCGATACGACCAAACCCAACGATGCCGCAGGTCAGCTCCGAAAGCCTGCGGAGATTTGCCGAAGCCGGGTCCCAGCGCCCGCAGCGAACCTCGCGGTCGAAGTGGATCAGCCCGCGGGCCCAGGCAATCGCAAAACCCACGGCGTGGTCAGACACTTCTGCAACGCAATAATCGGGAACATTCGTCACCCATATCCCCCGCTCCGTCGCTGCATCGACTGCAATATTGTCCAGGCCAACTCCGAGACGAGCGACGATCTTGAGGTTAGGAGACGCAGCGATTGCCGTCTCGCTAACTTGAGCCCAGCAGGTCAGAATCGCGTCCGGCTGATGCTTTGCAGCCAAAGCGTCGATCTCAGCAGGCGGAGACGGCTCGGCCGGACCGCTGACGAGGGTAAGCCCGGCCCGCTCGATTACCTCCCGCTCCACTTTGTCATCCGGCCAGGCGTAGTCCGTCAACAGCACGGTTCGTGTCATGAATTTCCTCCCAATTTTATGCGAACGTTAGCGCAGCGGCTTTGTCAAGGTCAAGAAAAATAGGCTTACGCCATCCACATTGCCGCACTTTACCCGCTGTTTCGTAGCCCTGCTGCAATTCCGTTGATGGTCAGATGCAGCGCCTCTTCAGTGTCCTGATCGCCTTCTCCGGCACGGTGGCGACGAAGAAGGTCGATCTGCATGTGGTTAAGCGGGTCGAGGCAGGGAAAGCGATGATGGATCGACTGCTTGAGTGCCGGATTATTCGCGAGCAGCGAGGCCTGATCCGTTATGCCGAATAGCGCAGTTGTCGTCGCTTCCCATTCGTCTTTTATGCGTGCAAAAATCTTCTCATGGGTGGATGCATCAGGGGTGAGGCCCACATACCGCGCCGCGATCGCCATGTTGGTCTTGGCCAACACCATCTCCATGTTCGCAATCAGTGTCTGGAAGAAAGGCCAGTCCCGGTGCATTCCCTGAAGAATTTGCAATCCGTCGGGGTGTCCGGCCAGCCATTGTCGCACGGCCGAACCGAATCCAAACCAACCCGGCAACATCATGCGGCTCTGCGACCAGCCGAACACCCAGGGTATCGCTCGCAGGTCTTCGATGCGACATGAGGAACTGCGTGAGGCTGGGCGGCTGCCAATGTTCAGTTTTGCGATTTCGCCGATGATCGTTGCTTCCCAGAAGAACCGTTCAAACCCCTCGGTCTCGTAAACCAAACGGCGATAGGCGCCAAAGGCCAGGTCGGACAGTTCCTCCATGGCGCCAAGATATTCGGGATCCGGCTCTTGTGCGTCGGAAGGCAGCAAGGACGCTTCCAGCGTCGCGGCTAAAAGAAGTTCGAGATTCCGACGACCCAGTGCCGGATTGGAATATTTCGCCGCAATAACTTCACCTTGCTCCGTCAGCCGTATCGATCCGGCAACCGCGCCAGGGGGCAGGGCGGTGATGGCTTCATAGCTTGGGCCGCCACCGCGGCCCACGGAGCCGCCGCGACCGTGAAACAGGCTGAGGCGAACGCCTTCACGCTCAAAGAGCTGGATGAAGGCCGTTTCTGCCTTATACAGTTCCCATCCCGAAGTTAGATAACCGCCATCCTTGTTGCTGTCCGAATAGCCGAGCATAATTTCCTGTTTGCCGCCGAGCGCTTCCACATATGTCCGATAGGCTTCGACGGCCAAAACTGTTTGCATCACGTCATGCGACCTTC
>Ga0102590_1001717_pt1 | contig 30690 bp, 32 predicted proteins | sample AraplaMF_Col_mMF_FD_76859 | JGI IMG/M metagenome (GOLD analysis project Ga0102590, IMG submission 76859) | Arabidopsis root microbial communities from the University of North Carolina, USA - plate scrape MF_Col_mMF | ecosystem: Host-associated > Plants > Roots > Endosphere | place: USA... | reverse complement strand
TGAAAGTCTTGTCGGCGAGACCCTTGCGGGCCTCGGCGAGCGTCAGCGATGTCAAATCGGTCATTTATTGATCGGGCTGCAGAAGAATGGAGACAGGGTCTTGTCGTTGGCCGGGTCGTCTTTTTTGGCGGCCGCATTCGCGGCGGCCTCGAGCTCGTCGAGCACGGCATTGACGGCGACATTGGGATCGGCGGCCTTGCCCTGCCGCTCCATCTTGTCGAGGTAATTCATGTAGGCCTGATAGGCCTTCTCATCGTCGCAAAGCAGACACATCGGACCACGTCCTAAGACTCTTTAGTTTGACGCGTTTTCTTGACGCGAACCGGCATCCACTTCGCTCGAAAACGCTATGCAAGTTACTCGACGACCTTCGGCACAAGGAAGAAGTGCCCCTCGGTCGCCGGCGCGTTGGCAACGATATCGTCGGCGATCTCGCCGTCGCTGACCACGTCCTGCCGCTTCTTCATCTGCATCGGGGTCACCGAGGTCATCGGCTCCACGCCCTCGACATTGACCTCCGAGAGCTGCTCGACAAAGGCGAGCATGGCGTTGAGCTCGCCCTGCAGATGCGGAACCTCGTCCTCGGAAACCGCAATGCGCGCCAGATGCGCGATGCGGCGGACGGTAGCGACGTCGACGGACATTATATAAGGCCTCTCACGGCAAAACCTATGTGCCGTATAGCAGAGGCCGGTTTTGCGCCGCAACCGGCGGGGGGACTTACCCAGCGAGCCCCTTCAAGCGAGCCAAGGCCGATTTGGCCAAATCCCGGGTCAATTCGGCCGCAGGGACCTCGCGGCCGAGGGCCACGGCCTGTCCGGCCCAGAGATTGGTGAAATCCACCCTGCCCTGCTTTTCGGCCGCCGCCTTCAGCGGCCCCAGCGCGGTCGCGGCGTGGGGGAACGGCGGGGCATCCGGCGAGACGGGGCCGGCCTCGCGCATCAGCCGGTTCTGCACCCCACGCGCCGGCCGGCCGGTCATGACATTGGTGATGACGGTGGAGTCGTCCCGCGCCTCGGCGAGCGCCTTGCGGCCGCCCGCGCTGACCTTGGATTCCGGGCAGCGCAAGTAAGCGCTGCCGATCTGCACGCCGGAGGCGCCGAGCGCGAAGGCCGCGGCGATGCCGCGCCCGTCGGCGATACCGCCGGCGGCGATGACAGGCACCTTCACCGCATCGGCCACCTGCGGCACCAGTGCGAAGGTGCCAGGCTGCTCGGCGATCTTGTCGGTCAGGAACATGCCGCGATGACCGCCCGCCTCGGCGCCTTGCGCGATCACCGCGTCGACGCCGTGCTGCTCCAGCCAGACCGCTTCCTTCACCGTGGTCGCGGACGAGATGACGTGGCAGCCCGCCGCCTTCACGCGCCTCAGCAGCGCCCGCTCGGGCAGGCCGAAGTGAAAGCTGACGACCTCCGGCTTCAGCTCCTCGACCACCTCGCAGAAGGCCGCATCGAACGGCGCGCGGTTGGCCGCGGCGATCGGTGCCGCCGGATCGAGGCCATGCTCGGTGTAATAGCCCGTGAGCCGCTGCTTCCAGCGTGCCTCCGCCTCCGCCGTGAGGTCGATCGGCGAGTGGCAGAAGAAGTTCATGTTGACCGGCGCCTTGACCCGCTGGCGGATCAGGCCGACCTGCTCACGCGCCTTGTCCGCCGAGATCATCGCACACGGCAGCGCCCCCAGCGCACCGCCTTGCGCGGCCGCGATCACCAGCTCCGCATCCATGATGCCGGCCATCGGCGCCAGCACGATCGGGAATTCGGTCTTGAAGAGATCGATCAGTCGACGGTCAGGCCACATGGTGTATCTCGCTCTCTCTTCCCTCTCTCCCCTTGTGGGAGAGGGTGGCTCGCCGCGATAGCGGCGAGACGGGTGAGGGGTTGCATCCGCGGACACAGACCTCTCCGGTCTGATTTTATTCTCCGCGGATAGAACCCCTCATCCGGCGCTGCGCGTCACCTTCTCCCACAAGGGGAGAAGGAAGAACACCTCCCGCCGAGTTTCTCCGTCCTTCCAGCAGCTGCTCCGCCTCCACCGCAATCCGCTCGACGATCTCGGCCGCCGGTGGAATATCATGAATCAACCCGACTGCCTCGCCCGCGATGACGGCGGCGATATCGAAATTGCCGGTTTCTTTCGCGGCGGCATAGTCCGCAGCGACTGCGGCGACATTCTGCATCAGCTCGACCTCGCGGCCGATCCAGCGCCGGGCATGGTCGTTGACCAGGCACCGTCCCGTGAACGGCGCCGGCCAGACATTGTTGCGGGAGAGATCGAAGATGATGCCGCGCACGGTCGAGCCGCTGTTCGCCGCGCAGATGCGGCGCTTGGCCTCCTCCGCGCCGTCGGCCTCCTGGCTGGCATAGAAGCGCGTGCCGAGCAGCACGCCGCTTGCGCCCAGCATCATCATGGCGGCGAGCCCGCGCCCGTCGGCGATGCCGCCGGCTGCGACCACGGGCACGCGGCCCGCGGCGAGATCGACGATCGCAGGCACGAGATCGACGGTGGTGCGCGAGGCGCCGTGACCGCCGGCCTCCGTCCCCTGCGCGATCAGAACATCGGCGCCGGCATCGAGCGCCTGCCGTGCCATGACCTCGTCCTGCACCTGGCAGATCAGCCGGGCGCCCGCCGACCTGATCTTCGCTGCGAACGGCGCGGGATCGCCGAACGACAGCATGATCGCGGACGGCTTTGCGGCGAGCGCGACATCGAGCAGCTCGGGCCTCTTGGCGAGGCTCCATGTGATGAAGCCGATGCCGAACGGCGCCGACAGGCCGGCGAGCTTGGCGGTCTCCTGCTCCAGCCACACCCGCTCGCCATAGCCGCCACCGAGAATGCCGAAGCCGCCGGCGCGGCGCACTGCCGTGACCAGACGGCTGCCGGCGATGACATCCATGGGCGCCAGCAGGATGGGATGCCTGATCCCGAGCAGCGTGGTCAGCGGCGTCGCAATGGGCATGGTCCCTCCCTGATCTGGACAGCGAGACTAGGCGCGACTAGCATTCTCGAAAAATGAATTGTTGCGAACGCTGCCATCTCAAAAGCGAAACGACGCCATGGAACTCAGCGACATCCAGACCTTTGCCGCAGTCGCCCGCACCGGCGGCATCACCCGCGCCGCGGAAGAGCTCAACACGGTGCAATCGAACGTTACCCAGCGCGTCAAAGCCCTGGAGGCCGAGATCGGCACGCCGCTGTTCGAGCGTCACAGCCGCGGCATGACGCTGACCGGCGCCGGCAAACGCCTCCTGCCTTATGCCCAACGGATGGCCGCGTTGTCGCGCGAGGCCGTGCTCGCGGCCCGCGACGATGGCGAGCCGAAGGGGCCGCTGGCGATCGGCTCGATGGAGACGACGGCGGCCGTGCGGTTGCCGCCTCTGCTGGCCGATTTCCACCGCCGCTTCCCGGCCGTGCGCCTCTCCCTGCGCACCGCGACCACGACCGACCTCGTCGCAAGCGTGCTCGACGGCACGCTCGACGGCGCCTTCGTCGCGGGGCCCATCGCACATGCCGACCTCACCGCGACCAGCGCCTTCCGCGAAGAGATGGTGCTGGTCAGCGCGCGGCGTTGGAGCTCGCTCGCCGAGCTGCGCGCCGGCACGCCGGAATCCGGCCCGACCGCGCTGGTGTTCCGCACCGGCTGCACCTATCGCCAGCGGCTCGAACAGATCTTCGTCGAGTTCGGCTGGCCGTCGGCGGCGCGCTTCGAGCTCGGCACGCTCGACGGCATGATCGGCTGCGTCGCCGCCGACATGGGCGTGACGCTGTTGCCGCGCGCGGTGGTCGAACGCAGCGCGATGAATGGCAGCGTGTCAATCCACGCGCTCGGCACTTCGCACGCGCGCGCCGAGACGCTCTTCATCCAGCGCAGCGCGGGACATCAATACAGCGCGCTTCAAGGCTTCGTCACCTGCCTGAAGAAGGACGAGGACGTCATCGCGGCCTGAGATGCCACCGCCGCATTGCAACCACGGCCCAGATCGCCTCGACGACGCCGAACGGCCAGGCGCCTTGCAGGAAGCCATAGGCCGAGCCGAGCGCGCACGAGGCCGCGAACAGCAGCACGAACCAGTGGCTGCGGTCTTCCATTGCATAGCAGACCAGCATCGCGGTGACGGCAAACAGGCCGAATAGTGTCAGTGCATCCATTGTTCCGGTTCACTCCGCAGCGCGACGCGTGATATGCGCTAGATCCATGCCGGCTCTTATCCTGCCCCTCGTCGACGCTGCAACCCATTGGCCCCCACGCGGCGCGCTGGTTGGGCTCGACTTGGGCACCAAGACCATCGGCGTTGCCGTGTCCGACCCGGACCGCCGGCTGGCGACCGGCGTCGAGACCATCCAGCGCAAGCAGTTCAAGCACGACGCGGCCCGGCTGCTCGCCATCGCGGCCGAGCGCAAGGCGGCCGGCTTCGTGCTCGGCCTGCCCATCAATATGGACGGCAGCGAGGGCCCGCGCGCGCAATCGACCCGCGCCTTCGCCCGCAATCTCGCCGGCCTGACCGCGCTTCCGATCGGTCTCTGGGACGAGCGCCTCTCGACCGCCGCCGTCGAGCGCGAGCTGATCGGCATGGATGTCAGCCGCGCCAAGCGCGCCGAAGTGATCGACGAGCACGCCGCGATCTTCATCCTGCAAGGCGCGCTCGACCGCCTCGCTAATCTGCGCACCGGCTGACCCCATGCTCGTCGTGATCGCGGCGCTGCTGCCGGTCTTCATCCTCATCGTGCTCGGCGTGGTGCTCCGGCACAGCCTGATGCGGCTGGACACGCAATGGCACGGGCTGGAGCGGCTGACCTATTTCGTGCTGTTCCCGATGCTGCTGATCCAGACGCTGGTGAGGGCGGACCTGACCAAAGTGCCGGTCGCCGGCGTCGGGGGCGCGCTGCTGCTGTCGGCGCTGGCAATGTCCCTGCTCTGCCTCGCGCTCCGCCCGGCCCTGTCGCGGCTCGACGTCGACGGCCCCGCCTTCACCTCGATCTTCCAGGGTGCGACGCGCTGGCAGACTTATGTGGCGTTGTCGGTCTCGGCCAATCTCTACGGCGATGTCGGGCTGGCGCTGGCGTCGGTCGCGATGGTCGCGATCATCCCGCTGGTCAACGTCTTCAGCGTCGCCGTGCTGGCGCACTATGCCTCGCCCGAAAAGCAGTCGATGCGCGCCATCGTCATGACGGTGATCCGCAACCCGCTGATCTGGGCCTGCGTCATCGGGCTCGTGATCAACGTCGTCCACCTGCCGCTGCCGAAGATCTGGCATGAGGTCGCGGACGCGCTCGGCCGTTCATCGCTCGCCATCGGCCTGCTCGTCACCGGCGCCGGCCTGCAGCTCAAGGGCCTGTTCCGCCCGAGCGTGAGCGCCAGCATCGGCGTGGCCTTCAAGCTGGTCCTGATGCCCGTGCTCGCACTGGTTCTGGCCGTCTGGTTCAGGCTGTCAGGCAACAGCCTGGCGATCGTCGCGATCTGCGCGGCGGTGCCGACCTCGCCAAGCGCCTATGTGCTGGCCCGCCAGATGGGCGGCGACGCGCCGCTGCTGGCGCAGATCATCACGCTGCAGACGATTTTGGCGGCGATCACGATGCCGATCGCGATCGCGCTGGTGGCGACCGGTAGCTAGAGATACCGTCCCATCGTGAAGAAAATGAATGTGTTCAGCGCGGAGTGAGCAATCACGGGCAGCCAGGTCGAATTGGTTCGCTGCCGGAAATGGCCGAGCGCAAGACCTGTGACGAAAATCCAAAAGCGGTCGTACCAACCGTATTGCGTGTGGCTGACCGCCCACAAGATCGACGTGAGCACGATAGCCCCGGTCGGCCCGAGAAACGATTGCGACCAGCCGCGGTACATGAATCCGCGGACCACGAACTCCTCCAGGATCGGCCCGACGATGCAGCCTGCGACGAGCAAGGTCAGCAAGCCAACGGTGCCGCCGACGATGAGGTCAGGATTTTCCTGAAAATTCGGCCAGCCCAACGTGGCAGTCACCGACATCTCGACCATCAACAGGATGGACATGATCGCCAGCGCACGGCCGACCTCGCCTCCGCTCGGCCAGTTCAACGCCAGATATTCGCCAAACTCCCTCCGGGCCATGCGAACCGCGATCCACAGCACGGCGATCGTCGGCGGAGTTGAGACGATGACGGCAGCGCCATGCCAATTGCCCTGGCTCAACATGGCTTGAAGCTGGGCGTTGGGCATCCCGTCGATTCCGCCGAGCATGGCAAGCAGGACACCCACGCCGAGACCCGCCGTCAGCTTGAAGACGCCCTCGGCGATCAGGGCCACGAGCAGCGTTTCGGCAAAATCCCAGGTCCTGGGCCGCCGCGCCCCGCGCGCAGCCGATGGATCGGCATTTTCGAGATTTGTCATGCAGGCTTTCCGCGACAACGTCGCAGCGAAGGCGGGAGAAGGTTCTACCTAACATAACCAACGGCGATCTGGTCGGCAATCACGACCGACCGCTGCGGCCCCTCAGCGGCGACAAGCCGCGTGCCGCTATCCGCCCAGCCACATCGTCAGCACCACCGCCGTCATGTTGTTCAGCGCATGCAGGATGATCGTGAGCCAGAGCGAATTGGCACGGTGGCGCATGTAGCCGAACCACAGGCCGATAGTGAAGACTTCGGCGAGGAAGTAGATGTCGTATTGCAAGTGGACCACCGTCCACACCAGCGACGACAGCAGGATCGCGCCCGGCACGCGCAGGAAGCTCGCCGACCAGCCGCGAAACAGGAATCCGCGCGCCAGAACCTCTTCCGACATCGGCGCGGCCACGCTGAAGGCGACCAGCAGCAGGAGCGCGGCGCCCTTGTCGCGGCCGGATTTCAACAGATCGGTCATGAAGCCCGGCGTCGCCTCGCGGCCGAGCGATCGCGACGCCACCTCCCAGGCCAGCACGATCAGGACGAGGCCGACCGCGCCGAACAGCAGCTGCTTCCAGGACGGCCAATAGAGCGCGAGATAGTCGACGAAGGACGCCTTCTTGATGCGGATGGCGAGCCACACCGCGGCCAGCGTCGTCGGTAACCCCATCATCACCGACAACCCCAGTGCCTGGGGCTCGTGACCGATCGACTGCAACGAGGCCATGTCGATCGGAAGGCCGCGCATCACCACCAACCCGACGATGGCACCGATCTGCCCGACGAACATCGCCGCGAAGATGAACAGGCCCCACAGCGCCGTGCCCCAGAATTTCCAGACGCGCGGCGGCGCGGGCGTCATGACGAGCGGCGGATGATCGGGATTGAGGGAGTCCATCAGGAGGCCTTGGTTGGGAAGCGCAAGCTATCGAGAGATCGTCATGGCCGCATCGAGCCCGGCCATGACGTTGTGGAGAGACTGTGCCCAATCACGGCAGCGCCCTCGCCAGCAGCGCGCGCACGTCGCCGCTCTCCAGCTCGACCGCGCCATACATGCTGGCGTGGTTCGCTGCGAGGCGCGTGGCGGCGAACAGCTCGGCCTGACGCGGCGAAACCCCGTTGAGCGCGGCGGCCGCGGCCAGCAGCGCCAGCTTCTCGACCGCAAGGCGCGCGACGCGTTCGCCATCGGTGCGCCGAAACGTCTTGCCGATGAAGGCGGCCGCCTCGCCTGCGCCGGGCAGGCCCTTGGTCTCGGCGACGAGGGATTGCAGCACGGCCATCGCCGCCTCCGGCTCACGGGACAATGCGCGCAGCACGTCGAGGCACATCACATTGCCGGAACCTTCCCAGATCGCATTCACCGGCGACTCCCGGTAGTGCCGCGCCAGGATGCCGTCCTCGACATAGCCGTTGCCGCCGAGGCACTCCATCGCCTCGTAGAGGAATGCCGGTGCGCTCTTGCAGGTCCAGTATTTGATCGCGGGCGTGAGCAGCCGCATGTAGGCGGCCTCCGCCGCATCATGCGGCGTGCGGTCGAAGGCGCGGCAGAGCCGCATCACCAGGGCCGTGCTCGCTTCGACATGCAGTGCCATGTCAGAGAGCACGGCCTGCATCAGCGGCTGATCGGCGAGATGCTTCTGGAACACGCTGCGGTGACGCGCGTGATGCAGCGCATGCGCGAGCCCCGAGCGCATCAGGCCGACCGAGGCGATCGCGCAATCTTGCCGCGTCAGCTGCACCATCTGGATGATGGTGCGGATGCCCTTGCCCTCCTCGCCGACCGCTTGCGCATAGGCGCCTGTGAATTCGACCTCGGAGGAGGCATTGGAACGGTTGCCGAGCTTGTCCTTCAAACGCTGGAACTGGATCGCATTGACCGATCCATCCGGCGCGAAGCGCGGCATGAAGAAACAGGTCAGCCCGCTCTCGGCCTGCGCCAGCACCAGGAATGCATCGCACATCGGCGCCGACATGAACCATTTGTGCCCGGTGATGCGATAGGCATCGCCGTCGCGCACCGCGCGCGTCATGTTGGCGCGCACGTCGGTGCCGCCCTGCTTCTCGGTCATGCCCATGCCGAGCGTCATGCCGCGCTTCTCCCACCACGGCGCGAAGGCGGGATCGTAGCTCTTGGTCGACAGCACCGGCATCACGCGCGCCAAAAGATCCGGCTCAGTCGCGAGCGCCGCAACGGAGGCGCGCGTCATCGTGATCGGGCAGAGATGGCCGGTCTCCACTTGCGAGGCCATGTAGAACTTTGCCGCGCGAATGACCTCGGCGGCATCGCCCGCGGGCTTTCCTTCCGCAGTCCAGGTCGAATTGTGCACGCCGGCATGCGCGCTGTGCGCCATCAGCTCATGATAGGCGGGGTGAAACTCGACCTGGTCGCGGCGGTTGCCTTTTGCGTCGAAGGTCCGCAGCTTCGGCGTGTTCTCATTGGCCGCGCGCCCGCGATCGGCCATCGCGGCCGAGCCCCAATGCCGGCCGAACGCCGACAGCTCGCGCTCCGCCGCCGCGCCGCCATTGGCGTTCACCGCATCGACCAACGGCCGATCCGCAACAAACAGATCGACGTCCTCGAACGGCGGCGACTGGTTGAAGACCTCATGGGTCGCAAATACGGGCGGGGTCATCTTCTCGTCCTCGGCGCGGAATCAGTTCCGCCGCGGCTGGATAGGGAAATCATAGGCCTCCCCACCCGCCCCCGGCAGGGAAAAATGCCACCACTCCTTCGAATAGTTCACAAAGCCTTGCCTCGCCATCGCAGCCACCAGCCGCTTGCGCCAGGCGCGCTGCTCCGCACCGATCGACGGTGCCGCGGTATGGCCCCTGGTGTCGGTGCAATCATAACCGGTCCCCATGTCGACGCTGCCTTCCGGAGCTCTCGTCTCGACCGGCGCCGTGCAATCGGCATAGGTCTTCGAAGGATCGTATCTGCCGGAATTGTCGGCCTTGAGATCGACCAGCGTGAGGTCGAGCGCCGCACCGGTGGAATGCTGCGAACGGCTTGCGATGTAGCCGAGACGAAACAGCTCGGTCTTCGGGATCTTCGGATTGTAGCGCCGCTCGGCGGCGGTCTCGTGGCCGTTCTGCGACCACTTCACCATGTCGAGCGAGGCCCGCGCCGGCCGGTAACAGTCGAACATCTTCAGCGACAGGTTCTGCGCCGCCAGCTCCGCTTGAACCGCCTTCAGCCGCAGCCCGACCTCGCGCTTCACCACGCATTCCCCGGCGCCGTAGCCGGCGAGCGGACGGCCGACGAAATTGTTCGCGGTGGCGTAGCGGATGTCCTGGATGATGCCGGGATCGATGTCGCGGAGGTAGACGAAGCCGCCGGGGAGCGATTGGGCGTGGGCCACACTGATTGTTGCTGCAGCCAAGAGCACGGTCAGAATTGATTTCACGAGATGCCTCCCGACCGTCATTGCCGGGCTTGTCCCGGCCATCCACGTTCTTTTGCGTCAAATGCGATAGAAGATCGTGGATGCCCGGGACAAGCCCGGGCATGACGGAGAAAGTGGGAACGGGCCACGCCCCAGCGAAAAACAGACAGATCAGGGGATAACTCACTTCCCGCGGTTTGCCCCTTGCCCCACCCCCGGTCCCCGCCTATAGCTCTGCTTTTAATGACATCGAAATCGACCTTTGTCCTCGGCCACCGGCATTTGCTGGGCATCGAGGGCCTTTCCGCGGCCGACATCACCGGCCTCCTCGACCTGTCCGAAGAATATGTCGAGCTCAACCGCCAGGTTGACAAGAAGCGCACCGTCCTGCGTGGACGGACGCAGGTGAACCTCTTCTTCGAGGCCTCCACCCGGACCCAGTCCTCGTTCGAGCTCGCGGGAAAGCGGCTCGGCGCGGACGTCATGAACATGTCGGTCGCGTCCTCGTCCATCAAGAAGGGCGAGACGCTGATCGACACCGCGATGACGCTCAACGCCATGCACCCGGACATCCTGGTGATGCGCCATCACGCCTCCGGCGCGGTGGAACTGCTGGCGCGCAAGGTTGACGGTTCCGTGATCAATGCCGGCGACGGCGCGCACGAGCATCCGACCCAGGCGCTGCTCGACGCCCTCACCATCCGCCGCAACAAGGGCCGGATCGAGGGCCTCGTGGTCGCGATCTGCGGCGACGTGCTGCATTCGCGCGTTGCCCGCTCCAACATCATCCTGCTCAACACCATGGGCGCGCGCGTCCGCGTCGTCGGCCCCTCAACGCTGCTGCCGCCCGGCATCGAGCGGATGGGCGTCGAGGTCGCGCGCGACATGCGCGAGGGTCTCAACGGCGCCGACATCGTCATGATGCTACGGCTCCAGCGCGAGCGCATGAACGGCTCGTTCGTGCCGTCGACCTCCGAGTACTTCAACTATTTCGGGCTCGACCAGAAGAAGCTCGCCTATGCCAAGCCGGACGCCCTCGTGATGCATCCCGGCCCGATGAACCGCGGCGTCGAGATCGACACGGCGGTCGCCGACGGCGCGCAGTCCCTGATCCGCGAGCAGGTGGAGATGGGTGTCGCCGTCCGCATGGCGGTGCTCGAAGCGCTCGCCCGTAACCTGCCGAACGCGTGATGCCCATGTTGACCGATCGCCGCCCGATCCTGCTTGCCAACGCCCGCGTCATCGATCCCTCCAGGGATTTCGACGGCGTCGGCGACGTGCTGATTGCCGACGGCACCATCCGCGAGACCCGCCGCGGCATCGGCGCGGCCGGTGTCCCCGAGGGCACCGACGTCGTCAACTGCGCCGGCAGGATCGTGGCCCCCGGCCTGATCGACATGCGCGCCTTCGTCGGCGAGCCCGGCTACAGCCATCGCGAGACCTTTGCGTCAGCGAGCCAGGCGGCTGCGACCGGCGGCATCACCACCATCATCTGCCAGCCCGACACCCTGCCCGTCGTCGACAATTCGGCGACCGTGGACTTCGTGATGCGCCGGGCCCGCGACACCGCGATCGTCAACATCCAGCCGATGGCGGCCCTCACCAAGGGCATGCGCGGCGAGGAGATGACCGAGTTCGGCCTGCTCAAGGCCGCCGGCGCGGTCGCCTTCAGCGACGGCGACAAAAGCGTCACCAACGCCCAGGTGATGCGCCGGGCCCTGACCTACGCCCGCGATTTCGACGCGCTGATCGTGCACTACACCGAGGACCCGCACCTCGTCGGCGAAGGCGTGATGAACGAGGGCGAGTTCGCAACCCGGCTCGGCCTGATGGGCATCCCGAACGCGGCCGAAGCCGTGATGCTGGAGCGCGACATGCGCCTCGTCGCGCTGACCGGCGGCCGCTATCACGCGGCATCGCTGTCCTGCATCGACTCGCTCGACGTGCTCAAGCGCGCCCGCGAATCCGGGCTGGCCGTCAGCGCCTCGGTCTCGATCAACCACCTTGCGCTGAACGAGAACGACATCGGCCCCTACCGGACCTTCCTGAAACTGTCGCCGCCGCTGCGCACCGAGGACGACCGCCGCGCGCTGGTCGCCGCCGTCGCCTCCGGCCTCGTCGACGTCATCATGTCCGATCACAATCCGCAGGACGTCGAGGTCAAGCGGCTGCCGTTCGCGGAAGCAGCTCCCGGCGCCGTCGGGCTCGAGACCATGCTGCCCGCTGGCCTGCGGCTGGTGCACAATGGCGAGCTGGAGCTGAAGACGCTGATCCGGGCAATGTCGACGCGGCCGGCCGAGCTGCTCGGGCTGGCAGGCGGAACCCTGCGCGCGGGCGCCCCGGCGGACGTGATCGTGATCGACCCCGATACGCCCTGGGTGGTCGATCCGGCCGACCTCAAATCGCCCTGCAAGAACACCCCGTTCGACGAGGCCCGCTTTACAGGCCGCGTGGTGCGCACCATTGTCGGCGGACGGACGGTCTATGAACATGTCTGAGGCGCGGAATCATGCGTGGCGTCGCAGTTCAGCATGGAGGTTCAGCCATGGGAGGTTCAGCAATGGGGCTTGAAGCCTTCCTGCCGGTGGCGCTCGTCATCGGCTACCTCTTCGGCTCGATTCCGTTCGGGCTGATCCTGACGAAGCTTGCCGGCACGCAGGACATCCGCTCGATCGGCTCCGGCAGCATAGGCGCCACCAACGTGCTGCGCACCGGGCGCAAGAGCCTTGCCGCCGGCACCCTGCTGTTCGACGCGCTCAAGGGCACCGTCGCCGTGGTGATCTGCGGTTACATCGCCGGCCCCAATGCCGCGATGGTGGCGGGCCTCGGCGCCTTCCTCGGCCATCTCTTTCCGGTCTGGCTCAAGTTCAAAGGCGGCAAGGGCGTCGCGGTCTATATCGGCATCCTGCTCGGACTGTTCTGGCCGGCCGCGGTGGTGTTCTGCCTGCTCTGGCTGGCGACCGCCTTCACCACCCGCTACTCCTCGCTTTCTGCGCTGGTAGCGTCCTTCATCACGCCGATGTTCCTGTGGTGGTTCGGCCACCTCGCGCTGTCGGCGCTGTTCGCGGTGCTGACGCTGCTGCTGTTCTACGCGCATCGCGAGAACATCAAGCGCCTGCAATCGGGCAAGGAAAGCCGGATCGGCGAGAAGGCTTAAGTCGCGCGCTCTCGAGCGCGGCGGCTACCGGTTCGCGTCAGCCAAAATCTGAAGCCGGAAAAAGTACGGATACCGCCGCACCATCTCCGCATTATATGCCAAATCCTGTTCGCAACTCTCTTCCGACTCACGGCAGGCTGTAGCGAACGGGTTCCACGCCTGTCATCCTGACAGCGGAAATGGCGTTACGCGGTTGCTCAGAATGAGCGAGAAGATGGGCGCGCATATCGATGCTGGTTCGCAAGGTGCAGCACGCACCGCGGCAAGCCAGCTGCTTTCGGCAACCGACATCTGGTCCGGCGCACCCTCCCCGCCTCCCGCCGCAAAGCCTGAACCTGTCCCATCTCCTGCGCCCGTCGCCGTCGCGCCGCCGCCGCAACGCGTCGAAGTCGAGGCCGTCGCTCCGCCCGTTGCGATAAGGCAGACATCGCGACCATGGCCTCCGAAAAAGCTCTCCCTCGCCCTGCAGGGCGGCGGCACCTTTGCCGCGTTCACCTGGGGCGTGCTGGAGCGGCTGCTGGAACAGCCCGACATCGAGATCGACGCGATCAGCGGCGCAAGCGCCGGCGCGATCAATGCGCTCCTGCTCGCCTGCGGTCTCGCCGAGGGCGGCCGTGAGGCGGCCCGCAGCCGGCTGAGCCGGTTCTGGCTCCGCCTGATGCACGAGGCCTCGTTCCGTTCCTTGATGCTGGTCGGCGGATTTTCGCCGGCGGGAAGCTCGGTCGCGTTCGGCCCGACGCTGCGCTCCGGCCAGTTCGATCCGTTCGATCTCGATCCGCTGCGGCAGGCGCTGTCGCGCGACATCGATTTTTCGGCGCTGCGCGCGGCGAACGCGCCAAGGCTCCTGATCGCGGCGACGCGGATCCGCGACGGCCAGCAGCAGATTTTCCGCAACGACGCCATCACCGCCGATGTCGCGCTGGCCTCGACCTGTCCGCCGCTGGTTCACTGCGCCGTCGAGATCGACGGCGAGGCCTATTGGGACGGCGGCTTCGGCGGCAACCCGCCGCTGGTGAAGCTGGTGCAAGAATCTGGACAGGAATCTGCAACCCCCGACCTCCTGCTGGTCCAGGTGACGCCGTCCCGCGACAGCTATGTGCCGATCACGCTCGCGGCGATCGACCGCCGGCTTGACCAGATCGCCGCCAACGCCGCGCTCAATGCCGAGCTTGCGGCGATCGCATGGGCGCAGTCGCAGACCACCGCGCCGTCGCTGCGCCTCTCCAGGATCGCTGCGGAAGACTCCGTGGACGGGCTCGCGCAGCGCTCGTCCACCGATCTCGGCCGCGGCTTCATCCGCACACTGCACCGGAGCGGCCGCGAAGCCGCCGAGCGCTGGCTCGGGCAAGGCGCGTCAGGCGCGGACGCACGACACACGCTGCCCGCCGCTGAACCGGCGCTAGCCTGATTTCGCCAGCGCGTTCTCCAGGAACCACGCCGACGACAGCGCCACCGGATCATTGCCAAAGCGCGCGATCACCTGAACGCCGATCGGCAGGCCGTTGGCTTTCAGCACCGGCACGTTGACGCAGGGATTGCCCATCAGCGTCCAGACCCGGTTGTAGCGGGGGTCACCGGTCGAGGCGAGCTCCTTGGCCGGCGGCGTGCCCGGCGCCGAATAGGTCAACAGCACGTCGAAATTCTCGAAGAGTTCACCGAGTTCGCGGCGGCCGCGACGCGCGATGCGGCGGGCCTCGTCGTAGTCTTTCGGCGTCAGCCCAACCGTCGCATCGAGGCTGGCGCGCAGCATCGGTGCGATCTCGTCGTGATGTTCGTCGAACTCCCAGGCAAGCGCGCGATGCGCCTCGAAATCCTGGATGATCGGGTGGATGCGCCAGGCTTCCGCCAACGACTCCGGCGCGGCGATCGTCTTCACGCTGGCGCCGGCACGTTCGGCCGCCTTGATCGCAGCTTGCAGTCCCTCTTCCGCCGCCGGCTCGACGGCGCCGGCGAATTCCTGCCGGACCACGCCGATGCGCGGCGCCTTCGCCGGAGCGATCCCGGAGAATTCGGCGCGGCCGGTCATCGCCAAAAGTCCGCGCGCGAGATCCTCGGCGCGGGCGCCGAACAAGCCGACCGTGTCGAGCGCCCACGAGTAACACTTCACGCCGACCGTCGGCAGCATCCGGAACGACGGTTTGATCGCGGCAGCGCCGCAATACGCCGCCGGCCGGATCACCGAGCCGCCGGTCTGGGTGCCCAGCGCCAGCGGAATCATGCCGGCGCCAACGGCGGCCGCCGAGCCCGAGGACGAACCGCCCGGCGTGTGACCGAGATTGTGCGGATTGAGCGTCGGTGTCGGATCGCGCGAGGCGAACGCCGTGGTCGTGGTCTTGCCGATGATGGTCGCCCCCGCCCGCTTCAGCATCATCACGACCGGCGCGTCCGAGCGCGGCTGCCAGCCGCGATAGATCTCCGAGCCCATCTCGGTCGGCATGTTGGCGGTGTCGATGATGTCCTTGATCCCGACGGCGATGCCGCGCAGCGGGCCTGAGCTTTGCGCCTTCGCGGATTTATCGTGCCGGACGAAGGCGCGGACGTCCTTCTCCCTGGCCTCGATCGCCGCGTGCGACTGGGCGATGGCGGCGTCAGGCGAAAGCTCGCCGGCTTCGATGCGGCGCTGGAGGTCGGCGAGTGAGATCATGGGTGTTCCTAGGTCAAGGTGCCTCGGTCGCTGAACGGCAAAGGCAGGCTGTGCTCATCCAGGACGGCCTTGTAGTGATTGAGGTACGACCAAAGCCGGTTTCTGAGCTCGTTGGCATTCTCGTACGCTTCCGACGACCGGTCGAGGGCCGAACAGGCATCGTCTGCCATGCAGCAGAGTGAGTGGAGGGTGTCGCCCTGAATCAGCACGCCCGGAAAATGCCGTCCCGGATGGCGCATCACGGCCGCGTTCGTGGTGTCGGCGAAAATCTCGACCGGTGCGACACGCATTCCAATGCCTCAAATATCAAATCCGCTTGGTCCCAACCATTTATTGGGGGGCCGAAGCCGGGTCCACCCCTTCCCTACGCCCTCAGGTTGTTCCATGCTGCCGCTGCAAGGAGACGCCGTGGACGCCATCAACCCAAGCGTGGAACTGACCGAGGCCGAGCGGATCGACCATCTGCGGCTGATCCGCTCCGACAATGTGGGGCCGCGCACCTTCCGTTCGCTGGTCGATCATTTCGGCAGCCCGCGCGCGGCGCTGGAGCGGCTGCCGGATCTTGCCCGCCGCGGCGGTGCGCAGCGATCGGGGCGCATCTGCAGCGCGGATGAAGCCGGGGCCGAGCTCGCCGCGAGCCGCAAGTTCGGCATCGCCTGGCTCGCGCCCGGCGAGGACGGCTATCCGGCGCGGCTTGCAACGCTCGACGATGCGCCGCCGCTGCTCGCGGTGCGCGGCGACACCAAGACCCTGATGCGGCCGATGATCGCGATCGTCGGCTCGCGCAATGCCTCCGGCGCCGGCTTGAAGTTCGCCGGCCAGCTCGCGCGCGAGCTTGGCGAAGCCGGCTTCGTCATCATCTCGGGGCTAGCCCGCGGCGTCGACCAGGCCGCGCATCGCACCAGCGTCGAGAGCGGCACGATCGCCGTCCTCGCCGGCGGCCATGACTGCATCTATCCGCCCGAGCATGGCGATCTGCTTACGGCGATCCTCGATCACGGCGGCGCAGCGATCTCCGAGATGCCGCTCGGCCACGAGCCGCGCGCCCGCGATTTTCCCCGCCGCAACCGGCTGATCTCCGGCGCCTCGCTCGGCGTGGTCGTGGTGGAGGCCGCGCATCGCTCCGGTTCGCTGATCACCGCGCGCATGGCGGCCGAACAGGGCCGCGAGGTGTTCGCAGTTCCGGGCTCGCCGCTCGATCCGCGCGCCGCCGGCACCAACGATTTGATCAAGCAGGGTGCAACGCTCGTCACCGAAGCTGCCGACATCGTCAACGCGGTTCAACCGATCATGGAGCGGCCGCTGATGCACCCCATGAGCGAGCCCGACAGCGAGCCGTTCGAGAGCGATCCGCAAAGCCACGACCGCGACCAGATCACCGGCTTGCTCGGCCCTGCCCCCGTGACGATCGACGATCTCGTGCGGATGTCCGGCGCCTCGCCTGCGATCGTGCGCACCGTGCTGCTCGAGCTCGAGCTCGCCGGCCGCCTCGAACGCCACGGCGGCGGCCTGGTCTCGCTGATCTAGCTACCGCCGTTGCGTTCGTCGAAGCGCGTGCGCGCCGACGCGATCTGATCTTGATGCGCCATCGCCCACTCGCCGAGCGCCTTCACCGGCACCTGGAGACCGCGGCCGAGATCGGTCAGCTCATAGTCCACGCGCGGCGGAATGGTCGGGAAGATCGTGCGCGTGACGAGGCCGTCGCGCTCGAGGCCACGCAGCGTCAGCGTCAGCATCCGCTGCGAGATGCCGTTGATCATGCGCTTCAGCTCGTTGAAGCGCTTTGGCCCGTCGCTCAGCATCATGATGACGAACACGCTCCATTTGTCGCCGACGCGGGACAGCACGGAGGCGACCCCGCGGCAGTCCGCATGGTTGGGATCCGGCCTTTGATCCGGACCGGGATCCCGCCTCGGAGAGGCAGGCAAATCGGTGTGAGCAGGTTTCAATAATGTGTCCATGGCTCAAAAAAGTGCGTTCTTGCGGGGATTTCGACAGTCACTCATGTAGTCCGGGTTACAAATCTATACCAGGGTGACCCCAAATGAAACTGCTCCATATCGACTCCAGCGTCCTCGGCCCCCACTCCGTCTCCAGGCAGGTCTCCGCCGCCATCGTCGACCGCCTCAAGCAGGCGACGCCCTCGCTCGAGGTGGTCTATCGCGACCTGACCCAGGCCCCGCTCGCCCACCTCTCCGGCTCGCATTTGGCAGCCGCGCAAGGCGCGCCCGCGCCGGCGGAGCTCGGCCCCGATCTCGCCGCGAGCGCGTCCGTGCTGAACGAGTTCCTCGATGCCGACATCGTCGTCATCGGCGCCCCCATGTACAACTTCACGATTCCCAGCCAGCTCAAGGCGTGGATTGATCGCATCCTGGTGGCAGGCAAGACGTTCAGCTATGGCGCGAACGGCCCGCAGGGCCTTGCCGGCGGCAAGCGCGTGATCGTGGCGATCTCGCGCGGAGGCTATTACGGGGCGGACATGCCGACTGCCGCTGGCGAGCATCTCGAAACCTATCTGCGCTGGGTGTTCGGCTTCATCGGCATCACCAATCCCGAATTCATCTCCGCAGACGGCATCCAGGTCGGGCCGGATCACCGCGAGAAGGCGCTGGCGGGTGCGCTTCAGGCAGCCACCGGTCTTCAGGCGGCCTGAGACCCGCACAGCAACAGCCGCTGCCGGCCCCCGGCGGCGGCTCACCTCGCTAAAACCAGGCGCCCTGAATTCCGAGGATGACGGCCACGAGCGAAACGAACAGGCCGATGCCGGAGAACAGAGCAACGCCGATGAATTCGGAAGTGTCGGAGCGCTTGGCGGGAATGGCGGAACGTTCGGTGAAAATACGCGGTGCTGAAATCGACGAAAAAATGCGAGCTGCCTTCGGCATCACGGGCTCCCTTGAAAAAATCGGGTCTTGTGACCCCCTGCCCGTAAAAATGTCTTTGCAGCACAAGCGAAGGTTCAACACCTCACGCAAAGGTTTAGAAAACAGGTCGCGCAACGCGAGGGAACCGGCCGGCGCAACCGGGTTGAGGCCGCCGACCGATTCAATTTGCAGCTTATTTGATCAGCCGCGATAGATCGGCGCACCAGCCGGCGAAGCGACCGCACCACCGTCGACGAAGATCTCCTGGCCCTGCACATGCGCGGAATCATCGGAGGCGAGGAACAGCACGGTCTTCGAGATGTGATCCGGTTCACCAATGCGGCCGAGCGGCGTCGCCAGCGAGATGCGCTTCTCGAAGGCTTTCTCGGCCTCCGGCGTTGCGATCGCGGCGCCCCAGATCGGCGTGCGGATCGCACCGGGCGCGACTACGTTCACGCGGATGCCTCGCGGCGACAGTTCCGACGCCATGATCCGCGCCATCGCGCGCACGCCGGCTTTTGCGGCGCCATAGGCCGAATAGCCGGGAATGCCGAGCACGGAGATCACCGACCCGTTGAGGATGATCGAGGCGTTGTCGTTGAGATAAGGCAGCGCGGATTGAACGGTGAAGAACACGCCGGTGAGGTTCGTGCTGATGACCTTCTCGAACACATCGAGCGTCGCCGAGCCGAGCGGCGTTCCGCCGGGAATGCCGGCATTGGCGAACACGATGTCGTACTTGCCGAATTTCTCGGCACCCTGCTTGATCGCCGCTTCCGTCGCGGCGATGTCGGTCGCATCGGCCGCCAGCGCGAGCGCGTTCGGGCCGAGCTCCTTGGCGGCCGCCGCCAGCGTCTCCTTGTTGCGCCCGGTGATCACCACCTTCGCGCCCTCGGCCACGAACAGCTTTGCCGTCGCAAATCCGATGCCGCTGTTGCCGCCCGTAATCAGTGCCGTCTTGCCTTGAAGTCTCATGTTCGCCTCCAGTGGTTTCATTATGAAACTGGATTGCCATTTAGGGCATTTGGTTTTATGATGCAACCACACGAGCGCGTGATCGGCGGCCGGACCGTGCGAACGCGAAAGGACCTGGAACGATGGTGAAACGAACGAGCTTTGAGGGGGACTCCTGCCCGATCGCGCGCTCGCTAGAAGCGATTGGCGACTGGTGGTCGCTACTGATCATCCGCGAGGCATTGTTCGGCCTGCGCCGCTTCGGCGAGTTTCAGAGCAAGCTCGGCATGGCCAAGAACATCCTGTCGGCCCGGCTGCACTCACTCGTGGACCACGGCATCCTGGAAACCGCCCCCGCCTCCGACGGCAGTGCTTATCAAGAGTATGTGCTGACGCCGAAGGGCCGCGGCACCTTCCCGATCCTGGTCGCACTCCGGCAATGGAGCGAAGAGTTCGACGACCACCCCGAACAGATCACGACCATCCTGGTCGATCGCGAGAAGGGCCGGCCGGTGAAGAAGCTCGAAATGCACGCCGAGGACGGCCGCCTGCTCTCGTCGGCAGATACGATGGTGAAGCCAAGACCGGCACCGCGCCGGCGGTCGGCGTGAGAGCCCACGACTGCCGCGACGCCGTCATTGCGAGTGCAGCGAAGCAATCCAGACTTTCTCCGCGGCGAGACTCTGGATTGCTTCGCTGCGCTCGCAATGACGAGGTTAGAGCGGCTCGCTCAACTGCCAGCCCGTCACCCAGAGGCGCTCGCCTCTTCGGCGAGCCACTCGCATCTCAGGATGACGGGCTAGCCAAAGCGCATGGTCTCACGACAGCGTCGTAGCCCGGATGGAGCGGAGCGCAATCCGGGATTCTTTCCCGCGGCGGCAGTGCCCCGGATTACGCTTCGCTCCATCCGGGCTACGGCCGCTAACAGGCACGACAGCCCCGCTACGACAGCTTGCGCCGCGTCCGTAGCCGCAAATGCTCGTCGGCCTCGAGCTGCGTCATGCCCAGGAGATAATGCAGCACGTCCAGCTTGTGGCGCTCGGCGAGCTTGCGCAAGGCGGCGACCTGCTCGGCGATGAAGGCCACGGCCTCGTCCGCCCCGCCTTCCCCGGGTTCCTCATTGCGCGAGCCTGCTGGCGCGCCTGCTGCAGCGCGCGCCCGTTTCTTTCCCGGCCTTGTCACCGTCCCCACCCCGAATCCATGCCCCGCGGAAACATTACGCCGATCGGGATCGCAACTCCAAGGTGGTAATTTGCAACTTTCTCGATATGAAACTTTTCCCATTCGGAGCGCTTTCAACACCCCTCGATTTGACAGGGACCGCCTCACCACCCATGTTCGGGTCGAAACGGCCGACCCGAGTCCTTTCGTTTTCGGCCCAAGATTTTCCCGTAAGTTACTGGAACTACATGAATATCGTCATTGTGGAGTCGCCGGCGAAAGCCAAGACGATCAACAAGTATTTGGGCTCGTCCTATGAGGTTCTGGCCTCGTTCGGCCATGTCCGCGACTTGCCCGCGAAGAACGGCTCCGTCGATCCCGACAGCAATTTCAAGATGATCTGGGAGGTCGACCCCAAGGCAGCGGGCCGGCTCAACGATATCGCCAAGTCCCTGAAGGGCGCCGACCGTCTGATTCTGGCGACCGACCCCGATCGCGAGGGCGAGGCCATTTCCTGGCACGTTCTGGAGGTGATGAAGGAGAAGCGCGCGCTCAAGGATCAGAAGATCGAGCGCGTGGTGTTCAACGCCATCACCAAGCAGGCCGTCACCGACGCGATGAAGCATCCGCGCGAGATCGACGGTGCGCTGGTCGACGCCTATATGGCGCGCCGCGCCCTCGACTATCTGGTCGGCTTCACCCTCTCCCCCGTGCTGTGGCGCAAGCTGCCCGGCGCCCGCTCGGCCGGCCGCGTACAGTCGGTGGCGCTGCGCCTCGTCTGCGACCGGGAGCTCGAGATCGAGAAGTTTGTACCGCGCGAATATTGGTCGCTGATCGCGACCCTGCTCACCCCGCGCGGCGATGCCTTCGAGGCGCGCCTGGTCGGCGCCGACGGCAAGAAGATCCAGCGCCTCGACATCGGCACCGGCGCGGAAGCCGAAGACTTCAAGAAGGCGCTGGAGCTCGCCACCTACGCGGTCACGGCGGTCGACGCCAAGCCGGCCCGCCGCAATCCGCAGGCGCCGTTCACGACATCGACCCTGCAGCAGGAAGCCAGCCGCAAATACGGTTTCGCGCCGGCGCACACCATGCGCATCGCCCAGCGCCTCTATGAAGGCATCGACATCGGCGGCGAGACCACCGGACTCATTACTTATATGCGTACCGACGGCGTGCAGATCGCCCCCGAGGCGATCACCCAGGCGCGCAAGGTGATCGGCGAGGATTACGGCAACGCCTACGTGCCGGATGCCCCGCGCCAGTACCAGGCCAAGGCCAAGAACGCCCAGGAAGCGCACGAAGCCATCCGCCCGACCGACCTCTCCCGCCGCCCCGACAGCATGAGCCGCAAGCTCGATTCCGATCAGGCGCGGCTCTATGAGCTGATCTGGAAGCGCACCATTGCGAGCCAGATGGAATCGGCCGAGCTGGAACGCACCACCGTGGACATCACCGCCAAGGCTGGCGGGCGCACGCTGGAGCTGCGCGCCACCGGTCAGGTCGTCAAGTTCGACGGTTTCCTCGCGCTCTACCAGGAAGGCCGCGACGACGAGGAGGACGAGGACTCCCGCCGCCTGCCCGCGATGAGCCAGGGCGAGCCGATCAAGCGCGAGCGGCTCTCGGTCACCCAGCATTTCACCGAGCCGCCGCCGCGCTTCTCGGAGGCGTCGCTCGTCAAGCGCATGGAAGAGCTCGGCATCGGCCGGCCCTCGACCTATGCCTCGATCCTCCAGGTCCTGAAGGACCGCGGCTACGTCAAGCTGGAGAAGAAGCGCCTGCACGGCGAGGACAAGGGCCGCGTCGTGGTCGCGTTCCTCGAGAGCTTCTTTGCCCGCTACGTCGAATACGATTTCACGGCCAGCCTCGAAGAGCAGCTCGACCGCATCTCCAACAACGAGATCTCCTGGCAGCAGGTGCTGAAGGATTTCTGGACCGGCTTCATCGGCGCCGTCGACGACATCAAGGATCTGCGCGTCGCGCAGGTGCTGGACGTGCTCGACGACATGCTCGGCCAGCACATCTATCCGCCGCGCGCGGATGGCGGCGACATCCGGCAGTGCCCGAGCTGCGGCACTGGCCGGCTGAATCTCAAGGCCGGCAAGTTCGGCGCCTTCGTCGGCTGCTCGAACTATCCGGAATGCCGCTACACCCGCCAGCTCGCCGCCGACAGCGAGCAGACGGCCGACCGTTCGCTCGGCCAGGATCCCGACACCGGTCGCGATGTCTGGGTCAAGGCCGGTCGCTTCGGCCCCTACATCCAGCTCGGCGAGCAGAAGGATTACGAGGAAGGCGAGAAGCCGAAGCGCGCAGGCATCCCGAAGGGCACCTCGCCCGGCGATGTCGAACTCGAGCTTGCGCTGAAGCTGCTGTCGCTGCCGCGCGAGATCGGCAAGCATCCCGAGACCGGCCAGCCTATCACTGCGGGCCTCGGCCGCTTCGGGCCGTTCGTGAAGCATGAGAAGACCTATGCCAGCCTGGAAACCGGCGACGAGGTCTTCGACATCGGCCTCAACCGCGCGGTCACGCTGATCGCGGAAAAGGTCGCCAAGGGCCCGAGCCGGCGCTTCGGCGCCGACCCCGGTAAGGCGATCGGCGATCATCCGACGCTCGGCACCGTCACCGTGAAGAGCGGCCGCTACGGCGCCTATGTCACGGCCGGCGGCGTCAACGCGACGATCCCCGCCGAGTTCGAGAAGGACGCCATCACGCTGCCGCAGGCGATCGCGCTGATCGACGAGCGCGCGGCCAAGGGCGGCGGCAAGGCCAAGGCGAAGAAGGCGGCGAAGCCCGCCAAGGCCAAGAAGGCTGCAGCGAAGGCCGCCGACGGCGAGGACGCCGCGCCGAAGAAGAAACCGGCCGCGAAGAAAGCCGCGGCCAAATCGAAAACTGAATCCACTAGCAAGGCGCGCGCCGCCGTGTCGACGACTGCCAAGACGTCGCCGACCAAGGCCGCCGCCGCCAAAGCACCGGCCAAGAAGAGTGCCGGCAAGACTTAAGTGAAGAATTAGAGGTTAAGTGAAACGCAACAATGACCGTGGCTTTCCCGACCGGCAAGCCATCGTCGCCTTCATCAAGGCAAACCCCGGAAAGGTCGGAACCCGCGAAATTGCGCGCGAGTTCGGCCTGAAGAACGCCGATCGCGTCGAGCTCAAGCGCATGCTGCGCGAGCTCGCCGACGACGGGACCATCAAGAAAAAGCGCCACAAGGTGTCCGAACCGGACACGCTGCCGCCGACATTGGTCGCCGACATCACCGGCCGTGACCGCGACGGCGAATTGATCGCCACTCCCACCGAATGGGACGAGGTCGAGAGCGGCGAGCCGCCGAAGATCATCATCGAGATGCCGCGCCGGCCCAAGCCCGGCACCGCCGCCGGCGTTCGCGACCGCGTGCTGCTGCACGTCGAGCGCTCCGAGGAGGCCGAAGGACCGGCCTATCGCGGCCGCGTCATCAAGGTCTTCGACAAGACCAAGACCCGCATCCTCGGCGTGTTCCGCGAGCTTCCCGAAGGCGGTGGACGGCTCGTCCCCGTCGACAAGAAGTCCGCCGATCGCGAGTTGAACATTGCCCCGGCCGATACGCATGGCGCGCAGGATGGCGACCTCGTCAGCGTCGACATCGTCCGCACGCGCAGCTTTGGCCTCGCTTCGGGACGGGTCAAGGAGAAGCTCGGCTCGGTCAAATCCGAGAAGGCGATCAGCCTGATCGCGATCTACGCCCACGACATCCCCCTGCAATTCTCCTCCACCGCCGAGCGCGAGGCGGAAGCCGCAGAGCCCGCGAACCTGAAGGGGCGCGAGGACTGGCGCGACGTGCCGCTTCTCACCATCGATCCGCCCGACGCCAAGGATCACGACGACGCGGTGCATGCGCAGGCGGACGACGACCCCAACAACAAGGGCGGCTTCATCGTCAACGTCGCCATCGCCGATGTCAGCTTCTACGTCCGCCCGGGCACCGCGCTCGACCGCGACGCGCTCGATCGCGGCAACTCGGTCTATTTCCCCGACCGCGTCGTGCCGATGCTGCCCGAGCGCATCTCTAACAATCTCTGCTCGCTGGTGCCGGGCGAGCCGCGCGGCGCGCTGGCGGTGCGCATGGTGCTCGGCCCCGACGGCCGCAAGCGCTCGCACAGTTTTCATCGCATCCTGATGCGCTCGGCGGCCAAGCTGAGCTACGCGCAAGCGCAGGCCGCGATCGACGGACGGCCCGATGACACCACCGGCCCCCTGCTCGATCCGATCTTGAGGCCGCTCTATGCAGCCTATGCCTGCGCCAAACGCGCGCGCGACGAGCGCGATCCGCTCAATCTCGACCTGCCCGAGCGCAAGATCCTCCTGAAGAGCGACGGCACGGTGGACCGCGTCGTCGTCCCCGAACGCCTCGATGCGCACAAGCTGATCGAGGAGTTCATGATCCTCGCCAACGTCGCGGCAGCCGAGATGCTGGAGAAGAAATCGCTCCCGCTGATCTACCGCGTCCATGACGAGCCGACGCTCGAGAAGGTCCACGCGCTCGCGGAGTTCCTGGAGACGCTCGACGTCCCCTTCGCCAAGTCAGGCGCGCTGCGCCCCACCACGTTCAACCGCGTGCTGGCCCAGCTCGAGGGCCACGACTATTACCCGCTGGTGAGCGAGGTGGTGCTGCGCGCCCAGGCGCAGGCGGAATATTCCTCCGAGAATTACGGTCATTTCGGCCTGAACCTGCGCCGCTACGCGCATTTCACCTCGCCGATCCGCCGCTATGCCGACCTCGTCGTGCACCGCGCCCTGGTGCGCGCGCTCGGCCTCGGCGAAGGCGCCCTGCCCGACAGCGAGACGCCGGAAACCCTGAGCGAGGTCGCCGCGCATATTTCGCTGACCGAACGGCGCGCGATGAAGGCCGAGCGCGAGACCGTCGACCGCCTGATCGCCCATCACCTCGCCGATCGCATCGGCTCGAGCTTCCAGGGCCGCGTCTCCGGCGTTACGCGCGCCGGCCTGTTCGTCAAGCTGAGCGAGACCGGTGCCGACGGATTGATACCGATCCGATCCCTCGGCACGGAATATTTCAACTATGACGAGGGCCGCCACGCGCTGGTCGGCACCCGCAGCGGCACCATGTACCAGCTCGGCGACGTCGTCGACGTCCGCCTGATCGAAGCCGCGCCCATTGCGGGCGCGCTGCGCTTCGAATTGCTGTCCTCGGAGAGCGATAGCGGCCCACGCGAGCGCCGGCAGTTCCGTCCGCAGCGCAAATCGTCCAAGGCCCATCCCGGACGCAGCCCGGAGAGAAAACGCAAGCCCGAGAAGCAGAAATCCGGCAAGGGAAAGAAGCAGAGAAAGAACAAGGGCAAAGGCAAGGGCAAGAAGGGCAAGGCGTGGTGACGATGAGCACGGCCCCCAAGATCTGGACGCGCGAGACCGGCCTCGTCGAGAAGCGCGACGTCTGGACGGCGATGAAGCGCGGCTTCCGCAGCCGCTGCCCGCGCTGCGGCGAGGGCAAGCTGTTCCGCGCCTTCCTGAAGACCGCCGACAATTGCTCGGTGTGCGGCCTCGATTTCACGCCGCACCGCGCCGACGACCTGCCCGCCTATCTCGTCATCGTCATCGTCGGCCACATCGTGGTGCCCACCATCCTCTGGATCGAGACCAATTACACCACGCCGGTCTGGCTCAGCTTCGCGGCCTATCTGCCCTTCACCTTCTTTGCCTCGCTCGGATTGCTGCAGCCGGTGAAGGGCGCCGTGGTCGGATTGCAATGGGCTCTGCGCATGCACGGCTTTGACGAGAACCCTCCGGATGGTATTCCGCCGGTGTAAGCAAATAATCAAAAAGCGTTTTGGGTGAGGACATGACGGATACGTCGCAGGCGGACGAGAAGGCAAAAATCCACGAGGGCAAGGAAGCCGACCATCATCCCTATTTCCGCCCGAAGGATGCGGCGACGCTGATCCTGGTCGATCGCAGCGGCGCGATCCCGAAGGTCCTCGTCGGCAAGCGCCACGACAAGGTGGTGTTCATGCCCGGAAAGTTCGTCTTCCCCGGCGGCCGTGTCGACAAGGACGACTACCGCGTGCCGGTTGCGGCGCCCGTCACCGCGGAGCTGGAGGCCAATCTCGCCAAGGGCAGCCCGAAGACGCCGGCCTCGCGCGCGAAGTCGCTGGCGATCGCCGCGATCCGCGAGGCCTGCGAGGAGACCGGTCTCTGCCTCGGCCGCAAGGCTGAGGTGAAAGCGAAGCTCGAAGGCGCCTGGAAGCCGTTCGCCGATGCGGGCCTCTTGCCCGATCCTTCCAGCCTGTTCCTGATCGCGCGCGCGATCACCCCGCCCGGCCGCGTCAAGCGCTTCGACACGCGCTTCTTCACCGCCGATGCCTCCGCGATCACCCACCGCGTCGAGGGCGTGATCCACGCCGATGCGGAGCTGGTCGAGCTGGTGTGGGTCGAACTCGGCTCGAAGCCGCTCGCCGATCTGCATCCGATGACGCGCAACGTGCTCAACGAGCTCGACACCCGCCTCGCCACCGGCCCGCTGCGCCACGACGCGCCGGTGCCGTTCTTCCATTTCTACGGCGGCAAGATGCAAAAGGATATCTTGAGCTGACGTCGCGGGCTTAGTCCGCGTCCGGCTCGGTGCCGACATAGTCGCGTGCCGGCAGCTTGAGCGCGCGACCGATCTCCTGCGCGAACGCATTGGCCTCATCGCGCGTGTTGAAGCTGCTCAGCGCCACGGGCTGGATGCCGCGCCTGCCGCAGAGGGCGACGTCGAAGGTCGACGGCGGATCCTCGTCGGTGGCGCCCTGATCGGTGACACTGAGGAAGCTGAATTCGGTGAGCTTGCGCCGGCTGCGCACCCGCAGCGGACCACAGGCGCGGATCACGACGACCTCGGACATCAACTTGTTGAGCTCGACGAAATAGCGGTAGGTCGCAAGCCACAGGCCTGGAATCACGATCACGAGACCAATGCCCGAAAACACCAGGATCGGGACCAGATCGTCGGCCAGCCTGCCGAATCCGGCGAGATCATTGTGCACGCCGAGCGCAACGTTCCAGAGCAGATACGAGCCCGCAGCCAGGAACGGCAGCGACAGGATCCGGGCAATCCATTGCCCGGGCCACTCGACGCGGATCAAATTGCCGTCCACCGTCATTGCGCCTGCCATGAGAGGGTCTCCTCGGGAGCGAAGGTCATGGCTTGGTCGGTGTGAAGGGCGGAATGGTTCGAAGAGACGCCGCGGATGTGCTAGGTCTAGGAAAGTTCGCTTGAACGTTGGAGGATGGGATGACGCGGTTCGTGAAGCCCCTGCTCGCTTCTGTGGCATTGTGCGGCCTGCTCGCCGCCCCTGCCCATGCCGAGCTCGACGTCGCCAGATTGAAGCAGACGATCGAGACCTCGTTCGAGAGCGACTATCCGAAGCTCGACGCACTCTACAAGGACATCCACGCCCATCCCGAGCTTGCCTTCCAGGAGGAAAAGACCGCGGCGAAACTCGCCGCCGAGATGCGCGCGATCGGCTTCGAGGTCACCGAGCACGTCGGCAAGACCGGCGTTGTGGCCATCTACAAGAACGGTGACGGCCCCACCATCATGGTCCGCACCGAGCTCGATGCGCTGCCGATGGAGGAGAAGACCGGCCTGCCCTATGCCAGCCGCGACAAGCAGGTCTGGCAGGGCCGCGAGACCTTCGTCGCCCATAGCTGCGGCCACGACATCCACATGGCGAGCTGGGTCGGTACGGCGAAGACCCTGGTCGGCCTCAAGGACCAGTGGCACGGCACGTTGATGTTCATCGCGCAGCCCGCCGAGGAAGAGGTCAGGGGCGCAAAGGCGATGATCGACGACGGCCTGTTCACCCGCTTTCCCAAGCCCGATGCGGGTTTCGCCCTGCATGACGGCAGTGGCGCCTACGGCTCCCTGACCTACAGGGTCGGGGCGGGATCGTCGAATGTCGACGGCCTCTTCATCAAGTTCATCGGCCGCGGCGGACATGGCGCGATACCGCAGGCGACCATCGATCCCGTGATGATGGCGTCCCGCTTCGTCGTCGACGTGCAGAGCGTGATCAGCCGCGAGAAGGACCCGACGGAATTCGGCCTTGTCACCATTGGCGCGATCCACGCCGGCACCGCCGGCAACATCATTCCCGACGAGGCCAGGGTGGTCGGCACGATCCGCAGCTTCAAGCCGCAGGTGCGCGCCAGGATGCTGGCGGGAATCGAGCGGACGGCAAAGGCGGTGGCGGCGATGGCGGATGCGCCGGCGCCCGAAATCCATCTCGACGAGGGGACCAAGGCGGTGATGAACGATCCCGCCGTCGTCGGCCAGGCCGAGCGGGTGCTGAAAGCGGCGTTCGGCGACAAGTTCAACATCACCCCCGCAAACACGACCAGCGAGGACTATTCGGAATATATCAACGCCGGCGTGCCTTCGATGTTCTTCAACATCGGCGTCTACGAGCCCGAGCGCGTCGCCGCTGCGCGGAACGGCAGCGGCCCGCCGCTTCCCGGCAATCACTCGCCGCAATTCGCCCCGGTACCGAAGCCGACCATCCAGACCGGCGTCACGGCGATGACGCTCGCCGTGCTCAGCGCCTTCGATCAAAGGGCGCGGGGGCAGTAGTCCCTCGCCTCAACGTCTGCTTGATGGAGCCCGGCACTCGCCGCTCCGCGGCCCGGAATGACGCGAACGTGCTGAAAGTCGATCGAAAAACAAAAAATTCTTCCCGCCGCCCCCGATGGCGGAGTTCCCCGGCGTGCCTATGTCTTTCCCCAACGACACCCAACATGGAAGCGGGGCGATGGCACAACGGCAACTCAAGCTTGGCGCGTTCATGCGCCCGATCAGCATCCACACCGGCGCCTGGCGCTATCCCGGGGCCTGGCCCGACGCCAATTTCAATTTCGGCCACATCAAGACGCTGATCAGGAAGCTCGAGGCCGGCAAGTTCGACGCCTTCTTCATGGCCGATCACCTCGCCGTGCTGAACATGCCGGTCAACGCGCTCAAGCGCAGCCACACCGTGACGTCGTTCGAGCCGTTCACGCTGCTGTCGGCGCTCTCGGCCGTCACCGAGCGGATCGGCCTGATCGCGACCGGATCGACCACCTTCGACGAGCCCTATCACGTCGCGCGCCGCTTCGCCTCGCTCGACCATCTCAGCGGCGGCCGTGCGGGCTGGAACATCGTCACCACCTCGAACCCGGATGCGGCGCTGAATTTCGGCCTCGACGACCACATGGAGCACGCCGAGCGCTACAAGCGCGCCCGCGAGTTCTACGACGTCGTCACCGGCCTCTGGGATTCCTTCGCCGATGACGCCTTCGTGCGCGACGTCGAGAGCGGCCTGTTCTTCGATCCCGCGAAGATGCATACGCTCGACCACAACGGCAAATATCTGAAAGTGCGCGGCCCCCTCAACATCGCCCGCCCCGTCCAGGGCTGGCCTGTCATCGTGCAGGCCGGTGCATCGGACGACGGCAAGCAGCTCGCGGCCGAAACTGCGGAAGCCGTGTTCACCGGCGGCGGCAGCCTCGCCGACGGCCAGAAGCTCTATGCCGACATCAAGGGCCGCATGGAGAAGATCGGCCGCGATCCTGAACATCTCAAGATCCTGCCCGGCGCCTTCGTCGTGGTCGGCGACAGCGTCGACGAGGCCAAGGAGAAGCGCGCGCTGCTCGACAGCCGCGTGCATTACGAGAGCGCCATCGCCTCGCTGTCCGTCATCCTCGGCACCGATGCCTCCGGCTTCGATCCCGATGGTCCCCTGCCCGAGATCCCCGAGACCAATGCCAGCAAGAGCGGCCGCCAGCGCATGGTCGACCTCGCCGCGCGCGACAAACTCACCGTGCGCCAGCTCGCCCAGCGCGTCGGCGGCTATGGCGGGCTGTCGTTCGTCGGCACGGCCAAGACCATCGCCGATCAGATGGAGGAATGGCTGGTCGGGCGAGGCTCGGACGGCTTCAACATCATGTTCCCGTTCCTGCCTGCCGGCCTCGACGATTTCGTCGACAAGGTCGTCCCCGAGCTGCAGAAGCGCGGAATCTTCCGGAAAGAGTACGAAGGGCCCACTTTGAGGGAGAATCTGGGCCTGCCGCGGCCGAAAAACCGCTTCTTCGAGGCCTGATCGGCCCGATTTGAGTGGTTTCTGCCCCCTAAAACCTTGACATCAGGCGGTTTCTGGCTAGGTT
>Ga0102590_1001716_pt1 | contig 30717 bp, 30 predicted proteins | sample AraplaMF_Col_mMF_FD_76859 | JGI IMG/M metagenome (GOLD analysis project Ga0102590, IMG submission 76859) | Arabidopsis root microbial communities from the University of North Carolina, USA - plate scrape MF_Col_mMF | ecosystem: Host-associated > Plants > Roots > Endosphere | place: USA... | reverse complement strand
GACACCGCTTCCCACGAGGACATCGTCTGGGCCTACGACTTCCCGACCGTTCACGCCAACCGCATCGCGGGCTTGGCGGCGTTCTACAACGAGCACGTCGATCTGTACGTCGACGGCGTTCTGCTGCCAAGGCCCACGGACCCTACCCGGGGTCCTGCCACGTAGGACTGAATGCCGAGTCGTTCGGGAATGAACGGGTCGACGGTGCAACGCCCGGCAAAGGCGGAGCACCGTCGGCCAGGGCCATTGAGAATCGGTCAGGGGCGCAGTTGGCCGCGACCAGGGAGAGCGAACGCATCCGGTCGTCCGGATCGGCTACGGGCGTCGGCAGCATGAGTTCGTCCGCCGGGTCTGCGACGCCACCGCCGACGGGCGTCGTGGATCCGGACGCGCCAGGATGATGTGCATGACCCCGTGGGCCATGCACCGTGTCGGCCGTGGTGGCCCCCTGGAGCGTGTCGGGCTGACTGTTGCGTCACGTAGCGAGGTGGGTGCAGACAGCGGACAGTGGTGTCCGGGCTTTTGTGGCCTGCCTGCAAGCCGTTCCGTCGACACCGTGCGTCCGCCATTGGTTGCGCAAAGGAGCGAGAAAGAGTGGGCCTTGCGGCTGCCGCGCGGGGCGCCGGACGCAGGCGACGGGAGTGCGGGCGTTGTACCGCCTCCGGGCCACCCGATTCGAGGCGGAGCGGCTGCGAGGGGCATTGCGCCTCCCTCATGAGGGCATCACATGCTCCCGATGGGGAACCTGAAAAGAGGGCGGACGAGGCGTTTCTCCGGTGAGGGGAGGCGGCCATGCCGGGCCAAGACGGTTCTCGGGAGGCGGTTGCCAGGGCCCTCGACGCCCTGGGCACGGGTGCCTTCCTGACGGACCCGCGGGGCTGCATCGTGGGAGTCAACAGGCGCGGCGAACAGCTTCTGGCGCGCTCGGCGTCGAGTCTGCTCGGTCAGGACGCCCATGATCTGTTGCACCGCAACAGCCGTGGGGAGTCCGTGCCGAGGGCGCAGTGCCGGCTCCGGGAGTGCATCCTCGCCGGGCGCACGGAGCAGGGGGCCGATGAGTGGTTTGAGCGCGGCGACGGCACACTGCTGCCGGTGGCATGGCTGGCCACCCCCTGTGACATCGATGTGCGGCCGGCGATCACCCTCGTCCTCTTCCACTCCGCGGGCTTGGCCGAACGGCCCCGGGAACAGCTACTGTGCGGCGGGCGGCTCTCCGAACTGCAACGGCTCGCGCTGCTCGCCGAGACGACCACCCTGCTCACCTCCACTCTGGACATCAACGAGGCGTTGCACCGCCTGATCGGCCTTCTCCTGCCGCGCCTCGCCGACTGGGCCGTCATCGACCTGATCAGCGAGGAGGACGAGGTGCTCCGCTTCGCCGTCGCCCATGCCGAGGGCGGAACCGTGGTGTTCCGGGAGGACCTCCAAGGGCCGATGCCGCCCGTGCCCCTGGAGTCCTCGATGCCCCTGTCTCGAGCCCTGCGCGGCGTCGCGTCGAGCCGCATCGGACCCGAGACCTATCAGGGGCGGTCCGATACCGGCATCGCGGTCGAGCAGCGGCGCCTGTTCGAGGAGACCGGCATGCACTCGGCCGTCGTCGTCCCCATCCACAGCCTGCGTGACGTGGACGTACTCGGTGCCATCACCCTCGGCCGTGCCGATCAGCCTGAGCGGTACACCTCGACCGATGTCGCCCTGGTCGAAGACATCGCCCGCCGGGCCGGTCTGTCCCTGGAGAACGCCCGCCTCTATCAGCGGCAACGCAAGGTCGCCGAGACCATGCAGCGCCATCTCCTTCCGCATCTCCCGCGTGTCTCCGGTCTCGGCATGACCGTCCGCTATCTGCCCGCGCCGGACGCCTCGCAGGTCGGAGGCGATTGGTACGACGCGTTCACCTTGACGGACGGCACCACAGCTCTCGCCATCGGCGACGTCGTCGGACACGACCTGGACGCGGCAGCGGGCATGGCCCAGCTACGCAACATGCTTCGTGCGTACGCCTTGTCCCAACAGGAGCCGCCGAGCAAGATCGTGGAATGGCTCGACCACGCGATCCTGCACGTGGCGGAGGTCTCCATGGCGACATTGATCTTCGCCCGCATGGCGGTGAACGAGGCCGGCCAGTGCGAGCTGTCCTGGACCAACGCGGGCCATCCACCACCGCTGTTGGTCAGCCGCGAGGGCCTGGCCCAATACCTGACCGAGGGCCACGGAATACTGCTGGGCGTCGCGCCCGACCAGGTCCGTCCGGATGCCACGGCGCAGTTGCCGCCCGGCGCGACTTTGCTCCTCTATACCGACGGCCTGATCGAGTCTCCCGGGCACTCCCTGGACGAGGGCCTGAACCGTCTGCGCAGGCACGCGGCGGCCTTGGCCCACCGCCCTCTGGAGGCCTTCACGGACCAGTTGCTGGCACGGGCACGCCCACCCGACAACGACGACGACGTGGCCCTTCTGGCGGTGCGGGTGCCCAGTTCGTGTGTGTGAGGTACGCGGCCATGACCCGGGGAGCGCCGATTCCGACCTGACTCGACCACCGACGCCCAACCACGACCACCGTCACGACGGAGATGTGCAGCGCCGTTGAAGGGGAAGGGCGTGCCCATGACTTGGCGGCCGGATGTCCGGCGCGGCCAAGCCGCCTACGGTCACGCCGTTTCGGCGTACCGCTCGCCCGCGTATGCGCGCAGCACCGGCACGACCGCCGCCACGCCCCCCGGCAACCGGTCCAGTCCAGGCAGGACGTAGGCCCGATGACCGTCGGACAGATGGCTGGGATGGTCGTGTGCGTGCGTGCCCGGCAGCGGCCACACGGTGAGACAGGGATGGGAGTCGGAGCTGTACGGCTGCGGTCCGACCGAGACGGTGGCTATCTGCGCCCACTGGAAGTACCTCTCCTCACCGGCCACCTCGCGCATGCCGATGCCTGCACCCCCGATCCGCAGCCGCAACGGCTTGCGCCAGCGGACGTAGGAGGAGCGCACCTGAATCCAGAAGACGAGCGCGGCGAGGGCCGCCACTGTGACGGGGATTCCGGCTCCGGGATCGTAGTCGGCCTTGTCGGGGTGGTAGATCAGGTACAGGTTGAGCGACACGAACACCGCGCTGCAGAGCAGCGCCAGCATCGTCCAGATGACAGCCTTCCGGCCGGCGCCCTGATCTGCCGTGAAGGTCCGCTCCCCGCCGGGAACACTCAGTTCGGGTCCGGCGACGGTCACCGGGATCGGCGGCCGTACTGCGCGCGGCGCCGTCTCGAAACGGGCGCCGCCGTGCTTGGCGAGCGCAGTGGTGAGCTGCGAGACACTCTGGTCGAGGTCCGAACAGTTCACCAGCGTGTAGCGATTCCGGGCGTCCCAGGTGCGGTCCTGTTTGCGTGGCAGCGTCACGCCCGGCGCCGTCCAGAGCATCAGCCGCGGATCGGGCGGTGTGGTGTCGCTGTCCGCCGCGCGATCGTGCCACAGGGCGACGGCATCGATCTGCTCCCAGGACAGGACGGCGTCGTGCAGTGTGATTCCGCGGCCGTCGATCTGCAGCCGGAACGGGCGTCGCGCCTTGCGCAGGTCATTCCACCCGTGCCAGACCGCCAGCGCGGACAGGATCCCCACGAACGCCGCGCCGGGGACGGCGTTTCCGAAAGAGCCGATCAGCCATACGAGCGAACCCGCCAGCACGACGAGCCCCCAACCCGTCCACCGCATCCCGCGTCTTCCCAAGGTTCGCTCGACCGTGAATTCCATTGCTCCGTACCCCCCTTGGTCGTTCCTTCCAGGCACCATGATGCGGCCCCCCACCAGCCCTTCAAGGCCCTGTGGATGGGGTGGTTGCCCTTCTGCGACGCCCGTGGGACACCGGCCCCCTTGCCGCCTCCGTCCGTTCACCGTTCTGGCTCCATCAGGACCGCTTCACCGTGCGGGGCGATGCGCCGTTGGCTCCCACGCCGGTGGTCGGCCTGTTCACCCCCCCCGCATCATCGAACGGTTGACTAACGTGGAGGCACACGCCCGGGAGCTGTCCATACCTGCCGCGACGTGCGAGACCGGACGAGTCCGCCATCGCTCGACGAGTCGGCGGCGGCCCTCGACCGGTACTGGTGCGTTGAGGGGTATCGGCCTCTGCGCTCAGAGGGATTTGAGGTCCCGTTGGAACCAATGGTGGGCGTAGGGCTCGTCGTTGAAGGCCTCGACTTCGACGAATCCAGCTGTCTCGTAGAGGCGCCGTGCCTCGGTGAGCGTCTGGTTCGTCTCCAGCCGCAGCGTCGACATCCCCCGTGTTGAGGCTTCTTCCGCAAGGCACTCCAGCAGCCGCCGGCCCAGCCCGAGCCCGCGGACGCCAGAGCGGACCCACATGCGTTTGACCTCGGCGATTCCGGTGTCCGGGTGGAGCTTGAGGGCTCCGCACCCGACCGGCGATCCCTGAACCGTCGCAACCAGCAGCAACCCGTCCGGAAGGCTCATCTCCTGGTCGCCGGCCGGGATGCTCTGCGCTGGATCGAAGCCGCCGTCGAACCGGCGTCCCAGCTCAGCGAAGTAGGACCGCAGGCAGAATCGGGCGTCCGGCTCCCTAGGGTCGGTGATCTCGATACGCACGAGCGACGCGATGACGAGCCTCTCGACTTCGGCCATGGCGGCGACCAGACGTTCGCGCTGCGACGCCGTGAGCGGCTCAAGCATCGATGCCGCCAGCTCATCGGAAGAACGATCCAGCAGCGCACGCTCGGAGGCACCGGCGTGGGTGAGCCGCACCGTCCGCACTCGCCCGTGAGCGCAGGACGCGTACCTCTGCGCCCTCGGGTCCGATCTTCCACAGAAGCCTCGAGAGGCCGAGCGAGTGCTCGCGTGAAAGGTACGCGTCCTCGAGCGCGCCGACCCGTTGCGTGATGACCCGATTGAACCGTCGGACCGACTCGATCTGCTCAGCTTCGATTCTCTGACCCTAGTCAGACAATCACGAAGCGGGCAAGCCCTCCCTCCGGCGTCAGCAATCTCGTGAACCACAGCAGCCGGGCGGGCGCGTTTCCCGTGCCCCCGCGGGAGCGACCGCTCAGGTGAGGACCAGCCAGCGCCGTCCGTCGATGAGCTCTCGGGCCGCGTCGAGGTGGCCGGCGTGGCACGCGGTCTCGGTGATGACGTGCAGCAGGACGTCGCGCAGGTTGTGAAGATGCGGCTCACCGAAGAGGTCATGCGGCCACCAGGCCAGGGCGGCATCAGCAGGGGCGGCGGTGATGACGGCGTCGGAGAGTTCCGCCTCCTGCCGGTATGCGTTGAGCACGTCGGCGGCCGGTACTTCCGGCGCCACGTTCCACGCTTCGTCGCCGCTCGTCAGGCCGTGGATGATCTCCGGGTCCCCGGCGAGGACCGCGCGGAACCAGAAGCGCTCGACGTCCAGCGCGAGGTGCTGGACCAGTCCCAGGCAGTGCCATCCGGAGGGAAGCACGGGCCGCCGCAGAGCCTCCGCGTCGAGCCCGTCGAGGATGCCCAGAACGTGTCGGCGCTGCCCGTCCAGGACCCTGAGAAGCGCCCGCACCTCGCCGTCCGGGATTCGTTCGTTCATATTTTCGGTCACGGCGGTCCAGGATCCCTCATTTTCGACGATGACGCAGGGAGTTCTTGGATACCCGGGCCACACATGAGGGGGAGGTCGGCCCGACGTCATCCTGGCCCCCTCTCCGCCGGGCACCGTCCCCGTCGGCGCACGATCAGCGCTGGGGCACGCTCAGGTTCACCGTGAGTGGCCGGCCTGTGTGAGGAGCGCACCGTACGTCTCGTCCGGGTCGGCGCTGAGCGCGGCCTTCGCCAAGCGGGTGTCCTCGTCAGCGATCACTTCCAGAGCGCCCGCCTCGATCCCGTCCAGGGCTTGGCGCACGACATCCGCCGGATCGTTCTTCGGGATGTCCCAGCCGCTCATCATGTCGGTGTCGGTGGCGCTCATCAGCAGGCCGGTCACGTGGGTGCCCTGCTCGGCCAACTCCAGGCGGACACCATTGGTCAGGCTCCAGGCCGCCGCCTTGGCCGCTGCGTAGGAGTTCGCGCCCTGATAGGAGAGCCACGACATCCGCGACAGCACGTTCAGGAACGCCCCTCCACCGTTTGCCGCGAGTACCGGAGCGAAGGCGCGTACGACGGCCAGCGTGCCGTAAAAGGAGGTGTCCAGCTCGCGACGGATCTTGTCCAGATCGCCCGTGACGAGGTCCTGGTAGAGGCTGACGCCCGCATTGTTGACGACGAGTGTGACGTCCGCTGCGGCCTCGGCCGCGGCGGTGACGGACGCAGGGTCGAGGACGTCGAGGCGCAGGCGTTCGACTCCCGCGACATCCACGCGTTCCGGGTCGCGTGCGGTCGCGTACACCTTGGCGCCGCGTGCGAGGAGCTGCTCGGCGAAATGGCGGCCGAGGCCACGCGATGCCCCGGTGATCAGTGCGGTGCTTCCTGAGATCTTCATGCACTCACCGTATGACGCATGTGCTGAGTCAATCGATAGCTGCTTTCCGCAATACGATGGCTATTTGTCTTGCCGCGATGTCCGGGTAGGGTACATCCGTGGATTTGCTCGCAGAGGTGCTGGCGCTGTCGGATGTGCGGGGAGCGGTCGGTGCCCGGATCGAGGCCGGCGAAGACTGGGGCTGGTGGTGGACATCTGCGACACCGCGTGCGTCGCTGCACGCGGTCACCGCGGGAACCGTCTGGGTGGGTCTGCCCGACGGCGCGCCCTTGCAGCTGATGCCGGGGGACGTCGTCCTGCTGCCCGGAGGGGCCGAGCATGCACTCGGCAGTGACCCGGCAGCAGTGGCACGCACCGGGCCCCACATGTTCGACGACTGGCATGCCACCGCATCGGGAACCGTGTCGATCGGCACAGGACCCGTGCGCGCCCGCGTCCTGTGCGCCGAGTACGACCATGATCAGAGCGTCTCGACCCAGGTGCTTCCCCTGCTGCCGGAGGTGCTCCACCTGCGCGCCGACTGCGACCCGGACGGGTTGGCGGAGGACACCGTGCGCCTGCTCGGCCGGGAACTCGCCGCCCAGCGTGCGGCCACCGGAGTGGTTCTCGACCGGCTGGTGGACGTGCTGCTCGTACAGGTGCTGCGCGCCTGGCTCGCTTCCGGTGGGACGTCGGAACCCTCCTGGCTCGGGGCCCTGGGCGACTCCGTGGTGGGAGCCGCGGTGACCAGACTTCACGAGGAGCCCGCAAGACCATGGACGACCGCCGCCCTCGCCCGTGAGGTCGGCGTCTCGCGGGCGACGCTCGACCGCCGATTCGCCGCTGCGACGGGCGAGTCACCGGGCGCCTATCTCACGCGCTGGCGGATGGACCTCGCAGCCCGGCGTCTACGTGACACCGACGACAGCCTCGATGCGATCGCAGCCTCGGTCGGCTACTCCTCCGCCTATGCCTTCAGCCGGGCCTTCCGCCGGGCGCGCTCCCAGCCGCCGGGCCGGTTCAGGGCGAACACCCGCTCCGAAGACGGCCCGACCCGGACCGGCGTTGCCACTGCGGCCGACTGATATCGCCGACACGAGTGTGTCGGGGTCGGTGAGGTCGGTGGCCGTGCCTGTCCCCGGGGCGCGCGTTCGATCCGCGCCCTGCAGGTCCGTAGCCAGAAAGACGCCGAGGGCAGCAGCGACGAGCCACGCCGACGGCTTCGTCACGCGGTCGGAGGCCGGGATCGAGGTGAACCTGAGGCCTGGTTTGCTGCGTCCTCCGCATATCTGGCGAGTCCCTGCACCATGCGCTGCATGTAGCGAGTCAGATACGAGCGCCAAAGCGGCCCGGTCAGTGGCAACTTGGGTGCGAACTCCGCCGACCAGACTATGTTCGTGCCGCCCTCGTACGGCGGCGCGAGTTCGACGACGCCTCGGTAGAAGCGGAACGGCCCATCTATGTTCTCGTAGACGAATCGCCTGTCCTTGGCCAGCTCGAGGATCCTCTCGTGCGAGACGGCCCGTCCCGTTCGAAAGACTCTGGTGTCTCCGGGCCGCTGAGCATCGTCCGGGCTGCCGACGGTGACCTCGACGGCGTCGATCGGCGACCACAGGGGCCAGGTACCTGCGCGAACAAGGGCTGAGTAAACGGCATCGGGGTTCGCTTGCGAGTGCGCCGTCACGGAGTAGGTGAACGTCATTTCTCGAACGTAGGCGAGCGATGTTGTGCGCGAACATGCGCCGGATTGCCCACATGGCGATCACATTTTGCGGTGCTTGCGGTAGACCGACGGCCGGACGCCGACGTGGCGCAGGAACGCCGACGACAAGGGGCCGGGGCCGGCGAAGCCACACCGCTCGGCGATCTGCTCGATGGTGAGGGTGGTCTCCGACAGCAGCCGTTGTGCCAACCCGATGCGTAGCCGGGTGAGATACCGATGCGGCGTCTCGCCGGTGGAGTTCCGGAAGACGCGTACGAAGTGGTAAACGCTCAAGTGCACCTCGGCCGCGATGTCGGCGAGAGTGAGCGGCTCGGCCAGACGGTCCTGCATGATGGCTGCGGCTTTGCGGACAGCGGAGTGCTCACCGCCAGGTACACGCGGATCCCGCCCCCGAGACAGCAGGTGTACCGCGAGGAACGCGGCAGCCGACTCGGCGTAGAGGTCACCCGCCTCCCGATGGGCCGGCAGCGACGGTACGAGGTGTTCCAGCATCGGGTCACCCATGCCCAGCCCGGCCGATATGGCCTCGAAGTCCGGCTGCCGTCCACCCAGTTGAGCCGCTGTCCGCTCGATGACAGCGCCCGGGATGTGCACCTGGACGGTGGACAGGGCGGATGTCGCTGCGTAGCTGCGCACTGTCGAACGACCCGGCACCATGAGTTCCAGCCGACCGGCCGTCCAGCGTCTCTTCGACGACGTCCCTTCGGAGCTGACCTGCATGTCGGCCTGCCCGGCAGTGCAGAGCACGAGATGCAGGTCTGAGGTGCCGGGCAGGTGCAGGTACTCGACCTGGCGCGCGTGCGCGAAGCACTGCACAAGCAACGAGCTCCAGTCGGAGTCGTTCCAACTGCAGTAGCTGCGCCGTACGTACTGTGCCGTGTCGACATCGTCGTAGGGCGCCAGATCGAAGTCGGGCGAATCGAACATGCCGGGAGCTTACCGATGTCCGATGCCGGTCGACGGCGTGGAGCGGCACATCACCAGCCCGCATGCCGGGCAGTGGTGGCAACGGGACGCCTCCGTCCTGCGTTACCTAATCAGGGAATGCGCTTCTGACGAGCCACCAGCCCCGTCCGCTCACCGAGCAATGGGGTGGCGAGCGGGCCGGTGGTCGGGTAGGAGTGTGCCTTCAGCCCCAGGAACACGTAGTGGAACAGGAGAGTGATGTTGGATTCACCCCCACAGCAGGTCGGTGTCGTCACCGAGTCCACCGCCGGGGAGACCCGCGTGGCGGCCACACCGGACAGTGTCCGCAGGCTCCTGTCCCTCGGCTACGAGGTCGTCGTGGAGCCGGGCGCCGGAGCGGCCTCGGGCTTCTCCGACGACGCCTACAACGAGGCGGGCGCGCGTGTCGGCGACGCCTGGCAGGCGGACGTGGTCCTGAAGGTCAACGCCCCCTCTCACGAGGAGATCCCGAAGCTGCGCGACGGAGCGGTCCTCATCGGCCTGATCGCTCCCGCCCACAACCCCGGCCTCGTGGACGAGCTCGCCGAACGGTCGATCACGGTCCTGTCCATGGACGCCGTACCGCGCATATCCCGTGCCCAGTCGATGGACGTGCTCAGCTCCATGGCCAACATCGCCGGATACCGGGCGGTGATCGAGGCGGCCCACGTCTTCGGACGCTTCTTCACCGGGCAGGTCACCGCGGCCGGCAAAGTGCCGCCGGCCAAGGTGCTCGTCGCCGGGGCGGGCGTGGCGGGCCTGGCCGCGATCGGTGCGGCGGGCAGCCTCGGCGCGGTGGTCCGGGCCACCGACCCACGGGCCGAGGTCGCAGAGCAGGTCCGTTCCATGGGCGGGGAGTTCCTCGCCGTGGAGGTCGAGCAGGAGGTGAGTTCCGACGGCTACGCCAAGGCGACCTCCGAGGCCTATGACCGGCGAGCCGCCGAGATCTACAGCGAGCAGGCCAAAGACGTCGACATCATCATCACCACCGCGCTGATCCCCGGCCGCCCGGCACCGAGGCTGATCACCGCGGCTGACGTGGCATCCATGAAGCCCGGCAGCGTCATCGTCGACATGGCCGCCGCGCAGGGAGGCAACGTCGAGGGCACCGTCAGCGGGAAGGCCATCGTCACGGACAACGACGTGACGATCATCGGGTACACCGATCTCGCCGGCCGACTGCCCGCGCAGGCTTCGCAGTTGTACGGGACCAACCTGGTCAATCTGCTCAGGCTGCTGACGCCTGGCAAAGACGGGCGCCTGACGCTGGACTTCGACGACGTCGTGCAGCGGTCGGTGACGGTGGTGCGTGACGGAGAGAAGACCTGGCCCCCGCCGCCCGTCGAGGTGTCGGCGGCGCCGGCCCGGCGGATCCCGGCGCCGCCGGCGGCGACTCCGCAGATCAAGGAGGCGCGCCTGTCGCCGGTTGTCCGCTACGGCCTGATCGGTCTCGGCATGCTCGCGATGTTCCTCCTCATCGCGTTCTCCCCGGCCCAACTGGTCGGCAACTTCACGGTGTTCGCGCTGGCCGTGGTCATCGGCTACTACGTGATCGGCAAGGTCCATCACGCCTTGCACACCCCCCTGATGTCGGTCACCAACGCCATCTCGGGGATCGTCGTGGTCGGGGCGCTGCTGCAGATCGGCCACGCGGGACCGGCCGTCAGCGTGCTGTCGTTCGTGGCGATCATGCTCACCACCGTGAACATCTTCGGTGGATTCGCCGTCACCCGCCGCATGCTCGGCATGTTCTCGAAAGGCTGATGATCGATGAACTCGACCACGGCGGCCCACGCCGCTGACATCGTTGCCGCGCTGCTGTTCATCTTCAGCCTGGCCGGACTCTCCCAGCACCGTACCTCGCGCGCCGGAGTGGCCTACGGCATGGCCGGCATGGCGCTGGCGCTCGTGGCCACCGTGGTGGCCGCGTCGCAGGACGTGTCGGCCACCGCCGTCCTGCTGATCGTGGTCGCCACCGTCATCGGCGGTGCGGTGGGCCTGTGGCGGGCCCGCAAGGTTGAGATGACGCAGATGCCCGAGCTCATCGCCGTACTGCACAGCCTGGTCGGTCTGGCCGCCGTCCTCGTCGGCTGGAACAGCTACTACGAGGTTGAGGCACACGGCGCCGCGCAGACCGCGGTGACCCAGGACCTGCTGGGCATCCACCATGCCGAGGTGTTCATCGGCATCTTCATCGGCGCGGTCACCTTCACGGGTTCCATCGTCGCCTTCCTGAAGCTGTCGGGGCGGATCAAGTCCCGCCCGTTGACGCTGCCGGCCAAGAACGCGCTCAACCTGGGTGCTCTGACGGCCTTCGTGGGCCTGACGATCTGGTTCACCGTGGCCCCGAGCCTCGGCCTGATGATCGCCGTGACAGCCCTGGCGCTGACACTGGGCTGGCACCTGGTGGTCTCCATCGGCGGCGGGGACATGCCGGTGGTCGTCTCGATGCTCAACAGCTACTCGGGCTGGGCGGCGGCGGCAGCGGGCTTCCTGCTGAACAACAACCTGCTCATCGTCACCGGTGCGCTCGTCGGTTCCTCCGGCGCCTATCTTTCGTACATCATGTGCAAGGCGATGAATCGTTCGTTCATCTCGGTGATCGCCGGTGGTTTCGGTGTCGAGGCGCCGTCGGGCGGCGAGACCGAACAGGGCGAGCACCGCGAGACCACCGCCGAGGAGACCGCGGAGCTGCTGGAGAACGCCACCTCCGTGATCATCACACCCGGCTACGGCATGGCGGTGGCCCAGGCCCAGCACCCGGTGGCGGAGCTGACGCAGGCGCTGCGCCGGCGCGGAGTGCAGGTACGGTTCGGCGTCCACCCGGTGGCCGGGCGGCTCCCTGGGCACATGAACGTGCTGCTGGCCGAGGCCAGAGTGCCGTACGACGTCGTGCTGGAGATGGATGAGATCAACGACGACTTCGGCGGTACCACGGTGGTGCTGGTCATCGGCGCCAACGACACCGTCAACCCGGCGGCGGAGGAGGATCCGTCCAGCCCCATCGCGGGGATGCCTGTGCTGCGGGTGTGGGAGGCCGAGAACGTCATCGTGTTCAAGCGGTCCATGTCCTCGGGCTACGCGGGCGTACAGAACCCGCTGTTCTTCCGCGAGAACAGCCGTATGCTCTTCGGCGACGCCAAGGAGAGCGTGGAGCGCATACTGCGCTCGCTGAGCGCGACGGACCCGGGTTCAGCCGCGTCGAGCGAGGGCCGGGAGGCGGCCGGGCAGCCCACCCCCGTGTGAGAAGCGGCGGTCGCGGTGGGGCGGGGAGGCGACGGCCTGCCCGCCCCACCGCGTTCGGCCGGGAGCCCCCTGCGCACACCGAGGGCCGGCTTCCGGTCAGGGCTCGGCAACCCCCGAAGCCACTGTCCGCCGTGGGCGTGCGCGGCGTGCTCCAGGTGGTGGTCTCAGCGCCCGGGCAGCATCGCGAGTGCCTGGGAGCGCTGTGCGACCAGCTCGGCGTAGCTGCCGTCGCGCTCCGCCCAGCGGTGCATCTTCACCCGCTCGACGAGTAGTTCGTTCGGCGTGGGGTCCTGAGCCAGAAGCTGCATGACCTCGGTGGCGAAGGCGTCGAGCGGCAGCGCGTGCGGATTCACCTGATCCTGTCCGGCTGTGGCCACCGCCGGCGGCACGAGTTCGACGACCTCGACGCCTGTGCCGTCCAGCTGTGCGCGCAGCGCCTCCGAGTAGGCGTGTACACCGGCCTTCGAGGCGGCGTAGGTCGGCATCGGGGGGAACGGCAGGAAGGCGATGCCCGAGGTGACGGTGACGATCGTGCCGGTGCCATGTGCGATCAGATGCGGGGTGAAGGCATCCACCACCCGGATGGTGCCGATGAGGTTGGTGTTGATGGTTGCCTGCGCGGCGTCGAAGTGTGCCGGGTCGCGCAGATCCTCCAAGAGCATGACACCCGACATGGCCACGACGGTGTCGAGGTCGGGGTGCCTGGCAAGCACAGCGTCTCGCGCCCGGCTGACGGAGCCGTCGTCGGTGACGTCGAGCTCGGTGGTGCCGAATCCTTCGGCAGCGAGCTGGGCGAGGGCTTCCGGATTGCGGCCACCGACGATGACGGTGCTCCCCGCGGCGGCGAAACGCCGGGCGAGTTCACGGCCGATGCCCGAAGTGCCGCCGACGACGAGAACGGTGCGTGAGGTGATGTTCATGAGATCCCTTTCCGAGTGGACCTCTCAATCCTGCGAGGCCTCGCCGGACCGGGGGAGAGCCCCGCTGGGACGGGGAGTGGCAGGACCCCCTCTGCCGTCGGCCCCATACGAGGCGAGCAGCCGCAGCTTCTGCTCGCTGTCGCTGCCGTGATCGGCGTAGTAGACGACCAGGATCACGTTCTCCACCGGGAACTTGTCGCGGTGGAGATCCATCTCGCCGACGACCGGATGGTTGACGAGGGCAGTGCCGCCCTCCAGCTCGCGCACGTCATGACGCGCCCACAGTGCGCGGAACCGCTCGCTTGAGAGAGCGAGCTCTCCGACCAATTCGATGAAGCGGGGATCATCGACGTCTTCGCCTATTTGTCGGCGGAAAGCGGAGATGAAGCCTGCCGCCGCGGTCGTCCAGTCTCGGTGAAACGCCTGTTCCTCGGGGTCGAGCATGAGTGAGCGCAGCCGGTTCTCGCCCGGCCGGAGACGAGGCGAGAACGCGACTGCCAGGTCGTTGGAGGCGAGGACGTCGAAAGCGCGGCCCTCGACGAAGGCCGGCAGTCCGATCGTCGCGAGAAGCTGATGCAGGCGAGCCGGGACGCGCTCCGGTCGGTGACGCCTGCGGGTCCGCACACGCGGCGCGATCATGCCCAGCAGATAGCTCTGCTCCACCTCGTCGAGCCCCAGTACTCGGCCGATCGCCTCGAGCACCTGAGTGGAGGGATTCTTGTCGCGTCCGCGCTCGAGCCGAAGGTAGTAGTCGGCGCTGATCCCCGCCAACATCGCCACTTCCTCGCGGCGCAGGCCGGGCACGCGCCGGTTGGCGCCGGCGGGGATCCCCGCCTGCTCCGGGGTCACCAGCTCGCGACGCGCGCGCAGGTACTTGCCCAGCCGGTTGTCGTCGTGCGAATCGCTCATAACGGCAGCGTATGCCGCACAGTACAAAGGACCCGAGGCCCTGTGAGACCCCCTTTGGAGCCTGCGGTTCCTGTGCCACGTCATGGGATCATGCGAATCGGTGGCGGCCACGACGCTGCACCGAGGCGGTGGTCGCACGACGGGCGCCGGTGAATTCGGTGCAGACCGAGCGGCTCGTCGGCCTGTCGCCCAGCCGACGGTGCCGGCCCGCGGCCCCCGGCCCCGGTCATGGACTGCCGCCCCGAGTACAAGCGCGAGCATGTCGGAGGCTCCTTGAAGCGACCGGGCACCGATCACGTCGTCCCGCACTGCCCATCGTTTCGGCCCGTTCGTGCCCGTCGGTGAGGCCGTCGGGGCCGTGGTCGAGGATGTCGGCGAGGGCAGGATGTGCCACTCAGCGAGGCCGTGGCCGACGGTGCCCGGGCGCGCCCATACCGTGCACCCGACAGCGTGGTGCATGCCGAGTGGCGCCCTCACGCTCTGGTGCGAGCTGGGCATCGTCGTAGTGTCCTGCAGCCCGCCTCACGGATCTTGGACATTGGCGCAAATGGGTGAATTGCCGGTTTTGTCGGGTGGTCATACCGTGGATTGATGGCTATCGCAACGACGAGTCCCGTGACAGGTGAGGTCCTCCGGAGCTTCGACGAGCTGACTCCTGAGGAGCTGGAGGACAAGCTCGCCAGGGCGGCGGCTGCGGCCGCCTCGTACCGGCTGACGAGCGTGGAGGAGCGGGCGGAGTGGCTCCATCACGCGGCCGACCGCCTTGAGAAGGAGATCGAGAGCGTCGGCCGGATGATCACCTCGGAGATGGGCAAGACGTTCCGAGCGGCGGAGCAGGAAGTGGTCAAGTGCGTGCATGGGCTGCGTTTCTACGCCGCCGAGGGCCCCGCGTATCTGCGGGACCTGGAGGCTGACGCAGGCCGGGTGGGCGCGAAGCAGACGTTCGTCACGTATCAGCCGATCGGTGTGGTGCTAGCGGTGATGCCGTGGAATCTTCCCCTGTGGCAGGCCATGCGCTTCGCCGCGCCCGCGTTGACGGCGGGGAACGTGGGACTGCTCAAGCACGCCTCGAACGTGCCGCAGTGCGCCCTCTACCTGGAGGAGCTGTTCCGTGAGGCGGGCTTCCCGGACGACGTGTTCCAGACCCTGCTGATCTCCGCGCGCAGGGTGGAGCAGGTGTTGCGCGACCCGCGGGTGGCGGCCGCGACGCTGACCGGCAGTGAGCCGGCGGGGCGGTCGGTGGCGACCATCGCCGGCGACGAGATCAAGAAGGTGGTGCTCGAACTCGGCGGTTCCGACCCCTTCATCGTCATGCCGTCCACGGATCTGGATCGGGCCACCGATGTCGCGGTCACGGCGCGGTGTCTGAACAACGGCCAGTCCTGCATCAACGGCAAACGGTTCTTCGTGCACCGGGACATCAGTGACGCGTTCATCGAGATGTTCGTGGCGAAGATGGGTGCATTGGTGGTGGGCGACCCGATGGACGAGGGCACCGATGTGGGACCACTGGCCACGGAGTCCGGCCGCCGGGACGTCGAGGCCTACGTGGAGGACGCCGTGGCGAAAGGCGCGAGGGTCCTGTTGGGCGGTGAACGCCCGGACGGGCCGGGCTGGTTCTACCCGCCCACCGTGCTGACCGGCATCACGCCGGAGATGAACATGTACCACGAGGAGGTCTTCGGACCCGTGGCGCAGGTCTGGACCGTCGACTCGCTCGAGGAGGCCCTGCGGGAGGCCAACGGGCATCCCTACGGTCTCGGCTCGAATCTCTGGAGCGAGGACGAGGCCGAGCGGGAGATGTTCGTCCGCGACGTGCAGTCCGGCATGGCCTTCATCAACGGCAACACGACCAGCTTCCCCGAGATCCCCTTCGGCGGCGTCAAACGCAGCGGATACGGACGCGAGCTGTCCGACCTCGGCATGCGGGAGTTCATGAACGCCAAGACCGTCTGGATCGGCCAGGACACCTGAACCCGTCAGCCGGAAGGCATTCGACACCAATGGCCTGCGTGCCGGACATCGCGGCACGCAGGCCCGCCGAGCGCATGGAGACGCGACGATGAGCGGAAAGCACCGGAAGACGTCGTCAGGGCGGAAGCGGCCCATGGTCGCGGTGCTCGGCACGGGCACCATGGGAGAGGCCATGGCACGCAACATCGCGGCGGCGGGGCTCGGGGTGCGCGCCTGGAACCGCAATCGTGCCCGCGCCGAACCGCTGGCCGGCGCCGGCGCCACGGTGTGCGACACGCCGGCCGAGGCTTGTCGCGGCGCCGACGTCGTACTGACTGCGCTCGCGAACGAGAGAGTGGTCGCCGAAGTGATGGACCAGGCCCGCGACGGCCTGGGCGGCCACCCGGTGTGGGTGCAGACATGCACGGTGTCCCCGGACGGGGGCCGCCGTCTGGCGGAGCAGGCGACCCGCCTGAACGTCCCGTACGTCGAGGCTCCCCTCCTCGGCACCAAGGAACCGGCCGCGGCCGGCACCCTGACCGTCCTGGCCGCCTCTCCCCAGCAGGACGCACGGGAACGGGTGCGACCGGTGCTGGAGGCGGTGGGTTCACGCACCGTATGGCTCGACGAGGTCGGTCAGCCGAGCAGCCTCAAACTCGCCTACAACGCCTGGGTCCTGACCACCGTCGAGGGGATCGCCGAGTCCCTCACCCTGGCCGGCACCCTGGGGGTCGACCCCCACCTGGTCATCGACGTCATCGACGGCAGCGGTCTCGACAGCCCCTACGTCCAGAGCAAGGGCCCGAGGATGCTCGACGACGACCTCGACACCCCGTCCTTCCCTCTCGAAGCGGCGGAGAAGGACGCCGGCTTGATCACTGACACCGCGCGCGCCGCCGGTCTGCACCTGGGCATCGCGGAAGTCGTGCGTGAACGCCTCGACCGTGCGGCCGACGACGGACTCGGTCGCGCGGACGTTGCCGCGACCTACCGTGTGTCCCGTCAGGTTGCGACCTGACCGGACCGTCCTTCGAGCGAGGCGAGGGAGGAACGATGACCGGCGCCGGCATCGCCGCCGCGCGTTCGAGTACGGCGCAGCTGGCCGAGATCGTGCCCCAGGTGGAAGACGTGCAATGGGAACTGCCGTCCGCGTGCGACGGCTGGCGCATCATCGATGTGGTGGCCCACCTGGCGGCGCTCGCCTCCGAGGCGGTGGACCCGCCGCCGCCCGATCCCTCACTGCCGAAGAACCGTGAGCGCTACCACGACGTGCGCGTCGACGAACGCCGCGGCTGGAGCCATGAAGACGTCCTCGACGAATGGCGGCGCAGCAGCCCCCGTCAACTGGACCTCCTGGCAGCGGCCCAGGAGCCGCCCCGGGCTGGTGAGCCCGTCGAGGTACCCGGACTCGGAACGTATCCGCGCCATCTCCTGGCGAACACCATGGCGTTCAACGTCTTCTGCCATCTGCGCAACGACATGCTCGCCCCGGGCGGCCCCCTCCCCTTCACCCTCCCGGAACCGGCCGACGACCAAGTCGCCCCCGCCGTCGAATTCATGCTCGCCGGCCTGCCGCAGATGCAGGGGCCCGAACTCACCGTCACCGTGAACCGGCCGATCGTCCTCGACCTGACCGGGCCGGGCGCCACCACGGTCACCATCCTCCCCGCGAACGGGCCCACCGGGCAGCTGACCGTGACACCCGGCGCCGACGCCACCACCCAAGTCCACAGCACGGCCCTCGACTTCATCGCATGGGCCACGACCCGGAAACCCTGGCGCGACTACTGCACCATCACAGGGGACGCATCCGCTGCGACACCGTTCCTCGACTGCCTCAACATCATTTAAGGGTCCCGGAAGGAGCAGTTGATCATGTACGTCCCGGTCCGGCTGCTCGTCGGTGCAGCTACGGGGACGTGCCGGCCTGCGCCGGTGCGCACCGGCGACATTGAGCGCCGCGTGCCAACTACTGCACCATTGTGACGACCGCATGGCGGTCCGCGAGCAACGGCACGATGCGCTCCAGGACCAGGGTGCGGAAGTGGACGCTGTTGCGGTGCGCGTCAAGCGCTGACTGGTCGGCGTAACGCTCGACGAGCACGAGGTCGCCGTTGTCGGCGCCGTCCGGGCGGTACGCCTGGTAGCCGAGGCAGCCGGACTCGGCTCGAGAGTGCTGAATCAGTTCGGGCAGCAAAGCGGCGATCGTCTCGCTCTTGCCGGCACTCGGGCTCCAACGAGCGATCACGACGACCTCGCCGGGTCGCGCATCGTCCAGAGGCCAGATGGTCGTGGGGGTGTCGCCCATGGGTGTGCGCTCCTCGTGGTCACAGGGACAGCTGGTCCCGACCCCCGCTGCCACACTGCTCCGGGGTCGGCCGTGCATCAGGAAAGCAGGACCGCGGTCACAGGACCTGCCACGATCCGAATCCTTGACGACTCGCGGGCTGCTGAGGCCGTTCGACACGAGAAGCGATGGCTCCAGTGGCCGCATGGGAGCCTGCGCAGCCACTTCGGGCCCGTCCCGCCCGCCCCTCCGATGCCGATGACCGATCACCGCCCCACGAGTTCGTGGCCTGAGTGATCGGCCCGTCTTCACCAGGTTGTTGACGGCTGGACGGCGCGAATGACCGGGTCGGAACGCCAACTGTCCCCGCCCGCAGCGAAGCGCGGCCACGCCGGGCCCCAAGTGCCACAAGCGGGGATGAGGCGAAGCGGATCAGCGGCCGGTGAGCGCGGCGACGATTCGCTCGGCCAGCGGCTTGCTGGAGGCGGGGTTCTGGCCGGAGAACAGGTTGCCGTCGACGACGACGTTCGCCTGCCACGCCTCTTCCGCGGCGCGGACGACCGCCCCACGCGCCGTGAGCACGGTCTCGACCAGCCACGGAGCCCGGTCGGAGGTGCCGTTGAGCCGCTCTTCCTCATTGGTGAACACGGTCAGGGTGCGTCCGGTGAACTGCCAGCGTCCGCCCGGCAGATTCGCCGACAGCAGTGCGGCCGGCCCGTGGCACACCGGGGCGATGATCTTTCCTGCGGTGTCGGCTTCCACAAGCAGACGCCCGAGATCGGGGTCGTGAGCCAGATCCTCCATGGGCCCGTGCCCGCCGGGGAGGAAGATCGCGTCGTAGTCGGCAGCGTCGACGGCGGACAGCGCGACGGGGTTGGCGAGCGCTTCGGCTGCCTCGCCGATGTAGTCGGCGAAGGCCTCCGCCTCGGCGCCGGCGACCTCGGGCCGCAGGCTCACCGGGTCGGCTGCCGGCTTGCCGCCCTCCGGGGCGGCGATGTCGACGGTGAACCCGGCCTGAGTGAGGATGCGGTGCGGAACCACGAACTCCTCGGCCCAGTAGCCGCTGGGGTGCTTGCTGCCGTCGGCCAGCGTCCAGTAGTCGACGCCCGACAGCACCATCAGGATCCTGGTCATGTTGGCACTCACTTTCTTCGGTCGGTATGCCATCTGCGGATGAGCACTACGGAGGGACCGGAAATCGGGCCGGTCGTGGGACGGACTCCGCGACCCTCCGATGGGGCCCCGCGATCCAGGACAACACGCGACTCCGGCGGCGCAGGGGCCGATTCCCGGCCCTGACCTGCCAGGGAAGCCGCTGCGTAGGACTCGGCGACCCCCTTTCCCCGGCCGACCGAGCACAGCCGCGAGGGAGAATGGAGACATGGCCCGCAACGTCGAGCTCAGCGAGTTTCTGCGCCGTTCCCGCGCGCGTATCAGTCCCGAATCGGCCGGACTGCCCGAGCGCGGGGCCTATCGGCGGGTCCCGGGGCTCCGCCGGGAAGAGGTCGCCCAGCTGGCCGGGGTCAGCACCGACTACTACACGCGCCTGGAACAGGGACGGCAGATCAGCCCGTCAGCCGCTGTGCTGGAGGCGGTGGCCGCCGCGCTGCGGTTGGATACAGCCGAACGCGCCCACCTGTTCGACCTCGTAGGGCCCAATCCAGGCCGGGCCCGCCGTTCCGCACCGACCGTGCAGCGCGTCCGGCAGGGAGTACGGCGGTTTCTGGACTCCTTCACCGACCAAGCCGGCTTCGTCCTCGGCCGCCGTACGGACGTATTGGCCACCAACCACCTTGCCCGCGCACTCATGACCGACTTCGACGCCATGCCCGCGCGTGAACGCAACCTCACCCGCTGGATCCTCCTCGATGAGGAGGCCCGCGCACTGTACTCGGACTGGGAACAGGTCGCCGCAGAGATGACCGCCATCCTGCGGCTGGATGCCGGCCGTCACCCCGACGACACCCGAACCGCCGAGCTGGTGGGTGAGCTGGCGATGAAGAGCGAGCACTTCCGCCGCTGGTGGGCCGACCATCACGTCTTCGATCGCACCCACGGCCACAAGCGCCTGCACCACCCCGTCGTCGGTGACCTTGTCATCGACTACCAGGCCTTCACCGCGCTCGGCGAGACCGACCAGACACTGTTCCTGTACCTGCCGGCCCAGGACCAGGCCTCTCGGGACGCCTGGAAACTGCTCGCCAGCTGGAGCGCCCAGGAACCAGCAGCACCGCGTGAGAGGGACGGCCACATCCGGGCACCTCTACGAACCCCGCACACTCGGTGACATCTCCGACGCCGGGTGTGACGCCCGGACTCCTGACACCGCAGCCCAACCCATCCGACGCCGTGGCAGATGAGCCCGTAAGGCTGACCTGCCAGGGCGTCGTCGGAGCTCTGTGTCAGGACGGGGCGAGGACGCAGAACTGTGGTCCTCCGGGTCGACCAGGCACGTCCAGGGGGCGGCGCACAGGCCCAGGTCGATGTCGGTGGCACCGAGGGCCTGCAGCCGCGTCACCTCGGCCGCCTCGTCGCAGAGACCCCCAGCCGGGCTTCAGGGGTGACCGCCGGGATGACTCCGTGCCCTTGTGGACGAGTGACTCCGTGACCTTGCGGGCCAACCGGAAGGCACGTCCACGGATCTCAGAAGACGATTCTGGCCCGGCGGGCGGCTGCGAGGGCGGACTCGGCTCCGGAGACCAGTTCCAGCGCCACATCGGGGTCACGACCGGCCAGGGCGCGCATATAGTGCAGCGTGTCAGCGCGGATGACCGCTTTGGGCTCGCCGGAGCCGATCAGCCAGGTGCCGCCCGCAGGTCCGGTGAGTTCGAGGGCGATGGGTGCCTCGGACCAGGCCAGGGCCAGGTCGCGGACGGCCTGTTCGACGATCTGCCCGTCGTGATCGCCGACGGTGATGGTCTGTCCCGTCGCCCGTGCCAGATCGATGCGGTGCATCCATAGGTCGCGGTTGCAGATGGTGTCGAGCAGGTGGCCGACGGACACCCGGGGGGCCGTGGGCATGCCGGTGTCGAGATTGGCACGCCGCATCAGCCCGGGACGGCTCCGGCGGGCTTGCACGGCGCGGGGCCACAGCTCAGCGAACGCGGCGACCAGGTCCGGGCCCGATGCCTCGGTGTGGGCTTCGACCTGTGCCGCCATGTGGGCATCGATGGGGCCCTTGCCGCGATGACGCCGCCTTCCCGCGATCTCCCGGCGCAGCATCGTGCGCAGGCTGATGTTGTCCTCGCACTGCGCGACAAGATGGGAGACCAGGGTGCGCACATCCCATTCCACGCAGTCGGTGGGACGCCTCCAGTCGTCGTCGCCGAGCTTCTCGAGCACTTGCAGCGCCGCGCGGCCCTCGGCCTCAGCGATCATGGCCGAACGGTCGCGGTCGATCTGCGCCAGGCCTGCGGCATCGACGAAGGTCTGAGTCATCTCACTCGCCCTCCTCTGGGGCGTAGTAGCGGAAGAACATGTCCACTGCCGTGCCCGTGAGTCGGGCGAAGCGGCCTTCTTCGACCTGTGTGGATGGTTCATTGGCGAGCTGCTGGCTGATCACGCCGGAGACCAGCGCCGTGTAGAGCGCCACACCTTCGTCGTCGGCGGCTTCGGGGGCCAACTGCCCGGCGTGCACGGCGGCCTGGAGAGCTGATCGCAGGACTTCCAGCAGGCGCACCGACGGTTCGTAGGCCTGGGGGGTTGGTTCGAAATTGGGTACGGGCCGCCAGTACAGCAGCTGCGCCAGCACCGGATTGGCCATCGCCCAAGCGACGCCGGCCTGTTGACCCGCCATGATGACAGCCCGCGGATCCTCGGCGAGCCGGGCACTGTAGGGCTCCAGGACATCGGCCGATTCACGTCCTCCGCGCTCGAACAGGGCGTCGTAGATGGCCATCTTCGATGGGAAGTACTGGTAGAGCGAGGGCGGACGCACTCCCACCCGCCGGGCGACCTCGGCCATGCTCAGCCCGGCCACGCCGTCCTCGGCCATGACTTCGATCGCGGTGTCGAGGATCTCCTGCACGGTCTCATTGCGCCGTCGAAGCCTCCGGTCTTCCCTCATGCAGATAAGAAAACCTAATGCCATTAGGGAAGTCAACACCTCTTCAGTTTTTCCGACTTCGGGGCAGCGTCAACTGCTCGGGTTCGTTGCCCGCTTCCACCACGTCAGCGTGTTGCACAGGGCCGGTTTGTCCCCTGTCGACTGGTTCCAAGCCCGCTCCGAGCAGCATCTGCATCAGCGACATGCGGCGCTCTCGCCGTGCAGCGAACTCGGTCCGGCTCGTTGGCTCTTGAGGCAGTGCCGACTTGCGGCCGCAGCGCAACTGGTAGGGGCTGAGCCGGAGCCGGGGTCCTGCTGAGTCAAAGTCCTGCTGGGGTCGCAGCATTGCCGGGTTGGGGCGGGTGCCGGTCCGTACCGCAGCGCCGGAAGGTCTGGAGTCAGGGCTGGCGGCCACTCTCAGGTGGTGTGTGGATCGTTGTAGACGTGGGTGTCGAGTTGGATGTCGTAGGCGTGGTGGAGGGTCCAGAGGGTGGTGAGGCTGGGTTGTTTGGTGCCGGCGGCGAGGCGGTGGAGGGTGGATTTGCTGATGCCGGTGCGTTCGGCCACGGCGGCGACGGTGTCGTCGCCGTGTTCTCTGGCTTTGACCAGGAGTGTGGTCATGTGTAGGCGGAGCATGGTCTGGGACCCCCTCTGGGAATGCGTTTGTGCGGTTGGCCCACGCGCACGCAACGTATGCAAGTTGTCGGCTTGGAGTGACGCAAGGGTATTTTGATGCGCACAGGAGTTCGGTGTTGGTGATGTGGCCTGTGTGTTTGTGGATCTAGGGCTGTGACCTGCGAAGGTGCAGGAGTGCAACTGGGGGGCAGTAGTTGGCATGTGCGCTACCCTCCGGGGTCGGCGCGCTACTCTCCGGGGATGCGGAGTATGGAAGATCCCCCCCACGGGAGTCGGGCAAGGCGGCAGGCGCAGGCGCGGCGGGTCGGTGCGTTTTTGACGGCGGTGGCGACCGCGGCCGGGTACGACGTGCGGCGGCGGCAGGGCGGCCGGGCGCAGTTGGCGGCCGTGACCGGTCTGAGTTTGACGACGATCAGTCGGACGTTGGACGGCAAGACGTTGCCGCTTCCTTCGCAGCTGACGACCTGGGCGACGGTCCTGAATCTTGATCATCGCCGGATGCTGGTGGAGAGCGGTCTGATCCCTGAGCAGCGCGGGCCGCAGTCGGTGGAGAAGGATGTGGTGGTGGCGTCGGTGCTGTCCGCGCAGGAGGCGATGGATGCGTGGGGGATCACCGATCCCATCATCCGCAAGACGCTCGGCGGGAGCATCACCCAGGCGATCCAGTTGCAGGAGGAACTGGACGCGGCAGGAGACTGGGGAGCGGTCGCCCTGGGGTGACACGGACTCGGCGGAGGAACGAGCCCTTCCTCGACCGGCAAGATGCAACCTCCGCCCCGGTGACGGCGGACGATTTCGCCGAGCCTCTCGGGCGCTGCCTGCCCGCCTGCTGCTCCGTCTGTCCCGTTGAACGCCATGTGAGGGCCAAGTCGGCTGCCTGGTGGGCCGGGTTGCCGTCGCGGCGCATCGCGAAGAGCGTCGGCGCGCCGTGACGGCAATCTGAGGCGCGCTCCAGGGGCGTGTCCGGGTTTTCAGGGGTTTTTCGGGGTTGATGCGTGCCAACACGCCCAGGGGTATGGGGGAGTGCCGAGGTTTTTGTGTGGGCGTGTCAGGATCGGCGGGTTGGTTGTCCGTGCCGGGGAGAGGGGCGGCGGATGCTCGTTGTGCAGGGTGCCTCGGTGACTGCTGTCGTTCGTGGCAGTACGGGTGAACCGGTGATTTTGCTGTCCGGGAACGGGCATCGGGGTGTGCCGGAGCAGACGCTGCTGGATATGGTCCGGGCGGCTTCGGCTGTTCTGAGCGAGGCGGAGTTCCGCGTGGTCAGCCAGGCCATCCCGCGTCTGCGGGCGGGTCGGGCGGATTCGCGTGTTGCGGTCGGTGACGAGATTATGACGGTCTACAGGCTGTCCGGCGACTGACCCGGGCTTGAGGCCGGAGTTCCCGATGAGAGCGGCGGGCTCGGGGCCCGTCTTCTGTCTTTCCGGGTGAAATACGCGTCGCCCGCCGTCGGCGGAATTCGACGGCGGGCGACGCGGCTTCATGGAAGGTGGATGCGCTGTTGGGTCAGTGGCGGCAGCAGTCCCAACCGTAGGAGTACAGGCTGTAGCGCCCGTGCCGGTAGCGGCCCAGGTCCCAGCCCGAGTGCCGGTCGCAGCGGTTGCGGTACCTGTCCCAGCGCCAGTAGTCGCGGTCGTAGCCGCGGTACCGCCGCAGGTCGACACCGTGGTAGCGGCGCAGATCCCCGTTGTTGCGGTAGTGGGAGGGGTGGTGGATCCGCGCACCGTCGCCGCGGTGGAGGGCGGACATGGCGGGCGCCGCGGAAACCGATCCCGGCAGCGGGGTGGCGCTGGCTTCTGCCGTGAGGGGCACGGCAACGGCTCCGGCAGTCAACAGCGCGACTGCCACAGCCCTAGCAATGGTCTTCACGAACTCTCCTTTCGAACAGCAGGAATTCGATCATTTCCCTGCTGCTGCGTCAGACGCTACCTCGAATTCCATGCCTCACTGCGCAAGCTGATAGGCGGTCAGGCGTGCGGGGGTAGGCGGTCGGGATTACGAGTCCTACGTAAAGATGCAGCTCAACAGCCTCTTCGCATGGGCCCGGGGCGTTGGGTTCCGGTCCTTTTTGAAACACCCGTCCAGGCGAATTCTTCCTCGTGGCGCAACTGCATGTCCGGCCTGTTTGAGCAAATGAATTGAATGGCTCTCGCTGGGTGAATTCCTGTCTTTTATTGACCTGAATTCCGTGGAGTCGGAAAATCGGTCCTGTTCGCCGCTGCCTGTGGTTTCACTGCCGGGCGCGTTACGGGCCCTCGATGGATCTGCCCCGGTCATGACGGAGTCGTGACCCTGTCCGGGAACGCCGACGCCTCATCCAGTGCTGCGGATCGCCGTGTGCCCGTGCTGTGGCTGGCCGAGGCACTGGACACAGCGCCTCGTGGGAGCCCCCGCACGAAGGGAGAGGGGCAACTGCGCATCGCGACGCGCGCCGCAGCGACGGCTTGTAATGTGGATTTGAGACCAGGAGGCAACGTATGCGCGCCTGTGACGACCCAGACTCCCTTGACCAGGCGACGAGGGACTTCATGGCGGCGCGTCCGCGGCTCTTCGGCATCGCCTATCGCGTGCTCGGCAGTGCCACGGAGGCCGAGGACATCGTCCAGGACGCATGGCTGCGCTGGCAGACCGCAGATCGTGCCGTCGTCGAGGAACCGGCGGCGTTCCTGGCCACGATCACCACTCGCCTGGCGATCAACTGTGCGCAGTCCGCCAGAGCGCGGAGGGAGTCCTACACAGGCCCGTGGCTTCCAGAACCGGTGGACACCAGGGCGGACCCCCAGTTGGGTGCGGAACGGGCAGAGGTCCTCGACATGGCGGTTCTCTTCCTCCTGGAGAAGCTGAGGCCCGTGGAACGGGCCGCTTACGTTCTGAGGGAGGCCTTCGACTATCCGTACCAGCGCATTGCGGACATCCTCGAGACCAGCGAGGCCAACGCGCGCCAGTCGGTCAGCCGGGCCCGCAAGCATCTGTCGGCAGAACGCAAGGAGCCTGTCAGTTCCGACGTCCATCGACAGCTGCTGGAGGCGTTCGTCAGCGCGGCACGTACAGGCGATCTGTCGGCGCTCGAAGAACTTCTCACCGCTGACGTGGTCAGCTATGCCGACAGCGCTGGAAAGCGTGGGGCATCCAAGGTTCCGGTTGTCGGGCGTCCGCACGTATCGAAGACCCTTGTTGCCTACGCCCCGCGGTTCTGGCCCGAGACGGAAATCCGCTGGGTCGAGGCCAACGGTAGGCCGGCTGCCCTGGTTACAGCACATGGCGAGGCGCTGGCTCTGCTGACCGCCGATGTGTCGGAGCGGGGCATCGAACGTGTCATGTGGGTGGTGGCCCCTGCCAAGCTTGCCCCCTATGTAGCTTCATTGGACAAATGAAGAGCTTCGTCACAGCTCCCACGGTCTCGATCAGGGATCTCGTGGGTTCTCTACAGCCGGGCCTCCTCCCGTCGGCGGGTATGGGAGCCGGCGGGTTGTGTGGGTCGAGGCGGCTCCAAAGGGGGCTCGCCGCGCGTGTGCGGTCATGATGTAGGGTCGGACGTATCGGAGTAGAAACGTGCTCTGGGGCCGAGCAAACAGCCGGACAGGGAGTACGCGCACACGCGGTATCGGACGATCCGCCACTTCTTCCGCGGAAGGAGTGCGTCATGAGGGCAGCACGGTTCAGCCGGTTCGGCGGCCCGGAGGTTCTCGAGATCGTTGACCTGCCCGATCCCCATCCCGGTGCCGGAGAGATACGGATCAAGGTCCGTGCCGCGGGGATCAACGCCAGCGACTGGAAAAAGCGTCAGGGCCTGATGGACCAGGAACTTCCACAGACTCTGGGCTATGAGGCTGCGGGTCTCGTTGACGAGATCGGCGACGATGTCTCGGGTGTCGCGGTTGGCGACCGCGTCTTCGGAGCCTCACCGTACGGAGCCGCCCAAGCGGAGTTGGCAGTGCTGTCCTATTGGGCCCCGATCCCGGACTCGCTCGACTATGCGAGGTCCGCAGCGATCCCCGCGGCAGCCGAGACCGCAGCGCGCTCGCTTGACCAGCTCGACGTCACAGCGGGCAGCACGGTGCTCATCAATGGGGCATCCGGCAGCGTCGGGAGTGCCGCTGTTCAACTCGCCGTTGAGCGGGGCGCGCGCGTCATCGGCACGGGTAGTCCAGGCACGCACGATGCTCTCCGCTCGCTCGGGGCCGAGCCGGTGGCATACGGCGATGGGATGCCAGAACGAGTCCGGGCAATCATGCCGTCGGGTGTCGATTTCGCACTGGACGTCGCCGGCAGCGGGGTCCTTCCCGAACTCGTGGACCTCGTGGGCACGCCCGAGCATGTCATCACGGTCGCCGACTTCCGCGGCGCGCAGCGGACGGGCGTCCGCTTCAGCCGCGGCGACGCCGGCCGCGCCACCTACGCTCTGACCCAGGTCGCTCAGATGACCGAAAGTGGACGATTCTCCATCCAGGTCGGCCAGACCTTCCCCTTGACCGAGGTGGCCCACGCGCACCGCGTCGGCGAAGCCGGGACTGTGCGCGGCAAACTCGTGCTGCTCGTGGACTGAGCGGTTTTCAAAGGGGACTCTTCAGGGTCGAGGGACAGTTGCGGCCTGAAGCCGCCGGTCTCGAGCACCGACCGTGCAACGTAGTTGGGCAGGTTGTGGAGTCCGAGCACGGATCCCACGGAGGTGTTCGAGGCGACCGTTGATCACCTCCGTGGGACCGTTACTCATCTGCAAGCGCCGATTCTCGACAGCTCAGCGCCGCCATTCGTAGGCGCCGGGAGAGGTCTCCACAACCTCCTGGGGCCAAGCTGCACGGACGTGCTGCAGCCGTTCGCGGTGCTCTTCGGCCCAGCCGCCGGCCAGGCGCACCGGGACGCGGACGGATGTTCCCGATGCAGCCGTGTCCGCCACCACGAACACGGCAATCCCGTCGCGACCGGACAGGTCGAACCGGATCTCGGGATTGCGCCCGTCATCCATCCAGACGGCATTCCGCCCGGCTGCGAGTTCCTGCAGGACCTGTGACCAGGTGTCCAAGTCGTACGGAGCCAGACACACATCGAGACGCGGGGTCGGCGATGTTGCGTCACTTCGAGGAGGCGCAGCAGGTCGCCGACCGGTGACCGGCTCGGTCATGTCAGGCCGGAGCACGCATCATCGCGCGCTCATCCGCCCAGGGACTGTCGCGTGTTGACGGCCTCTCGCTGACTGCCGGGTAGCGGGTTTCAGCGTCTGCGGCCCCGGACTCGCCAGCCGCTGCCCAGCCCCGCGAGGTGTAGAGCCAACACGGCGAGGCCGATGAGCATGATGTTCGTCGAGGTGAACGTGTCGTTGGTCGAGATGTCAGCTGCGTTGATCAGGAAGGCGATGAAGAACAGGACCGCCGAGACTATGGACAACATGGTGAGGTTCCCTTCGATTTCACGCCGGGTGACGTACTCCGGTGCCTAGCCAGCGCTTGCCCCTGATGGGGCGGGACACTCCCTGGCGGCGGTCGGGCGTTGGTGCGCCGTCAATTCGGGCAGTGCTGTAGAGCCTGTCCGGCAGCCGTCTGGCTGATGCGGGGTTGAGTGTTCCAGGCCCGTCGATGCCCGACGTGATGTCTTGCCTCACGCCGATGCACAGAGCGACGACATCAATGGCGGCGCTTTGATGGACGAGGGTCTGGCCGAGAGGTACGCAAGGGTGCCGCCGAGTCGGTGTTCGATGTTCCGGTTGAGGGTCCTCCAGGGCCTGGCTGAGCATTCCGGTATTTGGGCGGCGAGTGCTTCGTGTGGCGGCCACGGGGTTGAGGGCACGAACGCATGTGCTTCGGGGGCGACGACGGTGCTTGTAGGGATCTGAAGCGGCGGTTTTCCGGTCGAGCCTCGGCGAGTTCCGTCTGGCAGGTGATCGGGACGGCGATGGCGCCGTCGGCGAGCGGGGGAGGACCTCTCGGCGGCCCGGTCTTCAGCGTCCGGGAATGGCGGCGGTGCCGGTTCGTGTTGCCGGGGGCATGACGATGAATGTGCAGCGGCCTGAGGTTCTGCGTTACACCGCCTTCTCCGGTGTCCCTGAGGGTGGTAACCCGGCCGGTGTCGTGCTGGACGCCGGCGCCCTCGACGACGGTGACATGCTGGCCATCGCCGCGGAGCTGGGGTATTCGGAGTCCGCGTTCCTGACCGCGCCACCGGAGGGGCTGGACGGCGAGCTGGGGCGGGCGTACGGCATCCGTTATTTCAGTCCCAAGGCCGAGGTCCCGTTCTGCGGGCACGCCACCGTTGCAACTGCTGTCGCGCTTGCCGAGCGGATCGGTCCCGGCCGACTGGTGTTCGCTACGCGCGCGGGCACCGTGCCGGTGGACGTGGTGGGAGAAGGCGGGTTGCTCCGGGCAACGCTGACCAGCGTCGAGCCGCACCTCGAAGAGATCGCCGACGCCGACCTGGCCGAGGCGCTTGCCGCACTCGGCTGGCCGCCCGCCGATCTGGACACGGCTTTTCCGCCCCGCATCGCTTTCGCAGGCGCCCGCCATCTTGTCCTTGCGGCGGCGACCCGCGCGCGCCTGGCGGATCTGGATTACGACTTCGCGCGGCTGGAAGCGCTGATGCACCGCCTGGATCTGACGACACTGCAGTTGGTGTGGCGCGAGTCGGCGACCGTCTTCCATGTTCGCGACCCGTTCCCCGTCGGCGGCGTCGTGGAGGACCCGGCGACCGGCGCGGCGGCCGCCGCGTTCGGTGCCTACGCACGGGAGTTGGGCCTGGTCGCCGAGGACGCTGTTCTCACATTGCACCAGGGTGAGGACCTGGGCCGTCCCGGCGAGCTCACGGTGGCACTGCGAGCAGGTGATACGCGCGTTCGTGTCAGCGGCGCAGGGGTGCGTATCGGCTGAAGCCCTCCGGCGGGGGCGGCGGCGCAGGGACCGGTCCGGTCGGCGGTCAAGCGCCCTGCCGGTTCCATGACTGCAAGCCTGCGACCAAGCCGGCCCCGGGCACGTCGTCGTGCCGGTCCGCCGACTTTCGCTTCCCGGCGGCACGGGGCGATCTGGGGTATCCGGCACTGGCGAAGGGGGTTGGTGTTCGGGGCGTTGAGGAGTGCGGCGTTGACGGCGCCACAGTTGGTGGGGTCTGACTGACTGGGGGCGCGGCATGGGCGTGTCGGGTTGTGGAGTGCCTCCGTGGAGCGGGGAGTTGTCCGGGTAGCTGGGGGACTACGGCGGCTCTGTTCGGTGGGCAGCGAACTCGTTGGACCGTACGTGGGTTGTGGCTCTGCTTGCTCTGTGTGCGAGGCCGGTTCTGCTGGAGTGGTTTTGGCGGGGTCGGAGTTGCCGGGGATACAGGTGGCTGTTGGGCGTTGAGTCTCCACCATCGCGTCTGGTTCCGCGTCCGTCGGCTTTGCAGCGCAAATGCGGCTGGTCGCCTGCGAGTTCGCCTCGTTCAGTAGCCAGTCCGTCGGCCTCATAACCACTGTTGGGTGGGTGGTCGGGGCGATCGCGTGTCTACGGGGGTGGGTTGGTAGAGCTTGCGGTTGCGGGTGTGCGGTGTGAACGGTTGTGCGTTTTTGAACTCTTGTCGGGTATGGGGGGTTTGCGTTTCTGTGTGGGGTTCGGCTACCGTCCAGGATCTCCGGACAAATTGTTCGGAGTGTTTGGACGGCGGGGTTTGGTCATGACCT
>Ga0102590_1001712_pt1 | contig 30736 bp, 28 predicted proteins | sample AraplaMF_Col_mMF_FD_76859 | JGI IMG/M metagenome (GOLD analysis project Ga0102590, IMG submission 76859) | Arabidopsis root microbial communities from the University of North Carolina, USA - plate scrape MF_Col_mMF | ecosystem: Host-associated > Plants > Roots > Endosphere | place: USA... | reverse complement strand
CTTTGCGCGCAAAAGCTCACCCGCGCCGATGAGGACCACCGGACCGGCCTTGAGATCGAGAAACACCGGCAAGAACCGCATGCGATACTCGCTTCCCCCACATCCGGGGTTGACTGGAATTATTTTCTATATATGTGTCGTTTCGAGCGCGCAAAGAGAAAATTTTTTCTTCTCTTCTGCACCGCAACTATAGAAAATTCGCCTCCAAACGCAAAGTGGCAGAGATGCATCTTCTCAGGACCGATTCTGGTGCAGATGGGCGCGACTCCCGCGCCCCCGTTTCCGAGCAAATTCCAGTCGGGCTGACCGCCCCCAGCATGGACCATCTGGACCAGCTCGAGGCGCAGAGCATCTACATTTTTCGTGAGGCTTTCGCCCGTCTGAAGAAGATCGCCCTGCTGTGGTCGCTCGGCAAGGACTCCAACGTCATGATCTGGCTGGCGCGGAAGGCATTCTTCGGAAAGATGCCGTTCCCGGCCCTCCACGTCGACACCGGCAAGAAGTTTCCGGAGATGTATCGCTTCCGCGATCATTACGGGAAGGAGTGGGATCTCGACCTGCGCGTCGAGCCCTGCCCGCCCATCGATGCCGTGGACCCAACGCTGCCGCCGGCCGCCCGTTCCGCCGCGCGCAAGACGGAAGGGCTCAAGATGGCGCTCGCCAAATACGGCTTCGACGGCCTGATCGCGGGCATCCGCCGCGACGAGGAAGCGACCCGCGCCAAGGAACGCGTGTTCTCGCCGCGCGGCCTGGAAGGCAATTGGGACGTGCGCGACCAGCCGCCGGAGTTCTGGGACCATTTCAACGCCTCGCCGCCGCAAGGCGCTCACTTGCGCATTCATCCGATCCTGCATTGGACCGAGGCCGACATCTGGGCCTACACCAAGCGCGAGAACATCCCGATCATCCCGCTCTATTTGTCGAAGGACGGCAAGCGCTATCGCTCGCTCGGCGATCAGGACATCACCAATCCCGTGAACTCGACCGCGTCGACCATCGACGAGATTTTGATCGAGCTCGAGCAGACCAAGGTGCCGGAGCGTGCCGGACGCGCGCTCGACCACGAGACCGAGGACGCCTTCGAGCGCCTTCGCGTCGCCGGCTATCTCTGATCTCCAGGACGCGAGCGCGATATGAACATGATCGTCACCCCCTCTTCGTCCGCGACGCCGAACGGCACCACGCGGCCGCAGGTCCGCATCGTCATCGTCGGCCATGTCGACCACGGCAAGTCCACGCTGGTCGGCCGCCTTTTGCATGAGACCGGCAGCTTGCCCGACGGCAAGCTGGAGATGCTGAAAGCCGTCAGCGCGCGGCGCGGCATGCCGTTCGAATGGTCGTTCCTGCTCGACGCGCTGCAGACCGAGCGCGACCAGGGCATCACCATCGACACCACGCAGATCCGCTTCCGCACCAATTCGCGCGACATCGTGCTGATCGACGCGCCCGGCCATGCCGAATTCCTGCGCAACATGATCACCGGCGCCTCCCAGGCCGACGGCGCCGTGCTGATCATCGACGCGCTCGAAGGCGTGCGCGACCAGACCAGGCGGCACGGCTATCTCCTGCATCTGCTCGGCGTGAAGCAGGTCGCGGTCGTCGTCAACAAGATGGACCGCGTCGACTTCTCGGCCGACCGCTTCAACGAAATCAGCGACGAGATCTCCGCGCATCTCAACGGCCTCGGCGTGACGCCGACCGCCGTGATCCCGATCTCCGCGCGTGATGGTGACGGTGTCGCGGAACGCACAGACCGCATTCGCTGGTACAAGGGCCCGACCGTCGTCGAGGCGCTCGACGCCCTCGAGCCGGCGCGTCCGCTCGAAGCGCTGGCGCTGCGTCTGCCCGTGCAGGCGATCTACAAGTTCGACGATCGCCGCATCGTCGCGGGCCGCATCGAATCCGGCAGCCTCACCGCGGGCGACGAGATCGTGATCATGCCGGCCGGCAAGATCGCAAAGATCAAGACGGTGGAGAGCTGGCCGGTGACGCCGGTTGCCGGACGTCAGGGCGCCGGCCGCTCGGTCGGCATCACGCTCGACCGCGAACTGTTCGTCGAGCGTGGCGACATCATCGCGCATGCGAGCGCCGCCCCGCGCGAGACGCGCCGGCTGCGCGCGCGGATCTTCTGGCTGCACGACAAGCCGCTCGCCAAGGGCGACCAGCTGCTGGTGCGCTGCGGGCCGAAGGAAAGCCGCGCCACCGTCGTCGCGATCGAGAAGGCGGTCGATCCCGGCGAGCTCTCGAGCAGCGAGAACAAGGCGATCGGCCGTAACCATGTCGGCGAGATCGACATCTCGCTTTCGAACCCGATTGCGACCGATCCCTACACCGAGAATCCGCGCACCGGCCGCCTCGTGATCGAGGTCTCCGGCCGCATCGCAGGCGGCGGCCTCGTGCTGTCGGTCGATGCCGGCCAGCGCGCCGTGCCGGTCGACATCGTGCCGGTGGAATCAGCGCTCCGTCCCGACGAGCGCTCCGCGCGCTATCAGCACAACGGCGCCGTTGTCTGGCTCACGGGCCTGCCCGCCTCCGGCAAGTCGACGCTGGCGAAGGCACTGGAGCGGCGGCTGTTCACCAATGGCGGCTCGCCGATCCTGCTCGACGGCGACACCCTGCGCGCCGGCCTCAACAACGATCTCGGCTTCTCCGCCACTGACCGCAGCGAGAACATCCGCCGCCTTGCCGAAGTCGCGACGCACCTCGCCCGCAACGGCCATATCGCGATCGTCGCGGCCGTCTCGCCGGCGCGCGAGGATCGCGCCACCGCGCGCCGCATCGCCGACACCGCATTCCGCGAGATCCATGTCGCGACACCGGCCGAGGTGTGCGAGGAGCGCGATCCCAAGGGTCACTACAAGAAGGCCCGTGCCGGCGCGCTGGCTTCGTTCACCGGCATCGGCAACGACTACGAGCGACCTGAGGCCGCCGAGCTCGTGATCGACACGTCGAAGCGGACGGTGGCCGAGGCCGCAGACGAGATCGAGCAGATGCTGAAGACCTCAGGCGTGCTGTTCGACGAAGTCGTGGACCTCGCCGCAAATATTTGAAGCGGGCTCCGCTTAAGGAGCACACTCCACGCCACATCAACGGTGTCGTCCTGGCGAAAGCCAGGACCAATACCGCGTGATTTATGCTTTGGGCTCGGCCGGAGTACCGGACTACGAGTCGTCGCCAAACTCCTCCTTGGGGTAATGGGTCCTGGCTTTCGCCAGGACGACGTCGGGGAGAGGTCGCGCCAGTTGCCTTCGCAGGGCGCATTCCGAATACCGCCCTCCCACCTCTTCTTGACATTTTGACAAACCCCTGGGGGTCTTCTCACAGCCCCGATTTTGGGGCTAATAGGTCCCGAAAGCCGCTCCCTGTGGGCGCATTTTGCTGCTGTCGGGTCAAAAGCAGCCAAAAACAGCCATTTCCAACAAGAAAGCCCATCATGAAACGCGTCGACGCCCACGGATTGAAGATCGCCCCCGTCCTGTTCGATTTCATCGCCAAGGAAGCCGCCCCGAAAACCGGGATCGCGCCGGATGCGTTCTGGGCCGGGGTTGCCGGGATCATCAAGGAGCTGGGGCCGAAGAACCGCGCGCTGCTGGCGGTGCGCGACACGCTGCAGGCCAAGATCGACGACTGGCACCGCGCCAACAAGGGCAAGGCGTTCGACCTCGCCGCCTACACCGCCTTCCTGAAGGAGATCGGCTATCTCGTCCCGGAGCCGGCGACGCAGAAGGTCGAGACCGCCAACGTGGACGAAGAGATCGGCAAAATCTGCGGTCCGCAGTTGGTCGTGCCGCTCACCAATGCGCGCTACGCGCTGAACGCGGCTAACGCGCGCTGGGGCTCGCTTTACGACGCCTTCTACGGCACCGACGCGATCCCGCACGACCCGTCCGAGGGCGGCAAGGGTTACAACAAGGCGCGCGGCGACAAGGTGATCGCGAAAGCAAAAGCGTTCCTCGATGCCGCCGTGCCGCTGGCGACCGGCAGCCACACCGACGTCACCGCCTATAGCGTGGTCGCAGGCCAGCTCGCGGTGAAGCTGAAGAGCGGCAATGCCACCGCGCTGAAGAACGCCGCGCAGTTCGCGGGCTTCCAGGGCGATGCGGCAGCGCCCGACGCCGTGCTGCTCGTCAACAACGGCCTGCATGTCGAGGTGAAGATCGACCGCAGCAGCGCGATCGGCAAGGACGATCCGGCCGGCGTCGCCGACATGATCATGGAAGCCGCGGTCTCCACCATTCTGGACATGGAAGACTCTGTCGCCGCGGTCGATGCCGAAGACAAGGTTCTGGTCTACCGCAACACGCTCGGCCTGATGAACGGCACACTGTCCGCCGATTTCGAGAAGGGCGGCAAGACGCTGACGCGCTCGCTGAATTCCGACCGCAGCTACAAGACGCCCGACGGCAAGGGCGAGGTGAAGCTGCACGGCCGCAGCCTGCTGCTGATGCGCAATTGCGGTCACCACATGTTCACCGACGCGGTGCTGGACGAGAAGGGCGAAGAGGTGCCGGAAGGCCTGCTCGATGCCGCCGTGTCCGGCCTGCTCGCCATTCACGACCTCAAGGGCAATTCGAAGGTCAAGAACAGCCGCACGGGATCGGCCTATATCGTCAAGCCGAAGATGCACGGCCCGGACGAGGTGTCCCTGACCTGCGAGATCTTCGACCGCGTCGAGAAGATGCTGGGCTTGCCTGAGAACACGCTCAAGGTCGGCATCATGGACGAGGAGCGGCGCACCACCGTCAACCTCAAGGCCTGCATCCAGCGCGCCTCCAAGCGCATCATGTTCATCAACACCGGCTTCCTCGACCGCACCGGTGACGAGATCCACACCTCGATGGAAGCGGGTCCGATGATCCGCAAGAACGAGATGAAGGCGCAGGCCTGGATCAAGGCCTATGAGGACTGGAACGTCGACATGGGCCTGCTCGACGGCCTCCCCGGCCACGCCCAGATCGGCAAGGGCATGTGGGCCGCGCCCGACAAGATGGCGGACATGCTTCAACAGAAGCTTGGCCACCCGCAGGCCGGCGCCACCACGGCGTGGGTGCCCTCGCCGACCGCGGCCACGCTGCACGCGCTGCACTACCACCAGGTCAACGTCATCGCGCGCCAGCAGGAGCTGACCAAGGGCGGGCCGCGCGCAAAGCTCTCGGACATCCTCACCATTCCGGTGTCGAAGTCGAACTGGGCGCCTGACGACGTCAAGCAGGAGATCGACAACAACTGCCAGGGTATTCTCGGCTATGTCGTGCGCTGGATCGACCAGGGCGTCGGCTGCTCCAAGGTGCCCGACATCCACGATGTCGGCCTGATGGAAGACCGCGCGACCTTGCGCATCTCCAGCCAGCATCTCGCCAACTGGCTGCACCAGGGCGTGATCACCGAAGCGCAGGTGATGGAATCGCTCAAGCGCATGGCCGTCGTCGTCGACAAGCAGAACGCCGGCGATGCGATCTACAAGCCGATGGCGCCCGCCTTCGACGGCGTCGCCTTCAAGGCCGCCTGCGACCTCATCTTCAAGGGCCGCGAGCAGCCGAACGGCTACACCGAGTACATCCTCACCGCGCGCCGCCGCGAGGCCAAGGCGGCGGGTTGAGTCCGGTCATTCGAACGTCAAAAGCCCCGGCGCGAGCCGGGGCTTTTTTGTTGCGCACTTGTAGCCCGGATGAGCGAAGCGACATCCGGGACCGGCGGAGCTTGAGGCAAGCCCCCGGATATCGCTTCGCTCATCCGGGCTACGAGGCGAACACATCGCGGGCGAAACGTCGCGGCGTTCATCGGAACGGCCGCCCACGCCTCGCGTTGTCGGGTCATCAGCAACGGGAGATGCACATGGACTGGAACCGCATCGAAGGAAACTGGAAGCAGTTCAAGGGATCGGCCAAGGAGAAGTGGGCCAAGCTCACCGACGACGACCTCACGCTGATCGAGGGACGCCGCGAGCAGCTCGAGGGCCGGCTCCAGGAACGGTACGGCAAGGCCAAGGACCAGGTTCGTCAGGACGTCGACGACTGGCTGAAGTCGCTGCACTAGCACAGCACGAACGAAGCCCCGGCGAAAGCCAGGGCTTTTTGTACGCTCGTAGCCCGGATGAGCGAAGCGATATCCGGGACCTTGTTGGCTCCCGGATATCGCCGCGCTCATCCGGCTACGATAACTTCGCTAGAACACCGCGAGATATTTCAGCAGCGACACGATGCCGATGATGATGACAATCACGCGCGCGATCTGCTTGGCGCGGCCGTCCATCGGCAGCATATTGATCAGATAAAGAACGAGAATGATGACGAGGAAGGTGACGAGTACGCCCACCAGCATCGCGAAGCCCCCTTCTGGCAAGTTGCGAACGCTATCTTAACGCCCGTCTCGCGCGCTGGTTCCATCGTCGCAACCCCCTGCAACTTCTAGTAAATACGTACTTCTACCGTACGGCGGACTGCCTAAAACTTTACCCTTTTCCTTTCACATGCGGAAACCGTTTGGGCCTTGAAGCGCAAACGACATGTGATTGCTGATTCTTGCAGGCCCCACCATTTCGCTCGTTGCCGGGGCACCTTCGCGTCTTCGATTTGGGAATTGGGGGACCTCGATGCTGAACCGTCTGACCGTATCCGCACTGCTGAAAGCGGTGATCGCGATCACGTCGGCCTGCGTGGTGATTGCGCTCTCGCTCACCGCGTATGAGTCCTGGGACCGGTTGAGGACCGCCAGCCGCATCTCGCAGATCACGGATGCGTCCGCCGACCTGTTCAAGGCGATGCACAATCTGCGCACCGACCGCTCGACCACCAACCGGCTCCTCAATTCGACCGAGCCGATGGACACCGAGATCGAAAAATACCTGCGCGCGATCCGGGACGCCGAGATGCCGGCGATGGCCCACGCGCTCGAGCTGCTGCCGGCGATGGAGTTTCCGCAATCCGCCACGCTGGTGCCGGAGTTCGCGCGGCTCTACAAATCGGCCAGCGAGCAGCAGAAGCAGTTCTGGGAGGACGTGGCCAAGCCGAAGGACCAGCGCCGCGCCAGCCTGCCGAAAGAATACATGGAGACGACGCAGGGCCTGCTCGACACGCTCGACAAGCTCTCGAACGCCCTGGCCGCCACCGTCAACCATCAGGACGCGGCGATCGACCAGTTGCTGTCGATCAAGCAAAATGCCTGGCTGCTGCGCAACACGGGTGGCGAAGCTTCGCTGATCATCTCGACCGGGCTCAACGCCGGCCGCGTCACGCCGGAGGCCCGCCTCGCCTACACCCAGTTCGTCGGCGGGACGGCCGCGATGTGGAAGGCGCTGGAATTGTCGGCCTCGGGCATGCAGCCGCCGCCGGCGCTGTCGTCGGCCATGGCCGCGGCCAAGACCGCCTATTTCGATCCGCAATATCTGGCCCTTCGCGACCGCCTCGCCACCACCCTCGCCAATGGCGAGAAGGCCGAGATGACCGCGAACCAGTGGACCCCCGTCACGGTGGGCCGCCTGTCGAGCGCGGTTGCCGTCGCCGAGACGGCGCTGGACGCCGCCAAGAGCCATACGCTGGAGCAGCGCAGCGCCGCGCTGCGCGCGCTGATCGTGCAGCTCGTGCTGCTCGCGCTCGCCGTCGGACTTGCCGTCGGTGCCATCATGCTGGTCAGCCGCCGCGTGATCCGTCCCCTCAACACCATCCGCGACGCCATGCTCAAGGTCGCCGGCGGCGACCTTGCGGTCGACAGCGGCTATCTCGACCGTCAGGACGAGATCGGCGCGCTCGCTGGTGCACTGGAGACCTTCAAGCAACAGGCGACCGACAAGCTCAAGATTGAGGCGCACGAGCGCGAGCGCAACGCCGGCGCGTCCGCGCGCCAGCGCGCGATCGAGACCTATGTCGGCGAGTTCGAGGGCATGGTGCGCAAGACGCTCGGCGAGTTGAGCGAAGCCTCCGGCGCGATGCGCAAGACCTCGGGCGATCTGTCCGCGGTGTCGCGCCAGACCAACGACCGCGTGCAGGTCGCGGGCAAGGCCTCCAATGACGCCTCCATGAGCGTCGACAGCGTGGCCGCGGCCGCCGAGGAGCTCTCGGCTTCGATCAATGACATCAGCCAGCAGGCCGCCCACGCCGCCGGCATTGCCAGCCGCGCCGTCAACCAGGCCCGCGAGACCGACGGCACGGTCCAGGGGCTGGCCCAGTCCGCAGGACGCATCGGCGAGGTCGTCGGCCTGATCAACACCATCGCGGCCCAGACCAACCTGCTCGCACTCAACGCCACGATCGAGGCGGCGCGCGCCGGCGAAGCCGGCCGCGGCTTCGCCGTGGTCGCATCCGAGGTGAAATCGCTGGCCAGCCAGACCGCGAAGGCGACGGAGGAAATCTCCGGGCAGATCGCCGACATCCAGAAGGTGGCGAGCGACGCCATCAATGCGATCCAGACCATCGGCGGTATCATCGGCGAGGTGAACGAGGTCGCAACCGCGATTGCCGCCGCCGTGCAGGAGCAGGGCGCGGCGACGCAGGAGATCACCCGCAGCACGCAATATGCGGCGCAGGGCACCAAGAACGTCTCGGACAACATCACCGGCGTCAAAGCCGATGCGGACGCCGCCGCTGCGGCCGCCGACAACGTGAAAAGCGCCTCCGAGATGCTGGAGAGCCAGAGCCGCCAGCTCGGCCACGAGGTGAGCGACTTCCTCGGCAAGATCCGCGCGGCTTGAAACTGGCAACGGGCAGGCGGCCTCGCCGCATGCCCCGAGGTCGTCCTGGCGAAAGCCAGGACCCATAGCCACTGGCAGTCGTAACAGGTGGGGCCGGTGGTGAGCGCGTGCCGCCACTCCGGCAGTCGGGTAATGGGTCCTGGCATTCGCCAGGATGACGACGGTGAATGCCCCGTAATTTTACGGCAGGAACACTGTCTAAGTTTTTACCCTTTTCGGGCCAAATGCGTTCCGGACGCGTGCGCCAAGGGTACGCGCGTCTGCGCGCATCCCTTTGGTCGTTCGAAGTTCGTTGGGGGGCTGCCGTTGGGGGCCACGAACTTCGAAACGCGTACCGGGGTGTCCGATGCTCAACCGCCTGACCGTATCCACGCTGCTCAAAGCGGTGATCCTCTCGACCGCGCTCGTCGTGGTCATCGGCTTCTCGATCAGCGCCTGGAATTCATGGGGCCGGCTTCAGCAGGCCAACCGGATCGTCGCGGTTTCGGCGGTCTCGGCTGAAGTGTTCAAGGCGATGGCCAACATCCGGGCCGACCGTTCGACCAGCAACCGCCAGCTCACCTCCGACGTCCCGATGGACAAGGACATCGAGAAATACATCCGCGACATCCGCGAGGCCCTGATGCCCGCGCTGGCGCGCACACTCGAGATCCTGCCCACCACCGATCTCGGCCAGCGCGATACTTTCCTCTCCGAGCTCGGCACGCTGAACAAGACGCTGCTCGCGGCGCAGGCCGAGTTCTGGATCGAGGCCCTCAAGCCGCGCGCCGATCGTCGCGCCGGCCTTGCCAAGGAGTATGTCGCCACCGAGGATGCGCTGATGGCGCAGCTCGACAAGCTCTCGGGCGCCCTCGCCGCCAGCGTCAATCACCAGGATGCGACCATCGACCAGCTCCTGACCATCAAGCAGATGGCCTGGCTGTTGCGCAATACCGCCGGCGAATCCTCGCAGATCGTCGGCAACGCCCTCGGAAGCGGCAAGATCGCGCCCGAGGTGCAGCTCGCCTACACCAAGTTCGTCGGCGGCACCGACGCCGCCTGGACCGCGATCGAGCTTGCCGCCGCGGGCATGCAGCTGCCGCCGGCGCTGGCCTCGGCGATCACCGAGACCAAGGCGACCTATTTCGACCCGCAATACGCCGCGACGCGCGACGGCGTCATCACGACGATCGCCAAGGGCGAGAAGCCGTCGATGACCGCCAACCAGTGGAGCCCCTATTCGGTGCCCCGCATGATGACCGCCGTGAGGCTCGCCGACGCGGCCCTGCAGGCCGCCAAGGACCATTCCGCCGCCCAGCGCGCGACGGCCGTGCAGTGGCTGATCATCAACACCGCCCTGCTCGTCGCCGCGATCGTCCTGACCGGCGCTTCGATGCTGGCGGTTAGCCGCCGCGTGATCACGCCGCTGCACCGGATTCGCGACGCGATGCTGAAGGTGGCCGGCGGCGATCTCGCGGTCGACAGCGGCTATCTCGACCGGCACGACGAGATCGGCTCGCTGGCGGGCGCGCTGGAGACGTTCAAGCAGCAGGCGATCGACAAGCTCAAGATCGAGGAACAGGAGCGCGAGCGCAACGCCGGCGCCGCCGCGCGCCAGCGCGCGATGGAGGCCTATGTCGGCGAGTTCGAGGGCGTGGTGCGCAAGTCGCTGGGCGAGCTGAGCGAAGCCTCCGGCGAAATGCGCAAGACCTCGGGCGACCTGTCCGCAGTGTCGCGCCAGACCAACGAACGCGTCGAAATCGCCGGCAAGGCGTCCAACGACGCCTCCATGAGCGTCGACAGCGTAGCCGCCGCCGCCGAGGAGCTCTCGGCCTCGATCAACGACATCAGTCAGCAGGCCGCGCATGCCGCGGGCATCGCCAGCCGCGCCGTCAACCAGGCCCGCGAGACCGACGGCACCGTTCAGGGGCTGGCGCAGTCCGCAGGGCGCATCGGCGAGGTCGTAGGCCTGATCAACACCATCGCGGCGCAGACCAATTTGCTCGCGCTCAACGCCACGATCGAGGCGGCGCGCGCCGGAGAAGCCGGACGCGGCTTCGCGGTGGTCGCATCCGAGGTGAAGTCGCTGGCCAGCCAGACCGCGAAGGCGACCGAAGAGATTTCCGAGCAGATCGCCGACATCCAGAAGGTCGCGGGCGATGCCATCAACGCGATCCAGGCGATCGGCGGCATCATCGGCGAGGTCAACGAGGTCGCGACCGCCATCGCCGCCGCCGTACAGGAGCAGGGTGCGGCGACGCAGGAAATCACCCGCAGCACGCAATATGCAGCGCAGGGCACCAAGAACGTCTCGGACAACATCACCGGTGTGAAGGCCGATGCCGACACCGCAGCCGGCGCGGCGGACAACGTCAAGCAGGCCTCCGAGACGCTGGAGACGCAGAGCCGCCAGCTCGGCCAGCAGGTCAGCGACTTCCTGGGCAAGATCCGCGCGGCGTAGGGCGCTCTGGCGCTAACCCCTCGGTGTCGTCCCGGCGCAGGCCGGGACCCATACTCCCGACCGATGGTCGTAGCACGACCTGGTCACTGCGAATCTTCGCCAAACCACTTCCTGTGGTTATGGTCCCGGCCCCCCGCGCGCAATTGCGCGCTAGGCCGGGACGATGGCGGAAATTGAAGCTGCGGCGTCGCATCACATGCGAAGCAGCCCTACTCCTTCGCCACCACCGGGACCTGGCGGAATTTGGCGCGGACGGACTCCGGCAGCGGCGAGAAATTCACCGCGACGCCGCGGCGGTCGTTGGCGCTACGGTTCGCGACCACCAAGCCATCACTGCCGGCGACGATGTCGCCCTTGCGCAAGGTGGGGTCGTCCTCGACCTTGACCTGGGCGAGACCGACCGGGTCCTTGCCGTTGCAGGTGCAGCCCGCGACGATCTCGTTGCGATAGCGGAACGCGTTGGGCAGGTCGGAATAGGATTTGCCCCTGTCCGTCGTGGCATCGTCGATGTTGCTGCCATAGACCAGCGAGGTTTCGGACGCCGGGCAGAAGCTCTTGCAGGACTGCGCCTTGCTCTCGGCATCGTTGCCCTGCGCCGGGAAGTAGCGACCGTCGCAGCCGCGCACACAATAGGCGGTGCCGCCGCCATAGGCGGCGCGCCGGGGCTGGTCATAGCGTGGCATGTCGTCGGTCGGGAACGGGACGCGGATCTCCGGCGGCGGCCGCATCCGGAAGCCGCCGAACAATTGCGAGAAGAAATCCTGCGCATGCGCCGGCGGCGTCAGGGCGAGGCCCAGCGATGCGACGGCGAGGAATACCGCCGCGCCAGCCGGTTTGCTCATCGAACGTCTCTGCATGTGGCCTCGCTCAAAAGCTTCAGTTCACGGACGAGGTCGCGATGTTCAGCGCCTGCCGCCCCGAAGACAGCGTGGTCACGGCCGGGCGCTTGCGTACGGGGTCGCCGCCCTTCGCCATCAGCGGCGCGTTCTTCGGCAGCACGACGACCTTGGCGCCGACATTGACGCGGCTGAACAGGTCGGTGACGTCCTCATTGGTCATGCGGATGCAGCCGGAGGACACGAACTTGCCGATGGTGGTGGGATCGTTGGTGCCGTGAATGCGGTATTCGCTCGATCCCAGATACATCGCGCGGGCGCCGAGCGGGTTACCGGGGCCGCCGGCGACGAAACGAGGCAGATAGGGCTGGCGCGCGATCATCTCTGCCGGCGGGTGCCAGTCCGGCCACTCCGCCTTGCGGCTGACGCTCTGCACGCCCGACCAGGTGAAGCCCTCGCGGCCGACGCCGACGCCGTAGCGGATCGCGCGGCCATTGCCGAGCACGTAATAGAGGTAAGTGTTGCCGGTATCGATCACGATCGTGCCGGCCGGCTCGCCGCGGTCGAAGCTGACGATCTGCTTGCGCAGGCGATCGGGCAACTGGGCATCCTCATCGGCCGCCTGCGCCTCGTCATTCACATAGCCGCGCGAATAGGTAGCCTGATCCTGCGGATAGGCCTGCGGTTGCATGGGGAGATAGCCAAGCGTTTGCGCGCTCGCTGCCCCGAACGGCACGACAAGCAGGGCGGTCGCGAAGGCAAAAGCGGTGGTGGCGCGCGGCGAGAAGCGGCGGCGGACGGCAAGGAACGTTGTCATGTGCTGCCCCGTTGGATGGGCGCATCAGGGTGATGCGGCTTGCCAATAAACGCAGCCAGAGCGACTCAAGTTCCGCGGCATGTCGCTGCAACGACGTCACAGTCAAGCGAGCGCAACTTCACGAAGCCGCGATGGAACCGCAGCGTTCCCTGGGCGTTTCATCGTCAACAATGGGCGCGCGGAAGGCTTTCCGTGCGGGGAGATATGTTGTGCGCGTCCTTCCCAGTGAACGTTTGATGTCCGGCAGCGGCGAAGGCGATCCGCTCCCCGGCAGCACTGCCGAACTGCCCCCGGTCATCCGCCGCACCGAATTCGTCGCCTTCGCACTTGCGGGCCTGCTCCTGATCGCCGTGGTCACGGTGCTCTACGTCGCCAGGGCGTTCTTCCTTCCCGTGGTGATGGCCTTTGTCGTCGGCACCATGCTGTCGCCGGCGGCGACCTTCCTGGAAAACCGCAAGGTGCCGCGCGGACTGGGCGCCGTCCTGATCGTGATTGCCGTAACCACGGTCGTCGCCTTCGTCGTCGCCCTGATCGCATCGCCCGTGATGGAATGGAGCTCACGGCTCCCGGAGCTGGGCGCCCAGTTGAAGGACAAGCTCCATATATTCGACCGGCCGCTGGCGCTGTGGCAGGAGCTTCAGTTGTTGGTCGGCGGTTCGGAAGGGCTGCCGAGCTTCCAGCTGCCGAAATTCGAATGGGTGCAGCCGGCGCTGGAATTCCTGTCGCCGACCTTCACCGAATTCCTGCTGTTCTTCGTCACCCTGATCCTGTTCATCGCAAGCTGGCGCGATCTGCGGCGGGCGCTGATCATGACGTTCAGCGACCGCGATGCGCGGCTGCGCACGCTGCGCATCCTCAACGAGATCGAGGTTCATCTCGGCAACTACCTGCTGACGGTGACCGTCATCAATGTCGGCGTCGGCATCGTCACCGGCCTCGTTTGTGCAGTGACCGGCATGCCGAACCCGGCCGGCCTCGGTGCGCTCGCGGCAACCCTCAACTTCATTCCGATCATCGGGCCGGTCGCGATGTTCGCTGTATTGGTCGTGGTCGGTATCGTCGCCTTCCCGACCCTCGGCTCGGGCCTGCTGGCCGCCGTCGCCTTCGGCGGTATCACATTCCTGGAAGGACATTTCGTCACGCCGATGATCATCGGCCGCCGCCTGGCGCTGAATGCGCTGGCAGTGCTGCTGGCATTGGCGTTCTGGACCTGGCTGTGGGGGCCGATGGGCGCCTTCCTGTCGTCGCCGCTGCTCATCGTCGGGCTGATCCTGAAGGAGCATCTGTTGCCGGAGGATGCGCCGCAGCTGCCGCAGGCTTGAGGCGGTTTCCGCAAACGGAACTTACCCGAGCACGAAACGTTTTCCGGCTATCTCAGCCGCCAACAATTCGGAGTCCCAGATGTCATCGAGTCAAGCCGAAGCCGGGATGAGAGACTGGACCGACAAAGCCACCAGAGAACGCCTCGAGAAGGATGTAGCAGCCGTGAAAAGCGATATCGCCGCCCTCACCGATCAGATCACCGACGCGCTCAATACCTTTGCCAACTCCACCAGCAAGCAGGCCAGACGCGGCTATCGCCAGGCCCGCGAGAACATGGATTCGGCGATCGACGACATGTCGGAGCGCGGCAGCGCCATGATGGGCGCGGCCCAGGACGCCTATGGATCGATCGAGGAGACGCTGGAAGACGCGATCACGCAGCGGCCGCTGGCGACCGTCGGGCTCGCGCTCGGCATCGGCTTCCTGATCGGCGCCGCCTGGCGGCGGTAAGGTCGCGGAACGGAGAGGACGGCAGCGCGGCTGCGCTGCCGGTAACGGCTTGTGGGGATCCGAGGAGCAAGGCCATGTTTCAGCGCATCATCGACGGGATCAGTGCGTCCGCCGGCTCGACCGCGCGACTGACGTCCCTTGCCGCGGGCGCGGCCTTCGCGCTGTTCATCACGACCTGCTTCCTCTGCGCCGCCGCTTTCATCTCGGTGCTCGAAAAATACGGTCCGGTGCAGGCCTGCCTCGCCGGGGCCGGCATCTTCTTCCTACTGACCCTGACCGCCGCGGTGAGCTATTGGGCCTACAAGCGGCAATTGCGCAAGGAGGCCCACATCGCCGCCGAGCGCGCCGCCAAGTCCGCAGCGCATAGCATGCTCGCCGACCCCATGCTGCTCGCCACCGGGCTCCAGATCGTCCGCGCGATCGGGGTCAAGCGGCTGCTGCCGATCCTGGCGATCGGCGGCGTCGCCCTCGGCATCATGGCGAGCCGCGCCGGCGTCGCCGACGAAGCGTCGGCCGAGCCTGCCGAATAGTCTCAGCTCGTCCGGCTGCGAACGATGCAGATCGCGGCCACCGCAAGCGGAATGGTGAGCGCGATCCACGACAGCGGCAGCCATATCCCGGTCTGACCGATCAAGGCGGCCAGCAGGCCGAACACGCTCAGGGCTGCGAGCAAGACCGGCCAGCGCCAGATCAGACCAAGCGAACGATGACCTGTCATTCGGCGGCTCCCGGCAGCGGCAAGCCGACAGCGGATTGAGGCTGCGTTTTCGCCGCCCGGGACCGCACCAGCCACAGATAGAGCCCGCTGCCGAGCACGACGATGGTGACGAGATCGAGCAGGACCCAGATGATCTTCAGCGGCATACCGCCGTAGTCGCCGAAATGCAGCGGACGCGAGAGCTCGAGCGCGCGCAGATACCAGGGCATCGTCACCGCCGACACCAGCGCGCCGCTTCTCGCATCGACCAGCACCGGGCTGAACAGGCGGGACGTCAGCGGCTCCTTGCCCTTGGTCCAGACCACGTAGTGGAAGGGCGATCCGAACGGCGAGCCCGGAAACGCGATGCTGGTGGTGATCATGTCGGGGAATGCCGCCTTCACCGTGTCGTAGGCCGCCTGGGTCGAGGCGATCTCGGAGACCTGTGGCACCGGCTTGCCGCGCATCGGCGCCAGCATCGCGCGCACGTCGGTTTGCTGCCATAGCGCGAACAGCGGCGTCGAGAGCTCGTTGATCACACCGGTGGCGCCGACCACCAGCGCCCAGCCGAGCGTGACGACGCCGAGCAGATTGTGCAGGTCGAGCCATTTCAGCCGCCGCGACCGGGCCGCGCGCACGGTGCCGAAATCCAGCTTGCGCATGAAGGGCCCGTAGATCGCGATGCCGGAGACAATCGCCGCGCAAAAAAGCAGCGCCATGGCGCCGAGAAACAGCTCGCCCGGGAGCCCCATGAAGAGGTCACGATGCAGCGTCAGCATCAGTTGCAGGAAAGTGAGCCCGTCCTCGCCGAACGGCTTGGTCTGCTTCAGCACGTCGCCGGTATGGGCATCGAACCGGATCGAGTGCAGCGCTTTGCGGTTGGCGCTGAACGCTTCCCAGGAGCTCGCCATGTAGACCATGATCTTGGGCTCGTCGTCGTCGACGAACACCGAGACGATGGTCTCGCCGGGATACAGCTTGCGGCTTGCCTCGACCAACCGGTCGAGATCGACGTTGGGCGTATCCTCCGGCACCTGCGCATAGGGCAAGGCATCGTCGAGCAGGCCGTTGATTTCCTCCCGCAGCACCAGCGGCAGGCCGGTGATGCAGATCAGCAGCAGGAACAGCGTGCAGATCAGGCTCGACCATTTGTGCAGGAACAGCCAGCGCCGCAGCGCGGGCTTTCGTCCATAGACACGTTCGCCGAAGACCGCCTGCCCGCTCATGTCCGTCACCATTTGTAGCGCAGCGTCGCAATCACGTTGCGGCGCAGGCCGTAATAGCAACCGATGTCCTGGCAATAGGTCACGTAGGTCTTGTCGAACAGGTTGGTCGCGTTGACCTGCGCCGAATAGCCCTTGAACATCGGCCCCAGCGCCGAGAAGTCGTAATGGATCGCCGCGTCGAACAGCGTCACGTCGGGGACGTAGAACGTGTTGGCCGTATTCCCCGGGAGCTCGCCGATATAGCGGACGCCGCCGGACAGTCCGAAGCCGTCGAGCGCGCCGCCGCGGAACGTGTAATCAGCCCAGATCGCGGCGGAATTCATGGGGAAGCCGACCGGATGCTTGCCGAGTTGCGCGGCGGTGTTGGTCCGGGTCACGACGTTGTCGAGATAGGTGTACGAGGCCAGCACCGTCAGCTCGCGGTTGACCTCGGTTTTGGCTTCGAGCTCGATGCCGCGCGACCGGATCTCGCCGGTCTGGACGCGCTGCCCGGGGCCATGCGTCGGATCGGTATCCGGCGTCAGCACGTTCTGCTGAACCAGGTTGAACGCCGCAATCGTGTAGAGCGATTTGTCGTTGGGTTGATACTTGATGCCCCCCTCTTCCTGCTTGCCGGTGGTCGGCGCGAACGGACTGCCGGCGAACGTCGTGCCGGCGGTCGGCTGGAACGACTCGGTGTACTGGATGTAGGGCGCGATGCCGCTGTCGAACTTGTAGAGCAGCGCGCCGCGCTTGGTGACCGCGGTGTCGGACTTCGGGCTGGTCGTCGTGATGTTCGATGCGAGCGCCGTGCTGTCGGTGCGGGACTGGGCGAGGTCGTGGCGGATGCCGAGCAGCGCCACCCAATGATCGTACTTGATCTGGTCCTGGATGTACTCGCCGACCTGATCGATCTGCTGGCGATTCCGGGTCGTGAACGGCACCGGCCCGAACGGCTTGCCGTAGATCGGATTGAAGGCGTTGATCGACGGCACGACCGCAAGCGCGCCGTTGAGGGTCTTGTCGACGCCGTTGCGGTAGTCGATGCCGGCAAGCACGGTGTGCTCGAACGGACCCGCATAGAACTTCGCCTCGGCCTGGTTGTCGACGGCGATGGAGCGGATGCTTTCCTGCGTGGTGAAGGCGCCGCGGGTCATGTTGGAGGGATCGGTACCGGAGCTGGGAGACACCACCGCAAAGTCCGTGCTGAGGTCGGTGTAGCGCAGGTTCTGCCGGACCTTAACGTTGTTGTTGAAGCTGTGCTCGAACAGGTAGCCGACCGAACCGTAGGTGCGATCGGTCTTGTCGAAGCCAGGCTCGCCCGAATAGAAGCTGGTCGGGATGAAAGCTCCCTTGTACGGCGTGATCGTTCCAATGCCGAGCGGCGAGAGCTGATTGTAGAAGCCGGCCTTGGGATCGCGCTGATAGGTGCCGAGCACAATCAGCGTCGTGTTGTTGTCCGGTCGCCACGTCAGCGACGGCGCTATGGAGATGCGCTGGTAGTCGCCGTGATCGACCTGGCTGCCGACGTCGAAGCCCGACGCCGTGAAGCGGTAGAGAAACTCCTTGTTCTTGTCGATCGGTCCGGACAGGTCGACACCGGCCTGCATGCGGCCATAGCTGCCGGTCGAGACGAACATCTCGTGATAGGGATCGAGCGTCGGCCGCTTCGAGACCATGTCGACGAGGCCGCCCGGCGACGACTGGCCGTACAGGATCGAGGCCGGGCCGTGCAGGATCTCGACCCGCTCGAGATTGAACGGCTCGACCAGCGAATAGGCGAAGATGCCGAAGTTCAGCAGCCGCAGCGAATCCAGATATTGGTCGGCGAGGAATCCGCGGACATAGACGGCATCGGTGCGGGCGTCGGCGCCGGCAAATTCGCCGCGCGTGCCCGGCGTATACCGCACCGCCTGCGCGATGCTCTGCGCGCCCTGGGCCTGGATCTGATCCTGCGTCACGACCGAGATCGCAACCGGCGTCTCGATCAGCGGCGCGTCGGTCTTGGTGCCGGTCGCGCTCCTCGTCGCAACCATGCCGTCGACATGGCCGAATGCCGATTCCTTTTTACCCCCGCCGGCTCCTGCGCCGGCTGCGGCCGCCGCGGCAGCGCCGGCTTGTGTATTCGCGCGCGAGACCGCACGGGCGCGCGCCGCGCTGCGGCTCCGCGAGGATGATGCGGTGGCCCGCTTGCGGGCCTCGCTCGCCTGGACAACGACCGTCCCAAGCTCGGTGCCCGCCCCCGCAGACGCACCCGAGGTCGATGATTGGGCCGCCGCCCCGCCCGTTACAACGATCAAAACAACCGAGCTGACGGCCCCCATGAGCCGCCAGCGCCCCACTTCCAAAACGCCCACTGCAACTTCCCCAACTTCCAACGACTGCGCAACGCAGCCGGACCAAGGAGTTAGCGCAGCGGTTCAATGTTGCGGGCTGGAAGCCTTCCAGACTGGATGTTTTCCATTTCCAGAGTGCAGAGGTGCTGCAGGTCGGAGCAGACACATGCAGCAGCGGCAGCGAGCGGCGCCGGCCGCAGCCGCAGGCCAATTGTCGCCTTTGCAAAAATTGCGTTTCAGGCAGATCAAACGCGGACCGGCGAATGCACCGGGATTCCCTGCGCAATTTTGCGTCTGGCGGGACAATTCGCCCGCCGCTCACGCAAACGCTACTCGGATAGGCAGGCGGATGCCGGTAAAAGCATCACCCTGATTCCCAAAGCTATTTTACTCATGAAACCGTCGGTCAAGGCGAACCTCGCCGCATTCCATCACGACGCCAGGCTGTATTTGACGCTCGGCATCGCCAACTGGTCGGTGTTCGTCGACCATATCCCGAACAACGTCGTCAACCTGCTGACGCTGCGCAATTTCGGCTTCAGCGGCGCCGCCGACCTGTTCGTGTTCGTGGTGGGCTACGGCGTCGCCATCATCCACGGCCGGATGGCGCTGGAGCGCGGCTACCTGGTCGCGGCCACGCGCATCTTTCGCCGCGTCTGGCGGCTCTATGCCGCCTATGTCGTGCTGTTCGTGATCTATATCGACACTATCGCCTACGTCGCCTCGCAATCGATGGCGCCGGAGATCATCCACGAATACAACATCTCCGGGATCCTCGAGCACCCGCTGCGCATCCTGGTCCGTGGCCTCGTGCTCCAGGAAGAGCCGCTGAACCTCGACCTGCTGCAACTGATGATCCCGCTGATGGCGTTCTTTCCGCTGGTGCTGTGGGGGCTGCTGCGGCGGCCGAACGTGACGCTCGCCGCATCGGTCGCGCTGTACGTCGCGGCGCGCTGGTTCGACTGGAATTTCCGGGTCTATCCGGACCAGGACTGGACCTTCAATCCGCTGTGCTGGCAGATGCTGATGGTGCTCGGCGGCTGGTTCGCCGTCACGGGCGCACCAGGGCGCGCGCTGCACCGCATGCCCTGGCTGCGGATCCTCGCAGGCGCCTATCTCGTGTTCGCGATGGCCGTCACCCTGATGCGCCATTCGCCGGCGCTGTCCGCCTACCTGCCCGACTTTCTGCTCAACGGCATCGCGCCGACCGACAAGGAAAACCTCGCGCCCTATCGCGTGCTCCACTTCCTCGCACTCGCGTTCATCGCCACCCATCTCATTCCGGCCGATCATCCGGGCCTGAGATGGAGACCGCTCCAGGCGGTGATCACATGCGGCGAGGAATGGCTCGCGGTGTTCTGTGTCGGCGTGTTTCTGTCCTTCGCCGGCCATCTCATCCTGATCACCGGGCCCAACCTCGTGGTGATGCAGATCGCGGTGAGCATCGTCGGCTTCGCTGCGATGACCGCCGTCGCCTATTACATCACCTGGTCGAAACGGCAGGACTTGCCCGCCGCCTTGCGGCAGCAGGCTTCGAGCTAAATCGCTCCGACAACAAAATCGTGCGATTCTGCTAGGCCGAAAGCAGCCGCTGCGCTATGCCGGGACTCTTGCGTAAGGAGACCGGCGTGGCGATGGCGAAAGGCGGGGGTGACGAGGCTGACGGCGCGCCGCGACGCGGCCGGCCAAGGTCGATCGAGACTACCAACGCCATCCTCGAAAGCGCCTATGCGCTGATGGCCGCCACGGGCCTTGCCGCCACCACCATCGACGCGATCGCGCGCCACTCCAGCGTCTCCAAGATGACGATCTACAAATGGTGGCCGTCGCGGGAGGCACTTCTGATCGACGCCTTCCTGCATCATGCCGCGCAGATGCTGCCGCTGCCGCCCGCGAGCTCCGGCACGGCTGCGGCACGCGCGCGCCGCCACGCCGCGGCCTATGCCGAGGCGCTTCAGGGCGAGTTCGGCAAGGTCCAGCTCGCCGTCATCTCCGAATGCATCTCGAAGACCGGCTCGGCGGAACTGTTCTACGCCCGCTATCTGCAATTCCGCCGCGACGCGCTGGTGGACATGATCACCGCGGGCCAGAAGGACGGCAGCATTCTCGCCGAGGGGCTCCCCGAGGATCTCTACGACGCGATCTATGGCAGCCTGTTCTATCGCTACGTCTTCGGCATCGCGCCGATCACGCCAGCCTACGCGCGCAGCCTGGTCGATCTCGTCTTGAGGCCGAAGGGCTAGAGCACGATCCGGACAAGCGCGAAGCGGCATTCCGAAAGATCATGCGCGAGACAACAAGCTCCTACCGCACGGGCCTCACGGGCGCCGAGATCTTGTCGGTGCGGTCGCGCTCGGTCATGTCCACCACCGTCTGCATCGGCGCCGTCAATTCGTAGACGTAGGAGACGTCGGTGAAATAGCGCTTGGCGGTGCCGCCGAGCGCCTCGGGCGCGACGCGGTCGAGCAGGATCAGGCCAAAATCGGAATCGGGCCGGCGCGTCGCCTCGCTGGTGTTGAACTCCTCCCAGCGGAAATGGAAGACCTCATCGGGCTCCTCGCCCGTCACCGTCCAGTTGGCGGTGATGTGCGGATGCTTGCCGACCAGCGACAGGCCCTCGTCGGAATGCGAGGCGAGCTCGAAGAACAGCAGCGACAGGCTCTGCGCCGCACGCGCGCTGACCGCGATATCGGGGCCGGTGACGGCGATGCGGTCCGCATGCGGGATGGCGCGCGCCTCGAACAGGCCCTTGAGCTTGACGCCCTGCCACTGGCTCTCGCTCAGTAGCGACACCACGTTGGACATGGCGTGGATACGGCCGATCAGCAGCTCGCGCGCGACGTCGATGTCGGAGCCGTGGCGCAGCGTGCGTGTCACGATCGACTGGATCACCGCCAGGATGTTCTTCACGCGGTGGTTCAGCTCGTCGATGACCGCGGTCAGGCGGCGCTCGAAACCGATCCTGACCTGGATTTCCCGGCTGAGCCTCAAGTTGTTGTAGGCGACATAGCCGAACAGGCCGCACACCATCGCGGTGATGGCAAAGCCGATCGCCGCCACGATGATCGCGGTCTGCTCGGCACGGCGCAGCGAGTTGGTCTTGGCGTAATAGCCGAGCTGCCAGTCACGGCCGCCGAAGCTCACCGTACGCGTCGCCGACGGCGGCGGTCCGTCCGCTCCCATGCGTGTGGAGACAATGCCCTGGTCGTTGGCGACGAGCTCGCCGCCCTCCTTGCGGGGATCCCTGAGCGCGACCGAGAACAACGACATGTCGTCATTGGTCAGCATCAGCGAGGCCAGCTCATAAGAAAATGTGACGAAGCCGGCCGGCTCGGTTGCTCCCTCGGGAATCACCGGGGCAGCCACGATGACGCCGATCGGGCCGTTGCCGCGCAGCAGCGGCACCGGGTCGGAGGCAACCGAGCGCTTCTCGATCCGGGCCCGGGTGAGCATGGCGCTGCGCACCGGGTCCTGATCATAACTGCGGCCGGGCAGCGCCTTGGTCTCGTCGCTGCGCGGCTCGAGATCCAGCAGCACATCGATCGGCTGGGTGAGGCTCGCCGGATCGATCGGCTTGTCGCTGTAGTCGCGGATCTGCGGTCGCGGGAAGCCGGCGGCCGCGATCGCGTTTTGCGCCGCGGCGAGCTCGTTCGGCTGCAACCGGGCGACCCAGCCGGCCACCACGAAATCGGTCTTGAACGCGTAGATCGCCGAGCGCAGCGGCTCCAGCATGTTGGGCTTGAGCACCGACGGCGTGCGGAACAGGCCTGAAGCGACACGCGCGAGCAGCTCGCGCTCGGTGAGGCGGTCCTGAACCAGGCTCGCGTGGACATCGATCGCACGCGCCAGCGCGATCCGGTCCAGCGCCAGCTCCTGGTCGTGGACGCGATAGGCGGCTAGCCCGGAGAGCAGCACTCCGAGCAGAGCGATGAAGCCGATGATGAAACCCAGCCGGACCACGCGACTACTCAGACGGAAGCGGGAGGTCGGCAATAAACACGGAGCATATGAACGCCGCTCGAACGGCCATGTGCCGAAACAGGGTGAACCCCAATGGCGGAGATAATGGAGGAGGAGGCATCAGTACGCAACTTGGGTCGCCTGAAAAGCTTAATCCGCCCGGCCGGGGGGCCGGCCGGGGCGGGGTTGCCCCGGGCACTGGAGGTATTCAATCGCCGTGTCCGAAATTTGTTCCGCCGCGGCAGCTCCGCCCCAGGCGTTAACGGCGGAAAACCCCTGCGCCAAGTCGTCGCGTCGGTCAGCCGGCCCGTTTCAGCCCGCCTTTGGCTTCGATGAAGCCGACGATGCGGTCGAGCCCCTCGCTCTTCTTCAGGTTGGTCATGACGAAGGGCCGCTCGCCGCGCATGCGCCTGGCGTCGGTGTCCATCTTTTCCAGGGAGGCGCCGACATGGGGCGCGAGGTCGATCTTGTTGATGACCAGCAGGTCGGAGCGGGTGATGCCGGGACCGCCCTTGGACGGGATCTTGTCGCCGGCGGCCACGTCGATGACGTAGATGGTGAGGTCGGCGAGCTCCGGGGAAAAGGTGGCAGCGAGATTGTCGCCGCCGGACTCGATCAGCACGAGATCGAGGCCCGGGAATTTCGCGCGCATGTCCGCCACCGCAGCGAGGTTCATCGAGGCGTCCTCGCGGATCGCGGTGTGCGGACAGCCGCCGGTCTCGACACCCGCGATGCGATCCGGCGTGAGAGACCCCGAGCGCACCAGGAACTCCGCATCCCATTTGGTGTAGATGTCATTGGTGATCGCGGCGATGTCGTAGCGCTCGCGCATGGTCTTGCAGAGCAGGTCCATCAGCGCAGTCTTGCCAGACCCGACCGGGCCGCCGACGCCGACACGCAAGGGGCCGTGAGATTTCGACATATCGTCTGCTCTTTCCTAACGTCGTCCCGGCCTAGTGCGCACTGCGCACGGGGGCCGGGACCCATAGCCACCGAACTCAGTTGATCGGACGGGCTGTGGCCGCATCCCTCCATCGCCACAAAGATTTGTGGTTATGGGTCCCGGCCTACGCCGGGACGACGATCGATCGGTCACCACACCACTCATGACCGGAACAGCCGCGTATATTGCGTCTCGTGCCGCAGGCTGGCGAGATCGGCGCGGAACGTGGCGCTGCCGAGATCGTCCAATGCCGCGTTCAGCGCGCGATGGGCGGTCGCCGCCACCGCGGCTTCCAGCTTCACCAGCACGCGCTGGCTGTCGGTCTGGCCGAGCGGAATGAGGCGGCTGGCGGCGGAGATCCAGTTCGAGACCAGCGCATGCAGGAAGGCATGCAGCGTCGGCGCCAGCGGCACGCCATGGCTGGCGGCGACCACGCCGACCGCCACGGGATAGACCAGTGGTGTCCGGCATGCCGCGACCATGGCATCCAGGCCTTCCGCATCCCACGCGGCGCGCGCGATGTCGATGAAAGCGCGGCCCTGCGAGGCCGTCTCCAGTTGCCGCTCGCGCGAGGGCACGAAGGCGGCCGCAAGCTCTGCGACGTCCTTGAGAGCGATCTCCTCGCCGGCTTCGGCGGCACGATAGGCATGGACCAGGAAGGTCGCGTCGCAGAAGCCGGAGCCGTCACCGAGCATCGCATCGAGCCAGTCGGCGAGCGTCGCAACATCCGTGATATCGCCCGCCTCGACGGCCCATTCGATCCCGCTGGAATAGGAGAAGCCGCCGACGGGAAACGCCGGCGACAGCCAGGTCATCAGCCGGTACAGCGCCGCCGCCTCGCGTTCGGCGAGGTCACCGGCACCGACAGGCTCATTTGTGGTCATGAGCATGCTTGTGGCCGTGGTGATGGTCGGGATGGTCGCAATGCTCGTCGTGGTGATGGTGGTGATCGTGGCCATGGTCATGCGCGGCATGATCATGGCCATGATGGTCGTGGCCATGGTGATCATGGCCGTGGTGGTCATGGTGGTCGTGACCATGATCGTGATGATGGTGGCCGTGATCGTGGTGCGCGTGATCGTGATGCGCATGGTCATCGTGGCCGTGCCCATGACCAGCATCGGCGTAAGCGCCGCCTTCGGGATCGAACGGCGCCTCGATCTCGACCACGCGCGCGCCGAGCCCCTTCACCATCGCTTCGATGACGTGGTCGCGGCGGATGCGCAAGGCCTTGGCCATGATCTGCGTCGGCAGATGCCGGTTGCCGAGATGCCAGCCGACGCGGATGAGGTGGTGCGGATCGCGGCCGCGGATCTCGAGCAGCGGCTCGGGCGCCGCGACCACTTCCACCAGCCTTCCATCCTCCAGCACAAGCGCATCGCCGCCGCGCAGCGCGACGGCGTTCTCGAGGTCGAGCAGGAACTCGAGGCCCCGCGTCCCCGTCATCGCCATGCGGCGGCGGTGCCGATCGTCGAAATCGAGCACGACCGTGTCCGCCGGCGCCTCCGTGAAGCGGTGCTGTCCCTTAACCTGCGTCGCCCGGATCATTGGCTTGTGTCCTCAGAACTTCTCGACCTTGCCGTCGCTGATGATCTCGATCACCGTCGGCGCCGTCTTCATCTGCGCGGAATATTCACGCCACACCTTCATGTGCGGCGCCCGGCCGTGGGCGTTGAGATCCTCGCGGGTCTCCCAGCGCTCGACCACGACATAGAGATTCGGATTGTTGACGCTGACATTGCCGTCATAGGAGATACAGCCCTTCTCCTTGAGCGTCTCGACGGTGCAGGCCTTGTGGCCCTTGATGAAGTCGTCCTTGTTCTCCGGCTTCATCGGCGTGGTGGCGATGACATAGATCATGGGGGTTGGTCCCTGTTCTTCTTGTTAGCGAACCTCGACCTTCTCGGGCGTGATCACCTCGATCTTCGGCGGCGCCGTGAAGCATTTGACCGCGATGCGGCCGAACGTCTTCATATGCTCCATGCCACGATGCGGCACCAGCGCCTCGGCATTTTCCCACTGCTCGACGAACACCATCTTGCTGGGATCGGTGACGCTCTCATGCAGGTCATAGGCGATATTGCCGGGCTCCTTGCGCGTCTCCTTGATGCAGGCGGTGGCGGCTGCAATGAATTCGGCGCGTGTCTCGGGCTTGATGGTCAAGGTGGCAACGACGTAGATCACGAAATCCTCCCGGCTTTTCTTCTCTGGGTTAGATACCGGGCGGGACATTAGACCAGGCGGGACCGAACGCAAAACCGGAAAAGCCGCCCCCGGATCTGCGCCGGGGGCATGCATCAGGCCGCTATTTCAGTACATGAAATATCGCTGCGCCATCGGCAGCACCTCGGCGGGCGCGCAGGTCAGAAGCTCACCGTCCGCACGGACCTCGTAGGTCTCCGAATCGACCTCGATGTTGGGCGTGGCGTCGTTGTGGACCATGCTCTTCTTCGAGATCTTGCCGCGGGTGTTCTGGACCGCATAGAGCTTCTTCTCGATGCCGAGTTTTCGCGCGAGACCTCCCGCAACGGCCGCCTTCGAGGTGAACACCACCGAGGACGCGGTGCGTGCCCTGCCGAAGGCGCCGAACATCGGCTGGTAGTGCACCGGCTGCGGCGTCGGGATCGAGGCGTTGGGATCGCCCATGGGGGCAGCGACGATCGTGCCGCCCTTGACGATGCAATCCGGCTTGACGCCGAAGAAGGCCGGCGACCACAGCACGAGGTCGGCCATCTTGCCCTTCTCGACCGAGCCGATCAGCCTCGACACGCCATGCGCGATCGCGGGATTGATGGTGTACTTGGCGATGTAGCGCTTGACGCGGAAATTGTCGTTGTCCTTGCCCTTGTCCTGCGGCAGCGACCCGCGCTGCTTCTTCATCTTGTCGGCGGTCTGCCAGGTCCGGATGATGACCTCACCCAGACGGCCCATGGCCTGCGAATCCGACGACATCATCGAGAGCGCACCGAGATCGTGCAGGATGTCTTCGGCGGCGATGGTTTCCTTGCGGATGCGGCTTTCCGCGAACGCCAGGTCTTCCGCGATCGAGGGATCGAGATGGTGGCACACCATCAGCATGTCCAGATGCTCGTCGATGGTGTTCCGCGTGAAGGGGCGCGTCGGGTTGGTCGAGGACGGCAACACGTTCTTCAGTCCTGCGACCTTGATGATGTCGGGTGCGTGGCCGCCGCCGGCGCCTTCGGTGTGGAAGGCGTGGATGGTGCGGCCCTTGAAGGCCTTGATCGTGTCCTCGACGAAGCCGGATTCGTTCAGCGTATCGGAATGCAGCATGACCTGGATGTCGTGATCGTCGGCCACCGACAGGCAGTTGTCGATCGCGGCCGGCGTCGTGCCCCAATCCTCGTGCAGCTTGAGCGCGCAGGCGCCGCCCTTGATCATCTCGACCAGAGCTGCGGGGCGCGAGGCGTTCCCCTTGCCGGAGATGCCGAGATTGACCGGGAAGGCATCGAACGACTGGATCATCCGTCCCATGTGCCACGGCCCCGGCGTGCAGGTGGTGGCGAAGGTGCCGTGCGAGGGGCCGGTGCCGCCGCCCAGCATCGAGGTGACGCCACTCATCAACGCGTGCTCGATCTGCTGCGGGCAGATGAAATGGATGTGGCTGTCGAAGCCGCCCGCGGTGAGGATTTTCCCTTCACCTGCGATCACATCCGTACCGGGACCGATGACGATGGTGACACCCGGCTGGATGTCGGGATTGCCGGCCTTGCCGATCGCGGAGATCATGCCGTCCTTGATGGCGACATCGGCCTTCACGATGCCCCAGTGATCGACGATCAGCGCATTGGTGATGACCGTGTCGGCCGCACCCTGCTTGTTGGTGACCTGCGACTGCCCCATGCCGTCGCGGATCACCTTGCCGCCGCCGAACTTCACCTCCTCGCCATAGGTGGTGAAATCCTTCTCGACCTCGATGATGAGGTCGGTGTCGGCGAGCCGCACCTTGTCGCCGGTGGTCGGGCCGAACATGTCGGCATAGACGGAACGCTTTATTTTGACGGACATCACAAGCCCCGTTTGCGATTGACTACTTTGATGGTGTTGCTAGCGAAGCTCTCGCTCGTTTCACCACATCGTCGAATATTTCGTCGAGGTAGGCATTAACGCCGCGGCAGCCCGCGACGACCTGCACTGCCCAATCGGTGTATTCGATCAGATCGGCACGCTGCTCAGCGGTCGGGTTGGAACGAATGCGGGCCCCAATATTGCTGATCTTGTCGGCAATCTTGATGAGCTTGGCGTCAGCCGACTTCTTCGGCGCATCGACAACCTGTCGCCTCCGCCGCTCGGCCTTTGGCAAGCTCATGTCATCTGTGCATTCGATGACGAGAGACGCCACACGATCAGAGAATCTTAATGAGAGCTCTTCGGTAGTCGTCTCGGTGTCCTCGAGCGTATCGTGCAGCCAGCCGGCTGCAACGAGCTCCGCATCCGCGCCGTTCGTTGCAACAGCAAGGAAGTTCGCGACTTCGGCGAGATGATTTGCGTAGGGCTCGTTGTCTGCGCCCTTACGCATCACATTCTTGTGCCGGCGAGCGGCCACTTCGGCAGCTTCAGAAATGAACCGGACGGGCGGCCACATGCCTCACAGCTTCCCCATCACATCGCCGCGGAAGCCGTAGATGGTCTTCTTGCCGGCGAGCGCGACGAGCTGGACGTCGCGGGTCTGGCCGGGCTCGAAGCGGACGGCGGTGCCGGCGGCGATGTCGAGGCGCATGCCGCGGGCTTTCTTGCGGTCGAACTTCAGCGCCGGGTTGGTTTCGAAAAAATGGTAGTGCGAGCCGACCTGGATCGGACGGTCGCCGGTGTTGGCCACCGTCAGCGTCACGGTCTTGCGGCCGGCATTGAGCTCGATCTCGCCGTCCTGGATGAAGAGTTCGCCGGGGATCATTCTATCCTCCTCGTCATTCCGGGGCTCGCGCAGCGAGAAGGCCGGAAGCTCGAAACCAAAACCTCTGGATTCCGGGTTCGCCCTTCCACCTTCGCTCTTCGAGCTTCGGCGGACAACCGGGCGCCCCGGAATGACGACTTCAAACTATCTGATCGGCTCGTGCACGGTGACGAGCTTGGTGCCGTCCGGAAAGGTCGCTTCGACCTGGATGTCGTGGATCATCTCGGGAATTCCAGGCATCACCTGCTCACGGGTGAGAACCTGCGCGCCGGATTGCATCAGTTCGGCGACCGTGCGGCCGTCGCGCGCGCCTTCGAGGATGAAGTCGGAGATGATCGCGATCGCTTCGGGATGGTTGAGCTTGACGCCGCGGTCCAGCCTGCGGCGCGCCACGATCGCCGCCATCGAGATCAGAAGCTTGTCCTTTTCGCGGGGAGACAGGTTCATGCGAAATCTCTTCCGTTCAACACGTCAATTCAGCCAGTCGTCAGTTCAGCCAGAGCCGCGGCAGCGCCGCGCCGGTGCGCGCCAGCACGGCCATCATGTCGGCCCGCAAACGCGCCGCATCTTGGGCACAGAACCGCGCCATTGCAAAGCCATTCCATGCGGAGATTCCGACCTCGCCGGAGAAAGACTCCGATGCCTCCCGGATACGCTCGACCAGCGTTTCGTCGCCGGGCACGATCAGAGCCGTGCCGACCGCCGCGCCACCCTTGGCCACGGCGGATCGCGCGAGCTTGGCGCCGATATTGCCGTCGAGCCTGATGGTTTCCGCGAACACCAGCTTGCCGCCGCGTCGCATCCGCCAGCGGTCGACGAACTCGCCCTGCTCCATCCGCTCGCCCATGGCGGTGCGGCCGAATACGACAATTTCGCAAAGCAGGAGCGAGGCGGCCTCGTCGAGCTCGATGTCGAAGCGGCGGTGGACCCGGGCGCGGTCGAACAGGATGGTCTCCTGGGGCAGCCAGGACAAATGCGCGCCCGCGCCGGCCGTCAGGGCTATATTGATCTGCGCTGCCGGTCCCGGCGCGCGATAGACCTTTTCGGCGGCCGCCGTGGCCAGGGTCAGTCGCGCGTTGTCCGCCGCCGATATCCCGATATCGAAGCGATCGCCACCGGCGACACCGCCGGCCGTGTTCACGAACACGCCCGACAGGCCCTGATCTTCCGGCGAGGGAAAGCGGACACGGAGCGAGCCGGATTCATGCAAGGCCCCGCGCCGCGTCACGCCATCGCGCGCATGCACGTCGAAGCGCACGGCGCCGCGGGCACGGTTCGCCTCGAACAGAGTTGACGTGGCTGATAGCTCGCTGCGCATCCGCCTCCCCAGCCGGTTGCGGCAAAATGAGGCTTACAGCGCCATCTGGCGGCTGATCTCGCCGGGATCGAGATTGGACCGGTCGCAGGTGAATTTCACCGCGCCGCGATCCATCACCGCGAAACTGTCGCCGAGTTCGCAAGCAAAGTCGAGATATTGTTCGACCAGCACGATGGCGATGTTGCCGAGGTTGCGCAAGTAAGAGATGGCGCGGCCGATGTCCTTGATGATCGAGGGCTGGATGCCTTCGGTCGGCTCGTCGAGCAGGAGCAACTTTGGCCGCATCACCAGCGCGCGGCCGATGGCGAGCTGCTGCTGCTGGCCGCCGGAGAGGTCGCCGCCGCGCCGGCCGAGCATGGACTGCAGCACCGGAAACAGCGAGAACACGTCGTCCGGAATATGCCTGTCCTCGCGCTTGAGCGGACCGAAGCCGGTCTTGAGGTTCTCCTCGACCGTCAGCAGCGGAAAGATCTCGCGGCCCTGCGGCACGAAGCCGATGCCCTTGCGCGCCCGCTCATAGGGCTTGAGGCCCGTGATGTCGCTGCCGTCGAGCACGATCGCGCCCGAGGAGATCGGGTATTGCCCGACCATGGCCCGCAGCAGCGATGTCTTGCCGACGCCGTTGCGCCCGAGCACGCAGGTCACCTTGCCGGGCTCGGCCGCGATCGAGACGCCGCGCAGCGCCTGCGCCGCACCGTAGAACAGGTTGATGTCCTTGACCTCAAGCATCGCTCAGCGTCCCAGATAGACTTCGATGACCCGCTCGTTGGACGAGACCTGGTCGATGGTTCCTTCCGCCAGCACCGTGCCTTC
>Ga0102590_1001711_pt1 | contig 30750 bp, 31 predicted proteins | sample AraplaMF_Col_mMF_FD_76859 | JGI IMG/M metagenome (GOLD analysis project Ga0102590, IMG submission 76859) | Arabidopsis root microbial communities from the University of North Carolina, USA - plate scrape MF_Col_mMF | ecosystem: Host-associated > Plants > Roots > Endosphere | place: USA... | reverse complement strand
ACACCAACAGCATGTTGATGTCGCTGCTGCCGTTCGCCCTGATCTTCGTGATCATGTACTTCCTGATTCTGCGTCCGCAGCAGAAGAAGGTCCGCGACCACGCCGACCTCGTGAAGAACATCCGCCGTGGCGACACCGTCGTGACCTCGGGCGGCCTCGTCGGCAAGGTCACCAAGGTCGTCGACGACGACCAGATCGAGTTCGAGATCTCCGACGGCGTGCGGGTGCGACAGATGCGCCAGATGATCTCCGGCGTGCGTGCCAAGGGCGAGCCGGCGAAGGAATCCAAGGATAGCGCGAAGGACGCCGCCAAGGACGACGCCGCGTCGAAGTGAGCGCGTTCGCGAGCATCTCAAGTCTCCTGATCTGACAGGTCCAGTCGATGTTGTATTTCACGCGGTGGAAGGCGCTCGGGATCATCCTGACGGCGCTGATCGTGTGCCTCTGCGCGGTCCCGAACTTCTTCCCCGAGGCCCAGGTCAAGACCTGGCCGGCATGGGCGCAGCGCCGGCTCGTGCTCGGCCTCGACCTCCAGGGCGGCTCCTACCTGCTGCTCGAGGTCGACTCCAACTACGTGAAGAAGGAACGGCTCGACCAGGTCCGCGACGACGTCCGCCGGACGCTGCGCGATGCCAAGATCGGCTTCACTGGCGGCGTCATCGTGCGCAACGACGCGGCCGAAGTTCGCATCACCAAGGAATCCGACGTCCAGACGGCGCTCGCCAAGCTGCGCGAATTGTCTCAGCCGCTGGGCGGCCTGATGGGATCCAGCGGTCAGCGCGACCTCGAGGTGACGGATGCCGGCGGCGGGGTGATCCGCCTCAGCGTCCCGCAGGCCGCAATGCTCGATCGTCTGCGCAAGACCATCGAGCAGTCGATCCAGATCGTCGAACGCCGCGTCAACGAGCTCGGCACCGTCGAGCCCGTGATCCAGCGCCAGGGAAATGACCGCATCCTGGTGCAGGTCCCCGGCCTGCAGGATCCGACCCGCCTGAAGAAGCTGCTCGGCGAGACCGCGAAGATGGAATTCCGCATGGTCGACACGACCGTGTCGCCGGACCAGGCGCAGCAGGGCAGGTTGCCGCCGGAATCCGAGCTGCTGATGAGCGCGTCGCCGCCGCCGACGCCCTATGTGGTCAAGAAGCAGGTCCTGGTCGCCGGCGGCGATTTGATCGATGCCCAGGCGACCTTCGACCAGCGTACGAGTGAGCCGGTCGTCAGCTTCAAGTTCAATACTTCGGGCGCGCGCAAATTCGCGCAGGCCACGCAAGAGAATGTCGGGCTGCCCTTTGCGATCGTGCTCGACAACAAGGTGATCTCCGCGCCCCGGATCAACGAGCCGATCACGGGCGGTCAGGGCCAGATCTCGGGCAGCTTCACGGTCCAGTCCGCCAACGATCTCGCGATCCTGATGCGTGCCGGCGCGCTGCCGGCGCCGCTCACGGTGGTCGAGGAGCGCACTGTCGGTCCGGGTCTCGGCCAGGACTCGATCGAGAAGGGCGAGCTGGCGGCCTATGTCGGCTCGATCCTCGTCGTCGTCTTCATGCTGCTGACCTACCGGCTGTTCGGGGTGTTCGCCAATATCGCGGTGGCCATCAACGTCGCCATGATCTTCGGCCTGTTGTCGCTGCTCAACGCGACGCTGACGCTACCCGGCATCGCCGGCATCGTGCTCACCGTCGGCATCGCGGTGGACTCCAACGTGCTGATCTACGAGCGCATCCGTGAGGAGCTGCGCGGCGGCCGCAACGCGATTTCGGCGATCGACGCCGGCTTCAAGCGGGCGCTGGCGACCATCCTCGATTCCAACATCACGACCTTCATTGCCGCCGCGGTGCTGTTCTACATCGGCACCGGCCCGGTGCGCGGCTTCGCCGTGACGCTGGGCATCGGCATCATCACCACGGTGTTCACCGCCTTCACCATGACCCGGCTCATCGTCGCGGGGTGGGTGCGGTGGAAGCGGCCGCAGAGCGTGCCGATCTAGGAGCTAAGACCGTGACATACTACGTTCTCATCGGGCTTGGCATTCTGATTGCCGTCCTCACCGTGGTCGCTGCGTTCGGCGTGCTGCCGTCGCTGCGTATCGTCCCGGACGATACGCATTTCGATTTCACGCGCTTCCGCCGCATCAGCTTCCCGATCTCGGCGGCGCTCTCGATCGTCGCCATCACGTTGTTCTTCACCCACGGGCTGAACCTCGGCATCGACTTCAAGGGCGGCACGCTGCTGGAGGTGCGGGCGAAGTCCGGCGCCGCCGACATCGCGGCGATGCGCACGACGCTGGATGGCTTGCGCCTTGGCGAAATCCAGCTGCAGCAGTTTGGCGGCCCCGAGAATGTCTTGATCCGCGTTGCCGAACAGCCCGGCGGCGACAAGGCGCAGCAGGATGCCGTGCAGAAGGTGCGCAGCGCGCTCGGCGATTCCATCGAATACCGTCGTGTCGAGGTGCTCGGGCCGCGCGTCGCCGGCGAGCTCCTGGCCTACGGCATGGTCGGCCTGATGCTCGCGATCGTCTCGATCCTGATCTATCTCTGGTTCCGGTTCGAATGGCAGTTCGCCCTGGGCGCCATGATCGCCAACGTGCACGACATCGTGCTGACGATCGGATTCATGTCGATCAGCCAGGTCGATTTCGACCTGACCAGCATCGCGGCGCTGCTGACCATTCTGGGCTATTCGCTCAACGACACCGTCGTCATCTACGACCGCATCCGTGAAATGCTGCGTCGCTACAAGAAGATGCCGATGCCGCAGCTGCTCAACGAATCCATCAACTCGACGCTGTCGCGCTCGATCATCACCCACTTCACGGTGACGCTGGCGCTGCTGGCGCTGCTCTTGTTCGGCGGGCACGCGATCCACAGCTTCACCGCGGTGATGATGTTCGGCGTGGTGCTGGTCGGCACCTACACCTCGATCTTCATCGCGGCCCCGATCCTGATCTATCTCGGCGTCGGCGAGCATCGCGAGGATGCGCCGGATACGGCGACACCGGCGAAGAAAAACAAGGCATGATCCGAACCGCACGCCCCCGCACGAGTTGGCGAGGGCAGTAAGCCCATTCGGACCAAGCTCATGGCCGGCGATCCCAACGCACCCCATTTCCCGCGCTCGGCGCCGATCGAGGCCTATGGCAAGGGCGGTTTCGCTTTCGCCGGCATGTCGCACCGGGGCTCGCTGCTGTGCCTGCCTGACGCGATCTGGGCCTGGGACGTGACGGATCCCCAGAAGATCGACCGCTATTCGCTCGATCGGGTGTTCACGGCCGCCAACGGCATCGACACGCTCCTGATCGGCACCGGAACCGGACCCTGGCTGCCGCCGCCGGAGCTGCGCCAGGCCTTGAAAGCGGTGAGGGTGGTGCTGGACACGATGCAGACCGGACCTGCCGTGCGCACCTACAACATCATGATCGGCGAGCGGCGGCGGGTTGCGGCTGCTCTGATCGCGGTGCCATGAACAGCACATGAGCAGCGCCGCGCCGCCGCCCGATTCCGCCAGCTTCTGCGCCGATCTCGTGCGCCGCCACGACTTTCCGCGCTATGCCGCGACGCTGTTCGTGCCCGCCGCCGAGCGCCGGGCGCTGCTTGCGCTCTACGCTTTCAATGTCGAGATCGTCCGCGTCCGCGACCAGGTGAGCCAGCCCTTGCCCGGCGAGATCCGCTTTCAATGGTGGACCGACCTGTTCTCGGGCCTCGTCCACGGCAGCGCCGAGGGCAATCCGGTGGCGGCCGAATTGCTGCGTGCGATCCGTGATTTCGACCTGCCGGTCGAACCGCTGTCGCTGCTGGTCGAGGAGCACCAGTTCGACCTCTACAACGACCCGATGCCGACCACGGCGGCGCTGGAGGGCTATCTGGCCGCGACCTGTTCGGCGTTGTTTGGTCTGGCGGCGCGGATTTTGGCGCCGCCGTCGGAGGCGGTCGAACATCTCGCCCGTCATGCCGGGCTGGCGCAGGGCATCGCGCAGGTCATCGCGAACCTGCCGCGCGATGCCTCGCACCGGCAGCTGTTCATGCCGCAGCAGCTGCTGGCGAGCCATGGCTGCCAGATGGAGGACGTGTTTGCCGGCAAGGAGACGCCGAACCTGCGCGCCGTGCTGGAGCAGCTTGCCGGCGAGGCGCAGCAGCACTTGACCACGGCCTTGTCGCTGCTGGCGGACGTGCCGGCAGCGGTGCGGCCGGCGTTCCTGCCGCTGAGCCAGGTCGAGGCGGATCTGAAGCGCCTGTCGCAGCCCGGCCGAAATCCGTTCGCGCTGCAGCCGACCTCGCGGCTGCGCACGCTCTGGACGCTGTGGCGGGCTTCACGTTCCCGGGAATTTACCAAATAGCGGCTGGCTTATCGCCTCGAACCGCCGGATGCTCTATGCTGTCCCATGGCTGAATTGTCCCAAACCACATCGCCCGATCTCAGCGGCTTTCCGGTCGCACCTGGTGACGTTCAAGCCGCCGCCGCCACCATTCGCGGCGCCGTCGTCGAGACGCCCTGCAGCTACAGCCGCACGCTGAGCGGCATCTGCGGCTGCGAGATCTGGCTCAAATTCGAGAACCTTCAGTTCACCTCGTCGTTCAAGGAGCGCGGCGCGCTCAACCGTCTCACCGCCCTGACGCCGGAGGAGCGTGCGCGCGGCGTCATCGCCATGTCCGCCGGAAACCACGCCCAGGGCGTCGCCTATCACGCCAAGCGCCTCGGTATTCCCGCCACCATCGTCATGCCGGTCGGCACGCCGATGGTGAAGGTCGAGAACACCAGGCATCACGGCGCGGAAGTGGTCGTCACCGGCGCGACGCTGGAGGAAGCGGCCGCGTTCGCGCGTCACCACGGCGAAGCCCGCGGCATGATCTTCGTCCACCCCTATGACGATCCGCTCGTAATCGCGGGGCAGGGCACCGTCGGGCTGGAGATGATGCGAGCGGTCCCCGAGCTCGATACGCTGGTCGTCCCGATCGGCGGCGGCGGCCTGATCAGCGGCATCGCCATCGCCGCGAAATCGATCAAGCCGTCATTGCGAATCCTGGGCGTCGAGGCCTGGCTCTATCCTTCGATGTACAACGCCATTCACGGCGGCAATCTGCCGGCGCGCGGCGATACGCTCGCCGAAGGCATCGCGGTGAAATCGCCGGGCAAGATCACCACCGAAATCGTCCGGCGCCTCGTCGACGACATTGCGCTGGTGAACGAAGCCGAGCTCGAGCGCGCGGTAGCGACCCTGATCTCGATCGAGAAGACCGTCGTCGAGGGCGCCGGCGCCGCCGGCCTCGCCGCGTTGATGTCCGATCCGCCCCGCTTTGCCGGCCAGAAGGTCGGTCTCGTCCTGAGCGGCGGCAATATCGACACGCGGCTGATCGCATCCGTTCTCACGCGCGAGCTCGCGCGCGAAGGGCGGCTGACCCAGCTCTCGCTCGATATCCCTGACAGACCCGGACAATTGGCCGCGGTGGCCGCGCTGCTTGCCGAAGCCGGCGCCAACATCATCGAGGTCTCGCACCAGCGCACCTTCTCCGAGCTGCCGGCCAAGGCGACGCTGCTGCAGCTCGTCATCGAGACCCGCGACGCTGCGCATCTCGACGAGGTGATGGCCAGGCTCGGCGCATCCGGATTGAGCGCGCGCTGCACGTGAGCGGCACGCTTCTCTATCGCGACGCCAGACCCGCCAGATGCGCGACCAACCGGTCGATCTCGGCTTCCGTGTTGTAATAATGCGGTGACGCCCGCACCACATGCGGCAACGCGCGAAGCTCGGCATCGATGCGCGTGCTCGACGGATCCGAGGCGCCGATCGTGATGCCGGCCGCAGCGGCGCTGGCGACAATGGCGTCCGCCTCATGCCCGTCCATGGTGAAGCTGACGATGGCGCCCGGCGCGCGTCCGAGGTCGCGAATGGTGACGCCGGCAAGAGCCGCAAGGCCGCTGCGGAGGCGCCCGGCAAGCAGGCGGCAGCGTTGTTCGATCGGAGCGATGCCGATCTCGAGGGCGTAGTCGACCGCCGCGCCCAAGCCAAGCCGGGCTGCGTAGTTGTTCTCCCAGGTCTCGAAGCGGCGGGCATCGTCCCGCAATTGATAGGCGTCGCGGGAGACCCAGGGGGCGGCAAAGTGGTCGATCATCGGCGGCTCGAGCCGTTGCAGCATCGCGCGGCGGACGTAGAGAAAGCCGGTGCCGCGCGGGCCGCGCAGGAATTTGCGTCCCGTGGCGGACAGCATGTCACAGCCGATGGCATCGACGTCGACTTCCATCTGGCCGACCGCCTGACAGGCGTCGAGCAGATAGGCAATGCCGTGCGTTCGCGCGATCCTGCCGATCGCCGCTGCCGGATTGACCAGCCCGCCATTGGTCGGAACCCAGGTGATCGCGATCAGTTTCACCCGCTCGTCGATCATCCGTTCGAGCGCGTCGACGTCGAGCTCGCCGCTGGCATCGCTCGGCACCACCTCGATGACCGCGCCGGTGCGCTTGGCGACCTGAAGGAAGGCAACATAATTGGCGGCGTATTCCGCTTCGGCGGTCAGGATGCGATCTCCTTTCCGAAACGGAAGCGAATAGAACCCCATCTGCCAGGCTACCGTCGCGTTCTCCACCAGGGCGATCTCGTCGCGCGCGGCATTGAGCAGGCGCGCCACCGAGCTGTAGACCGCGTCGAGCCGGTCGGCTTCGCGATCGGCGGCGGCATACCCTCCGATCTCGCTTTCCAGATCGATGTGTGCCTTCACGGCCGCGACAACCGGCGCAGGCATCAGGGCCGCGCCTGCATTGTGGAGATATGCGAGCCGCGAGGCGGCCGGCGTGTCGGCGCGTATTCGGTCGAGGTCGATCAAGTGCGTCCTCCGAAGCTCAGATGCAGAGGCTGAGCAGCTTGATGTGACAGCTGCTGGACTTCGGCTTGCTCGCGGGGGCAGCTTCGCGCTTCACGGCAACGACGGGCTCCTTGTCCTTCTTCTTGCCCTTGGGCTCGTAGTCGCCCGCGATCACCATGGCCCAGTAGGTGCGCTTGCCGCTGGCGTTCTTGGCGCTGGCGATGCCGACGCGGGAGGCGTTGTGCAGCAACAGGTTCTTGCGGTGGCCGGACGAGTCGATCCACTGTTCCAGGGTCTTCTCGAAATTGTCGTAGCCGTAGGCGATGTTCTCGGCGGCGCGGCCCGCGCCGGCCGGCGCGACGCGGCGGTTGAACGATCCGAGGGCGTCATGGCTGAGATTGTCCTTGGCGGCCATCGCGCGGGCCTGGTCCATGGCGATGCGGTCGAGGACGGCATCGCGGACGACACGGACTTCTCCGTGCTTGAGGCGGAAGTTCGAGATCAGCTCGGCGGGCGAGTCCGCCATTGCGGGCGCGGCCATGAGCAGCATGAAGCCCGCGATCAGGCCGCCAACGACACGACGCATCATCGTCCCCCCAATGCCCATGATCCCACACGCCCGAAATGCTCCGACCGCTTCTCTATCGTCAATGTGGACGCTTCAAGGCGCGGGCAGCCCGTCAGCCTGTTGGCAAATCCGCCTCGAAGTTGAAGCGGTCGCGGAGGTTTTTGCGCTGTTCCAGGATGTCCTTGAGGAAGGCGCGGTCCTGATCGTTCTTCATCATCGGCTCGATCAGATCGAGCTGGTTCATGGCAACCAGTTGCAGGATCTCGGTGCGGGGCTTGCCGCTGGTGTCGCGCGGCAGCGCGTGCACGACCTGGATGTGTTCTGGCGGCTTCGGCCCCTTTGCGGCCGTCAGCTCGTTGCGCAACTGGCCTTCGAGCGTGGCCTGGTCCGCCTCGACGAAGGCATAGAGCCCGACACCGGAGCGGCGGTCGGCAAAGGCGACGATGGCGGTATCGCGCACGGCCGGATTTTTGCGGATCAACGCGGTCAGCACCGGCGCATCATTGACCAGCCGGCGGCCGCCGCCTTCGCGGTCGGTGAAGTTGAACAGGCCGCGCGTGATGGCGCGGTAGACCTTCTTGCCGGTGGCGAGCCACAGGCTCGCGGCAAAGGACTTCTTGGCGAGGATCTTTCGCTCGCGCGGTGTCAGCGCTTCCGGAGCATAGGAGCGTTTGTGCTTGAGCAGATGCCGAAGATCCTCGTAAGCGAGAATGCGGTAGAGCCGGCCGCGGTGCGCAAAGCAGGCCGCGAGCTGGAAGTCGGTCACATAGGCGCGTCCGTCGCGGCCGACCAGCCAGTTCTGCTCCTTGGCGAGATCGTTGTGGCAGATCCCGGCACGGCGCAGCCGGCGCAGCGCCGCCTTGGCCGAACGGAAATAGGCGAGGTCGCCATGGGGCTTTGCCAGATGCAGCGCAGCGCCGTCGACAAAGCCGCGCACCAGGGCGCGCTGTCCGGCCCAGAGCAGCTCGGGGCCGACATCGAGGCCCTTGGCGCGCGCCAGAGCATGCTTCTCGCGGGCGAACAGATGCCGCGCCAGCAGGAACGACCACCACGGCACTTCATCGAGCCGGCGCAGCACGGCGTCGACCTCGCCGTTCTCGCCGCGGAAGCGGCCGCGCTCGACGGTCGAGAACACGTCGCGCTTGAGCAGCACGCCCTCGGTCCAGCGCGCCGAAAGCGCTGCGGCGTCGTCTTTGGGGAGGCTCATCGAAAACTCACGCGGCGGCGGCCATGCGCAGGTGATCGGCGATCCAGCGATCGAGATCGGCGAGCGCCCGTGCGCTCAGCGCCTGCTTCTTGGCCACCGTCTTCTCGTTGCCGCGCAGCCGCGTGCCGTCGGGCTTCTTGGTCGGCACGGTCGCGAGCGGCGGGAACAGGCCGAAATTGATGTTCATCGGTTGGAACGAGCGCGTGCCCGGCTCGATGGTTTCGATATGGCCGCCGGTGATGTGGCCGAGCAGCGAGCCGAGCGCGGTCGTGCCGGGCGGGCCGACAAGCGCCTCGCCGCGCGCCTCCGCGGCCGCATAGAGACCGGCGATCAGGCCGACGCTGGCCGATTCCACATAGCCCTCGCAGCCCGTCATCTGGCCGGCAAAGCGCAGCCGCGGCTGCGCACGCAGGCGCAACTGATTGTCGAGCAGTTTTGGCGAGTTCAGGAAGGTGTTGCGATGCAGGCCGCCGAGGCGGGCGAATTCGGCGTTCTCCAGCCCCGGAATGGTGCGGAAGATGCGCTGCTGCTCGCCGTATTTCAGCTTCGTCTGGAAGCCGACGATGTTGTAGAGCGTGCCGAGCTTGTTGTCCTGGCGCAGCTGCACGATCGCGTACGCCTTGGTGGCGGGATCATGCGGGTTGGTGAGGCCGACCGGCTTCATCGGGCCGTGGCGCAGCGTCTCGGGGCCGCGCTCCGCCATCACCTCGATCGGCAGGCAGCCGTCGAAATAGGGCGTGTTGGTCTCCCACTCCTTGAACTCGGTCTTCTCGCCCGCGATCAGCGCGGCGACGAAGCCGTCATACTGCTCCTTGGTCATCGGGCAGTTGATGTAGTCGGCGCCGTTGCCGCCGGGACCGACCTTGTCGTAGCGCGACTGGAACCAGGCCACCGACATGTCGATGGACTCGCGGTGCACGATCGGTGCGATCGCGTCGAAGAAGGCGAGCGCGTTCTCGTCGGTCAGCGCGCGGATGGCCTCGGCCAGGGGAGCGGAGGTGAGCGGACCGGTGGCAACGATGACGTTGCTCCAGTCGGCCGGCGGCAGGCCTGCGATCTCGCCGCGGGCGATCTCGATCAGGGGGTGGTCGTTGAGAGCCTTTGTGACCGCAGCCGAGAAGCCGTCGCGGTCGACCGCCAGCGCGCCGCCGGCAGGCACCTGGTTGGCATCGGCCGCGCGCATGATCAGCGAGCCGAGCCGGCGCATCTCCGCATGCAGCAGGCCGACGGCGTTGTTGGCGGCATCGTCCGAGCGGAACGAATTGGAGCAGACGAGCTCAGCGAGCCCGTCGGTGCGGTGCGCCTCGGTCATGCGGGTCGGCCGCATCTCGTGCAGCACCACGGGCACGCCGGCTTTCGCCACCTGCCAGGCGGCTTCCGAGCCGGCGAGGCCGGCGCCGATCACGTGCACGGGGTTGGATAGGGGTCCTGTCATGGGGCGGACAGGTAGCGCTTTTCGGTGGCCAGTGGAATCGCCGAGATCGAGTTTTCTGCCTCCGGAAACGACAACGCCCGCACGAGGCGGGCGCTATCGGTTCGTCCGGGTGAGGGCTGAACGATATCAGCCCTGATACTGACCGGCGGCAACGCGCGGGATGTCCGAGCGATCGAGGCCGATATCGGCCAGTTCGCGATCGCTGAGCTGGGACAGCTCGGCAACATTGCGCTGATAGTCCCGGAAGGCCTGGATCATGCGGATGAGCGAGAGCAGCATAGGTAGTCTCCTGTAGTTCGATTCAGCCCTTGCCCGGGCCTCATCGTTGAAATGAATATAGATCAGGGTGGTGCAGTGCGAAAGTTCCGATGTTGCGATGCAGCTAAGCGATGGGCGCATAGCGAGGGTAACGGACGATTAACCGGAGGGCGCTCCTGCACAGAGCTTGCGCGCAGACATCGAAAGGCGGGTAGAAAAATCCGTGGAATCACGGAGTTAGGTGCATACCGTTGATCTGGATCATTGTGGAAATAAGTTGCTCGCATAGGCTCGGCAAGCCGATCGAGTAGCGTCCTGACCCAAGTCTCGTATGCGTGAGCCGCATAGGTGAAATGAATCAATATTCAATTTATGAGATTGATTCGAGAAGCGCCCCGACTCACGTCGGCGAGGCGAGCGCAGGTCTTGGCAAGGAAAGGGGTGGGAGAGGGCCGCCGGATGATTCGGCGGAACGCCCCGCCCGATAAGTCCGATAAGGGTCTAAGGAGCGCGAGCGAGCTGGGTGGCGAAGTAGGCGACGGTCTTGGAATAGACCTCGCTCTTGTTCCACTGCTTGAGCACCTCGAAGTTCGGACTGCCCGGCTGCCAGTCCTTGCCCTTCTGCCAGCCATAGCCGGCGAGATAATTGGCGGTGGAGGCGAGCACGTCGGGCGCGTTGTGCAGGAGGTCGCGCTTGCCGTTGCCGTCGAAATCGACGGCGTATTTCATCCAGGACGACGGCATGAACTGGGTCTGGCCGAGCTCACCGGCCCAGGCGCCCTTCATCTCGGCTGGCGCCAGATCGCCGCGCTGGACGATGCGCAGCGCATCCATCAGCTCGGCGCGAAACTGCTCGGACCGCCGGCAATCATAGGCCAGCGTCGCGAGCGAGCGGATCGTGGCGAACTTGCCGGTGTTGACGCCGAAATCGGTCTCCAGGCCCCAGATCGCGACCAGGACTTCGCCGGGAACGCCATAGGCCTGCTCGATGCGCGACAGCACCGAGCCGTATTGCTTCATCTTGTCGGAGCCGCGCTGCAGGCGCGGCGGCACCATGCGGCCGGAAAATTCCTCCAAGGTCTGGCTGAAGACCTTTTGCGAGCGGTCGCGGTTGAGCACGCTCTGATCCAGCGTCACGCCGGCAAGGCCCGCGGCAATGGCCTGTTGTGAGATGCCCTTGGCCGCGGCGTCGGTTTTGAGCTCCGCAAGCCAGGCATCGAAATTACCCGAGCCGCAGGCAACCGCGGCGAACGCTGGCTGGGCGGACAGGATTGACGCGGAGAGGGCGAAGGCTGCGAGAGCGAGACGAGAAATCGTCGAGGTCATTCGAGTAAATGAATTCCGTGAAGCGATCTGACCGGCGGCGCAATCTCAGTCGGAACCGCGGCCAAAGCAAGGCGTGCGACAGGGCGCGATCCTGCCCCCGAGCCGAGTTCAAGCTCAAGATCGGCAGGATCGCATGTCACGATATCGTCAGGCGTCTGTCCTGTTGCGCCAGGGGAAGAGGTTGGCCGGGAAGTCGGCAGCCGGCTTGCGCGGACGCTGCGGTGGGGGCGGCACCGGACGTGCGCCGGGCTCCGAGACGATCACCTTGCGGTAGAGATGCCAGGTGGCATGGCCGAGCAGGGGGATCACCACGGCAAGGCCGAGGAAGGCGGGCATGGTGCCGAGCGCGAGCAGCACCGCCACGATCAGGCCCCAGGCCGCCATCGGCACCGGGTTCCTCGCGACAACGCGCAGCGAGGTGCTCATCGCCTCGAACGCGCCGGCATGACGGTCCAGCATCAGCGGGAACGACACGGCGCTGAGGCAGAGCGCGGCGAGCGCGAACAGGAAGCCGGTGCCGCAGCCGACCACGATCAGCCACCAGCCTTGCTGCGTCGTCAGCACGCGCGTCATGAAGTCCGAGATGCCGGTGACGCCCTCATAGCCGAACGCCGCGACGTAGATCGCTTGCGCGGTTGCAACCCAGGTCACGAACAGGGCGAGCAGCAGCGCGCCGAGGCCGAGCATCGCGCCGAACGAGGGCGAGCGCAGCACCTCCATGGCGTCCCAGGCGGTCGCTTCTTCATAGCGTTCGCGCCGGCTGGAGAGCTCGTAGAGACCGAGCGCCGCGAAGGGGCCGATCAGCGCGAAGCCGGCGGCAAGCGGAAACAACAATGGCAGCACCGAATAGCCCATCACCACGCGGGCGAGCACGAGGCCGAGCACCGGGTAGATCACGCAGAGGATGATGGCGTGGCTCGGAACGGCCTTGAAATCCTCCCAGCCGCGCCGGAGCGCATCGTGCAGATCGGACAGTTGGATGGTTCGGATCACCGGTCCGGCCCCATCTGCGGTCCGGCCCATCGTGGGGACATTGCCCGGGTAGAGTGTGGCCATGGTCGCTAGCTCCCTTGCCGAGCGGCCGAATTCGGCGCCTGCAAACGGCGCGAGCGGCCGCCATTCTTGAGTTTCGCGAGTCCGACCAGACGCGAATTCCGGAAGGCATCGCGAGCTGAATGCAAAGCGTACGCCTATTTCCGAGTCCTGTCCCTCACGCTTGGGTGAGATTCGATGCCGCAGCGCAACTTCGGCGACGTCATTCGGTCGTCATTTCGCCGCAGATAAGCTGATGCTGCGTGCCGGTTCGCAGAACTTAGCGGGCGCTACGCAGCGACTTGGTCTATAAGTGCCACTCAAGGCCCTTCCAACGGATCCTTTTCGGGGAGCAGATATGAGCATTTTCGGGAAAATCATGAGCGCGATCTTCGGCAGCCAGCCGGCTTCCGCCGCACCCGCCGGCGGCGCAGCGTCGCCCGCCGGCGCGGCGCCGGGAGCATCGGCGCCGGCTGCCGCGCCGATGGCCGCGGTCGACGTGGCGGCGATCGTCGACAAGGCGGCGGCCGCGCACAAGGGCGAGAAGCTCGAATGGCGCACCTCAATCGTCGACCTGATGAAGGCGCTCGACATCGATTCCAGCCTCGCGGCGCGCAAGGACCTCGCCAAGGAGCTCGGCTATAGCGGGGACATGAACGACTCCGCCAGCATGAACGTCTGGCTGCACAAGCAGGTGATGTCCAAGCTTGCCGCCAATGGCGGCAAGCTGCCGCCCGAGATCAAGCACTGACCGAGCGCCGGTCGTGCCGGAAGGGCCCGCCATCGCGCGGGCCCTTTTGCTTCAGGCGACCAGATCCGCATCCTCCGGATGCCGGTCGAGATAGTCGACGACGAAGCCGCAGCCGGCGATCACCTTCCTGCCGTCGCGGCGGATCAGATCCAGCGCGCCCTTGACCAGCTCGGAACCGATGCCGCGGCCGCGCAGCGCGCGCGGCGTCTCGGTATGGGTGATGATGACCGCCGTCGGGGTCAGCCGGTAATTGGCGAAGGCGATGTCGTTGCCGACATCGAGCTCGAAGCGGCTCCTGTCCTTGTTGTCCCGTACCGATGCGGCCATGCAAGATCCTTCCGACGTGCTGTCTCTCCCTGATCTAGGCGCCTGAACCGGTGCTTGCCAAGGTGCGACCAAGGAAGGTTGCCGCAGGGGAGATATCCGCAAAATGCGTGTCCCGTTCAGTCTCGTGGCGTTGCTTGCCGCGCTGATCTCGACGGCGCCGGCTGCGGCCGAAGGCGGTCCCGCCTGGGATGCATGCGTCGCGCTGACCAGCACGCCGGACCAGCGGGTCAAGGCCTGCTCTACCGTCATCGACACCAAGAGCGAGAGCGGCAAGCGGCTCGCCGGCGCCTATTGCAATCGTGGTCATGGTCTGACCGAGCAGCGCGAGCTCGACGCCGCGCTGTCCGATCTCGACGAGGCGGTCAGGCTCGATCCCGGCTATACCTGCGCCTACAACAATCGCGGCCGGGTCTATTCGTTCAAGCGCGACTACGATCGCGCCATTGCCGATTACGACCAGGCCATCAAGCTCGATCCGTCGGCGGCGCTGGCCTACAGCAATCGCGGCGAGTCGCGCTTCAACAAGGGTGATCTCGACGGCGCCTTCGCCGACTTCGACGCTGCGATCAAGCGCGACCCCAACTATGCCATGGCCTATGGCAATCGGGCCCTGGTGTATTACCGCAAGCGCGACATGGCGCACGCCATCGCCGACTACACGATGCGGATCAGGCTTGCGCCCGATCTGCTCGCCTATATCGATCGCGGCAACGTCTACCGCGACAGCGAGCAGCTCGACCGGGCCGCCGCCGACTACGGCGAGGCCATCCGCCTCGCACCGACCGACGCGCGCGGCTGGCGCAATCGCGGCATGATCCGGCTCTACCAGGGCGACAACAAGGGTGGCCTTTCGGACTACGACAAGGCGCTGCAATACGATCCCTCGGACGTGTTCTCGTGGAATAATCGCGGACAGGCCCGCTTGCGGCTCGGCGACAAGCAGGGCGCGATCGCCGATTTCAGGAAGGCCCTGGAGCTGAAGCCCGGCCTGTCGTCCGCACAGGAGTCGCTGAGGAGGCTCGGGGCGCTATAGCCGCAGTGCGGTATGAGTTCATGACCAGCGGACAACCGCGGCCATCGAAATAATCCTCGATCCCGGTCTTGCGCAGCCGCCGGCGGTTCCCACGTCCTTTGCAGGACATACGTCCGAATGCGGCCGGCAGGGTCGCGAGACATTCGGAAGTCGTGATCGCCAGCCGCCGACGTGTGCCTCTGTCATAGGAGGGTACGATGTCGGACTTCGGTTTCTTGAAGACTCATCGAACGTGGGAAGACTGGTGCGGGATGCTGCTCGGCGCGATGATCGTGGCGTCGCCGTGGTTTCCCATCCAGGATGCGGCGATTAGCGGACACCAGACGGTGATCCTGAATGCTGTCGTCATGGGTCTGGTCGTCTTTGGCATCAGCCAGCTCGAATATGTCGCCTTGCAGCGCTGGGAGGAGGTGACGACGATCCTGATCGGATTGTGGCTCATCGCCTCGCCCTACGTCATGGGCTATTCCGGTGACGGCTTTCTCCGCATCTATCACACGGGCCTCGGCGCCGTGCTCGTGCTGCTCGGCGTGCTGCAGCTGTGGCAGGACTGGGACCAGACTGACCAGGACATGCTCAAGCACGGACAATAGGCCGTAGATATCGGCAGGCCCGCTGGCTGCAGGCGGCGGGCCCGTCTCCCTATCTCGCCACGAGATCCTGATAGTCGGTGTGCTTCTCGATCCACGCTTTCACGAACGGGCATTGCGGGATCAGCTTCAATCCGGCCGCGCGGACCTGATCGAGCGCGCCTTGCACCAGCGTCGAGCCGACGCCCTTGCCGCCGAGCTCCTTCGGCACGTCGGTGTGCTCGAACGTGATGACGTCGCCGTCGAGCTTGTAATGTTCGGTCGCAACACGGCCTTCGACCTCGAGCTCGAAGCGGTGATCGGTCCTGTTGTCGATAACGTCGCTCATGTCGCCTCCGCTGTCGTCGATCTTCCAGCCATTAGCCTCGCGCACGACGTCGTAACGCGTGATCAGGCCGGTGGGTTTCAGCTCTGAAGCCGTTCGTTCAATCGGCGGCTTTGGCGAGCCTGGAATCTTCGGGCTGCTGCTGCGGGCGCAGGCATCCCTGGCAGATGACCAGGGAGCGGTTGACCCGGGCATCCTGCTCGGCCGCGCTGCCGTCCTGCTGCTGCCACCATTCCTTCGAAGGCGGTTGAAGCCCGGCTTGCGACCTGCTGCGCCCGGAGCTGGCCACGGCGCGTGTCGGTTGCGAGGCTGCCTCGGGCCGATTGGGATCCTCGCCGGCGCCATCCCAGGCATAACGGGCAGGCTTGAACGCGGGATCGGGCGCCAGGTGCGCTTGAGGACCCACGGCACATCCGGCCAGCGCCAACGACAACAGGAGGAAGGCGGGCGCTTTGACCATGATACGGCACTCTGTACGCGAGAACTGAGCGAGGGTGCGCCGATCATGTTTAAAATTCCCTGAACGATTGCGGCTATGCCGGCGACCAACGCGCATGCGCCATCTGATGCTTCTGCTCGCCCTGATCGCCTCCGCCGCGCGTGCCGAGGATGCAAGGCCGTTCAATCCGTCGGACTATCCCTCCGGCGTGCAGCAGGCGCTGCGCTACGCCAACGAGGAATGCACCAGCCAGGACGGGGGCGAGGTGAGCTTCGTGCCCGATACGGTGCGCCGGATCGACCTCACCGGCGACGGCCGCGACGACTACATCGTCGATTTCAGCGACACCAAATGCGGTGACCGCGAGACCACTTATTGCGGAACCGGCGGCTGCGTCATGAACATCCTGGTGACGCTGCCGGACGGCAGCGTGCGCAAGGTGTTCGACGGCCATGTCCGCAGTTACAAGATCATGCCGCCGCCGAAGGCGCGTGGGGCCGCGCGTGTCCGCTTCGATCTGCACGGCAGCTTTTGCGGCGGCTTCGGCCCGCAGGCCTGCGTCAAGCAGAAGGCCATCACGGCGAGCCCGTTCACGTTCAAGCAGCCGTAGGGCAGGTGTGCGGCCGGCGGCCTTGCAGGGGCGCGGGCGATGGCGATAAATGGGCCGCAATGAGCGGGGGGCTCGAGCGCCGTCCGCCTTCGAAGAGGAAGCCCGATGCAGCCCCTGCGCATGTCCCGCCGCGTCATGAATCTCGCTTACATGCTGACCCAGAATGCGCGGCGGCACGGTGCGCGTCCCGGCTTCGTCTGGGGTGACAGATCCTGGACCTGGCGGCAGATCGATGCGCAGGTCTCGGCGCTGGCGGCTGCGCTCGCTGCGCGCGGCATTACCAAGGGCGACCGCATCCTGGTCCATTCCAAGAATGGCGACGAGATGTTCTTCTCGATGTTCGCCGCATTCCGGCTCGGCGCGGTCTGGGTGCCCACCAATTTCCGTCTGATGCCGGACGAGGTCACCTATCTCGCGGAAGCTTCCGGCGCCAAGGCCTTTCTGTGCCATGTCGATTTTCCCGAGCATGCCGCGGCCGTGAAGGGCGGCGCGCTCGAGTTCACCTGGAGCGTCGACGGCAAGGGCGCGTTCGGCGAGACCTCGGTTGCCGAGGCCATCGCCTCGCGAGCCGGAGCGGCGGTCGAGAACGTTGCCGTCGAGCACGACGATCCCTGCTGGTTCTTCTTCACCTCGGGCACCACCGGGCGCTCCAAGGCGGCGGTGCTGACCCATGGCCAGATGGGTTTTGTCGTCACCAACCATCTCGCCGATCTGACACCCGGCGTGACCGAGAACGACGCATCGCTGGTGGTGGCGCCGCTGTCGCATGGCGCCGGCGTGCATCAGCTGGTGCAGACCGCGCGCGGCGTCTGCACGGTTTTGTTGCCGACCGAGAAGTTCGACATCAACGAGGCTTTCCGCCTGATCGAGAAGCACCGGGTCGCCAATCTCTTCACCGTGCCGACGATCCTCAAGATGATGGTCGAGCATCCCGCCGTCGACAAATACGATCATTCCTCGCTGCGTCACGTGATCTATGCGGGCGCGCCGATGTATCGGGAGGACCAGAAGACCGCGCTGAAGAAGATCGGCAAGGTCATCGTGCAGTATTTCGGCCTCGGCGAGGTCACCGGCAACATCACCGTGCTGCCGGCGGCGCTGCACGACGCCGAGGATAGTCCGCACGCCAGGATCGGCACCTGCGGCTTCGAGCGCACGGCCATGCAGGTCTCGATCCAGGACGACGAGGGCCGCGAGCTCGCGGCCAACCAGAGCGGCGAGATCTGCGTGATCGGACCTGCGGTGCTTGCCGGCTATTACGACAATCCCGAGGCCAATGCGAAGGCGTTCCGCAACGGCTGGTTTCGCACCGGCGATCTCGGCCACATGGACGAGGAGGGCTTCGTCTACATCACGGGCCGCGCCTCCGACATGTACATCTCCGGCGGCTCCAACATCTATCCACGCGAGATCGAGGAGAAGATTTTGACGCACCCGGCGGTCGGCGAGGTCGCCGTGCTCGGCGTGCCCGATGCGACCTGGGGCGAGGTCGGCGTTGCCGTCTGCGTGGCCCGCGAGGGCGAGAAGCCGGTGAGCGAGGCCGAGATGGCGGCGTTCCTCGGCCCGAAGGTGCCGCGCTACAAGATGCCGAAGCGGTTCTTCTTCTGGGACGCCCTGCCGAAGTCGGGCTATGGCAAGGTGCCGAAGCGCATGGTGCGCGACGAGCTCGAGGCGCGCGGCCTGCTCGATCTCGACAAGACGAAGGCAGGCTGAGCGCAGGCGATGCGGAATATCAAGCAGCCTGGCGCACCCGTCCCAGAGCGCATCCAATGGGTGGAGGCGAGGGGGCGCGCCTTCTCGTTCACGCTTCAAGCGGGTCTGCCGCTGCTGGAAGCCGCGCGCCGCGGCTTTGCGGCCGAGGGTTTTACGAGCGGCGTGCTCAACTTCCGGCACGGCGCGCTCGGGCCGTTCGCCTATGTGATGCCGGCGCTGTCGAAGACCGGCGAGCACGCCGCGTTCTACAGCGAGACCTATCGGCCCGGCGGCATGACGCGCACGAGGCTCGGCAGCATGACGCTGGGTACGCGCGACGGGGCGCCGTTCTTTCACTGCCATGGGCTGTGGACGGAGGCGGACGGCAAGGCCGGCGGTGGCCACATGCTGCCGGACGAGACTGTCGTCGCCGAACCGTTCGAGGTCGACGCCTTTGGTATCGACGGCGCGATGTTCACTGCGGAGCAAGATCCCGAGACCCATTTCAAGCTGTTCGGGCCAGTAGTGGCTGAGCGCAGCGGCGCACGCACGACGCGCCGCGCGTTTGCGCTGCGGCTGCGGCCGAACCAGGATTTTGCCGCCTGTCTCGAAGAGTTCTGCCGCGCGCACGGCATCGCGCGCGCGAAGATCCATGGCGGCGTCGGCTCGACCATCGGCGCGCGCTTCACCCATGGCGGGGTGACCGAGCCGTTTGCGACCGAACTGGCGGTGCCGGCCGGTGCGATTGCGCCCGGGCCCTCCGGCGCGCTCGAAGCTGCGCTCGACGTCGCGCTGGTCGACTACACTGGCGGCTTGGCGGAGGGGCGCCTGGTCCGCGGCGACAATCCGGTGCTCATGACCATGGAGCTGGTGCTGGAGGCGCTGGATTAGATCGCAGCCTGGACTTGTCATTGGCTGCTGAAGCCGCTTCTTCTGAATGCCTGTTCCTGATATGTTCTGCGGACTTCGAGTTTCTCGGACAGGGCAGGGAGTGGCGAATATGCGAGGGCGACAGCGCGACATCAGGCTGCCTGCTCCTTATCTCCGGCGCGTCTGGCTCGACCGCGCGCTGGTTCCGGACTGGGAGGCATATCCGTATTGTCTGCCGATCTTCCGCGAGGAGTTCGACCTGAGCTTCGACACCGCGATCACCATCGTCGTGGGCGAGAACGGCACCGGCAAGTCGACCATCCTGGAGGGTATTGCAGCGCTCGCAGGTTTTGACGACGCTGGCGGCGGCAAGGGTTATCGCCCGGTCGATCATTCCAATGCGCGCGAGATCATGGGCGGCGAGTTGTCGGCCGCGCTTCGCGCCGGCTGGGTGCCGAAGATCACCAACGGCTGGTTCTTCCGTGCTGAGACCTTTTTCTCCGTTGCAAGATATCTCGATGAAGTTTCGGACAGGCCGCCCGATTTCCTGTCCTACTCCCATGGTGAGGGTTTCCTGCGCTTCTTCGAGGAGCGATGCCAGAAGCAGGGCATTTTCATTTTCGACGAGCCGGAATCGGCGCTGTCGCCGGCGCGCCAGATGGAGTTTCTCAAGCTGCTGCATCGCATGGATTCCTCCCGCAACTGCCAGGTCATCATGGCGACCCATGCGCCGATGCTGATGGCCTATCCCAACGCGCGGTTGTTGCGGTTGACCAAGTACGGCCTCGAGCCCGTGACGGTGGAGGAGACCGATCATTACCGGGTGATGCGCGAATTCTGCAACGATCCGCGCGGGTTCGTTGAGGCGGTGCTGGCGGAATGAATGTGCCATCCATTGTTGTTCACCCATTTTCGTAGTATGTTTCTGCCGTGATCAGGTCCTGGCGGAATTCCGCGAGCCGCAAGATCTGGGATGGCCAGCGTCCGAACCAGTTTCGTGGCCTCGATTTCGAGGCGGCGGCCGAGTTGTTGCTTGCGCTGAACGTCGCGAAATCGCTCGGAGACCTGAGTCCATTCAAGAGCGTCGGATTGCATAAGCTGAAGGGCGATCGCAGGGGACAATGGGCCATGACGGTCAATGAGCGTTGGCGCATTTGTTTCGAATTCAGCAAGGGCGATGCCTACGAGGTAGAAATCGTCGATTATCACAAGGGCTGACATTCATGGCTCCACTCGTTCATCCCGGACGACTGCTCAAGCGCGAATTGGTTGCGCGAGGGCTGAGCGCCAACAGGCTTTCGCTCGACATCGGCGTTCCTTCGGGGCGGATCACCGATATTCTGAATGGACGCAGAGGTATCTCGGCTGACACCGCGGTGCGACTTGGTCGATATTTCGGCAACAGACCTCAATTCTGGTTGGACTTGCAGGGGCAGTACGACATCGGTGTCGTCGAGCGGGAGAAGGGCGCGGAGATCGCTCGGCGGGTTAGGCCCGCCGACGCGGCTTGATCGGCTCGCCACGTTGGTGTCCCGGACAAGCTGCAACGCGAGAGCGTTGCGGCGCAGAGCCGGGACCCAGCGGCCGAGCAGCGCGCTGATGCATGGGCCCCGGCTCTGCAGCGCATCGCCGGGAGGGCGATGCGCTGCGTCCGGGGCACGAGAGCGAATTCATATTTCCGCTCGAAACTCAATCGCACGCGCGGTTTCCCGTTCTCGCGGCACACCGTGCCCGAGCTTTGTGTTGATCGCCGCCCTCGAAGATGCCGAGGGCGCAGGGAAGGCCGGGTGCCGGCTGGCACCCGCGGTCCACTGTGCGAAAGCGTGTGCCTAAAAAGAACTGCACAGCGGCATACAGGCGAAGCCAAAACATCCGGCCTTCCCTGCGCAGTGGTTTGACGGCTTATGTCGTGCTCTCCTCGGGGAGCGTTGCACTATTGCCCCTGTCGCCTTGCGGATGGCTGATGCGCTTGCCCGGTCGGGCCGCGGCATCACCGCAAGACTTGGCGCACAGACCCCGGGCGCCGGGACCACACGATTTTGCCGTACGCAGGCTGCACCGGTCGTGTCCGCGCAGGCAGTTGCTCACGGTGTGACCCGCCCTGCAACCACCGCCGCGGCAACGCAGCCTGCGTCCACCACGTCCCACCCCGCATGTCGTGACGATCGCGATACGCCCCTCGGCCGGGGTGGGATGGCTGCCTATACGATAATCCGAAGTTCTGATAAAGAGAAATGTTTTGCCGCGCCGGCGTTGACCTTCCTGTGGGTGTTTCGCCTGTCGGGCGGCGCAACAGGTTGTGGGGCGTGCCGCGCGTCGCCGCAACGGCGCCACGAACCGGTCTCCCCTCGGCCCCAAAATGCGCTAGGATGATCGCAGCGCGCCCAAAGTCGCGCACGATCAACTGGACGTATGAGGAAACGAGATGAGGGTGACGATTGGACGACGCACGGCCGTGGCGGCGGTGCTGACTGCCGCAGGGGCGGCGGTTTTGACGGCAGCTTTTGCGCCGGCTTTTACACCAGCCTGGGCCCACGGGCCGACCCGGCAGAAAGTGCGCGAATCCATCGAGATCAATGCGCCGCAGGACAAGGTCTGGGCGGCGATCCGCAACTTTCAGGACATGAGCTGGTTGCCGCCTGTTACCAAGACCACGGGCGAGAAGGGCAACGAGGTCGGCGCGACGCGGCAGCTGACGCTGACGGGCGGAGCGACCGTCGATGAGGAGCTCTACAAATACGAGCCCGACATGATGAGCTATTCGTACCGGATCACGAAGGTCGACGTGAAGGTGCTGCCGGTGACCAATTATTCCTCGACCCTGACGGTGTCGCCGGCTCCCGACGGCAAGTCGAAGCTGGAATGGGCCGGCGCGTTCTACCGCGGCTTTCCCAACAACGATCCGCCGCCGGAGCTGAGCGACGAGGCCGCCAAGACCGCGGTGAGCGGGCTCTACAAGGCCGGTCTCGAGGCGCTGAAGAAGAAGATCGAGAGCGGTAGCTGATCGTGCGGGCATTGGCCTTGCGGGCGCTGCTCCTGGCGGCGCTCGCCGCCGGCCTTTGTTGTGCTGCTCTTGGCCCGGGCTTCGGCAGCGCGTCTGCCGAAGAAGCCTTCGTCACCAACCAGCTCAGCGACGATCTGATGATCGTGGATCTCACGACTGCGCGCGCGGTGGCAACCATTCCCATCGGCGGCAAGCCGGCCGGTGTGGCCGTCAGCGCGGACGGGCGCTTTGCCTATGTCACGAGTCCGGATGCCAAGGCGGTGACGGTGGTGGACGCGGCGACGCGGCAGGTGGCCGGCCGCGTCGAGGTCGGCGGCGGCCCGCTCGGCATTGCCGTGGCGCCAGACGGCAAGACGGTCTATGTCGCCGACTGGTATGCCGCGGCGGTGCGGGTGATCGATGCGGGCTCGCGCAGCGTCACGGCCAGCATCGCGGTCGGCGCCTCGCCGTCGGGGCTGGCGGTGACGCCGGACGGCAAGCTGCTGCTCTCGGCGGGTCGCGACGACGACAGCGTCTCGGTCGTCGACACCGCGACGCGCCAGCGCAAGACGACGATCAAGGTCGGCACCCGTCCATTCGGCGTCACCATCGATACCGAGGGCAAGCGCGCCTACACCGCCAATGTCGGCTCCGACGACGTCTCGGTGATCGACATCGCGGAGGCGCGCGAGATCGGCCGCGTGCCGGTCGGCATGCGCCCCTACGCGGTGGCGCTGACGCAAGGCCGCGGCTTCGTGACCGACCAATATGGCGGCACCGTCAGCGTGTTCGATCTTGCAAGCCTGAAGCCGATCAAGCGCATCAATGTCGGCGAGTATCCCGAAGGTATCGCTGCCACAGCCGACGGCAAGCGCGTCATTGTCGCCTGCTGGGAAAGCAACACGCTTCATATCATCGACGCGGCCGAGCTGAAGGTGATCGGCGAGATCAAGACCGGCGACGGCCCAAGGGCGTTCGGGGCGTTCTTACGCAGGACGGAGTAGGGCGGTCGTAGCCCGCATGAGCGGAGCGACATGCGGGACAGGGCCATCCTCATCCACTGACGTTCCCGGATGTCGCTTCGCTCATCCGGGCTACGGCACCGGGGCAGAGCGTCCATGCAATCTCATCCATCCGCTCGAACACATGGTCCGGGCCGAGCGCCCGCAGCGCCGCCGAGGCCGCATAGCCCCAGCATACCGCGCCGCAGGCAATGCCGATGGCCCGCGCCGCCTCGATGTCGCGGACCTCGTCGCCGATCGCGATCACTTGGTCTGGCTTCACGCCGGCGCGGCGAATGACCCGGCGGAATTTCGCCGGCTTGCCGAACAGCGATGCCGAGCAGTCGAAATGCGCGAACAACGATGCGGCATCTCCGAGCTTCTCGCGCGCATTGGCCTCGCTGTCCGAGGTTACCAGCGCGAGCTGCACGTCGTTCTCGGCCAGCGTCCGCAGCATCGCCTCGACGCCCGCGAACAACGGAATCTCGCTGGCCGCCTCCGCCTTCAGCCGCCGCGCATGCCGCGCGATCGCCGGCAGCTTCCACAAGGGGACTTCGAGCCGGGCAAGAATCTCCCGCGTCGAAGCATGCCGCAGCCCCTCGACGTCCTCGTCGGCGACGCGGCGAAAGTTGAAGCGATCGGCGACATCATTGATGGTGCGCAGGAACCAGGGGAAGCTGTCGGCGAGCGTGCCGTCGAGGTCGAAGATGGCGAGGGCGTAGGGCATGGAGGCGGGTTTCGAGCTCGCTGACAAGCGTGGCCTGATGTGCTATCGTTCGGCAAAATTCGAGGACAGCCATGCGGCACGAGCGCATTGAAATCAACCCGGCGATCATGGACAGGCAAGCCTGTGATCCGCGGCACGCGCGTGCCGGTCGAGCTGGTGTTGCGCGAGCTGGGCGCGGGTATGACCATTGAGACCATCATAGCGGAGCATCCGCGGTTGACGGCGGAGGATGTCAGGGCAGCTCAGGCATTCGTCTAGCCAATCAGTGAGTGCAACGTTGCAGTTCGCGTCAACGTAGGCCGCATGGAATTGTTAGGAAGACCTTCTGCGACGCCGAATTTTGTTGGGCCTTGGTTCAGATTGCCCGGGCGCGCTGGAAAAAAATCCTACTCGCCGATAGTTCGCGACTCCTGCTCGGAACGCCTGCAACGACGCCTCGCCCGCGGTTTCAGGCTTTAGGCGCAGATAGTCGCAAAGATGACCCTGTTCTGCTCGTCCGCGGTGAGAGTAACGGCGAAGTATAAACACTCGTCGCGCGTGTTGTTCAGCTCTGCGAGGCGAGCGTCAAGTGGGGTACCTTCTGGTGCCAACGACATCGGAAATCTGCTTTCTCACTCCGCCGCCTCGCTCGTGCTCCGCCGCTTCGGCTTCCTTGCCTTCTTCAGCACCGGCTCCAAAAACTTCCCCGTGTAGCTCCGCGGCGCTTTCGCGATGTCCTCCGGCGGACCCCAGGCGACGATCTCGCCGCCGCCGTCGCCGCCTTCGGGGCCGAGGTCGATGACCCAGTCGGCGGTCTTGATGACTTCGAGATTGTGCTCGATGACGACGACGGTGTTGCCCTGCGCGACCAGCTCGTGCAGCACCTCCAGCAGCTTCTTGACGTCGTGGAAGTGCAGGCCGGTGGTGGGCTCGTCCAGGATGTAGAGCGTGCGGCCGGTGGCGCGCTTGGACAGCTCCTTGGCGAGCTTGACGCGTTGCGCTTCACCGCCCGAGAGGGTCGTCGCCTGTTGTCCCACGTGGATGTAGTCGAGCCCGACGCGGTGCAGGGTCTGGAAGGTTTCGCGGACGCGGGGCACCGCCTTGAAGAACTCGGCGGCTTCCTCGACCGTCATGTCGAGCACGTCGGCGATCGACTTGCCCTTGAACAGCACCTCCAGCGTCTCGCGGTTGTAGCGTTTGCCCTTGCAAACGTCGCAGGTGACGTAGACGTCGGGCAAAAAGTGCATCTCGATCTTGATGACGCCGTCGCCCTGGCAGGCCTCGCAGCGGCCGCCCTTGACGTTGAAGGAGAAGCGGCCGGGTTCGTAGCCGCGCGCCTTGGACTCGGGCAGGCCCGCAAACCATTCGCGGATCGGGGTGAAGGCGCCGGTATAGGTTGCCGGGTTCGAGCGCGGGGTGCGGCCGATCGGCGACTGGTCGATGTCGATGATCTTGTCGATGTGCTCGAGGCCCTCGATGCGGTCGTGCGGGGCGGCGCCTTCGCTGGCATTGTTCAGCTTGCGGGCGATGGCGCGGTACAGCGTGTCGATCAGCAATGTCGACTTGCCGCCGCCGGACACGCCGGTGACGCAGGTGAACAGGCCGAGCGGAATTTCCGCCGTGACGTTCTTGAGGTTATTGCCGCGCGCGTTGACCACCTTGATGGTGCGGCGATGGTTCGGCGGACGCCGCTCCGGCACCTCGACCTCGAGCTCGCCGGTCAGGTACTTGCCGGTGAGCGATTTCGGGTTGCGCATGATCTCGGCGGGCGTGCCTTCGGCGACGATGTGGCCGCCATGCATGCCGGCGCCGGGGCCGATGTCGAGCACGTAATCGGCAAGCCGGATGGCGTCCTCGTCATGCTCGACCACGACCACGGTGTTGCCGAGGTCGCGCAGCCGCTTCAGCGTGTCGAGCAGGCGGGCGTTGTCGCGCTGGTGCAGGCCGATCGAGGGCTCGTCCAGCACGTAGAGCACGCCTGTGAGCCCCGAGCCGATCTGCGAGGCGAGGCGGATGCGCTGGCTCTCGCCGCCGGACAGCGTGCCGGAGGAGCGTGACAAGGTGAGGTAGTTGAGGCCGACGTCGAGCAGGAAGGTGAGGCGCTCGCGGATCTCTTTCAGAATGCGGCCGGCGATCTCGTTCTGCTGCGCGTTGAGCGCGGCGGGCACGGTCTCGAACCATTCGCCGGCCTTCCTGACCGACAGCTCCGAGATCTCGCCGATATGCTTTCCGCCGACCTTGACGCAGAGCGCCTCGGGCTTGAGGCGGAAGCCCTTGCAGGCCTCGCAGGGCACGTCGTGGAAATATTTCGCCAGCTCCTCGCGGGCCCACTCGCTCTCGGTCTCGCGGTAGCGGCGGTTGATGTTGGTGATGACGCCCTCGAACGGCTTCTTGGTGTCGTAGGAGCGCACCCCGTCCTCGTAGGAGAACTTGATCTCGTCCTCGCCGGAGCCGTGCAGGATCGCGTCTTTCGTCTTCTTGGGCAGGTCCTTCCACTTGGTGGTCAGGGTGAACTTGTAGTGCTTGCCGAGCGCGGTCAGCGTCTGCACGTAATAGGGCGAGGACGATTTGGCCCAGGGCGCGATCGCGCCCTTGCCGATGGCGAGCTCCTTGTCGGGGATGACGAGATCCTCGTCGACATGCTGCTCGACGCCGAGGCCGCCGCAGGCAGGACAGGCGCCATAGGGGTTGTTGAAGGAAAAGAGTCTGGGCTCGACCTCGGGAATGGTGAAGCCGGAGACCGGGCAGGCGAACTTTTCCGAGAACAGCATGCGCTCGGGTCCGCTCTTGTCGTGGATCTTGGCGGTCTTCTTCTTCTCTTCAGCGGGAGCTGCCGCAGGCGCGTCGGCGAACTCGACGACGGCGAGGCCTTCGGCGAGCTTCAGCGCGGTCTCGAAGCTCTCGGCGAGGCGTTGGCCGATGTCGGCGCGCACCACGATGCGGTCGACGACCACGTCGATGTCGTGCGGAAACTTCTTGTCGAGCGTCGGCGCTTCCGCCAGCTCATGGAAGGTGCCGTCGATCTTGACGCGCTGAAAGCCCTTCTTGAGCCATTCGGCGAGCTCCTTGCGGTACTCGCCCTTGCGGCCGCGCACGACGGGCGCGAGCAGATAAAGCCGCGTGCCCTCGGGCAGCGCCAGCACGCGGTCGACCATCTGCGAGACGGTCTGGCTTTCGATCGGCAGGCCCGTGGCCGGCGAATAGGGCACGCCGACGCGCGCCCAGAGCAGGCGCATGTAGTCGTAGATCTCGGTAACGGTGCCGACGGTCGAGCGCGGATTCTTCGAGGTGGTCTTCTGCTCGATCGAGATCGCCGGCGACAGGCCGTCGATCTGGTCGACGTCGGGCTTCTGCATCATCTCTAGGAACTGGCGCGCATAGGCCGACAGCGATTCGACGTAGCGGCGCTGGCCCTCGGCGTAGATGGTGTCGAAGGCGAGCGAGGATTTGCCGGAGCCGGAGAGGCCGGTAAACACCACCAGCTTGTCGCGGGGAATCTCGACGTCGATGTTCTTGAGGTTGTGCTCGCGCGCGCCGCGGATCGTAATTGCGCGCAGGCTGGAGCCCGCGTTCTGTTGTTGGCGCTTCGCCTTGATCACTTCATCCATCCGAGTTGCCCTCAAGGAATCCCATGGGTGCGCGACCGCGCCAGCAAGAGAGCCGCGCTTCGTCCGGAACCGGATCGGCGCCGATGGGGTTGGCAGCGAACGTAGGAAGAACGGAGACGGATTTCCAGAGGGAGTTGCGAATCGTCAACGGAATGTTGGCGCGCTGGCGGCATCTGGCAGCAGGAGCAGCCACGGGACGACTGGAACGTTCCCGCACAAACAAAAAGGCCGGCGCAAGGCCGGCCTTTCGTAACGCAATAGCGTTGCAGCGAAGCTTAGTACTTGGCGACGATCGGGCCACCGAAGTGATAGTTCACGCCGACCTGCACGGTGTGGAGGTTGAGCGTGCCGGTGGGAACGGCGCCCGAGAAGTAGGTCTCGCCGTCGAGGCTGCGATAGAGATACTCGCCCTTGACCGACCACTGCGGCGCGAAGAACGCCTCGATGCCCGCACCGACGGTCCAGCCGGAGTGGAACTTGCTGTCGGAGACCGAGAGGCCGCCCAAGGTGGCGGTGAGCTTGTTGTCGATCCAGGCGTAACCACCGGTGCCGTAGAGCAGCACGTTGTTGACGGCCCAGCCGATGCGGCCGCGCACGGTGCCCATGGCGTCGGTCTTGGAGGTCAGCGAGGCGGGGACGCCACCGACGCCGGCGACGAAAACCGTGCCAGCTGCCGAGGCGCTGACGTCAGCCCAGGCGCCATCGGCCTCGATGCCGAACACGACGTTGCCGGTCTGCCAGTTGTAGCCGGCGGTGCCGCCGACGAAACCACCCTGCATCTTCGGGTCGCCCGAAGAGGCTTCCCAGGCGCCGCCGCCGACGATACCGAGATAGAAACCGGTCCAGTTGTAGACCGAAGCCAGCGGAGCGACCGGCGCCTTGGTGTAGGGGCGAGCCGCGAGGTCAGCAGCCGAAGCGGGGGCCGCCAGAGCGAACAAACAGGCCGAAGCCAACAAAGCCTTTTTCATTTTCAACTTAATCCCAGTCCCAGTTTCTGTTGTTGCCTTCCTTGACGGAAGGGCAGCGGACTCAACGGCCCAACTGAGGCAGTGCTTACACCACTGAAGCCGCAAGTTGTGTCTCCGAAAAGCCACAGCGGTCGAAAAGGTGATGGTTACTGACTCATTGCGTCGATGAATCCTGCCGCCAAACGACAAAGGCCGGCGCGAGGCCGGCCTTAAATCATTTAACAATATCAGATGGATAACAGCATTTTTCGATCAGCGGCCCGCCCCAGCGGTAGTTCACCCCGATCAGGGCGATATCGACGTCCCGGCTGATACGCTCGGAGCGTGCAACAGCGCCAAGCGGGGCCGCCGGAAGGTTGCCCGAGCCGGTGAAAGTCATGGTGCGGTTGCCCAGGAAGATGTGGTCGTACTCGAAGCCCACCGTCCAGCCTCGCAGGGTTCCCTTCGGCGGAACATTCTTGGGCGCCGGCGCGCTGAGTTGGCACGATCTGTTTCGGCGCACCGGCAGGAAGAACAAATCTGGAACGTTGCGGACGTCGATGCTATATGTGGGGATAACCTTGGGGGTGATGGGCTGAGCGGCGCCCGCGAGCGTATAGGGTCGCCCCAACAGGGCGCAGAGGAACGCGGGCAGCGCGCTCGGCCTTTGAAATCAGTGGCATTCGGAGTGGAGAGCGGCGATGGCGGGAAGCGTCAACAAGGTCATTCTGGTTGGAAATCTCGGCAAGGATCCTGAAATCCGCCGCACCCAGGACGGGCGGCCGATTGCGAATTTGAGCATCGCGACATCGGAAACCTGGCGCGACAAGAACACCGGCGAGCGCAAGGAGAAGACCGAGTGGCATCGCGTCGTGATCTTCAACGAAGGGCTCTGCAAGGTCGCCGAGCAATATTTGAAGAAAGGCGCGAAAGTTTACATCGAGGGGGCGCTCCAGACCCGCAAATGGACCGACCAGAGCGGCGTCGAGAAATACTCCACCGAGGTTGTGCTCCAGGGCTTCAACTCGACCCTGACGATGCTCGACGGCCGCGGTGGCGGCGGCGGAGGCGGCAGCTTCGGTGACGAGGCTGGCGGCGATTTCGGCTCCTCCGGCCCGGTCAGCAGCGCGCCGCGCCGTCCCGTTGCCGCTGGCGGCGGTGGCCGCAACAGCGACATGGACGACGATATCCCGTTCTGAGAACGGATCGGATGAGGGGGCGCTGGCCGGGCTCGGCGGCGCCTATCATGTCGTGTCAGCAAACCTTACTAATTGACAGAAAGGGCTCGGGATTTTCGAGCCCGCTTCATGTTCGGGTTGAACTCGGCTTGCGCCGAGGCAAGCGGACCGATGGGGCGCTCTCGCCGCGTGATGGACCCTCGTGGCTGGGTCGATTTTGGAAGACCTGTCCCAGGTTGATTCCAGGTGCTCCTTGCAACGCCGTAAGTCATTGGAAAAATAAGCAGAAAAAGCGCTTCCGAGTCCCCGCCAAGGGTGGTTATCAGGGGCACGATGCGCTATATGATTCCCAGACAAAAACTCACCGGATTCCCCCTTGGCTGACGACGACAACAAGCCCGGCGACCAGCCGGCGCAACCCTCGGACATTCGCCCCGTCTCCATCTTCGAGGAGATGAAGAAGTCCTATCTCGACTACGCCATGAGCGTGATCGTGGCGCGGGCGCTGCCCGATGCCCGCGACGGTCTGAAGCCGGTGCACCGCCGCATCCTGTTCTCGATGAACGAGCAGGGGCACACGCCCGACAAGAAGTACGTCAAGTCCGCCCGCGTGGTCGGTGACGTCATCGGTAAGTATCATCCACACGGCGATCAGTCGATCTACGACGCCATGGTCCGGATGGCGCAGGACTTCTCGATGCGCGTGCCGCTGATCGACGGCCAGGGCAATTTCGGCTCGGTCGACGGCGATCCCCCGGCTGCCTATCGTTACACCGAAGCGCGCCTGACGAAGGCGGCGTTGGCCCTGTTGGCCGACATCGACAAGGACACCGTCGACTTCCAGCCGAACTACGACAACAACGAGACCGAACCGTCGGTCTTGCCGGCCAAGTTCCCGAACCTTCTCGTCAACGGTGCGGGCGGCATCGCGGTCGGCATGGCCACCAACATCCCGCCGCACAATCTCGGCGAGGTCATCGACGCCTGCGTCGCGCTGATCGACAACCCCGCGCTCACCATCGACGAGCTCATCAACATCGTGCCGGGACCGGATTTCCCGACCGGCGGCG
>Ga0102590_1001709_pt1 | contig 30784 bp, 22 predicted proteins | sample AraplaMF_Col_mMF_FD_76859 | JGI IMG/M metagenome (GOLD analysis project Ga0102590, IMG submission 76859) | Arabidopsis root microbial communities from the University of North Carolina, USA - plate scrape MF_Col_mMF | ecosystem: Host-associated > Plants > Roots > Endosphere | place: USA... | reverse complement strand
GGCCACGGGTCAACGCTGCACTGTGGCGGGCACTACGAGCCGTGGTGCCGGAATTCCGGGGAGGCAGCAGCAATGGAGATCCGTCCCACAACCGAGCAGGACCTCGACGTTTTCGTCGACACACTCCATGCCGCGTTCGGACGCTTCCCGGAAACCCCGACCGAGAACGGTGGGGTCTGGTGGTCGGCGCTCGAAATGGACCGCAACCTCCTTGCCCTGGCGGCGGACGGGCGGCCCATCGGTACCGCCGGTGCGTACTCCTTCGAACTCACCCTGCCCGGTGAGGTCCTCGTTCCGGCCGCAGGAGTGACCGCCGTCGGCGTCCTGCCCTCGCACCGACGCCAAGGCGTGCTCAGCGCAATGATGCGGAATCAGCTCGCCGAGCTGCGGACACGAGGTGAGTTCCTGTCCGTGCTACTGGCCTCGGAGGCCCGGATCTACCGCAGGTTCGGCTACGGACCGGCGACCTATACGCAGCGGCTCACGGTCCCGCGCCGGCAGGCTGCCCTCGACCTCCCCCGGGCTCACGTCACCGCCGACAGCTCCGCAACCGGACTGGACACCGGCTCGATCGAGCTGCGGCGGCGTGCCGAGTGCGTCGAGATCCTGGAAGACGTCTACGACCGCTACCGCCGCGCGCAGCCCGGTGCGCTGTCCCGTCCGCATCGGTGGTGGGCCTTGAGCGCGGGACAGCCTCCGGTGGCTCCGGCTCCGCGCTACGTAGCCGTCCACCGGGACGCCGACGGCGTGCCGGACGGGTACGCCAGCTACTCGGTCACCGATCCCAACACCCTGATCGTCGACGAGACCATCGCGACCGACGACGCCGTTTTCACATCCCTGGCCCGGTTTGTGCTCGGACACGACCTGGTCAATCACGTCGTGTTCAAGCACTTCCCACCGGATCACCCGCTGCGCTGGCAGCTTGCAGACTTCCGCGCCGGTCAGGTGAGTGACGACACCGACTGGCTCTGGGTACGGCTGCTGGATGTCCCGCGGGCGCTCACCGCGCGCGGCTGGTTCGTGGACGGGGAGCTCGTCCTCGATGTCAACGACCCGTTCCTCGGCGAGCACGGCCGCTACCTACTGACTGTCCGGAACGGCAAGCCCACGTGCGTCCCGACGGACCGGGAGCCCGATCTGTCCCTGGACCTCAGCGACCTGGGCTCGGTCTACCTCGGCGGCACCGCCCCGAGCACGCTCATACGTGCCGGACACATACGAGCCCATCGCCCCGGCGCGGCCACCCTCGCTGACGCCCTCTTTCGTGCCGAGCGCTCGCCGCACTGTCTCCATTGGTTCTGACCGCACGCTCGCTGGGACTCCTGCGGAGGAGACGGGAGTGTCCGCAGTCATCCACCGAGACCGAAGGTCAGTCCTTTTTGATCGTCACTCAGGGACCTTCTTATGGCGTTGACCAGTTTCACCTGCGCCCCTGCAGCTCCCTGTCTGGCCTCCTCGAACTCCTGCGGACTCATCGGGTCCCGCACCGTGTCACGACTGCGCGCCACTCCGTTGAGGAAGGAGTTGATCGCGCGGCCGAAGTTGTCGATCTCGGTCGCGACTTCGGGAGGCGCGACCAGGCTTACTCTCATCAGGGCCGCGCTCCACTCACCCCAGTCGTAATCCCAACCGCGTCGATCGGCGTGTGCCCGCCTGAGTTCCATTGTGAACTTGGCATAGTGACCGAACAGCTCCCGATATGCGATCAGCTGCTGGTCACGTAGCCACTGACGGTCCTGTGCGCGACGTGTGACGATACCGCCGACCAGAACGCCCATCGTGGCGAAGAGAGCCCCCGCAGCCGTCGTCACCAGCGTGTCAAGCACCAGACCCCCCGGACGCCTCGACCGTTGGCGAGACGAACGTACTGGCAGCCGGGCTCCGTTGACAACGAACTGCGGGCGGGCGGACGTATGAGTGCCGCCCGCCCGCCACGACCGAGCGGGTCAGCGGTTCGTCGTGAATACCGGTGCGGAGGGCGTGGAAGACGGCGTAACCGCGCCGCGCCCCGGGATCCCCAGTGCCGTAACCGCCCCCGCAAGCGACAGCGCGGCGCTGACCGTCATCGCCGCGGTGAACCCGTCGGTGAAGGCGGCCCGACCCGAATAGTCGCCCGTCCGGCTGAACGCGAGGGCCAGTACCGCGACTCCGAAGACGCCGCCCAGTTGCCGGCCCGTGTTGAACACGCCCGATGCCTTGCCGAGTTGTTCGGGGGTGACGGCGTTGAGGACGGCGGTCTGGGTGGCGGGCATGGCCATACTGACGCCGGCTCCCGCGATGAGCATCGGGGCGATCAGTTCCCAGTACGGCAGGGAGGGTGTGGCGACGAGGGCGAGCCATCCCATGCCGGTCGCCTGCAGGGCCAGGCCGAGCGAGGCGAGCGGTCGTGCACCGATCCGGATCGTCAGACGTCCGGCCAGGGGTGCCACGATCGTCACGGATGCGGTCCAAGCCAGTAGATGCAGCCCGGAGGCCAGTGGGCGGTCACCGCGCCCCGTCTGGAAGTACTGCGCGGCGAAGAACAAGGACCCGTAGAGGGAGGCATAGAGGAACAATCCCGCCGCGTTGCCCGCCGCGAACCCGGGCAGCCGGAACAGGCGCAGCGGCACCATCGGCCGGTCGGCGACCCGCTGCCAGGACACGAAAGCGGCCGCGCAGGCCGTACCCGCGATCAGTGTCCCGACCACCTCGGCACTGCCCCACCCGGCGGCGGACGAGCGCACCAGACCCCACACCAGTCCGAGCGCGGCGCCCGTGACCAGCACCAGCCCGCCGGCGTCCACGCGCCCCGCGATGCCCCGGCTCTCCGGGACCCGGCGCAGGACCAGCGGGATGACGGTCAGGCCGATCGGGAGGTTGAGCCAGAAGATCCACTGCCAGGCGAGCCCCTGTGTCACCGCGCCGCCGACCACCGGACCTGCCACCACTGCGAGCCCGGTGAGTCCGGCGAACAGCCCCAGCGCTCGCGGCCGTTCCTGCGGCGGATAGACGGCACTGAGCAATGCCATCGCCAACGGCATCACCAGGGCCGCGCCGGTACCCTGCACCGCCCGTGCCGCGATCAACCAGCCCACTCCCGGCGCGAGCGCGCAGGCCACCGAGGCCGCCGTGAACAGCGCCAGCCCGGTGGTGAACACCTTGCGACGCCCGAACCGGTCGCCCAGCACGGACCCGGTCATCAGCAGGACGGCGAAGCTCAGGCTGTAGGCATTCACCGTCCACTCGAGTTGTTCGATCGACGCGCCGAGATCCAGCCTGATCCGACTCAGTGCCGTCGTCACGACCGTGGCGTCGAGCGCCACCATCACCGAGGCCGCGGACGCGAGCCCCAGTACCCATTTTCTGTTCATGCCAGTACCGACCGGCGGCCCTTCCCGATTGGTCGGCCCCGGTCCGACGAATTCCGGCGGCCCGGCGGGTCTGTACAAGAAAGGGAGGGACATCGCGTGACCGTGATCGAAGAACAGCGTGACGAATTCATCCGCCTGACCACGCCACTGAGGCGTGAGCTACTCACCCACTGCTACCGGATGCTGGGGTCGTTGCAGGACGCCGAGGACCTGGTGCAGGAGACCTACCTGCGGGCCTGGCGGGCGTACGGCGAATTCGAAGGCCGTGCCTCGCTGCGTACCTGGTTGTACCGGATCGCCACCAACGCCTGCCTCAACGCACTACGGCACGGCAGCCGCCGGGTGCTCCCCGCCGGACTCGGCGCCCCCGCCACCGACCCGATCGCGCCGACCGCCCGGCATCCGGAGATCGCCTGGCTGGAGCCGATTCCCGACGAGCGCGCCGATCCCGCGGCGATCGTCTCGGGGCGCGCCGGTCTACGGCTGGCTCTCATCGCCGCCCTGCAGCATCTGCCCGCACAGCAGCGAACGGTGCTGATCCTGCGCGACGTACTGGCCTGGTCGGCCGAGGAGTCCGCCGACGTCCTCGGCGTCAGCCCCGCCGCCGTACACAGCGCACTGAAGCGCGCCCGAGCCCGTCTGGAGCGGCTGGCCCCGGCGATCGACGAGATCACCGAGCCACCCGAGCAGGAGCAGCGCGACCTGCTCGACCGTTACGCCGCCGCCTTCGAACGCGCCGACATCCCCGCCCTCACTCGCCTCCTCACCGAGGACGCGGTCTGGCAGATGCCGCCGAATCCCGCCTGGTTCGCCGGCCGCGACCACGTCATCGCACTGCTCACCGCCCGCCTGCACGGCAGGCCGGTCCGCCTGCTTCCATTGCGCGCCAACGGACAGCCCGGCTTCGCCTCGTACGCGGCCGGCAGAGCCTACGGCGTCCAGGTCCTCACCTTGCGCGGCTCGGCGATCGCCGAGGTCACGGCCTTCCATGACGCAAGTCTGGTAGCGCGGTTCGGACTGCCGTCCCGGATCGAACACCCGTCGACTCCAATGTGATCCACATCACATGCTGCGCGCCGGTCAGGGCGACTACTTCCTCTCAGGTGGCTGGTCTGCATATCCAACCGAAACGGACCACCACCTCAGGAGTGCCCGATGCCCGATCCCCTCCACGCCATGTCAGATCCCCGCAGGACCGCCGTCGTCACGGGTGCCGGCCGCGGCTTCGGGCGCGCCATCAGCGCCGCGCTCGTCGCCGCTGGCACCCACGTCATCGGCATCGCCCGCACCGAACGGGACCTGCTGGCCGTACGTGACGAACTCGGCGAGGGCTTCACGCCCCTCACCGCGGACGCCACCGACGAGACCGTCGCGGAACAGACGATCCGCCAACACAACCCACGCCTCCTCGTCCTCAACGCCGGGGCAGCCCCGCACATGGCCCCCGTTCACGAACAAACGTGGGAGACATTCAGTCGCAACTGGCACACCGACACCCGCCACGTCTTCGCCTGGACCCGTGCCGCGTTGCTGGCGCCGTTGACGCCGGGCAGCGTGGTCGTCAGCATCTCCAGCGGCGCCGTACTGGTCGGATCGCCGCTCAGCGGCGGCTACGCCAGCGCCAAAGCGGCCGTCCAGTACCTGCGTGGCTACGCGGCCGAGGAATCCCGCCGTGCCGGGCTGGACATCCGCTTCCTCACCCTGCTTCCCCAACTGACCCCGGCTACCGCCCTCGGCTCGGTGGGCGTCGCGGGCTACGCCGCACAACAGGGGGTCGACCCGGACACCTTCGCCGCCGGCCTGCAGCCGATCCTGACTCCGGAACAGGTCGCCAAGGCCGTCACCGACCTTGCCGACGACCCCGGCAGCGTCCCGGAATACCGGATCGGCGGTGACGGCCTGCGCCCGCTCGGCTGAACAGAGAGCCACACCGGAGACGGGCTCGTTTCCAGTTCAGCATGGCGGAAGCATCCTGCTGGGGCAGCGGCCATCGCCGTCCTCTCGCTCACGTGCGAGAGGACGGCAGAACGGCCGCGGACAGCCCGGCCGGTGACCGTCGTCCACCTGCGCCCGACATGCCGAAACTGCTGGAAGTGGGTGCCGATGCCCTCGAACGGCGGTGGTCCCGCCTTGTGTGCTGGTGGGCAGTTCACACACAAGACGGGACCGGTGGTCGCACGCAGTGCTCAGGCGCAGGTGCCCGCCGGCTGGTTCCGGCTCACCAGGTCGGTGTCGGTCGTCGTGGTGTCCATCCACAGCACACGACTGCCGGTGCCGGCCACCGCGTTGGACTGCTGGCCGACGCTGCAGGAGACACGACCGAGCGGGGAACCGTCCGGGGTGTACTGGTACAGCTTTGCCAGGGAGTCGTTGGGGTCGTCGAAGACCTGGCCCCACGAGGGGTAGACGGTCAAGGTGACCGCGGAATCCGAGGCGGTGAGGCCGTAGGCGGGCGTGGCACGGTTGCTCTTCTCGGGGATGACATCCGTGACCACCGCACCGTCAGGGCCGCCGAGGTGGGCCCGCCGCAATGTGGTCTGGTCCTGGTCGGTGTAGTCGGTGTCGATGAGCCAGTACACATCCGACGAGGTCATGACCGGGGTGCTGATCCACTCCGGCTGTGAGGGCGCACCCAGGGCCGTGGTCGTGCCGTTCGCTATGTTGTACATCTGGATCCGGACCCCGTACGTCCCGTCGAACAAGCCGTCCTCGATGTACGCGATCCGCCCGTTCTTCAGGGCCGGTTGGGAAGCCTGGTTGTGGTCACGGGCCATCGGCACCTGCTGCGGGACGGTGGCACCGTCCTTGAGGTAGGAGACCCGCTGCAGCCCGCTCGCCGGGTCCCGGAAGGACCACGCCACGGTACCGCCGTCGATGCTCACACCCGTGACCTCGGAAGGGGCGCTGAACAGCGTCTTCGGCTTACCGCCCTGCACCGGCGCCGACATGATGTCGTACGTGTGGGACCACGGGTCGTCGGGAACGTTGCCGACCGCCACCCAGACGACGTGCTTGCCGTCGGTGACCGCGCTCATGTGGCTGCGGCCGTCGTCCGGGGAGACCTGGTGCGGCCGGCCCTTGCCGTCGATGCGGCCCACCCACACCGAGTACGGGTCGACTCCGTCGGGGCTGGACTTAGGCGCTGCCCACCAACCGCCCCCGGCGCCGGGCGCGTTGCCTGTGCCCACGTACTGCGGCAGCGTGCCGAGCCTGCCGAGCAGCACGTTGCTGTCCAGGCCGAGACCCTTCTCCCAGCCCGGGATGATGCCGTGCGCGTCGAAGGCGCCCTTCACGGCAGCCAGTTCGGCGCCCTTCACGCCGAGCGACCTGGCCGCGGCGACGACCGCGTCCCTGCCCTCCTCGAAGCCGTCGAGCGGGGTGATGTACGAGGTCAGCGCCCGGTAGACGATCTTGTCGGCCGACGCGCCGCCGAGGCTCTCCCGGATGTCCCACAACGCGCCGCTGAAGATGGTGGAGTTGAGGTGCACGCCGCCGTTGTCACCGGCTGCGCCGAGGGGCAGGCCGAGGAAGTGGGCAGTCGTGGCACCGTCGTTGAGGTCGCGGAAGGCGCACTCCTCGGGCGTCCGGGTGCGGCACAGGTCGCCGCCGATCAGTCCGGCCTCCGGGTCGCTCATGGCGGTGTGGTTGACGGTGACGTCGATGACGTTGCCGAAGTAGTCGGCCAGTGCCTCGTTCATCGCTCCGGACTGGCCCGAGTAGACGAGGTTCGCGGTGTGCTCGACCACGCCATGGGTCATCTCGTGACCCACCACGTCGAGATCGGAGGCCAGCGAGCGGTATTCGTCGTCCCCGGTGCCGTACACCATCTTGGTGTGGTCCCAGAAGGCGTTGACGAACGGGCTGCCGTAGTCGGTCACGCCGACCAGGGAGTTGATCGCCATGCCCTGGCCGTCGAGGCTGTCGCGGTGGAAGGTGTCGCGGTAGAACTCGTACACCTTCCCGGCCGCCCAGTGCGCGTCGACCGCGCCGACGGAGGTCAGCTCCGGTCCGACCTTCGAGGTGGGCGAGGCGAAGGGCACGACGCCGTCCGGCCATACGCCGGAGACATCCTGGTACCAAAGGCTGGAGGCGTCCCAGGTCTGGATGACGTTGTGTCCCTTGGTGCCGGCCATGTGCGCGGTGTCACGCAGCAGATAGGCACCGGTTGCGGCGTCCTTCGTGAGGTACAACGGCACAGTGGAGCCGTTGAGCAGGGTGCCGCTACCGGTGATGCTCGCCGCCCCGGAGCCGGATGCGGATCGGTCGGGCCTGCTCTGTTTCGCCGGCGTGCCGCTCGGGTGAACGCCCGCAGCCTGTCCTGGCGCGGTGAAAGTGGGCAACCCGCCGGACTCGAACAGCGCCGTACCGGTGACCGCGTCGACGTACACCTCCTGCACCAGCGGTGTGCCGGTGGCAGGGTCGGAGCCGCTCACGGTGACATGGCGGGCGAGGACGCCCTTGCCCGTGGGCAGGATCGTCAGCCCACGGTCGTCGCCCGACAGGGCGGCCGTGCCGTTCTTGGCGTGGCTGGGGCGGTAGCCGCCCCTGTCCAGCTCGCTCCGCACGTGCCGTACCGCGTCGTCCACGGCGGTCCTGGCGGGGAGGGTCCTCTGGTCGGTGTCGACATCGAGGTCGGTGAAGTAGGAGCCGGACGTGCCGGTGACCGTCCGCTTCCCGCTCTTGTGGGTCATGCGCACCACGTACTGGGCGCCCAGGACCGGCACACCCCGGTACTTCTGGTCCAGACGCACCGTTTCTGCGCCGTCGGCGTCCGCCGTCACGGTGTCCGCGACCAGGTCCCGGTCGGGTGAGGGAATGTGGTACCGGTTCTTGTGACCCGCCAGATGCGTACGGGCCGCGGTCGCAGCAGACACGGACGCGTCCACCGAGTCGGTCAACCCGTCCACCAGCGCGGGAGTGTCCGTCGTCGGTTCCGCGGCCTCAGCACCCACGATCGGTGGCTGGTCCGCATGTGCCGGCGAAGTCATGCCGAGGGACAGCAGGACCGTCGCAGCGAGCAATGCGATCGGACCGGTGTGGCCGGGTCTACGGCGTACGCGATGACGTATGTGTGATGGCATGGACAAGTGCCTCCGACGGCCCGGCGCAGCCCGGGCCCGGTAGTGGGGCGTCAGTTGAGTGGCGCACCAGCGCGCCCGCGGCTCGCCCTGCATCTTCACTGCCACATGCGCAACATGACAAGGAAAAGCCGGGGGGTAAAACGCGCAGTTGCGCAGGTGTGAAACCGGCCCCCTGGTGAGGCACCAACAGGCGGACACCAGACGGCTGCTTCGGCGCCCCGGTTACCCACGCGTACTGGATGAGCTGCACACCGGGGCCTGCGCAGGGGTGTTCAGAGGACGGCTCGGCACACTGACGACTCCCGTCGCGACACGAACTTCCTCGCCCCTGACCAGCGGTTACGGGTCACGCCTTGAGTCGGTTCATGAGTGGCTCTGCAAATCGACTGCTCGAGCCGACCCCGCATGCGCGGGACCTCGGGCAAGACTGACATGGCATCTGAAACTCATCGAAAATGATCAACATCTGCCAGGTAAAGATCTGTTCATGATCCATACGAATCTCTTGCAGAGGCAGTTCTTGCTGTCACGATCACTCCCGCTGCAATCCGCAGTCGGAGGCAATGTGGCCTCCAGCCTCCTTGTATCGGCGGCCGTCGACATCGACAGACGGCCGAACGGAAGGACCCGGGATTGATTTCCTCCAGCAACAGGGCTGCGCCCCCACAGGGTTCGCACCGACCCCGACGGCGTCTGGCCGCGACCGTGGTGATCACGGCCGCAGCACTCGCGGTCTCGGCACTGCCCGCCTCGGCCGGCGCCGCCGCCACTTCCAATGCACCAGGGAACACTCGGACGGTGGGAGCGCTCCCGCAGATCAAGGCGACAACCAGGCCTGACGCCAGGACTGTTCACCTGTCGCCCGCTCAGCGTCGACGGCTGCTCGACCAGGCGGCCAACGCTGCACCGGACACCGCCCGTTCTCTGAATCTCGGCCCTCACGAGAAACTGGTCCCGAAGGACGTCATCCAGGACGCCGACGGGACGGTTCACACCCGCTACGAGCGAACCTACGCCGGACTGCCCGTGATCGGCGGTGACCTGGTGGTCCATCAGCAGCACGGGGCCCACACCGTCACCTACGCCACCAAGGCGAAGCTGACCCTGCCGACGACCACCGCCAAGGTGCCGGCCGCCACGGCGAAGAAGTCGGCCCTGAGCAAGGCGACGGCGAAGGGCACCCGCAGAGCGGGCTCGCACTCGGCGCCGAGACAGGTCGTCTGGATGATGAGCGGCAGGCCGAAGCTGGCCTGGGAGACGGTCGTCACCGGCGTGCAGCAGGACGGGTCCCCCAGCGAACGTCACGTCGTGACCGACGCCGCGAGCGGCACCACCCTGGAGAACTCGGAACACGTGGAGTCCGCGCAGGGCAACAGCCTCTACAGCGGACAGGTCACGATCGGCTCCACTCGCCAGGATGACGGCACCTACGCCCTGATCGACCCGGCGCACGGCGGTCACCGGACACTCGACTCGAGCGTCAACTCCAATGGGGTGCTGTTCACTGCTGACAACGATGTCTGGGGCGACGGAACGGTGGCGAATCCCCAGACCGCGGCGGTGGACGCGGCGTACGGCGCGCAAACGACGTGGGACTTCTACAACGACCGCTTCGGCCGCAACGGCATAGCCGACGACGGCCGCGGCAGTTCCTCCCGGGTGCACTACGAATCGCAGCAAGGAGTCCCCCTCGCCAACGCCAACTGGCAGGACGGCTGCTTCTGCATGAGCTACGGCGACGGCGCGGACGGACAGCATCCCGTGACGTCCCTGGACATCGCCGCCCACGAGATGACGCACGGCGTCACCTCCTCCACGGCCGGGCTCGGCGACTTCGGTGAATCACCGGGCCTCAACGAGGCGATCAGCGACATGATGGCCGCCGCGGTCGAGTTCTACGCCGACAACCCGAACGACGTGCCGGACTACACGATGGCCGAGCTGGACAACCTGCACGGCGACGGCAAGCCCATCCGCTACATGGACCGCCCCTCAAAGGCCGGCATCAGCTCCGTCGGCTACGCGCCGCTGGACTACTGGACGCCGCAGGCGAAGTCGCAAGAACCTCACATGGTGGCCGGCGTGGGCGACCACTTCTTCTACCTGCTTGCCGAGGGCAGCGGGCAGAAGACCATCAACGGCGTGAACTACGACAGCCCCACATACGACAAGCTGCCGGTGGCGGGCATCGGACGTTCCGGCGCCGCCGACGTGGTGTACCGCGCCCTCACCGTCTACATGACCAGCACCACCGACTACGCAGGCGCCCGCACAGCGACGCTCCAGGCCGCCGCCGACCTCTACGGCTCGCAGAGCAGTGCCTACGAGGCCGTTGCCAACGCCTGGGCGGCCGTCAACGTCGGAAACCGTTTCGTCAATCACATCGCCGTGGAGCCGCCGCCGACCGAGCCGGTGGCTGTCGGTCAGCCGGTCAGCCGCCAGTTCAGCGCCTCCAGCACCCGGCCGGGGCCGCTGACCTACTCCGCCGAGGAGCTGCCCAAGGGCCTGTCGATCAACCACACCACGGGCCTGATCACCGGTACGCCCAAGAAGGCCGGGGACTACAAAACGGTCATCGCCATCCGAGATGCGGCCGGAGACACCCGGAAGCTTGCGTTCACCTGGACCTCTCTCGAATCCGGCGGACACTTCTTCGTCAACCCCAGCACATATCTGATCCCCTTTGAGAGCAAGGCCGAGTCCCCGCTGATCGTCCAGGGGAAGCCGGGCCATGCCCCGAGTGATCTCAAGGTCGCGGTCGACCTCGACCACCAGTTCAGCAACTTCATGATCATCGACCTGATCGGCCCGGACGGCACCGTCATTCCCGTCAAGCCGTGGGGGCCGGGCTGGGAGCCCCTGCCCGAGCTGCACGAGACCTACACGGTCGACGCTTCGGCGATCACGAAGGTCGGCACCTGGAAGCTGCGCGTCACCGACGGCACCCCGGGCATCTACAGCTCCTGGGACCCGGGCCATCTCCAGCGCTGGAGCCTGACCTTCTAAGGCTCCGGCCCAGCAGGTCGTAGCCCAAGACCAGCCGCTAGGGAACGCAACGGCCACCGCTTGGTCGCCGGGGGCCATGCCCCTGAAGATCATGCGGTGGCCGTGAGCCGCCCCGCCCTGGGATCGCCCCTTCGGCTTTCGGGGGCGCTTGCCGACAGCTACCTCAACTACCCCGCATCGCCGGAAAGCGCGTCCTGGCGTTCGCCGTGTGAGCGTGCATGACCAGCTGCGCCCGTGCGTCGTCACGGTCGGCGATGGCCGCGATCAGTTCACGGTGTTCCACCCACGCCTGGCGCGCGATGGGCGTGTAGTACCGGCGGACCCTGCGCTCGACGTGGGCCGCCAGTTCCGCGAGCACCGCGTTCCCGGCGAGTTCCATGACGCAGGCATGGAAGGTGGCGTTCGCGATCACGACCGCGTCCACATCCCGGGCTGTGACCGCGGCCTCACCCGTCGCGCACAACTCGTCCAGTCGTTCCAGCCCTTCGTCAGAAGGACCCACCGCGGCCAGTCGTGCCGCCTCGGTCTCCAGCAGGGCACGGACGACGAAGAGTTGGTCGGTCTCGTCACCCGTCGGCTCGTGGACGAAGGCACCCTGGGCGGGGCGAAGGTCCACCCACCCCTCGGTGTTCAGCCGCTGCAGCGCCTCGCGGACAGGCTGCCGGGACACCCCGAGGAGACCCGCGAGCTCGCCCTCCACCAAGTGCCGGCCAGGCTGCAGTGAACCCGAGCTGATCAGCTCCAACAGCGCCTCGTACACGCGCTCACGCAGCGGTTCCGGGCGCTCCAGCCTGGGCACTGATCCTCGCGGCAACCCGTCGAACACCATCTTGGCCCTCCCGGAGCTCACCCATTTCATTGATCAATGGAACTCGCCTGGCATCAGGGAGAGTACCGAACCCGGGGACGAGCCACGGCCCAGGGGCGCACGAGGCCCCTCGAGCTGTTCACGTTCCGGGTCCTCCGCCTGGGCGAGTTGAAAAGACCAGCGACAGCGGACGCCGTAACGCCGTACAAAGCGCACTGCAAGTGAGAATGACTGCCGTGCCCCTCGGAGGTGCGTGCACGGACGGATGGTTGCGCGGCGACGTAGACCTGGCCGGTGGCCCGAATACCCTTGTACCAGGCCACCGTCCGGCGCGGGGAGCACGGACAACTCCCCGCGGGTGGCATGGTCCGGCCGACGCGGTGTTTCGGCCGACCCAGACACGCGACCACCTTCCACCGTCCCCATGCCCCTGATGCCCGGGCCCTCGAACGAGAGGCTCAGTCCGAAGCCTTCCGCTCACCGGCCGGGCGCCTGCGCCAAGCACGTTCGGTCAGCGACGGCGGCTTCCAGGCGCCGTCGGCCTGATAGAGATCCGTGCCGGGCGCCACGATCTCGTCGATGCGGTCGAGCACCTCGTCCTCAAGCAGCAGGTCGGCTCCCTTGAGAAGAGAGGTGAGCTGCTCCATCGTGCGCGGACCGGTGATCACCGATGTGACGGCCGGGTGCACCAACGGGAAGGCAACAGCCAGTTCCGGCAGCGTGCAGCCCACCTCCTCGGCGAGAGCGACAAGCCGCTCGACGGCCGCGAGCTTCGCGGCGTTGCCAGGGATGGCGGGGTCGAATCGGTGCGGAGTGAGCTTGGCGCGGCCGGTGGTGAGGTCGACGGGCCGGCCCTCGCGGTAGGCACCGGACAGAAAACCCGAGGCGAGCGGTGACCAGGTCAGCACTCCCATGCCCAGGCGCTGCGCGGTCGGCAGCACAGATCGTTCGATGCCGCGCGCGAGAATCGAGTACGGCGGCTGCTCCGTGCGCAGCCGCATCAGTCCGCGCCGCTCCGAGACGTGGTGAGCCTCGACGAGGTCCTCGGCGGGGAACGTGGAGCAGCCGAACGTCCGGATCTTGCCTGCCCTCACCAGGTCGCTGAGGACGGACAGCGTCTCCTCGATGTCGGTGGTGTGGTCGGGACGGTGCACCTGGTAGAGGTCGATCCAGTCCGTGTCCAGCCGCCGCAGACTGTCCTCGACGGCCTTGAGGATCCAGCTGCGCGAATTGCCGCTGCGATTGCGCCCCTCCCCCAGCGGAAAGTGCACCTTCGTGGCGAGCACGACGTCGTCACGTCTGCCCTTGAGCGCCTTGCCGACGATCTCCTCGCATTCGCCGGCCGAGTACATGTCGGCGGTGTCCACGAAGTTGATGCCGGCGTCGAGCGCCGCGTGGATGATGCGTGCGCTGTCCTCGTGGTCGGGGTTGCCGACGGCACCGAACATCATCGTGCCAAGGCAGTGGGTGCTGACCTCGATACCGGTCTTGCCGAGGACTCGATAGCGCATATCGGTGCTCCGTCTCAGATGAGGGCGGGTTGTGGGCTTCAGCCTAGGAGTTGGAGTGCACTTGACGGCAAGGCCACGCCTCATCGGACCGCGTTCGCTGTGACTCCCGAGGTGATCGCCCCGGGTGGCCCCGAAACAGTCGACACGACGGAGATCGCCTCGGGTCGTCCGACCCGTCTCCGGGCCTGTCACTACCCCACCGCAGGCCGCGAGGGCTCGAGTGCTTCGGCCCGACGTCCTGGTAGTGCCTTGAGATCACCCGGTCACAACCCTTGACGCGTCGACAAATACGGACGAAGAATTGCCGCCGTCCACTGACAACGTTGTCTTACCCCGGGCAGAAAGGCGTCCAGAGTGCCACACGGACCCCTGCAGATCGACCGCCGTCGTTTCATCCAACTCGTCGGCGCCTCCGCCGCCCTCGCGACCGTCCCCGTCGCCCTCGGCACCCGCCCAGCCGGCGCCGAGGAGCACTCGAGCGCAGTGTCGGACGAGGTGGCGGAGACCTACTACCGCGTCCTGCTGAACCACACGCACTGGTCCGAAACGCAGTGGGACCAAGCCCGCGGCTACTACACGGACAAGGACTTCGGTTTCGCGGTCGTACTCGGGAACGCCGTCCTGCTCACCCACGGTTCCTACGACGGTGATCGCGCCGGAGTGGATGAGCAGACGTTGAGGACCAGGACCATAGCCACGATCCAGCACTTCGCCGCGTCCAACCGGCTTACCGGTGGCACGCAGTGGGGCCGCACGCTGTTCTTCGACACCACCTTCCAGTTGTACTTCGTACTGGCTGCCCGCCTGTTGTGGTCCGATCTCGACGAGGCGACCCGTGCCAACGTCGACACCATTGCTCGTGAACAGGCCGCTTACACGACGAAGTTGGGGACGGGCAATGACCCGAACTCCGGCAGTTGGACCCCCAACGGGCTGACGGGCGGCTATCAAGGCGACACCAAGCTCGAGGAGATGGGTGTCTACGCCCAGTCCCTTGCACCCGGTTTGGCCTGGGCCGCCGACGATCCGCGGCACGCGGACTGGGAAGCCGCGTTCGGCACCTGGTCACGCAACGAGGCCGGGCTGCCACAGGCGGACCTCGCGAACCCGGCCCGCGTCGACGGCAGATCCGTGTCCGACAACACGGCCCGGAACCTGTACGACACCTTCATCGTCGAGAACCACGGCTCCTTCGGGCCGCACTACCAGGAAGAACTGTGGCGCACGTCGGGCCGAAACGCCGCGCATTTCATCACCGCGGGACGCCCCTTGCCGCAGGTGCTCACCAACCAGCCGAACGCCGACCCGCTGTGGCGCACCCTACTGGGAGTGATGAGTGACGCGGGCGAGCCGCTGATGCCCATGGTCAACGACCGCGAGCACCTCTACGGCCGAGACGTCATCCCGCTCGCCTTTCTCGCTCAGGTGGGTGGCGACCGAGCGGCCGCGCGGGCCGAAGTGGCCCTGGCGGAACGGTTGGAGGCCTACCAGAAGTACCCGCCCGAGTACCGGCTGGCCAAATTCTCGGGTGAGCCGAAGTACGAGCCGGAAGCACGCGCCGAGCTGGCCATCAGCTATCTTCTGCACCTGTGGGCGGCGGGGCAGCACCGCACAGTCCGGCCTCTGTCCCACGACGAACTGTTCCGACAGGCCTCGGGAGTCACCGACTTCGGTACCGGACCGGGTCTGGTGTCCCACCAATCGACCGCCGCCTGGGCCGGGGCCGTCACCAAACCGGGCTTCGTGAAGTTCGCCTGGCAACCGGCCCACGACGACTGGCTGTTCCGGCTCAGCGGATCGACCCCGATGTTCCTGCCGACGGTCACCGCGCAGGTGACAAGCCGCCAGGTGCGGACCTATACGAGGCTCCGCGACGGGTTCCACGGCAGCGCCACCGTGCTGCGGCTCGGTTCGGGGTACGCCGGTCTCACCACCCTGCCCTCGGGCGCCGTCGTCTACGCGACGACGGGTATCGGCGCCGGCGAGGGACATCTCGAGGTGCACAACCTCACGATGCCGGGCATAGCGGGTCTGACCGGCTCGCGCACCTACCGATTCGCGGAGGGCACCGCCACGGTCACCGCACAGGACGCCCGTCCGTCTGCCACCACGCCACGCGTGGACGAGCTGACGTTCGGGCGCACCGAGGTTCGGCATCTGCGTATGCTCGGCGTCAGGCCCGACCCGACCTACGGCTATTCGCTGTACGCCTTCGAGGCGCGCGACGGGGCGGGCGGCGCCGACCTCGCCCAGGGTGGGACGGCCACCGCCTCCTCCTTCGACTCGGGCAAGGAGCCGGCACTGGCCGTGGACGGGAACGCCACGACCCGATGGGCGGTCTCACGTGGAGACCGGCCCCGCGCGGACAGCTGGCTCGCCGTCGACCTCGGCGCCGCGCACGCCGTGGACCGAGTCACCCTGCGTTGGGAGGCTGCTGCCGGACGCGCCTACACGGTGCAGGGATCGGCCGACGGGCAGCAGTGGTCGGATCTCGTCTCCTGGCCCGTGCCCGATGTCGCCAGCCGGGGCGGCTGGCTCGACATCGACGGCCGCGCCGGCGTCGTCGTGCGCGGTGCAACGCAGCAACTCGCCGTCTACGACGACACCGTCATCCTGTCCGACGGACCGGCCGCCCCCCTCCTGGTCGAGGGACTCCCGAACGCCTCAGCCGACACCCTGCGGAAGCTTGCCCAAGGCGCCGTACCCCAGTCCCAGGACGACGCCGTCCGTGTGGCTCTCACAGAGGACCACCTCAGCCTGTTCAACCTGTCCGACGGGAAGATCACGACCCGCGTCGACCTTCCACAGGACCGATCCCGCGTCGCGCTCTTCGAAGGTCGCCAAACAGTGACTGCGCAAGGCAGTTCCTACGAGGCGGAACTGGATGCGGGCACGGCCGTCCTGTTGCCGCCGCGGCTGACGCTTCGACCGCTCTCCGGCGGCTCATTGCCCGTGGGCCTGGTTGCGGAGGTCGTCGACGGCGCCACGCTCAGGCTCACCGGCCCGTCGTGTCGTATCCAGGTGGCCGGGCAGGGCGACAACGAGGTGGCGGTGGTCCGCGCGGGCCGTACCACCACCGTCTCCCTGCGTCGCGCCGACGCCTACCCGCTGAACGACCTCGCTCTCGGCCGTACGGTCTTCCCGACCAACCCCTTGCCGCCGGGAATGTCGGACCCCTCGGCCGCCGTCGACGGTGATACGGAGACGGCGTGGGTTCCCGGCTCCGATGGCCGCATGGTCGTCGACCTCGGGGCCCAGCTCCCGATCCGCAGTATCCGCACGGAGTGGACGGGGGGTCGGCTCCCCGCACTGACAGCGGAGCTCAGCAGCGACGGCCTCAGCTACACACCGGCCGGGCGGCTCACCGGTCACGGCCGGACGCGGCAACTCGCCACGGATGCCACCGCGCGCTACGTGGCACTGGCGACCGACGCGAGCGGGAAGAACGACGCCCGGCTGATCAGCCTCTCGGTGATCTGACGGCACCCCGGGACTCCGGCCGACCGGCCGGAGTCCCGGTCCGGCGCGGATCCCGTCCCGGGTCTCCGACTTCTGACTCATCCGGCAGCCCTCCGGACGTGTAGAGCCCAGGAGGTGCGCTCACCGTGACGGCCAAGCGACGCGGCAAAGCCGTGACTGTCCCAGCGGATTGAGACGGGGGCGGGGGGCACACAGAGCAGATGGGCGTCCTTCTCGCGTTGGCTTCTGCGGTCTGCTACGGCTTCGTCGACTTCGCCGGCGGGATGCTGTCCCGGCGAGTCCACTTCGCCGTGGTCACCTTCCTCGGACAGACCGGAAGCCTGCTGCTCGCGCTCGCAGCCGCTCTTCTCTTGCCCGCCGATGCGGTCCGGCCGGCTGACGTGATGTGGGGAACGCTTTCCGGGGTGGGAAGCGCCACGGCCATGCGTTTCCTCAACCGCGGGCTGAGCCGAGGTGCGATGAGTGTGGTGATACCGATGAGCGCCGTCACCGGGGTGGCCCTGTCCGTGTTGTGCGGTGTGTTCTTCCTTGGTGACCGTCCCACGCCACTGGCCCGGTTGGGCATCTGTGTCACTGTGCCCGCCCTGTGGCTCGTCTCCGCCGGCGGCACTGGCCGCGGAGACAGCGAAGGGCCGCAGTCCGGACCGGTACTGACAGACGGTCTGATCGCCAGCTTGGGGGTGGCCGCGCAATACATCGGCCTCGCCCAGGCGCATCCGGCGAGTGGTCTCTGGCCCGTGGCTGCCAGCCGCCTTGCAGCGGTGCTGCTGTTGCTGCCGATCACCTGGCGCCACACTTCCGAGTTCAGGCAATCCGCCAAGTCGTCGGGCTGGGCAGTCCTGATCGGGGCGGGAGCCGCCCTCGGTCTCATCCTCTATCTCTGGGCCACACGACTGCAGATGCTGGCCATCGCTGTCGTCCTGGCCTCTCTCTACCCGGCAGTCCCGACAGCCCTCGGCCTCGCGGTGCTGCGCGAAAAGGTCACCCGTGCACAGGCGACAGGACTGGTAAGTTCGGCCGCCGCCGTCATCCTGCTCAGCCTGGGGTGAATGCCCCGCTCTGTTCTCGTGCCAGACCAGGCGACCCGACCGAGTCGAAAACTCCCATTCAGCCGACCGGATTCGCCAAAGTGTCGTGAGAATGCCGGGGGCCTGCGTCCGGCGCCACGGTGGATTAGTGTTCTCGACCATGACCGTGCTGCATGGCGCCTTCGTCGTCCTCCGCCCCACCGTCACAGAGGACATTCCCGCTTTGGCCGCCATTCGGGCCACGCCCGAGGTACGCGCACGGTGGAGGGTGGAGGACGACCTCGAAGCAGACATCGCAGCCGATCTCGCCGACCCCGGCGTCGACATTCTGACCATCCTCTACCAGCAGCGGACGGTCGGTTTGATCCAGTGGTACTCCGAGGAGGATCCCGACTACCGCCACGCAGGTATCGACATCATTCTCGATCCCGCGGTGCATGGGCGCGGTCTGGGCACCGACGCGGTTCGCACACTGGCCTGCCATCTCGTCGACGACCACGGGTTCCACCGTCTGGTCATCGATCCTGCGGCCGACAACAGCCCTGCGATTCACTGCTATACGAAGGTCGGTTTCCAGCCGGTCGGCATCATGCGACAGTACGAGCGCGGCCCGGACGGCACCTGGCACGACGGTCTCCTGATGGATGTCCTGGCCGCCGAACTGGTGCGCTGACCGACCTCATCCCGCTAGAAGCAATCCGCAGCTGCCCGTACGTGCAGGTGACTGCGCCGAGGGTGCGGGGGCGGGTGCCGGCTGCTCGAGGTGGAGCACGACCAGGCGAAGGGCGCCCGAGATCTCGGATGGTATAGACCGTACGTTCGATTTGTAGCGATCGAATGCTGCGCCGAGCCGTGATCGGCACCCCACCACGCCGGCGCGCCCCTCGTAATACCCGATCGCCCATCACTGCACGTAGAGCACCGAACCGACCGAGGTCACCACCACCCCGCTCCGACCGTGCCTGACGTGAGAGAGGTGGGTTTCGGTGTGAGACTGGGCGCGGAAGGGGTGATCCCCGTGTCGGACCCACCGCATGCGTCCGCCGGCCCCGACGCCGCGATCGAAGAGAGTCGACTGGAAGAGCTGATCATCGAGGCGCAGACGGCTCTGCCGTTCGAACTGCCCGGCCTGGCGAACCGGTGCGCTGCAGCTCTCGGCCTGGACTCCGCCTTGATCTACCTCGTCGACCTGCAGCAACAACTGCTGATCTCCCTCGACGAGGCGCTGGAACCGCTGCCGGTGGACTGCTCCTCGGCCGGCTGGGCATACCGCACTGTTTCCCCGCGAGTGGTCGAGTCCGATGGCGGCGTAGTCGTCTGGATGCCTCTGGTCGACGGTGCGGAGCGGCTCGGTGTACTGGCGCTGCGGACGACCGCCCTCGATGGGGTGCGGATGCGCCGCAGCCGGATGCTTGCCCATCTGTTCGCCATGCTGATCACCTCCAAGCGCACCTACAGCGACTGGCTCGCCGCCCGCACCCGCACCACGACCATGCGACTTCCGGCAGAGATGCTGCGGGCGTTCCTGCCACCGCACACCGTCGGCAGCCGCAGATGCGTCTCGACCGCAGTCCTGGAACCGGCGTACAAGATCGCCGGCGACGCCTTCGATCACTCGGTCGTCAAGAACATCCTCCACACCATGATCCTCGACTCCATGGGGCACGATCTGGCCGCCGGACTGGCGACATCGGTGGTCATGGCGGCGGCGCGCACCTCCCGTCGCGGTGGGGGTGACCTGACGGACATAGTCAACTGCGTCGACCAGTCACTCGCCCGATGGCGACCGGATCACTTCTGCACCGGCGTGCTGTGCCGGCTCGACGCGGAGACCGGGGTGCTGCACTGGGTCAACTGCGGTCACCCGCCGCCGCTGCTGATCCGGGCCGAGCAGGTGGTCCACGGCGTGCTCGACAGTCCACCGCAGCCCCCGTTCGGCCTGGCCGGACCCTTCGCTCCGAGCGCCCGGGAAGTCCACGAGACGACGCTGAGGCGGGGCGATCAGGTCCTGCTCTACACGGACGGTGTCGTGGAGGCGCGTGACGCGAACGGAGTGGAGTTCGGCCTGGACCGGTTCACGGACTTCATCATCCGCTCCTCCGCGGCCGGCCAGCGCCCGGCCGAGGTGCTGCGACTCCTCATCGACGCCATCCTCGACCGCCAGCGCAACCAACTGCGGGACGACGCGACCATCCTCCTCTTCGAATGGCGCCCGCAAGTCCACTGAAGTGGCGCTACGCCTGTACAGCGGGGGCAGGACCGCGACGCACTGACGAGGCGAGAGCCTCGGCGGTCCGCCGACAGCCGGCCGAGTCCGCTTCCGGAGGCGTAGAGGAAGATCACCAGATCTCGTACGGCCCGGACCGGGGGCAGTACGGGGCGAGCGGTCGGCATCAGGCCTCCTCGGTGAGAGCGGCCGCCAAGTGAGTCAGTCCGTACTCGTAGGCCCGGTCCACATCGCCGCCGAGGTTGAAGGCGTCGGCCAGCTCCATGCTGATGAAGCCGTACGCCCAGGCGGTGATCGTGCGGGCCGCCTCCAGGGCTTGAGCGGGGCCGGCCAGTTCTGCGGCGATCTGCAGGACGGGGGCCGCCGCGCGCGCCAGGCGGGCGGGATCGGGCCTGGTCGGCCCCGGGGCGCCGGCGAAGATGAGGTGATAGCCGGCCGGGCGCGCGTGGGCGAACGCACGGAAGGCCCGAAGCAGGTCGGCCAGTGTCTCGCGGGGGTCGGCGGCCGACGGTACGGCGTCGAGGTGTTTCTCCAGGTCGAGGAGGGTCTCCTCGGTGACGAGCAGGACGAGCGCGTCGCGGTTGCGGACCCGCTTGTAGAGCGAGGGGGCCCGAACGCCGACCCGGTCGGCGACAGCCTGCATCGTCAGCTGCGCGAGCCCTTGCGACTCCAGGATGTCGCGTGCTGCTCCGACGATCGCTTCGAGCGAGGTGCGTTCGGGCGTCGGCATGCCTTCCCCTTCCGTACTGGTGCGGTGTCGTCTTCATCATAGCTATTGGCCATAGCCATGATGGCTATGTATCGTAGCCATCGTTCCCGGTTCGGCGAGGAGAAGGTTCATGAAGCTCGATCAGCAGCTGTATCGCATAGGCAACGACATCGTGGCGGTCTACCTGGTCGTCACCGACGAAGGCGTAACGGTCGTGGACGCCGGAATGGCCGGCCACTGGGGCGAGCTGACCGCCGAGCTCGCCGCCCTGGGCCGGACTCCGGCCGACATCCGCGGCCTCGTGCTCACCCATGGCGACACCGACCACCTCGGCTTCGCGGAACGGCTCCGTCGCGAGTACGGAGTACCGGTCTTCGTCCACGGCGCCGATGCCGCGCGCGCTCGCGGCGAGGTGAAGGTCAAGAACACCTGGGGCAAGGCGAAAATCGGCGCCACGGCCGGTTTTCTCTGGTACGCCAGCCGCAAGGGCGGCCTGCGCACGACGTATCTGACCGAGGTGTCGGAGGTGGCCGACGGCGACGTGCTCGATCTGCCGGGCGCGCCCCGCATCCTGGGGATGCCCGGACACTCACCCGGCAGCATCGCCGTCCATGTGCCCGCGGTCGACGCGGTGTTCGTCGGCGACGGCCTCACGACCCGGCATGTGCTGACCGGACAGCACGGCCCGCAGCCGGCACCGTTCACCGATGATCGGGACCTGGCACTCGAGTCGCTCGACCGGCTCGGCGAACTGCAGGCGAAGTGGGTCCTCCCGGGACACGGCGCCCCTTGGAACGGGGGCGTTCAGGAGGCCGTCCGCCAGGTCCGGGCCGCGGCACGACCGCAGTAGCGTCCGGGTGCGCATCTGCACCGGTGCCGCGACGTTCGGGGTTGTCCATGGTGGGCGGCCCCGGTTGTCGTCGGGCAGCGGGGTACGCGCCGAGGCGCCGGACGTCAGGGTCCATCGACCGTGTCGGGCGGAACATCGTCGATGCCCGCCGAGACGGCCCGGGAGGGCACTCTGCACATGACGGAGACGTCTGCCTCGTGGGGGGCGGGGGTATGAGAGGTGGCCCCGGGGTCCAGGTCACACGAGATCTGGTTGCGACCCCGGCGGGGGAGCATTTCGACTGCGGCGGGCCATGGTTGACCGTGATTCACCGGTTCACCGGCTCGGAAAACGCCGTATGCGGATGGGGCTGACCTGCCAAGGCGCCGCCCCGGGCCGAAGTGCGATCGGCGCTGCTGTCTCCCGTGGCTCCCCTCCGTCTTTCCCCCCCGGATCGGGCATGCAACGGGCACGGCCAGGTTTCGGTCCTGCATGGGGTTGAAGGGACCTCTGGCCACCCGCGCGACTCAGCTGAAGCGAGCCGCTGATGTCCCCGCGCCGGCGCGCGCACTGTGACACACCGCTCGTATCGTGGAAAGACAGACAGCGGCGGCAAGGCAGGAACGTCATGTCGGAACCGGAGGTCGACTACGCGGCGGTGTTCCAGGCCCTCCCTGGGGCGATAGCACTGCTCAGCCCGAAGATGATCTTCGTGGACGCCAACGAGGAGTTCTTGCAGATCCGGGGTCTCACCCACGAGCAACTGATCGGTCGCTACCTGCCCGACGACCACCCCGCGAACGACCGGCCTTTCCTGCTCAAGATTTTGGCGTCACTACGCCGGGTGGCGGACACCGGTGAGCCCGACACACTGACGCTGGAGCGCCACGACGTGCCGGACCCCGAACAACCCGGGGTATGGCGCGAGCGGTATTGGACCCTGACCAACGTTCCCGTCTTCGGCTCGGATGGGCGGTTGACACTGTTGCTGCGCCGCGTGGAGGACGTCACCGAACTCACCGAACTCATTCGGGCCCGTGAAGTCGCGCTGACCTTGCAAGAAGCCATGCTGCCCGCGCCCCGCCCGGTCGGCCGCCACCCGGCGGCCGTACGCTACCGACCCGCCGCCGAAGCACTGAACGTGGCCGGCGACTGGTACGACCTCATCGACCTGCCCGGCGACCGCATCGCCGTCGCGGTCGGCGACGTCGTCGGCCACGGCCTGCCCGCTGCCTGCATCATGGGACAACTGCGCAGCGCCCTCAGTTCCGCTTCCATGGTCGCCGAAGGCCCCGCCCGCGCCCTGGAAACCGTCGGCCTCTACGCCCGCACCATCGACGGCGCCGAGAACACCACCGTGGCCACGACCTTCATCGACTGGGACACCCACACCATCACCTACAGCAGCGCCGGCCACCCCCCACCCGCACTCCTGCAAAGGGACGGAACCGTCGAGTTCCTCGACCAGGCCACCGACCCCCCACTGGGCGCCCGCCCACAACACGCACCCCGGATCCAAGCCACCACAACCTTCCACGAAGGCGCCCTCCTCGCGCTCTACACCGACGGCCTCATCGAACGCCGCCACGAAGACATCGACACCGGCCTCGCCCGACTCGCCGACTCCCTCACCCGCCACCAAGCAGACGACCCCGAAACCCTCGCCGACGCCGTACTCACCGACCTGCTCCCACCCGAGGACGCCACCGACGACACCGCCCTCGTCATCGCCCGCCTATGAACGCCGCCCCCGACACCCGCAAAGCCGGCCACCCCGCAGACCACAGTGAAGGCACCGCGATCGTGCGGCCAGGGTCATGATCCGGCCCGATGACGAGAGACGTCGGCACCCCGTGACATACGTCTGCGTACGCGGACGTCCGTTGTCATTGCCGTCAGATGGCCCTCTGGGGCCGATGACCACGGATGGTGCGAGACTCGGGCATCTTCCGATCCGTAGCCGGACACAGATCGGCCACCGAAGGCAGTCCCCTTCCGTCATGGCACAACAGTGACACGGCTCCGACTTGGCTGTGCTTGCACTTCATAAAATAGGAGCATATGCTCCTATGTGCTTGATCCCCAAAGCGCCGCTTAGGAAGCGAAATGATCAATGCAGACGATCTGATCAGCCGGAATGCCGCGTTCGCCGCCGGTGGCTCGCATGAAGGCCTGCACATCCTGGGCAGCGGCAACCTGATGGTCATCGGGTGCGTCGACTCCCGCGTCGATCCGAGCCACGTGCTCGGGCTGGACCTCGGCGAGGTCACGGTGATCCGCAACGTGGGCGGACGCGTCAACCCGGCCGTGTTCCGCACCCTGCTCATGCTCGCGAAGGTCAGGGAGGCCCACCGCGGCAACGTCCCCGCAGCTACGCACATCGTGGTCATGCATCACACCGATTGCGGCATCAGGGACATCGCGGCGTTCCCCGAAATGCTCGCGAACGACTTCGACATCCCCGTCGAGGCGCTGGACGGGAAAGCCGTCATGGACCCGGTTGCCGCCGTCCGGCTCGACGTCGGGGTCCTCAAGGAGGTGCTCTCGACCAGGATGCCCACGGGCCTCGTGAGAGGGCTCGTCTACGACGTCGAGACCGGACTGATCGAGGTCGTCGTCCCGACCGCGAGAGTTAGGGAGGAATTGACACCGGCTCCGACGACCTCGCTTGACGCTCCGGAGATTTGAGCGTGCGCTCGCATTCGGACGTGACCGCAAGTCGCGATCACTTTGAGTGTCCGGCCGCGCCAGGCCGACCTCCCGGCCGGCGCCAACAGTTGATCTGCCCCGGCCCGAAGCGCCGACGCCACTCCGTGCTGTCCGCAACTCCTCGAGGTGAAGAAATGATTCTCGTAACCACCGCGAACGGTGCCACCGGGCGACCGATGGTCGACTACCTGCTCGAGGACGGCTTCGGCGTCCGAGCCCTGGTCCGCAAGGACGACGCACGGGCACAGGAACTGCGCGAGGCGGGCGCCGAGGTCGTCTTCGGCGACCTTCTCGACCTCCGTGAAGTGCGAGCGGCCCTGGACGGGGTCCAGCGTGCCTACTTCAACTACCCGCTGGGCGAAGGCCTGGTGGAGGCGGCCGTCATGTTCGCACAGGTAGCGAAGGAGCAGAAGCTCGAACTCATCGTGAACATGTCGCAGTTTCAGTCGCGTCCCGTCGCACGCAGCAAGACCACCCAGAACCACTGGCTGGCCGAGCAGGTCTTCGAGTGGTCCGGCGTCCCGACCACTCACCTGCGGCCCACGGCTTTCGCGCAGTGGCTCCTCTACATCTCCGGATTCATCCGCCGTGGCCGCTATGCGATGCCCTTCAACGGGGACAGCCGCGTCGCTCCGATCGCCGGCCGTGACGTCGCACTGACCGCCGCCAAGATCCTCGCCTCGCCCGACGAACACGCCGGCCAGACCTACAGGCTCACCGGCCCGGTGGAGTACAGCCACCGGGAGCTCGCGGCCGAGGTGTGCCGGGTGCTGGGCAAGGACCTTCCCTTTGAGCAGATCACCGTGAGCACGTTCCTCGAGTCGACCGGTCTTCTCAACGACACCGCAAAGCTCAAGCACTTCGAGGCGATGATCATCGACCAGCAGGAGGGGCTGCTGGCAGGCGTCAGCGACGCGGCCCCGAACATCACCGGCCAGCCGCTGGTTACGGTCGAGGAGTTCATCAACGAGAACCGCTCCGCGTTCGGGCTCGGCCCCGACAAGTCGGCAGGCTGACCTTCCCCGACGAGCCGGGCCGCAGCATCCAACTGCCCCTGAGCTGCCGGCATCCGCCAATGTCGGTTCGCCTCGGACAGCGCACGGACGCCCCTGCCAAGCCTGGAGGTGCCGCTGGCAGAGGTTCACGAAGAGCTGTGGGTGCGTGTCACGGTCCCGCAGGGCACTGACGTCCTTGCCAAGCCCAATGACGTGCTACTGCGTGACAACCACCACGAGGTACGCCATGCCGACGACGACGGCCAGACAGATGACGACGACAGCAACTGCCGGCTGTCGTCGCTTGTCGACGTCGGTTCGCCTCGGGCGGCCCACGGACGGCCCAGGAACGGCCCGACAACCAGGGCTCGACACCTGATGGGCATCGCCTCGGCGAACCGATGTCAGGCCAGCCGGTGCAGGAGGGAGTCGCGCTGATCCTGCTCGACCTCGGCGAGCGTCAAGTCGGGGTCGCGTTGATGAGCAAGAGCCACTTCGGCCGGCGTCGGCTGCTCCTCCTTGAGCGGCCACGCCTCGGGGCGCCAAACCTTCGACCGCACAAACGCCTTGGCGCAGTGGACGTACACTTCGTCGGCCCGCACGACCAGCGCGGTCTTCGGCGGCTTGCCGACCGGGGTCAGCCGCGCAAGCAGGTCCCCATCGGCCGTGATCCAGGCTGCGCCGTTGACACGAAGCGTCGTGTCCCGACCGGGGATGACGAAGTTGAGCCCGGCGTGACCGTTGGCCAGGATGTTGCGATAACTGTCCAGCCGGTTGTTCCCCGTCGCGTCCGGGATCACGACGTGCCGCTCGTCGAGAACCGTGACGAAACCGGGAGTGCCGCCCCGAGGGGCCACGTCACAGCGGCCATCGGCATCACTGGTGGCGACGAACACCACGGGCGAGACCGCAATGAGACGACGCGACATCTCGTCGATGTGGTCAAGTTCTTTGCGTACCGCCCGCTCTCCGGGGTCGGCGTACAGCTCTCGGAGCTGCGCCTCACTGGTCAGAGCTCGGGGTATCAGGAAGTCATCCACTCTGGCGATCATAGTTCTGCGAGAGGAAGACACGAAGGGCGAGCCCACGCGGGCGATGGAGCGGTCCAGTGGCTGGTCGCACCTCTGATACGACACCACTGCGTCTCCACGAATGGCCCCCGGGGCGGGACTCCGGCCTTTGTACGGGCTCAGCAAGCGACGAGTACAGCGACTGCCGAGTCGAACAAATCGTTCAGTGCCTCGTACGCAGCCCCGTCGGCGAGCCCCTTCGGCTCCCAAGCCTCCTCAGCCAGCGAGTCCATGACGACGAAGCCGGTCGCGAAGGCGATACCTCTGTACTGCGCCACTGCTGCCAGGGGTGCGGCTTCCATCTCGACGGTGAGCACACCTTCGGCCCGATAGGCCAGTACTTCCTGGCGAGTCTCCCGATAGACCGCGTCGGTCGTCCAAGTGCCGCCTACCTGCACTCGGCTGCCGCGCTTCTCGAGCATGTCGATCAACTCGACTGTCAGCTCCTCGTGCGGCCGGACGTAGCGGTCGGGCTCCAGGTAGTGGTGCGAGACGCCCTCATCCCGTACAGCCCGGTCGCAGACCACCACGTCGCCAGGAACCTGTCCGACACGGAGCCCACCAGCGCCACCAATGCTCACCACGCGCCGTACACCCGCGGCGATGGCCTCCTCCAGAACGGACGCGGCGGCCGGGCCGCCGATACCGAATCCGCTCAGCAAACCGACTTGCTTGCTCCCCACCTCCACGACGTGGAACCCGCCGACGAAAGCTTCGAAGCGTCGTGATTCGTATCGTTCCAGGACCTCACGTCGAAGTCTGGCGCTGTACATCATCACGACGGCGTCCGGCACGACTTGCTGCCGAAGGGCGTGCCGCAGGGTGTCGCGGGGCTGGAAGAGAGACGGCAAAGCGTGCTTGCCCGGATGGTTGGGGAAGGCCATGCGGGCGTGGTCGGCGTCAACCCGCGCACAGGGCAAACGGATTGCCGTGTCCAGGGGCGTGCCGGCCGTCGACACCCGCCGCAGGAGTTCGAACCCGTGGCGGCGCGACCGCCCGAAAGGGACCTCGTGGCTGATGGGTCTTCCCTCTGAATCGCCGCCGCAGCGCACCAGCGGGCCGTTGCCGTACGCAAGGCGCCCACCCAGCCAGGATCCGTCCGCGCCCGGTCGCCCCGGTCGACCAGGCGATCTCGGTTCCCATGACGATGGCGTTCCCCGTCCCGGGCCGCCGATCGGCTCCGCCGGCGACCGGGAACAGGGCGGCGCAGTCCCGGCCGCTCAGCCGACAGCGGGCTCGGGGACGTCGCGCAGCCCCAGCCGTAGGTGCTCGACGTGGTACAGGGCCTGCTCCAGGAGCTCGGCGACGTGGTTGTCGTAGAGCGCGTAAACGACCGACCGGCCCTGACGCTCACCGGTGACCAGGCCGAGATTGCGCAGCAGGCGCAGCTGATGGGAGCAAGCAGACTGTTCCATGCCCACCGCGTCGGCCAGTTCCGTGGCCGCGCACGGCCCCTCCTGCAGTCGGGCCAGGATCCTCAGCCGCGAAGGCGTGGCCAGGGCCTGGAGGGTGGTGGCCACATCGGCGGCACCAACGGATTCCAGGCGCTCGCGTGCGGTGGCGGTGGTATCGGCGTCAGCTCCATGGCCCATGGCCACCATCCTACGGACATGAACGCATGAATGCGTGTTCATGTGTTCCTGTACGGTGGAGAGGTGGCACCGGCTTGCCCCGGTTGCCATCGCCTTGTCATGCCGTCGCGAAGGACTCTCGTCTCCTATGCCCTCCACCCTGAACGCGCCTTCCACGGAGCGGGCCCCGGCCCCGCGCGATGGCGGTCCGTCCCGGCGCCGCACCCGGATCTTCGCCCTGCCCGAGGCGCGCTGGGCCGCCGCTGCCACCGTCCTTTTCCTGCTCGCGCTCCCACTGCAGCTGACCGGTGCCCCTGTGTGGGCGTGGGGACCCCTGTACGCACTGGCGTACGCGGCCGGTGGCTGGGAGCCGGGATGGGCGGGCCTGCAGGCGCTCAGAGAGAAGACGCTCGACGTCGACCTGTTGATGATCGTGGCCGCGCTGGGGGCGGCGGCGATCGGTCAGGTGATGGACGGCGCGTTGCTGATCGTCATCTTCGCCACGTCGGGCGCGCTGGAGGCGCTTGCCACCGCTCGGACGGCAGACTCCGTGCGAGGACTGCTGGACCTGGCACCGGCCAAGGCCACCCGCTTCGACACCGATGGAAGCGAAGTGATCGTCCCCGTCGAAGAACTCGAGGTCGGGGACATCATCCTCGTACGGCCCGGTGAGCGGGTCGGCGCCGACGGTCGTGTCCTGGGCGGGGCAAGTGATGTCGACCAGGCGACCATCACCGGTGAGCCGCTGCCCGTCACCAAGGAAGCGGGAGACGAGGTCTTCGCCGGCACCCTCAACGGCACCGGCGCCCTGCGCGTACGAGTCGAGCGGGGCGCCTCCGACACCGTGATCGCCCGAATCGTCCGGATGGTGGACGAGGCGTCCGAGACCAAGGCGCCCACTCAACTGTTCATCGAGAAAGTCGAACAGCGCTACTCGCTGGGCATGGTCGCGGCGACTCTCGCCGTCTTCCTCATCCCGCTCGCCGTCGGCACGGGCCTCACCCACTCGCTGCTGCGCGCCATGACGTTCATGATCGTGGCCTCGCCGTGTGCGGTGGTCCTGGCCACCATGCCGCCGCTGCTGTCGGCGATCGCCAACGCCGGGCGCCACGGCGTGCTTGTGAAGTCAGCGGTGGTCATGGAACGGCTCGGACAGGTCGACGCGGTCGCGCTCGACAAGACCGGAACGCTCACCGAAGGCACGCCACGGGTGACCGACATCCGACCGCTCGCCGGGTCCGGGCTGAACGAGGGCGAACTGCTCACCCTCGCCGCAGCCGCCGAGCACCCGAGCGAGCACCCACTGGCCCGCGCTGTCGTGGACGCAGCCCGGGAGCGAGGATTCGACCTCCCTGCGACGGACGACTTCGACTCCAAGCCCGGCGTCGGGGTGAGCGCATCCGTGGACGGGCGAGCGATCGCGGTCGGCGCGCCAGCACGGCTAGTCGAGCGGTCTTCGGACGCACACTCCGTCCTGGCGGCCATCGCCGCGCGCGAACTGGAGGACAGCGGCAGGACCGCCGTCCTGGTCACCGTGGACGGCACTCCCGTGGGGCTGTTCGCCATCGCCGACCGTCTGCGCATCGACGCCACCGCGACCGTGGCCTGCCTGGCGTCCCTGACCGGCACGGCGCCCATGCTGCTGACCGGCGACAACGCGCGCGCAGCCACCCGTCTGGCCGACGAGGTCGGTATCGACGACGTACGGGCAGAACTGCTGCCACAGCACAAGGTCGAAGCGGTCAAGGAGCTGGAGCATGCGGGCCGCAGGGTGATGGTGGTCGGCGACGGCGTCAACGACGCCCCTGCCCTGGCGGCCGCCCACACCGGCGTCGCCATGGGCCGGGCGGGATCCGACCTCGCGCTGGAGACCGCCGACGCGGTGATCGTCCGCGACGAGTTGCGTACGGTCCCCGCCGTGATCGCACTGTCCAGGCGGGCCCGCAGGCTGGTCGTGCAGAATCTGATCATCGCGGGTGTTTTCATCGCCGCTCTGGTCGCCTGGGATCTGATCGGCACCCTGCCGCTGCCTCTCGGTGTAGCCGGCCACGAAGGATCCACCGTCATCGTCGGCCTCAACGGACTGCGGCTGCTGCGCGAGACGGCATGGAAACGGGCAGTCCAGTGAGCCGCAGCAAGGTCTCCACGCAGGCGGGGCCCCGGTGCACGGGCACTGTGCGCCGCGGGGAGTTCGACACGGCAACCTGCGCTCCACGGTTCGGCCAGGTTTTGGACAACGTATGGCGATATCGCCGCCCGATACCGACGGATGAGTCACACTGAGGTCTTGGAGGGGGGACGGACGCCTCGGCCGCTGCGCCGACGCGCCATCCCTGGGCTCGCGCTGCCTTGGGGAAGGTGGTGTGGAGCTGGTGGGGGGATTCATGACGCAGTCGCTTCCGGGGCA
>Ga0102590_1001708_pt1 | contig 30788 bp, 27 predicted proteins | sample AraplaMF_Col_mMF_FD_76859 | JGI IMG/M metagenome (GOLD analysis project Ga0102590, IMG submission 76859) | Arabidopsis root microbial communities from the University of North Carolina, USA - plate scrape MF_Col_mMF | ecosystem: Host-associated > Plants > Roots > Endosphere | place: USA... | reverse complement strand
TGCAACATATATTTAAGACGAACGTCTTCGAAGGAGAGGAGCATATGTCGGGGTATGGCCACAACCGTTCCAACAACGGAGCCTCTGAGAGGCTAGCCGCCTTATTTGAGCAAAAACAGGGCGTACCCATCTCGCGTGATGAGATCCAGGAAGTCGCGGATCAATTGGATTACATGAAGCGTCTTAGGCGCAACGGTGGTGCTCGCGACATCTTGGATAAAAAGGGGATCGCGCTGTTATGGGGAAAGGGCGATCGTCAGGTGATCGAAAAGCTCGGGTTAGGTGCGATCTCCGAGAAGGAGTTTATCTCATACACGCCTGCAAACAAAGGTGAGTTGGCACTCTTGCATCGATATGGTCATTCAGATCTTGAAAACCCCGGTTTCTCTTAGGAGGGTGACAGATTGAATATTATCTTAAGAAATCTTTGAGCTTCGTAGATATCTCGGAAGGTTTCTTGGTCTCGCACTCCCATATGACGAGAATTTCCCAGCCTTCCTTCTGTAAGGCGGCATATTGAACTCTATCCCGTTCCATATTGCGTTCTAACTTTTTCCTCCAGAAATCTTCATTTGACTTTGGGCGCTTGCTACGGGTGCAATTTACATGGCCGTGCCAGAAACATCCATGTACAAACACCACCTTTTTTCGGGAGCGGAAAACGATATCCGGACTGCCCGGTATATCGGCTGCATGAAGGCGAAAGCGATAGCCCATTGCGTGTGCAACGCGTCGAACAGCTATCTCAGGCTTTGTATTCTTATTCCGAACGGCTCGCATATTTGCACTGCGCCTGTCCGACGAAACCGTGTCAACCACCTACGCCAAACTTCCTGGATAGCCATTCGAACACGGCGCGCTGCTCGTCTTGGCCAGCGCGGCGTACTTGCGATAAGAGCCAGATCCCGGTCGGCTTCTCACCGGTAATATTCTTTGCACCTTGATTACACGTCGAGCAGAGGGTCCGAAGGTTAGATAGCTCATCCTTCCCGCCGAGACTCTTATCCTTGATATGGCCAATATGAAGCCGAACTTTTCGTGACGTAGCGGGGTCGATTTCGCCCGGCGTCAGGCCGCACATTTGGCAGGTGAATCCATTGCGATCCAACACTTCAGCGCGCAGCTTAGTGGATATTCCTCTTACAAATGCCACATCCCGTTTCTCCGGAGGCGTTTCCTCCATAAGGTATTCACCGGGCTTCAGTCTGGCATCATCGTTGTGTGATCGGATGGGCCAGCGTTCTTCGTCGCGTAATTCACGCAGTCGGCGTGCCCACTCACTGACGTCTGTACCGACAGCATCGCGAATCTGTATAGAGGTAACGACATTACCAATATTTGCGCGAAAAAATTGCCGAATGCGCTCCTTGGAGCCGTTCCTAGCCAACGGCAATGTTCCGATCCAGCTTCGCGCTCACTGCCTGCATGTGCTCAATGAGCTGTTTTCCAATGAATTCTGTATATGCAGGCGGGATTGCTTCATTAATCTCGCCCTTCGTCATCCAATCTATTCCCATCGCATCTCTTGCCGCCGCTAAAGTGCAATTTCCTCCACCTGTGACTTGGACGAAATCTGTCCACTCGTTTGTCTTTCCGAAATGAGATTTTCGCTTGTCGAACGTGTGCACCTTGGGATGTTTCTTATGAGCAGGAGGCGTGATGGTGAAGTTTGCCTCGAACAATCGATGTCGCAATACCCTTAGTCCTGGAAACATCGTGCCACAAAGGACAATGGCATCGATCAGTGGCGCGCCTTCAACGTTCTCAATTACGTAGGGCCGTTTGGATGCACGGAGCATGTCACGAACAGGCTCGACCAAGCGCGGCCAATCAGCGCCGTTTCCATTCCGCTTGGCTAGATCAGAATATGATTGGCAAGGGGGCGAAGCATGGATCGCGTCAAAAGACGCAATAAAAGAGGGGTCTAGTTCAAGAGCGTCCGCCTGAATAAACGGGAGCGGATAGTTTGGACGCGGCACAATATCGACGCCGACAACATCAAAGCCTGCCCTCTGATAGCCTACCCCGGCCCCACCGGCGCAACAAAAAAGGTCGAGCAGTCTTGGCTTTTTCGATGCTGGCTTGGTAGCTTGCTTAGACTCGTTTTCGAAGAATCTTTGACGATCCGAATCTGATGATTCGTGCGAGAACGCGAGAAGGTCGGGTTTCATGGGCTCCGATTCATGACGGGAGGAGGGGCTTGGGTCAACGACCATGTCAGCGTGACGGCAGGGCCAATCCCCAGCTTTCCCGGTCAAATGAGGCTGAGGCGGTATCCACGATGAGGCAGCTTCGCCGAGGGCGAGATCGTTAACAGCTTGGATCAGTTGTAATGACCGCATGATATGAAGCGGAACATGCGCACCCGTCTCCCAACGAAGCACCTCCTCACACCGGATGCCGAGGCCTCCCGCGACATCCTCGATAGAGAGGCCTGCACGAAGTCGGGTTTCGGAAAATGAGATCATGCTCGTCTCCGCTTTTTACGGTTCTTAGCATCGAACCCGATAAGAACAAATAGGGAACTTAAGAGGCGTTGGCGGCACTTTATGAATGTGCGTCGCCCGCGCCAGAGCTGGACTAAGCGCCTAGCCCTCAGGCCGCCTTCCGCCGCTCCGCCATTTCCGCATTCAGCATCTCCGCCAGCAGGAACGCCAGTTCCAGCGACTGCCCCGCGTTCAACCGCGGGTCGCAATGCGTGTGGTAGCGGTCGGCCAGCGACTGCTCGGTCACGTCGATCGCGCCGCCGGTGCATTCGGTGACGTTCTGGCCGGTCATCTCGGCGTGGATGCCGCCGGCGAAGGTGCCCTCGGCGCGGTGGACGGCGAAGAAGCCGCGGACTTCGGCGAGGATGCGCTCGAAGGGGCGGGTCTTGTAGCCGTTGGCGGCCTTGACGACGTTGCCATGCATCGGGTCGCAGCTCCACACCACCGGATGCCCCTCGCGCTTGACCGCGCGGACCAGGGCGGGGAGGCCCTTCTCGATCTTGTCGTGGCCGTAGCGGGTGATCAGCGTCATGCGGCCGGGGACGCGCGCGGGGTTGAGCGTGTCGAGCAGGCGGAGCAGGGCGTCGGGCTCTAGGCTGGGGCCGCACTTCATCCCGATCGGATTGCCGATGCCGCGCAGGAACTCGACATGCGCGCTGCCCTCGAAGCGGGTGCGGTCGCCGATCCACAGGAAATGCGCGCTGGTATCGTACCAGTCGCCGGTGAGGCTGTCCTGCCGGGTGAGCGCCTGCTCATAAGGGAGGAGCAGGGCCTCGTGGCTGGTGTAGAATTGGGTGCCCTTCAATTGGGGGACGGTGTCGGGGTTGATCCCGCACGCCTCCATGAAATCGAGCGACTCGCCGATGCGGTCCGCCACGTCGGCGAACTTCTTCGACCAGGGGCTGCGGCCCATGAAGTCGAGCGTCCATTTGTGGACCTGGTGGAGATTGGCATAGCCGCCGGTGGCGAAGGCGCGCAGCAGGTTGAGCGTCGCGGCGGACTGGCTGTAGCCCTGCACCATGCGCTGCGGATCGGGGATGCGCGCGGCGGGGGTGAAGGCAATGTCGTTGACGTTGTCGCCGCGGTAGCTGGGGAGCTCGACGCCGTCGATCGTCTCGGTGTCGGCGCTGCGCGGCTTGGCGAACTGGCCGGCCATGCGGCCGAGCTTCACCGTGGGGAGCTTCGACGCGAAGGTGAGGACGACCGCCATCTGGAGGATGACGCGGAAGGTGTCGCGGATGTTGTTCGGGTGGAACTCGGCGAAGCTCTCGGCACAGTCGCCGCCCTGGAGCAGGAAGGCCTCGCCGCGCGAGACGCGGGCGAGCTCGGTGGTGAGCTCGCGCGCCTCGCCGGCGAAGACGAGCGGGGGATAGTTGGCGAGCTGCGTCGTGGCGGCGTCCAGCGCAGCCTTGTCGGGGTAATTGGGGAGCTGGCGGGCCTCGGCCTGGGTCCAGCTGTCGGGGGTCCAGCCCATGGGTTGCTCCAGGTTGCGGACATGGACGTACCAGTCCTGGTGGTGGGCGATGCCGTTGGCGGCGATCTGGTTGAGCACGGCGGCGGAGGCGCGCTTGCCGTCCTCCTCCCAGCCCTGGACTGTAGAGCCAGGGGTGTCGAACCAGGCGCCGAAAGCGGCGCGGGAAAGGGCGCGTTCCTCACGGAAGCGGCGGATCTTGGAACCTGCGAGCGTCGTCATGATGCGGGTGCCTTACCCCCATGGGGTAAATGATGGCAAGCGGGAAAATTACCCGGGCGGGGTAAAGTTTGGCGGGCCGGACCGAAGTGCGCGGCCTTGCGTTGATGCCGCGAAGGAGACGGCCATGGACGGCGTGCACGCTATCGACGACGAACTCGACCGCGAGTTCATGCTCGACGAGGAAGCCGAGCAGGAGAAGGGCGATTCCGAATATGTCGCCGATCCGCGTGCGCTTTTCGGATCGGAAGCGGCGCGGGCGATGCTGGTGGTGCTGACGCGGCGGCTGGGGCCGGACTTCGCGCGCGCGGTGAGCGACGAGATGGCGTCGCGGACCTTCTCCTACCAGGCGGGCTGCCCCGACGACCGCAGCGACGGCAAGGCGATGGAGTATCTGCTCCGGGACGCGTTCTGGGACAAATTGTTCGCGATGACGAAGCCGGCTCAATAGCCGGCGGTGGCGAAGCCGGGTCAGTAGCCGGCGGCGAGATCGACTTCGTTCTGGAGCGGGCGCCCTTCGAGGAAGGCGTGGAGGTTCTCGACGAAGAGATTGGCGGCGCGGACGAACATGCGCGTCTGGCTGCGGCCCGAGAGGTGCATCGAGAGGATGATGTTGGGCGTGCTCCACAAGGGATGCTCGGGCGGGAGCGGCTCGGGCGTCACGGTGTCGAGGAACGCGCCGGCGATGCGGCGCTTGGTGACCGCCTCGATGAGGGCGTCCTGATCGACCAGCTCGCCGCGGCCGACATTGATGATCCACGCCGAGGGCTTCATCGCCTTGAGCTCGTCCTCGCCGATCATCGCGCGGCTCTCCGGCGTCGCGGGGGCGGCGAGGAAAACCCAGTCGAACTCGCCCAGGCGATCGCGCCATGCGTCGGGCTGGATCGTGCCGGGAGCGCCGGTGCGGGTGACGCCGGTGACGGTGACGCCGAAGCCGGCGAGGCGCTCGCCGATGAGGCGGCCGATCGTGCCGTAGCCGATGACCAGCGCGTTGGTCTCGAACAGCTCGAGCTTGCCGGGCGCGTCGAACGGCCATTCGCGCGTGTCGGCGATGCGGACGACTTGGTCGTAACGCTTGGCGGCGACGAGCGCGCCCATCACGGCATATTCGGCGACGGTGTGCGCGTTGACGCCGCTGCCGTTGGTGACGCGGGTGCCGCGCGCGAGGAGCTGCGCCTTGTCGAGCCGATCCAGCCCCGCATAGATGGTCGACAGCCATTTGAGCTTGCGCCCCGCAGCGACGGCGCGGGCCCATTCGGGCGGCTTGTTGATGTCGACCCAGCCGATATCGGCATCGGCGACCATCTCCGCGGCTTCGTCGGCGGAGGCGAACCAGTGCACGTCCAGCCCCGCGGGAAGCCGCGGCTCGATCAGCGGCCGGGCAAGCGCGGGGAGGACGACCTTCATCAGGCGAAGCGGCGGGCGTAGCGGTGGTCGAACTCGGCGTCGGACATGATCAGATAGCGGACGGTGTCGATGAACGCCCAGACGCTGGTGACGAGCAGGCCGACGATGGTCGCCGAAATGACGATCATCAGCACCGCGCTGCCGTTCCGGCCGAGGTAGAAGCGATGGATGCCGAGCACGCCGAAGAAGAAAGCGAGCAAGGCGGCGACATATTTGTTGCGGTCGTTGGACGGCGCCTGGCGGGCCGCGCCGACCGAGGCGGTGTCCGAATCGGGCAGGCGGAAGATGCGCAGCGCGCGCGTCCCCTCGATCGCGAAATCGATCCGCGCGCCCACGGCCGGGCCCCTGGCGTCGCTCCAGTCGTCCGGCCTGAACGTGTAGCGATGGCCGTCCTCGCCCGAAATCTGGCCCTCGCCGCTGGTGCGATCGACGCCGAGTACCTGTCCCCGCATTTTACTACCCCGTGTTGATCTGCCGCTTTTGGCGAAGGCGGGGGTGGGAACGCAAGGGGGTGTGTAAACTCCTCCCCGTGCTGGGGAGGAGTTTTAGAGCGCCGGTTTCCAGTCCCAGCCGAGGGGATCGCCGTCCATGACTTCGACGCCGGCGGCGGCGAGTTCGTCGCGGATCGTGTCGGAGCGTTGGAAATCCTTCACCACGCGGGCCTGCTGGCGCTCGACGAGGCGGTCGCTGATCTCGTTGGGAGTGAGAGTCGCATTGGCCGGGCGGACGCGCAGCTCCTCGCGGGTGAGGTTCAGCAGGTTGAGGCCGAGCACTGCGTCGAATTGGGCGAGCGCGGCGAGACGGTCGGCGGGGGACAGCTTCTTCTCGGCGAGCAACTCGTCGAGGATGGGCAACGCCTTCGGGGTGTTGAGATCGTCCGCGACGGCATCATCGAGCCGATCGAGCCATGCCTGAGGCGCGGTGCCTTCACCCTCGGCCTTCGCCTTGAGCGCCGTCACCGACATCACCAACCGCTTGAGCCGCGTGAGCGCGGCGGCGAGGTTTTCGGCGGAGAATTCCAGCTCGCTGCGATAATGCGCCTGGAGGCAGAGCAGGCGATAGGCGAGGGGATGCACGCCCGCGTCGATCAACGACTGGAGCGTCGTGAAGCCGCCCTTCGACTTGGACATCTTGGCGCCGCGGTCGACGAGGAAATTGTTGTGCATCCAGAAATGCGCGCCAGTGAAGCCAGCGTTTTCCGGGCAGCCGCAAAAGGCCTGGTTCTGGGCGATCTCGTTGGGATGGTGGATCTCGCGGTGATCGATCCCGCCGGTGTGGATGTCGAACGGCGCGCCGAGATATTTGAGGCTCATCACCGAGCATTCGAGGTGCCAGCCGGGAGCGCCCTTGCCCCAGGGGGAATCCCATTCCATCTGGCGCTGCTCGCCGGGGGGCGACTTGCGCCAGATCGCGAAGTCCTGCGGGTGGCGCTTGCCTTCGACCGCCTCGATCCGTCCCTCGCGCGTATCGTCCTGCGATCCGGCGAGCTTGCCGTAATCGGGGACAGTGGTGCTGTCGAAATAGAGGCCGGTATCGAGCTCGTAGCAATGTTCCGGCGCGATCTTCTTCGCGAAGTCGATCATCTCGCCGATATGATCGGTCGCGACGGACCAGCGCGAAGGCTCGCGGATGTTGAGATCGGCGATGTTCGCCTTGAACGCGGCGGTGTAATGCGCGGCCACGTCCCAGATGCTCTTGGCCTGGGCCCTGGCCGCCGCTTCCATCTTGTCGTCGCCGGCATCGGCGTCGCTGGTCAGATGGCCGACATCGGTGATGTTGATGACGTGGGTGAGGGAGTACCCCTTCCACGTCAGCACCCGGCTCAGCGTGTCGGTGAAGACATAAGCGCGCAGGTTTCCGAGATGGGCGTAATTGTAGACCGTGGGGCCGCAGGAATAGACGCGGACGCCTTTGGCGGGATCGAGCGGCTGGAACGCCTCGAGGCTGCGGGTGAGGGAGTTATAGAGCGTGAGGGGGGCGGACATGGCGACGGGCCATAGCGGCTCTGGTTTGTCCCGTCATCCCGGCGAAAGCGTGGGTGACGATGGGCGAACAGGCTATCACTTCTCCCTCTCCCCGCTTGCGGGGAGAGGGCAGGGGAGAGGGGGGTGCCGAGGGTGCATCGCGCTTGCCCCTCTCCCTGACCCTCTCCCCGAAGGGGAGAGGGAGATTTAGTTCACACCGTCTCTTCCTGGCCGATCGCGGCACGAACCATCGCGTTCCAGACCTGGGCGGGATCGCCGCCCGCGGTGCGGCCGGCCTCGACCATCTCGGGCGTTGGCTCGCGCAATGTTCGGAGTACTGCCATCGCGCGGGGGACCTCCTGTTCCCAGACGGCGTCGACTGCGATGCCTACGCTCGGATCGCCGCCTTCACCATTGATGCTGAGTGCCTCCGCGGCGATCGCGCGGGCGATTCGCTCGACGGGCGAAGTCACGGATAGGTCGGTCATTGCGGTTGCTCCTGGCGCGGGTCTCGCGACATGCAACGCGCGCGTACAAGCCGCGTTCCGGGTAGCGCGGATGCGTCAGGCCGCGAGCGGAGAGTGCGCCGGCGCCGTATGGGTTCGGGCAACGCCGTTGCCCGACAAGCCGCCGGCAATCAGCGGCAACGCCGTACCGCAAAAGGCGCATTCGGCGGTAAGTCGTCCGATCATCCAGTGCGACCGGCCGCAGCCGGGGCAATGATTGGTCTCCTGCGGCCGATACGCGATGCGATAGCCGGTATGCGCCTGGCGGATGCCGAAATCATACATTCGTCGTCTCCCGGTAACCGCCTGCGAAAACGAGTCGGATTCAGGCCTTGTTCCGTATCCGGGTCGGAACGCACGCGACGAGGCGTGCTTTTTCGCCGTTGAGTTACGCAAAAGCCACAGTCGATGAACGGCGGCTAACGGACGCATTCAGCCTCATTGCATGTCCGGCATGGCAGAGGAGTCGGCATGTGGAGGCAACCAAGGCCCCCGAAGGAGGATGAAATGATCAAGTCCCTGTTCACCGCCGCGCTCGCCGCGACCGTCACCCTCGGCGGAATGGCTGCCACCCCCGCCGCCGCGCAGGATTATGGCCGTGGCTATTATGAGCGCGACTATCGCGACTATCGCGACGACGGCTATCGCGGCGACCGCGGCTATCGTGAGGATCGCGGCTATCGTCGTGATTATCGCGGCTATCGTAACCGCGGCTATCGCCGCTGCTCGAGCGGCACCACGGGGACCATCCTCGGCGCGGTTGCCGGCGGCCTGCTGGGCGGCGAGATCGGCCGCGGCAGCTCATGGAGGGGCCGGAGCACCACCGGCACGATCATCGGCGCGGGCGCCGGCGCATTGCTCGGCCGCGAAGTGGACGGCGGCGATTGCCGCAGCCGTCGCCGCTAAGCGGCGCGCAAGCCGAAACACGAAGGGCGTCCGCTGCGAAGCGGGCGCCCTTTTCGTTCCGATCGTGCTGGAAGCGCTGGAGGCCCGACCGGGAATCGAACCCGGGTGCAAGGATTTGCAGTCCTCTGCGTCACCACTCCGCCATCGGGCCTCGAAAGCGAGGGCGCGAAATGCGCGAGGGGTGTGGCGCTGTCAACATAGTTTCAAAATGATCCCGGCCTCGCTTGGCGGCGACGCTGCAGCGCGATAGAAGCGCAGCAACGTCAACAAGTGTATTGCGCAACTAATACGGTTGTGCGACAGAGCCGGAGTGATGATGACCCTTCAGGTCGATCCCGCGCCCGTCGAAGCGAACCGCTTCGAAGCGATGCGCCATGCGATGGTCGCGAGCCAGCTGCGGACCAACGCAGTCAATGACTCGCGCGTGGTCGAGGCGATGGCGCGTACCCCACGCGAAAATTTCCTGCCGCCCGAGCATCGGGGTCTCGCGTATCGCGACACGCTGTTGCCGCTCGCCGGCGGGCGCCGCCACAATTCGCCGCTCGCCACCGGGCGGCTGCTGACCGAGGCGCAGGTGCGCGCCGACGATCATGTCCTGCTGATCGGGGCGGCGGGGGGCTATGCCGCGGCGCTGCTCGCGCTGCTTGCCAAATCGGTCGTCGCGCTCGAGGAAGAGGATTCGCTGGTCGAAATCGCGCGCGGGGCGCTTGCCGGCGAGGGCAAGGTCGAAGTCGTGCAAGGGGCGCTGAACGCCGGCTGGTCCGCGGGGGCACCTTATGACCTGCTGATCGTCGACGGTGCGGTGGAGCAGCTTCCCGAGGCACTGATCGCGCAGGTCAGGCCGGGTGGGCGCGTGCTCACCGGCGTGATCGACCGCGGGGTGACGCGGCTCGCCGCCGGCCGCCGCACCGAAGGGGGCTTCGGCCTGATCGACTTTCAAGATATCGAATGCGCTGAATTGCCTGGTTTCCGACGCCTACGGACCTTCACTTTCTGAAGAAGAAGAGATTGATGCGACTGACTTCTCTCCTCCTGGGCGTGAGCCTGACCGCGCTTGCCGTGCCTGCCGCCGCGCAGACCACGACCACGCGCAGCGGCACTTCGACACCGGTACGCGTGCAGACCGCGCCGCCGGGCGCGACTCCGGCGCTGGCCCCGGCCGCGCAGCCGACCACCACGCTGCGCGACGCCCTGGTCCAGGCGTACAACACCAATCCGGATCTTGCCGGCGAGCGCGCCAATCAGCGCGCGAACGACGAGAATGTTCCGATCGCGAAATCGCAGGGGCGACCGGGCGTGAGCTCGACGGGGTCGGTCAGCAACAGCCTGTACGATACCGACGCGACCTTCGGGCCGAGCCGGCGCGGCGCATTGGGGCTCGATCTGTCGGTTCCGGTGTTCAGTGGCGGCGCGGTGCGCAATTCGGTCAAGGCGGCCGAGACTCGCGTCGAGGCGGGGCAGGCCAATCTGCGCGGCGCCGAGGCCGACGTCTTCACCCAGACGGTGACGGCCTATGTCGACGTGCTGCGCGACGAAGCGATCGTGCGGCTCAACCAGCAGAATGTCCGCGTGCTCGAAGTCAATCTGCAGGCGACGCGCGACCGGTTCGAAGTCGGCGACCTGACGCGTACCGACGTCGCCCAGTCCGAAGCGCGGCTGGCGCTGGCGCAGAGCCAGCTGCGCACCGCCGAGGCACGGCTGATCGGTAGCCGCGAAACCTATATCCGTGTGGTCGGCACGCCCCCGGGCGTGCTCGCCGCGCCGCCGACCCTGCCTAACTTCCCCGATGACGTGGGCACTGCCGAGCAGACTGCGCTCGCCAATAATCCGTTCCTCGAAGCCGCCAAGCTGGCGCGTGATGCCTCTCGCTATGACGTCAGCGTCGCCAAAGCGAGCCGGCTGCCGCAAGTGAGCGTCGGCGTGGGCGGGGATTATTACAATTACCTCGGCTCGGTCGGCAGCCAGGCGGCGGCTTCGGGCCTGAAAGGCGATGGTTTCGCGACGACTTTGGGCGCGCAAGTGACGCTGCCGATCTTCCAGGGCGGGCGCCCCGCGGCGCAGGTCCGCCAGGCGCGGGCGCGGGAAGGCGCCGCGATCGAGCAGGTCACGCTCACCGAGCGTGGTGTGATCGCGCAGGCGCGTTCGGCCTTCGCGGCCTATGACAGCTCGCTCAAGGTGATCGAATCGTCGCGCGTCGCGGTCGAGGCCAACAAGCTCAGCCTCGAAGGTGTCCGCGCCGAGAACAGCGTCGGCACGCGCACGATCCTCGACATCCTCAACGCCGAGCAGGAACTGCTCAACAGCCAGGTGAACTACGTCACTGCCGAGCGCGACGCCTATGTCGCGGGCTTCACTTTGCTCGCGGCGATGGGCCGCGCCGAGGCCAAGGACCTTGGGCTCGAAGGCGGGCCGCTCTACGATCCGGCTGCCAATTACGAGCGCGTCCGCGGCCGCTGGAGCGACTGGGCCGACGGCCCGAAGCCGGTCGGGACGAGCACCTCGACCAGCGGCACGCCGGCGCAGGGCGCGACGGTGACCAGCACCCCGCTGGATCCTTTGTTGCAGCGATCGGTTGACACCACGCCTGGAAATCCCTGATTTAACCACAGTCAGCCACAGGAGACGTGTCGGCTATGGGGGATATCAGTACCGAGCCGTCGATGGAGGAGATCCTCTCCTCGATCAAACGCATCATCGCCGAAGAAGGCGATGCGGCGGTGGCTTCGCGTACCCGCCGCGGCCGCGCCTCGACCGCGGCACGCACGCCGCAGGTCGAAGACGAGGATCCCGAGGGCGAGGCCGTGCTCGAACTGCGCGAGCCGGTCGAGGATGAGGCCGAGGCGCACTCGGGTGCCGAGAAGTCCGCACCCGCTAGGCGTCCCGAACCGATTCTCTCGGAACGCGCCGTCGAGGCGACGCGCGGGCCGCTCGAGGCGCTTTCGCGGATGGTGGTGAAACCCGACGTCGCCGGTTCGGATACGCTCGAAGGGCTGGTGCGCGAGATGCTCAAGCCGATGCTGCGCGACTGGCTCGACGCCAATCTTCCGCAGATCGTCGAGGCGATGGTGGCGCGCGAGATCACGCGGATCACCGGGCGGAACTGACTTTTCGCAGTCGCGGGCGATTGTAACGCCCGCAACCATCTGCTTATCTCCCGCCCATGAAGCATCTCCTGCTCGCGGGCGCAGCGCTCGCATCCGCCGCCGCGCCTGCTCTGGCGCGAGACCTCACCATCCAGGACGTCGCGACGCTATCGCGAGTGGGTGCGCCTGCCGTCTCGCCCGACGGCAAGTGGCTCGTCTGGCAGCAGCGCGAGACCGACCTCGCCGCCAATCGCGGGCGTTACGATCTGTGGCGGCTCGATCTGAGCAAGAAGGGGGCATTGCCCGAGAAGTTGGTCGCCGAGGCCGACGTCAACGAGACGGGGCCGCAATTCTCCGCCGACGGCGCGACGGTCTTCTTCCAGTCGGACAAGGGCGGCGTCGATTCCATCCAGTCGGTGGCGATCACCGGCGGCGCGGCGAGGGCGTGGTTCACGCCAAAAGGCGGGTTCAGCGGCGTCAAGCTCTCGCCCGACGGGACCCGGGCCCTGGTCTGGGCCGATCGCAAGCCCGGCGCGCCGACGATCGAGCCGGCGATGGAGAAGAAGGATCCGAATGCGGGATCCGGGCGAACCTTCGACAAGATGTTCGTGCGGCACTGGGACACATGGGCGAATGGCGAGCGCTCGCAATTGTTCGTCGTGCCGCTCCGCCAGGAAGGCGTGACCGCGGTGCCGATCGCGGCGAGCCTCGACGGCGACACCCCCTCGAAGCCGTTTGGCGGCGGCGAGGAATTGAGCTGGTCGGCGGACGGCAAGACCGTCTATTTCGCGCTGCGCGAAGCCGGGCGGACCGAGCCGCTCTCGACCAACCTCGACATCTTCGCGGCCCCCGCCGACGGCTCCGCCGCGCCGGTGAACCTCACGGCCGACAATGACGGGATGGACAATCTCCCGACCGCGTCGCCCGACGGCAAATGGCTGGCATATTTCGCGATGAAGCGGCCGACCTACGAAGCCGATCGCCAGGTGCTGATGCTCCGAAACCTCGCGACGGGTGAAGTGCGCGCGCTGACCGAGGCATGGGACCGTTCGGTCGCCTCGATCGCCTGGGCACCCGATTCGAGGACGATCTACGTGACCGCGCAGGACACGCAGGAAGAGCCGATCTTCAGCGTCGATCCGACCAGCGGCAAGGTGACTCGGCTGACGCAGGAAGGCGCCGTTTCCGCCGTGGTGCCGACCAAAAGCGGATTGGTGTTCAGCATGAACAGCCTGACCGGGCCCGACGATTTCTACCGGCTGACCGGCAAGAAGACCGAGCGGCTGACTTCGGTGAACGCCGCCAAGCTCGCGGGGATCGACTTGCCCAAGGTGGAGCGGTTCAGCTTCAAGGGCGCGAACAACGACACTGTCTGGGGCTATGCGGTGCGCCCGGCCTCGCTCGCCGAGGGAAAGAAGGCGCCGATCGCGTTCATCGTCCACGGCGGGCCGCAGGGATCGAGCAACAACAGCTGGTCGTATCGCTGGAACCCCGCGGTGTTCGCGGGTGCGGGCTATGCCGTGGTGTCGGTCGATTTCCACGGCTCGACCGGCTACGGCCAGGCCTTCAGCGACGCGATCCGCAACAATTGGGGCGGCTGGCCGCTCGAGGATCTGCAAAAGGGCCTCAAGGCCGCGACCGACAAGTTCGCCTATCTCGACGCCGACAATGCCTGCGCGCTCGGCGCTTCCTATGGCGGCTATATGATGAACTGGATCGAGGGGCAGTGGCCCGACCGCTTCAAGTGCATCGTCCAGCATGACGGCGTGTTCGACGCGCGCGCCATGGCCTACGAAACCGAAGAGCTCTGGTTCGACGAGTGGGAGCATGGCGGGAAAGCCTATTATGAGGACCCCGGGGCTTTCGAGAAATGGAACCCGGTCAACCATGTGACGGCATGGAAGACTCCGCAGCTGGTGATCACCAGCGAGAAGGACTTCCGTATCCCCTATACCCAGGGACTGGCGGCGTTCACGGCGCTCCAGCGGCGCGAGATCCCGTCGAAGCTCCTCATCTTCCCCGACGAGAACCATTGGGTGCTCAAGCCGAAGAACTCGATGCAATGGTATGGCGAAGTGCTGGGCTGGCTGGGGAAATATACGAAGTAGCGGTGCTCCTGCGAAAGCAGGAGCCCAGAGCCACAGCGACGTCACCTGTAACCCTGGGCTCCTGCTTTCGCAGGAGCACGGTGGGCGGGTGGACGACGAATTTCATCCTGCGTTCAGGTTGGCGGAATAGTTTTCGGCCCCGCAGTTCAACCCTTCGAGCGAGGATGAGTATCATGCGTTCGATCTCCAAACTGGCCCTTGCCGGGCTCGGTCTCGCCGCGCTGACCGGCGGGGCGGCGCTGGCGCAGGAAATGCACGTGATGAAGGTGGCGCTGCCCGACGGCTCGGTGGCGCATATCCGCTATGCAGGCGACAAGCCGCCGCAGATCGCAGTGGTGCCGGCGGTGCAGCGGATCGCAGTGCCGATCGTGCTGGCGCAGCCGATGGCGTCGCCCTTCGCCGATTTCGACCAGGTCTTCGCCGATATGGATCGGCGGATGGCGGCGATGATGCAACAGGCGCGCATGCTTGCCAGCCAGCCGGTCGACGCCTCAGGCAAGCTCGAGGCCGTGAACCTCGGCAAGCTGCCCGCGGGCACCGTGCGCTATTCGTTCACTTCGACCACGACGGGCAACGGCAGCTGCACCCAGTCGGTCCAGTATATCTCCGACGGCAGCGCGGCGCAGCCCAAGGTCGTCTCGCAGAGCTCGGGTGATTGTTCGGCGATGGCGAAGCCCGTGGTGAAGGTCTCGGTGCCTGCGCCGAAGGCCATACCGGCACCAGCGCCGTCGAAGGCGCCCGCACCGGCCAAGGCACCCGACCGCGACATGATCTGAGCGCAGCAGCGCTCCACACAAGGAAAGGCGGTCCCGTCCGGGGCCGCCTTTTCATTTTGGCGAGGCCCCGGTAGAGCCGCCGCGATATGACCGAGCTCCCCAAGACCTTCGACCCCGCCGAAATCGAAACCCGCTGGTACCAGCATTGGGAGGCAAACGGCCTGTTCGCGCCCGAGCGGCCCGGCGCCGATCCGTGGACGCTCGTCAATCCGCCGCCCAATGTGACCGGCAGCCTGCATATCGGCCACGCGCTCGACAACACGCTGCAGGACGTCCTCGTCCGCCACGCGCGGCTGAAGGGCAAGGACGCGCGCTGGGTGGTCGGCACCGATCACGCCGGCATCGCGACGCAGATGGTGGTGGAGCGGCAGCTCAACCAGAAGCAGCAGAAGCGCACCGATTTCACCCGCGAGGAATTCGTCGCGAAGGTCTGGGAGTGGAAGGAAGAGAGCGGCGGCGAGATCACGCAGCAGCTCCGCCGGCTCGGCTGCTCGATGGACTGGGCCAATGAGCGCTTCACGATGGACGAGGGCTTTTCGAAAGCCGTCCTGAAAGTGTTCGTCGAGTTGCACAAGCAGGGGCTGCTCTATCGCGACAAACGTCTGGTGAACTGGGATCCCGGCCTCGGCACGGCGATCTCGGACCTCGAAGTCGAGACGGTCGAAGTCAAAGGCAATTTCTGGCATCTGCGCTATCCGCTCGAGGATGGCAGCGGCTTCATCCAGGTCGCGACGACGCGGCCCGAGACGATGCTCGCCGACATGGCGGTGGCGGTGAACGCCAGCGACGAACGCTATACGGCCTTGGTCGGCAAGAAGGTGCGGCTGCCGATTACCGGGCGGCTGATTCCGATCATTACCGACGAGCACGCCGATCCCGAGCTCGGTTCGGGCGCGGTGAAGATCACGCCCGGCCACGATTTCAACGATTTCGAGGTCGGACGTCGCGCCGGCATCGAGGCGCGCGACATGCTCAACATGCTCGACGCCAAGGCGAACGTCACCCAGACCACCGACGGGCTGATCCCGGCTGACCTGCTCGGGCTCGACCGGTTCGAGGCGCGGAAGCTGGTGGTCGCGCGGCTCAAGGCCGAGGGCTTCCTCGTTCCTTATGTCGACAAGGACGGCGAGGCGCACGATTCCGAGCCGCGCACGATCCAGACGCCGTATGGCGACCGCTCGGGCGTGGTGATCGAGCCGTGGCTGACTGACCAATGGTATGTCGACGCCGCGACCTTGGCCAAGCCGGCGATCGAGGCGGTGCGCTCGGGCGCGACGAAGATCGTGCCGAAGAGCTGGGAGAAGACGTATTTCAACTGGATGGAGAACATCCAGCCGTGGTGCGTGAGCCGGCAGTTGTGGTGGGGGCATCGGATCCCGGCGTGGTTTGGGCCGAAGCGAGATGAGCACGGGCTGGTCAGCTACATCGACCATCAAATCAACGCAGATGGATCACTCACGGAAGCTATCAGCTCTGAAAACGAACCTTTTGTTGCGCTAACGGAAGCCGATGCAATCGCGGCTGCTCAAGCTCACTATGGAGACCAATACAAGATCGTAGTCGATGATCGCTTTCCGCGGGCGACGAACGACACGGTTTATATCGTGCAGGACTCCGACGTTCTCGACACCTGGTTCTCCTCGGCGTTGTGGCCGTTCGCGACCCTTGGATGGCCGGATGTCCAACCCACCCCGTTCGCTTCGAGCGAAGTCGAGAAGCATTTGGCGGGCGATGGACAGGGTTTCTCGACTTCGCTCGAAACGAACGGGGGGAGGGGTGTCCATAAGCAATTGGGCGGCCGCTACCCCAATGACGTGCTGATCTCGGGCTTCGACATCCTGTTCTTCTGGGATGCGCGGATGATGATGCAGGGTTTGCACTTCATGAAGGAAGTGCCGTTCAAGACATTGTATCTCCACGGTTTGGTGCGCGCCGCGGACGGGCAGAAAATGTCCAAGTCCAAGGGCAACGTCGTCAATCCGCTGGGGCTGATCGACCAATATGGCGCCGATGCGCTGCGCTTCTTCATGGCGGCGATGGAGAGCCAGGGCCGCGACATCAAGATGGATGAGCGCCGGATCGAAGGCTATCGCAACTTCGCGACCAAGCTGTGGAACGCCGCGCGCTTCTGCCAGTCGAACGGGATCGGGGCGGGCACCACGATCGAGCCGCCCGCGGCCGAACTGGCGGTCAATCGCTGGATCGTCGCCGAGACCGTCGCGACGGTGCAGGCGCTCGACCTCGCGCTCGCCGATCTGCGCTTCGACGAGGCGGCGAACACGATCTACCAATTCACCTGGAGCCGTTTCTGCGACTGGTATCTCGAGCTGATCAAGCCGGTGATCCAGGGCGAGGGCGGCGTGGCCGCGACGGGCGCCGGGGCAGACGAAACCCGCGCGGTGGCGGGCTGGGTGCTCGATCAGATCCTCGTGATGCTCCACCCGTTCATGCCCTTCATCACCGAGGAATTGTGGTCGAAGATGGGCGCGCGCGAGCACGAGCTGATCGTCGCGAAATGGCCGATGGCCGACGCGCGGGCGCTCGATCCCGAGGCCGCGAAGGAGATCGACTGGCTGATCCGGCTGGTGAGCGAGATCCGCGCGGCGCGGACGGAGCTGAATGTGCCGCCGGGGGCGAAGCTATCGCTTTATCAGGTCGACAAGAACGATGCGGCTGAGGCGCGGTTGATCGGCAACGCGTCCGCGCTGGAGCGCCTGGCCCGAGTGAACATCACACGCTTGACCGAGCCAATGGAGGGCAAGCCAGAGGCTTCGCTGCAAGTCACCGTCGACGGATTGCTATACGCAATGCCGATTGGCGGAGTGGTAGACCTCGAAGCCGAGCGCGCACGCCTGACCAAGGCGATCGGCGCGGCCGAGAAGGAGCGCGACGGGCTCGCGGGCCGACTCAACAATCCGAGTTTCGTCGAGCGCGCCAAGCCCGAGGCAGTCGAGAAGGCGCGGGCCGACCATGCCGAAAAGGCGGCCGAAGCCGAGCGGCTCGCGGCGGCGCTGGCGCGGTTGGGCTAGGATCGCTCCCCTCCCTGGAAGGGAGGGGCTGGGGGTGGGTGCGACCGAAGGGAGCCTTTCCAGGGCTGCCGCATTGAGCGTCGAACGGGACATCGAGCCCCGTCCGGCGCAACCCACCCCTTGCCCCTCCCTTGAAAGGGAGGGGTGAAGAAAAAGGACAACCCATGGCGGGTGGAGCTCCCCAACGCCGCGATCTCACCAAGGGCCATATCGGCCGGACGCTGATGCTGTTCGCGCTGCCGACGCTCGGCTCGAACATCCTCCAGTCGCTGAACGGCTCGATCAACGCGGTGTGGGTGGGGCGCTTCCTCGGCGAGAGCGCGCTGGCGGCGACGTCCAATGCCAACATCATCATGTTCCTGACCTTCGGCGCCGTGTTCGGCTTCGGCATGGCGGCGACGGTGATGATCGGGCAGGCGATCGGCCGGCACGACCTCGATGCCGCGCGGCGGGCGTTCGGATCGGCGGTGGGGCTCGTCCTCGGCGGGGCATTGATCATGGCGATACTGGGCTGGCTTTTTGCCCCCGACATCCTGAAGCTGCTCGCCACGCCGGGCGACGCGATGCCGCTGGCGCTCGCTTATCTTCGGGTGATCTTTCTCGGCATCCCCGCATCGATGCTGCTCGTGTTGCTGATGATGGGGCTGCGCGGATCGGGCGACGCCATGACGCCATTCTGGTTCATGATCCTGAGCGTGTTGCTCGATGCGGGGCTCAACCCGGTGTTCATTCTCGGCCTCGGCCCGGTGCCGCGGATGGGGATCGCGGGGGCGGCGACCGCGACCCTGATCGCCAACCATGTCGCGGCGATCGGGCTGCTCGCGACGCTCTACATTCGCGACTTGCCGATCCGGCTGCGCGGGCGCGAGCTCCGCTATCTGCTGCCCGAGCGCGATTTGATGCGGACGATCGTCGCCAAGGGGCTGCCGATGGGTGCGCAGATGCTGGTGATGTCGCTGGGCGGGCTCACCATGATCGGGCTGGTCAACCGGCTCGGCGTGGATACCGCTGCGGCCTATGGCGTGTCGCAGCAGCTCTGGACCTATATCCAGATGCCCGCGATGGCGATCGGCGCTGCAGTGAGCGCGATGGCGGCGCAGAATATCGGTGCCGGCGCGTGGGACCGGGTCAACGGGATCACCCGCGCCGGATTGCTCTGGAACTGCGTGATCACCGGCGCGATGGTGGGCGTCGTCCTGCTGTTCGACCGGCCGGTGATGGCGCTGTTCCTCGGCGGCGAGAGCCCCGCCATCCCGATCGCGCGCCACATCCAGCTGATCGCGAGCTGGAACTTCGTGTTGTTCGGCATGACCATGGTCATCTTCGCGACGGTGCGCGCAAACGGCGCGGTCTGGGCGCCGCTGATCGCGCTGATCGTCGCGCTGTACCCGATCCGCATCGGCTTCGCGCTCGGGCTGGAGCCGCTGCTCGGCGGTGATGCTCTGTGGTGGAGCTTCCCGGTAGGATCGGCAGCGGCGCTGGGACTTGCGGCGGCCTATTTCCGATGGGGAGACTGGCGCAAGGGCGCGATGATCCGCCCGCGCGAGGCCGAGGAGCAGGCGCTCGCCACCACCGAGCCCGCCGGACGCTTGCAACCCACCGGCTGAGAGCGCATCAGCGCGGCCATGAGCCAATACCCTGCACTTCGCCTCCGCCGTACCCGAGCCGCCGGTTGGAGCCGGCGGATGCACGCCGAGACCGTCCTCACCCCCGCCGACCTGATCTGGCCGCTATTCGTAACCGAAGGCGACGTGGAGGAGCCGATCGCGTCGCTGCCCGGCGTTTCGCGCTGGTCGGTGCAGGCGATCACCGAGCGCGCGCGCGAAGCGGCGGCGCTGGGCATTCCCTGTGTCGCGCTGTTTCCCAACACGCCGGCGGGGCTGCGCAGCGACGATGGGCGCGAGGCGCTCAACCCCGACAATCTGATGTGTCGCGCGATCCGCGCGATCAAGGATGCGGTGCCCGATCTCGGCGTGCTGACCGACGTCGCGCTCGATCCCTATACGAGCCACGGCCATGACGGGATCGTCGATGCGGCCGGCTATGTGCTCAACGACGAGACTTCGGCGGTGCTGACCGACCAGGCATTGGTCCAGGCCGAGGCGGGGGCCGACATCGTCGCGCCTTCGGACATGATGGACGGGCGGGTGGGGCTGATCCGCGCGGCGCTGGAGGCCAATGGCCATGTCAACGTCCAGATCATGGCCTATGCCGCCAAATATGCCAGCGCCTTCTACGGCCCGTTCCGCGACGCGGTCGGCAGCCGCGGGCTGCTCAAGGGCGACAAGAAGACCTATCAGATGGATCCGGCCAACGCCGAGGAAGCGCTGCGCGAAGTCGCGCTCGACATCGCCGAGGGCGCGGACAGCGTGATGGTAAAGCCGGGCCTGCCCTATCTCGACATCATAGTCCGTGTGAAGAATGCCTTCGAAGTGCCCGTGTTTGCGTACCAGGTGTCGGGCGAATATGCGATGATCGAAGCCGCGGCGGCAGCCGGGGCGGGGGACCGCGAGGCGCTGGTGATGGAGACGCTGATGGCGTTCAAGCGCGCCGGCTGCTCAGGCGTGCTCACCTATCACGCGCCGCTCGCCGCGCGGCTGCTGGGCGCGTGATCGAGACCGAAAGGCTCCGGCTGCGGCCGTGGCGCGAGACGGACAAGCCGGTGTTTCACGCACTCGCCAACACGCCGGCGATGATGGAGCATTTCGGCGGGCCGGTCCCCCGGGCGAAGCATGACACGATCATCGACCGCATGATCGATCAGCAGGCGCGTTTCGGCCACTGCATGTGGGCAGTGGAGCTGCGCGACGGTGGCGCGCTGGCGGGCGTGTGCGGCGTGCGGATCGGCGGGCATGCCGGCACTCCGGTGCCCGAAGAGCTCGAGATCGGCTGGCGGATCGGCGAGGCGCATTGGGGGCAGGGCATCGCCCGCGAGGCGGCCGAAGCGAGCGTCGCCTGGGGCTGGGCGAATACCGATCGTCCGCGGATCGCGGCGTGGACCACGCAATCCAACACGCGTTCCTGGGGGCTGATGGAGCGGCTGGGGATGCGGCGCCGCGCCGATCTCGACTTCCACCATCCCGAATATCCGGCCGGCGACCCGTTCGGCGCGATGATCGTCTATGCGATCGACCGGCCGGCATGATCGAGACCGAACGCCTTATCCTGCGCGGTTGGCGCGATTCCGATCGCGAGCCCTTTCATGCCATGGGGCAGGACGAGCGAGTCATGGCTACGCTCGGCCCATTGCTGTGGCGCGACGAGACCGATGCGCTGATCGATCGGATGCAGGCGATCCTCGACACGAACGGCTTCACCTTCTGGGCGATCGAACGGCGCGCAGATGGCGCGTTCCTGGGCTTTTGCGGGCTCAAGCCCGGCGCCGAGGACACGCCGATCGAAGGCGAGATCGAGATCGGCTGGCGGCTGGCGCGCGAATATTGGGGGCAGGGCTATGCCCGCGAAGCGGCGCAGGCGAGCCTCGATTGGGGCTGGGCAAATCTGGACGTACCGACGATCGCTGCGATCACCACGGTCGAGAATGTCCGCAGCTGGGGGCTGATGGAGCGGCTCGGCATGGTCCGCGCGCCGCAGGACGATTTCGACCATCCGCGCGCGATCGAGCGGTTGCGGCCGCACGTCACCTATCGCATCGCGCGGCCCGCGGTTAATCCCGCCTAAATCGGAGGCGGTGCAGGCGGTTCGCAGGGGAGAGAATTGCATGGCGGACGCGGTTGAGCAGGCGATTGCGCCAGGGACCCGGTTCCGCTGGCTCTTCGTCGTCGCCATCTTCGCCGGATCGTTCCTGCTCTTTCTCGTCCAGCCGATGGTCGCGCGGATGGCGCTGCCGCGCCTCGGCGGCGCACCGGCGGTGTGGAACAGCGCGATGCTGGTCTATCAGGCGCTCCTGCTCGGCGGCTATGCCTATGCGCATTGGTTGGGGCGAGTGCCGGTGCGGATGCAGGCCAGCATCCATCTCGCGGTGCTCGCCGCCGCGGCCTTGTGGTTGCCGATCGGGCTGACCGCGATGGAGCTGCCCGCCGATGCCGAGCCGGCGTTTTGGGTGCCTTGGCTGTTCGGCGCGTCGATCGGTCCCTTGTTCTTCGCGATCTCGGCGCAGGCGCCCTTGCTCCAGCGCTGGTACAGCGTCGCGAGCGGCGGGCGCGACCCCTATGCCCTGTATGCCGCCTCCAATATCGGCAGCTTTGGCGGGCTGATCGCCTATCCGCTGATCGTCGAGCCGGGCCTGGCGCTCAAGGGACAGAGCCTGCTCTGGACGATCGGCTATGCTCTGGTGTTCGTACTCGTCGCCGGCTGCGCGACATTGCTGCCCCGGAAAGCCCCGCAGGAGCCGCATGTCGCGCACCATAGCCCGCCCGCGGGCGGGCTGCGCGTGCTCCACTGGATCATCCTCGCCTTCGTCCCTTCCGGGCTGATGCTCGCGACGACCACCTTCCTGACCACCGACATCGTCGCGATGCCGATGCTCTGGGTGCTGCCGCTGGGGCTCTATCTGCTGAGCTTTTCGGTGGCGTTCCGGGAGGGTGATATCATTCCCGACCTGCTCGCCAAATTCGCGCCCCTGATCGTGCTGCTGTTCGGCGCGACGCTGATCGCAGGGCACCAGAAGCTCGCTTATCTAAACGCGCTGATCGGGCTCGTCCTGCTGTTCGTGGTAGCGGTGGCACTGCATTCGTGCATGTATCGGCTGCGTCCGGCGGCTGATCGGCTGACCGGCTTTTATCTGGCGATGTCGGTCGGCGGCGCGCTGGGCGGGGTCTTTTCCGGGTTGATCGCGCCGGTGCTGTTCGACTGGACCTATGAGTATCCGCTGCTGATCCTCGCCGCTGGCGCGCTGATGCCGCAGACCTTCCTGTTCTCCGCGCTCGCCCGGCTGTGGCAGGGCGAGGGTCTGTGGATCAAGATCCTCATGGCTGTATTCCTCGTGGCGATCTTCGTCGGGATCGGCCTCGCCAACCCTGGCGGCGTGCTCGGCGAGCTGCACGAGCAGATCGCCTTCCTCGCAGTTGCGACGGTGGGCCTGATCGCGACCGGCAGGCGCGTCCCCTATCTCGTCGCGCTCGCGGGCGGGTTGTTCCTGTTCGGCGGGTATCGCGCGATCGACATTTCGCTAAGTGGCGACCGCACGCGCAGCTATTTCGGCGTCTACACGGTAAGCGAGCAGCCCCAAGAGCGGCGGCTCGCGCACGGCACGACGCTGCACGGCATTCAGCTGAAGGGGGCGCGCTCGCGATTGCCGACGACCTATTATGTGCCCGGATCGGGTGTCGGCCGCGCCATGCTGGCGGCGCCGGCGCTGTTCGGGCCAGCCGCGCGGATCGGCGTCGTCGGGCTCGGAACCGGCACGCTCGCTTGCTATGCGCAGCCGGGGCAGCAGTGGCGCTTTTACGAGATCGATCCCGAAGTGGTCGATTTGTCGCGCGATTCGGGCAGGTTCACCTTCCTCCGGCAATGCGCGCCCCAGGCCCAGATCGCCGTGGGCGATGCACGCATCCGCCTCACCGAGACCGCGCCGGCGAGCCTCGATCTGCTCGCGCTCGACGCCTTCTCGTCGGATGCAGTGCCGATGCATCTGATGACCACCGAAGCGTTTGGGACCTATGCGCGTGCGCTCGCGCCCAACGGGCTGTTGCTGGTCCATATCTCCAACCGGTTCCTCGCGCTGGCGCCTGTCGTCGCGGGTGCGGCCGCGCACGGGGGCTGGCATGCCGCGCGGCTCGTCTATCAGCCGAGCGCGCTCGAGGCGCGCGACGAAGCGAGCATTTCGGACTGGATCGCGCTCTCGCGCGATGCGGGCACGCTGGCGCGGCTGACGGCAAATGATCCGCAATGGTTTCCACTGGCGACCAGGCCCGGCTTCACGCCCTGGACGGACGATTATGCTTCGGTGGTGCCGGTGATGCGCGCGTTCAATCCTTCGCTGGCGAACGACTAGGCGCCGGCGAGCGCGGCCTCGATCGTCTTGATCCGGTCGCCCTGCGCGGTTGTCATTGCGTCGGCGGCGGTGATCGCCGAATCGAGCGCGGGATAAGGCGGCTGCCCCGCTTTGCCGCGTTCGATCGCGATAGCCTCCAGATCGGACAATGCGATCAGCAGCGGCGCGCGCAGCGATTCGAGCGTGCTGAGCGCCGTCTGCGCGTCGAGCCAGGCGTCGGAGCCTTCGGGAACCCCGCGCGCCACCGCCACCTTCACCTCGGCCTCCTGCGCAGCGGCGGCGAATTGCCGGTTTCCCGTCGTCAACGACGCCGTGAACTCGGCAATTCGCGCGTCGAGCGCCGCATCCGGCGTCGCGACCTGCGCCGGGCGCTCGGGCTCGGCGAGGCTCTGGCTCTCGATCGGCCGCGGCAGCAGCGAAGGATAGGCGTCGGGGCTCTGGGTGCAGCCCGCTAGGGCAATCACGGCGAACAAGGGCAGGCTGCGCATGGTCGTGCTCTATGCTTGTGGAAAACCGCACGCAACGGGCTTGCGTTCCTCGAAAGTCGCTTCTATCAGCACGCCTCCAATGCGCGCCCGTAGCTCAGCTGGATAGAGCATCAGACTACGAATCTGAGGGTCGGACGTTCGAATCGTTCCGGGCGCGCCATTAAAAGCCCCGGCAAGCCAGAAGCTTGCCGGGGCTTTTATGTTTCCGGCTGCCGCGCATGGGGATAGGATCGCCGGGAGGCCGTTATCGGCCTTTGCGGCGATCGGGGCGACATGAACATTTTCGGATTCAGGCGCGGATTGTGCGATTGCTGCGCGGCGATCGCGGCGGTGTCCTGCCTGGGCCAGCTGGCGCAGGCGCAAGAGGTGCCGCGCGCGGCCGACGCGCCTGCCACTGCGTCACCGGCAGGCGAATATGTGCTCTCGCAGATGGAGCTCGTCGCGGGGATTCGTCTCGATGAAGACGGCACCTTCCTGTACGGCCTGACGGTCGGGGCGCTGGACGAGCGCGCGCAGGGGCGGTGGAAGGCTGCCGGCAACCGCATCACACTGACCAGCGAACCACGCCCGGTGGCGCCGACGATCACCCCGGCAAAGATCGAGGCGGCACCCGGCAAGCCTTTCGCGATACGCGTGCTGGCGCCGAACGGCCACGACGTGGCGGGCATGGATCTCAGGATCGAATTCGACAGCGGCGAACCGCTCGATTCCTATCTTGCGGGCGAGCCGTGGACGCTTCCGGACGGGGAGCGGCGCGTTCCACGCTTCGTCACGTTCAGCTGGGCGTCCTATCGCCTGCAATCCGGCCGCCTGCCGCTCGATGCCAAAGCGGGAAGCGTGGCCAACTTCACGCTGACTCCCAACGATTTCGGCGTGATCGACCTAAGCGACACACCCGCCGAGATCGTTGGGGACTCGCTGATACTCCATCGTGCCGAGGGTGAGATGCGGTTCAAGCGGACTGCGCGCTGAAGCGGCGCAGATTCGCCCCGGCAGGGCGGACAGATGCGCGCTATCGCCTCAGCGCGCCGATCAGCACCTTCATGTTCTCGATGTACGTGCCAGTCGAGATGCCGACGACCGGATGATCGGTCTCATAGGGTGATGTGTCGGTCGCGTCGCCGACCTTGGTGCGGCTGAAATCGCCCGGCGTCGGGGTGGGCGAACCGTCGCCGGCATAGGGGTTGCTCGTCGCCTTGAGCTCGGTCGGCCACCAGCCGGCGGTGTTGAGCGACTTGACCAGCGCCTCGGGCGATCGCGCGCCTTTCTCGGTGTTGAGATCGGAGGTCGCGTGCTCCTCGACGAGGAAATAGCGCGGCAGCGGCTGTGGAGCGCGCAATGGCGAATCCTTGGCGATCGCCTGCGGATCGGAAGCGATCAGTCTGTCATATTCGCGGCGCAGGCCGGGGACGTCGATCGCCCGCGTCGAACTGTAATGAGTGATCGTGTTGGCGGGGTTATAATCGACATAATATTCGCCGTTGACGACGTTCGAGCCGCGGCGGTGGACATAGAGCGGGCGATTGGTGCCGATCTCGATGAAGGTGGGATAGGCGCGGCCGCCTTTCACCTGATCGGCGGGCAGCTTGACCGATTCGAGCCAGTCGAGCGCCTCGGGCACGCGCGCCAGATACTTCTTGTCACCGGTGAGGCGATAGAAATGGAATAGCTGTTTGACGTTTGCAGCGGTGGTGTGGGTGACCAATGCGGTCGGCTCGTAGGTGCGCGCGCCCACCGGCTTGAGGTCGAGCGTATATTGCAGCCCCCAGCCGGCCTGCGGCTTCGCCTGCTGAGTCACCAGAGTGACGTTCATGGCCCGGACAATGGCGTCGCGCACCCGAGAGTCGCCGCCCAGCGCCTGCCAGGCGTAGAGCAGGAACTGGATGTTCTCGCCGGCGACATCGTCGTTGAAAGTGATGAAGCTGGTGTAATCGGGCTTGCCATGATGGCTGAACTCGCTCTTGAGCGGGAAGCGCTGCGGCCAGCCGCCGACGGGATACTGGCTCTCCAGCACGAAGTTCAGCGCCTTGTTCAGCGCGGGCAGATATTTCGCGTCGCGCTTCTCGACATAGAGGCGCAGCAGGAACTGCATCGCTTCGGAGGTGCCGGCATCGTCGAAGGTGGCGTTGCCCCAATAATGCTGGAATTCCTCCAGCCGCCACGCATTCTTGCCGATCGTACCGTACCAGCGCTTCGTCGAGGCCTCGCCGGCGAAATCGCCGAAATAATGCCAGCCGCCGCTCTTCTGCTGGATGGCGATCAGCGCATCGGCGGCTTTCTTCGCCGCCTCGTAATAATAGGCATCGCCCGTGGCATGGTACGCGTCGAGATAGAGATGCCCCATCGTCGCGGTGCCCGGCGGCTGGACCCAGATCATCGTCGGGAAGGCTTCCATCTCGCCCCAGCGCCGCGACATGTCGGGCAGATAGGACCAGACATAGCCGCCCTTGGTGGCGACCTTCTCGACCATGAAACGAGTCGCGCGCTTCATGGTCGCGGCGACTTCCGCCTTGTCGGGAGTCGCAACGGCCGGCGCGGCGATGCTCGCCACCAAAGCCCATCCCAGAAGCAACGCCCGCATGCACCCGACTCCTCGCCTGTTCTTATCAAGCGAGGCTTAGCAAAGCAGCAATGACACCGGTAGCAATTGTTGGAGTCGGCAGTGCGGCTTCACTGCGGGACGTCGAATGTATCCAGGATCTTGGCGCCAGCCATGAACACCGCGATCGGGCAGAGCACGAACAGCATCTTGCCGCCAAAGCCGGGGAAGCGATCGAGATAGTGCATGCCGCGCTCCACCGCGCCGGTGCCGAGCCCGTAGATCACGAGATAGGCCTCGAATTTGGTCTTGATCGTGAAGAGGCGGCGGACCCGATCGAACATGCCGAATATGAAGCAAGCGCCGGGCCAAGCCCGGAAATCCGCGATTCCCGCATTAACGAATATGCTTACCTGTCAATTAATTCGACAGTTCCGAGCGCTTCGAGCAGCGCGCGGCGCGCAGTCTCGATGCGGGCGACCAGCGCCGGATCGCCGATCGCACCGGCATCGATCGCCTCGGGCCAATGCGTCTCGACTACCGATGCGATCAGATCGAGCCGCGCGTCGTCGACGAGGAAGCGTGGATCGATCGTGGCGGGATCGGCTACCACGCGCAGCCGCAAACAGGCCGGGCCGCCACCATTGGCCATCGACTGGCGGACGTCGACCACCTCAACCTGACGGATCGGGCCGTTGCCCGCGACATGCGCCTGAAGCCATGCCCATACGCTCGGCGTCTCGCGGGTCTCCTCGGGAACGATCAACGCGGTTTCGCCCGAGGGCAGGGTCACCAGCTGGGCATTGAACAGATAGGAGGCGATGGCGTCGGCGAGGCTGACCTGATCGGCGGATACCTCGACGATCTCGACCTCGGGCAGCGCAGTGCGGAGATCGTCGTAGAAACGTTCCTTGTCGGCAAAGGCATGCTCGTGCGCGAACAGCACGCGGCCATTGGCGACTGCGACGACGTCGTTGTGGAAGGCGCCGGCGGCGATCGCCTCTTCCGATTGCTGGACGAACAAGGTGCGGGCCGGGTCGAGGCCATGACGTCGCGCGACGGCGTAGCTAGCGTCCGGGTGCTGGCGGGCAGGGTAGGGACCGCCGCTGATCCCATAGACGAATACCTCCACACCGGGCGCATCGTGCGCAGCGGCGAGGCGCATATGGTTGGCCGCGCCTTCGTCGCCGAAGGGCGGAGGGACGGGCGCGTGCACCGCGAAAGCGGGGTTGGCGAAGGCCAGGCGGAGTTGCGCCAGCGTGCCGGGCCCTTCGTGGCTGCGATGCGGCATCGTCGCGAGATTGGCGACGGTCAGGTGGCAGCGCCCGTCGGCGGTATCGGGCGCGGGCGAGACCGTCGCGGCGTTGGCGGCCCACATCGCCGATGCCGACATGGCCTGCGCCTGCAGATGTGGAGCGGCGGTGGGATAATCGGTGGCGAGGCTGGCCAGCCAGCGATGATCGGGGCGCAGATGGGGCAGCAGGATCCCCTGCGCCAGCCCGAGGCGCAGATTCGCGCGCATTTTTGCGATCCCCTGCAGCGCTGCGGCGCGCGGGTACGCGGTCAGTCCGCGGTTGCGCGTCGCGGCGAGGTTGCCGGGGCTGAGGCCGGCATAATTGTGGCTTGGGCCGATGATGCCGTCGAAGTTGATCTCAACGAGCATCGATCTCACCGCGCGACATGGAGCACTTCGTCGCCTGCCGACACGCCTAGGATCGCCGCCGAGCCCGGATCGATCGTCACGCCGTCTTCGGACACCGTCGCCTTGCCGAAACACACCTGGAAGTTCGCCAGCCGCCCGGATGCGAGCATCACGGGCTCGCCGCCTGCCGCGATTTGAGTCACCCTCGCGGATTTCGCGTCGCGCACGGTGCGGACCAGGTCGGTACGGGCGGTCATGGTCGGGCCGCCGTCGAAGATGTCGATATAGTTCTCAAAGGCGAATCCCTCGCTTTCGAGCATCCGCATCGCGGCGCGGCCCGAAGGATGGGGCAGGCCGATTACCGAACGTGCGCTCTCCTGGAGCATCGCAGTGTAGATCGGATGCTTGGGCATCAGATCGGCGATGAACTGGTTGCCATGGATAGCGTTGAATTCGTCGGCCTGCTGGAAGTTCATCCCGAAGAATCGTCCCGCGACGCCGTCCCAGAAGGGGGAGCCGCCCGCTTCGTCGATCACGCCGCGCAATTCGGCCAGCACCCGCTCGGCAAAACGCGCGCGGTGCCGGGCGATGAACAGATAGCGGCTGCGGGCGAGCAGCATGCCGAGCCCGCCGGCGCGTTCATTGGGGTGGAGGAACAGTCCGCCGACTTCACTACTACCCTCAAGGTCATTGACCAAGCTGAGGATTTCAGCGCGAAAAGTTCGGTTGAGCTCCTGGCTGTGCTTGGTCACCGTGCCTATGCGGTAGCTGTAAAAGGGCCAGTGCTGGCCGACACGCGTGAAGATCTGACAGGTGCCGCGGACCTCGCCGGTCTCGGCATTTTCGAGCACCAGCACGAACAGATCGTCGAACAGCCCATCCTCGTCGCGGGCAAAGGCGGCGTGGCTGCGGACCAGCTTGGCACGCAGCGCATCCTTTTCGGGAGGCAGGTTGGTGAAGCCGCCGCCGGTGAGCTTGGCCATCTCGTAGAGCGGCTGGAGGTCCTCGTCGCGCGCGGCGCGGATGCGGAAGCTCATGCGAACGCACCATTGGCGATGCGCAGGATCGTGACGGCCGACAATGCGGCGCGTTCGGGCAGGCTTTCGGGGATCAGAAATTCCTCCGCTGAATGAATGGCGCCGCCGCGCGCGCCCATCGTGTCGACCACGGGGACGCCGCAAGCGGCGATGTTGTTGCCGTCGCAGACACCGCCGGTGTCTTTCCACGCGACCGGAATGCCGAGATCCGCGCCCGCGTCGCGCACCAGTCCGAACAGGCGCTCGGCACCAGAATCGAGCGGCTTGGGCGGGCGATTGAAGCTGCCGTGGACTTCGACGCGGACGTCGTGCGACGCCATGACGTCACTCGCGGCACGCTCGATCGCGGCCTTGGCGATGGCGATGCTCCATTCGTCGCGCGGACGGAAGTTGACGCGCAGGATCGCGAGGTCGGGGACGACATTATTGGGCCCGCCGCCGTCGATCCGCGCCGGATTGACCGCGAGCCCGACGGTCTTCGCCTCGGCCAGCCGCACCGCCAGCGCCGCGGCGGCGACCAGGGCGTTGCGGCCTTCCTCGGGATTACGCCCGGCATGCGCGCTGCGGCCATGGACGACGAGTGAAAAATTGCCCGTCCCGCCGCGTGCTCCGGCGAGTGTGCCGTCAGGTAAAGCGGGCTCGTAGGTCAGCGCCGCGACCTTACCGCGCGCGGCGCCCTCGATCAGCGCACGCGAGGAGAAGGAGCCGGTCTCCTCGTCCGAGTTGATCAGCACCTCATAGCCCAGTTGTGCGGCGAGCGGGCTCGCCTCGACTGCCTCGAGCGCGGCGAGCATCAGCGCGAGTCCGCCCTTCATGTCAGCGGCACCCGGGGCGTTGAAGCGGCCGTCGTCGAGCCAGCGACCGGTCTGGAAAGGGTGGTCCGCGCCGAACACGGTGTCCATGTGTCCGGTGAGCAGCATCTGGACCGGCGCCTCCGGACGCACCGCGAGATGGAGGTGGCGACCATGCCCGATCGACTCGACGCGGCCGTCCGACGTCACGCTCTCTGCCGGTGCGGGATCGACCAATGCGAGATGCCCGGGGAGCGCAGAGAAGGCGTCGGCCAGTGCGTCGGCGATCGTCGCCAGTCCAGCGAGATTGCGGGTGCCGCTGTTGATCGCGGTCCAAGCCTCGGTCCGCGCGAGCATCGGCGCCTGCGCCACACGCTCGA
>Ga0102590_1001705_pt1 | contig 30830 bp, 30 predicted proteins | sample AraplaMF_Col_mMF_FD_76859 | JGI IMG/M metagenome (GOLD analysis project Ga0102590, IMG submission 76859) | Arabidopsis root microbial communities from the University of North Carolina, USA - plate scrape MF_Col_mMF | ecosystem: Host-associated > Plants > Roots > Endosphere | place: USA... | reverse complement strand
CTCACCGAGCGCGATCATGTCGAGCGGGCCGCCCGCCACTGCGATCGCCGTCCCCGCCTCGGTCATCCCGTGCTCCAGTTCGTCCACGACCCGGGCATTGGTCCACCCGGCACGTTCGGCGATGTCCCGCTCGTTCGCCTCGGGGCTGAACACGTCCTTCTCGAAGCGGTTCTCCACCACGCGCATCAGAGCCGCCGAGCAGTGCGCGAGCACATGCCGCACGGACCAGCCCGGACATGCGGCGGAAGGCAGCGCGAAGTCCGCGTCGGGACGGCCGCGCAGCAGCGGGATCAGGGCGTCGCGCTCGACGGCCAGCAGCCGCCCGGGCAGTTCGGGGTCCCGTACGTCGTCGTGCAGGTCTGCAGTCGTCATGGGAGCAACGCTAGGGGCCGACCCGCCGGCACGGGAGAATGCGCGCATGACCGACCTCGACGCGTTGCGCTCCCGCTGGCAGCGCACCCTGCTCGCGACCCGGGAGGGCGGCGGCCACCCCGATCCCCGCCTGTACGCCGACGACCTGCTGCGCCGCTGGGCGGAGCCCCAGCGGCGCTACCACACGACGGAGCATCTGAGAGCGGTCCTCGACCACGTCGACGTCCTCGAGGAGTACGCGGACGATCCGGACGCGGTACGGCTCGCCGCCTGGTTCCACGACGCGGTCTACCAGCCCGACCGCTCGACGAACGAGGAGCGCTCCGCGCGCCTGGCCGAGCGGGCCCTGCCCGAGGCAGGAGTGCCGCAGCGTACGACGGCCGAGGTCGCCCGTCTGGTGCGTCTGACCGTCGGCCACGCCACGGAGCCGGGCGACGCCAACGGCGCCGTGCTGTGCGACGCGGATCTGGCGATCCTGGCGGCGGCCCCGCACGAGTACGCCGCGTACACGGCCGCGGTCCGTCAGGAGTACGGCTTCGTCCCCGACGAGGCGTTCCGCGAGGGCCGGGCGGCCGTGCTGCGCGGGCTCCTGGATCTGCCCCGGCTGTTCCGCACGCCCTACGGACGGCGGGAGTGGGAGGCGACGGCCCGCTGGAACATCGGGGCCGAACTGGAACTCCTCGGCGCCTGATCCGCGAAATCCGGTGGGGAGGGATGCACCCACCGGCCTATCCTCGCCCGCATGCGGAGCATGGGCGGGGAACGGGTGAGGGAAGCCGTCGCGGGTGCCGTGCAGGCGCTGCGCAGGGGCGTGGACCAGGACTGGAGCGAGGTCGGAGCGGGGCGCCTGGAGTGTAGCTGCCGCCGCACGGCCGAGCATGTGGCGGGTGACCTCATCGCCTATGCCGGGCAATTGACGGGGCGCGCCCAGGACGCGTACGTCCCCTTCGAGATCACTCTCGAGGACGGCGCCGGCAACGAGGGAGCCCTGCACGTCATCGAGACGGCGGGGGCGCTGCTCGCCGCCGCCGTCGCCACCACGCCCCGCGAGGTGCGCGCCTTCCACCCGTACCCCTTCCGCAGCGCGGACCGCGAGGGGTTCGCGGCGATGGGTGTCGCCGAGGTCATACTGCACACGCACGACATGGCGACGGGCCTCGGTCTCGCGTACGAGCCGCCCGCCGAGCTGTGCGAGGACGTCCTGACCCGGATCTTCCCCCATGTGCGACCCGGCCCCGACCCGTGGCACACCCTGCTGTGGGCCACGGGCCGCGGCGATCTGCCGGGGCGTGCCCCGGTGTCCCGGTGGCACTGGAGCAACAACCGGGCCATCCCCACGGAACGGCTCACTCTCCACGGCGTCACTCCGGCCGCCGCCATCGATCTGCGCATGGGCGGCACAGGGGGCTTCGAATGGATCGGCGGCGGCCCCTACGAGGGCACCCGCGAAGCCGCCGAGATGCTCGTGCAGGCCTACGAGGCGGGCGTGCTGCGGCCGGAGTGGGGCGTCTTCGTCCTGGTGCGGGCCGAGGACGGCAGGGCGGTCGGGGGCATGGGCTTCCACGGCGCCCCCGACGAGGACGGACGCGTGGAGGTCGGTTACGACCTGGTGGCGGGCGCCCGGGGCAACGGCTACGCGACCGAGGCGCTGCGCGCACTCGCCGCCCGGGCGCTGGCCGGGGACGGCGTGACGGAACTCGTCGCGAACGTCGAAAGGACGAACATCCCCTCGCAGGGCGTGGTCACCCGGTCCGGATTCACCCGGGTGGGCGAGGAGCGGGGGATGTACGCCTACTCGCTGAGGCGCTGACCCCGAGGGGCGGCTGCTTGCGTCGGCGCAGTCCGGAGGCGTGCAGCAGCCGCACCACCTCACGGCTGGCGACCTCCACCGCCCCGGCCAGGACCGCGTCGGCGTACCGGTTCGAGGGCAGGTCGTAGTGGTCGCGTTCGAAGGCGCGGCGCGGCACGTCCAGCCTCGCGGCGAAGGCGTGCAGTTCGTCGTAGGAGACGTCGCTGATCAGATGCGACCACATACGGCCGTGGCCGGGCCAGGACGGCGGGTCGATGTAGATCGTCACGAGGACGGCGTCCCGCCCGCGGCCCGCCCGAGCGCCCCCACCGCGGCGACCTTCACGCCGGCCTTGTGACACACCCAGTGCGGGTCCGGCCCGAGCTCGGGCTCGACGTCCAGTGCGTGCGGGTCACCGGAGCCGCAGACGGGGCACAGCGGCCAGCGTCCGTACCGCTCCAGCAGGGCGTCCTGGACGTCCTGCGCCACCAATCCCGCCACGTAGTCCGCTCCGTCGGGCCACTGCTCGACCCACCAGCGCCGCTGGGTGACGGAGTCCTCGACCAGTGAGACGACGTCCGCCTCGGCGACCTCACCCGCGACCAGGTCGGCCAGTACGAGGGCGCGTGCGGCGTGCAGCGTCTGCTCCAGGGGACTGATGGGATCCATGCCCCTATTGTGCGCACTCTTGACCGGGCCTCCGAATGGAAAATATCTTTCACGGTGTGACCCAGGATGTGAAGGAAATTTTCGCGGGGTCGATGCGCCTGGACGCTCCGCCCGCCCCCGCCGCGCTCGCGGCCAAGGTGCGGACCCTCGCGCCCTCCATGACCCGGTCCATGCAGCGCGTCGCGGAGGCCGTCGCCGGTGACCCGGCCGCATGTGCGGCGCTCACGGTCACCGGACTCGCCGAGCTGACCGGCACGAGCGAGGCCACCGTGGTGCGCACGGCCCGCCTGCTCGGCTATCCCGGCTACCGGGACCTGCGGCTCGCCCTCGCGGGCCTCGCCGCCCAGCAGCAGTCCGGCCGCGCCCCCGCCGTCACCGCCGACATCGCGGTCGACGACCCCATCGCGGACGTCGTCGCCAAGCTCGCCTACGACGAGCAGCAGACCCTCGCCGACACGGCGGCGGGCCTCGACACCGTGCAGCTCGGTGCGGCCGTCGCCGCGCTCGCCACCGCACGGCGCATCGACGTGTACGGCATCGGGGCGTCCGGTCTGGTCGCCCAGGACCTGGTCCAGAAGCTGCTGCGGATAGGGCTCATAGCCCATGCGCACAGCGACCCGCACCTCGCCGTCACCAACGCCGTGCAGCTGCGGGCCAAGGACGTGGCCATCGCGATCACGCACTCCGGCTCCACCGGCGACGTCATCGAACCGCTGCGGGTCGCCTTCGAGCACGGCGCGACGACCGTGGCGATCACCGGCCGCCCCGACGGCCCCGTGACGCAGTACGCCGACCACATCCTCACCACCTCCACGGCGCGCGAGAGCGAACTGCGGCCGGCCGCGATGTCCTCCCGCACGAGCCAGCTCCTCGTGGTGGACTGCCTGTTCGTCGGCATCGCACAGCGCACCTACGAGACCGCGGCACCCGCCCTGTCCGCCTCGTACGAGGCCCTGGCGCACCGGCACAGCCCAAGGGGCGGAACAAAGCGCTAGCGCCGCCCGTCTTCCTTTCAGAGCTGCGCCGCACCGGAAAGAGCCGCCACCCATGACCACCTCGCCCCACCCCCATGGTCTTCGAGCAGAGCTGGAGACGTTGACCACCGAGGCGTTCCGGTCCGAGCTGGCCGAGATCGACCAGCTGCCGACGCTGGAGATCGCGAAGATCATGAACGGTGAGGACGCGACCGTGCCGGGCGCCGTCGCCGCACGGCTGCCGCAGATCGCCGCCGCGATCGACGACATCGCCGAGCGGATGGCCGGGGGCGGCCGGCTCGTCTACGCGGGCGCGGGCACCGCCGGCCGGCTGGGCATCCTCGACGCCTCCGAGTGCCCGCCGACCTTCAACACGGACCCGTCGCAGGTGGTGGGCCTGATCGCGGGTGGCCCCGGCGCGATGGTGACCTCGGTCGAGGGTGCGGAGGACTCCAGGGAACTGGCGGCGCGGGACCTCGACGCGCTGGCGCTGACGGACCGCGACACGGTGGTCGGCATCTCGGCCTCGGGCCGCACTCCGTACGCCGTCGGCGCGCTGGAGCACGCCCGGGCGCGCGGCGCGCTCACCGTCGGCCTCTCGTGCAACGCGGACAGCCCCCTCGCGGCCGCCGCCGACCACGGCATCGAGATCGTGGCCGGCCCCGAGCTGCTGACCGGCTCCACGCGGCTGAAGGCCGGCACGGCGCAGAAGCTGGTCCTCAACATGATCTCCACGATCACGATGATCCGTCTGGGCAAGACCTACGGGAACCTGATGGTCGACGTCCGTGCCTCCAACGCCAAGCTCCGCGCCCGTTCCCACCGCATCGTGGCGCTGGCGACGGGAGCGGCCGACGAGGAGATCGAACGCGCCCTGGCGGCCACGGACGGCGAGGTGAAGAACGCCATCCTGACGATCCTCGGGGGCGTGGACGGACCGTCGGCGGCACGGTTGCTCGCGGAGAGCGGCGGGTATCTGCGCACGGCGCTGGAGAAGGCGGCGGGCTGACCCGGGGCGGCTGCCGCCCCCGCCGTACGCGGTGCGCGGCGGGCGATCCCGTCGAAGCAGGACCGCGCGCCGCGCACCGCCGGGCTTACGCCTTGGCCCCGGAGACCTTGCCTGCGGGCTCGTGCTCGCCCGCCCCCTCGGCGGGCGAGCCCTGCTCGGCCGACGGGGTGCGGCGCGGGATGAAGGACGCCACCACGAAGGCGAGGAGCGCGGCGCCGGCACCGATGGCCAGGACGGTCTTGAAGCCCTTCTCCGAGGGCAGGGTGGCGGGACCGAGGGTCGTGGTCATGTTGGCCAGGATGACGCCGGCCACCGCGCTCGCGGTCGATGTGCCGATGGACCGCATCAGGGTGTTGAGGCTGTTGGCGGACCCGGTCTCCGACGCGGGGACGGCGCCCATGATGAGCGCGGGCATCGCGCCGTACGTGAAGCCGATGCCGCAGCCGATGACGCAGGAGACGAGCACGAGGTGCCAGACCTGGTCCATCAGCACGATGTTGATGCCATAGCCGGCGGCCACGATCAGCGCGCCGATCATCAAGGTCACCTTCGGGCCCCTGGCGCGCGAGACGGCGGCGGAGACCGGTGCGGTCGCCATCATCACCAGACCGGACGGAGCCATGACCAGGCCGGCCGTCAGCAGTGACTTGCCGAGGCCGTAGCCGGTGGCGGCGGGCAGCTGCAACAGCTGCGGCAGGACGAGGGACATCGCGAACATGCCGAAGCCGAGCGCCACCGAGGCGAGGTTGGTGACCAGCACCTGACGGCGGGCGGTGGTGCGCAGGTCCACCAGCGGCTCCCCCACGCGCAGTTCGAAGACGCCCCACACCAGCAGGATCACGACGGCGGCCACGAACAGGCCGAGGGTGGTACCGCTGCCCCAGCCCCAGTCGGCACCCTTGGAGATCGCCAGCAGCAGACACACCAGACCGGCCGCCATGCCGAGGGCGCCGAGCACGTCGAACCGTCCGCCCGTGCGCACCTCCGACTCCGGCACGAACACCAGGACGAGGACGGCGGCGACGGCGCCGAGCACGGCCGAGGTCCAGAACAGCATGTGCCAGTCGAAGTTCTCGGCGATGACCGCGGCGGCGGGCAGACCGAGGGCGCCGCCGACACCGAGCGAGGCGCTCATCATCGCGGTCGCCGAGCCCAGCCGGTCGGCGGGAAGCTCGTCGCGCATGATGCTGATGCCGAGCGGGATCACACCGGCGGCCATGCCCTGCAGGACGCGTCCCACGATCACCGGCGCCAGGGCGTCGCTGAGGCCGACCGTCACCGAGCCGATCACCAGCATGGACAGGCCGACCAGCAGCATGCGGCGCTTGCCGTACATGTCGCCGAGCCGGCCCATCACCGGGGTGGCCACGGCGGCGGCGAGAAGGGTGGCGGTGACGGCCCAGGCGGCGTTCGCCGGCGAGGCGTGCAGGAGCTTCGGCAGCTCCGGGACGATCGGGATCACCAGGGTCTGCATCAGCGAGACCACGATGCCACCGAAGGCGAGCACCGCGACCAGGGCGTTCGATCTCGGCGCCACGGTCGTTCCGTCCCCGGCGGGCCGGGCGGGTGCGTCGGGCATGGCAGGAGCCTCCGTGGGAGTGCAGGTGTGCTTGACTCAGGCAACCTTAGTCCCGATTGATTGACTTAAGCAAGTTAAATTGCGGACGACCGCCAGGAGTCCGGAGGTGTCGGGAGGACGGCGGGCGGCGCTCCCCTTCGCGAGCGCCGCGCCGATCCCGTCGGGTGCCCTCTCAGCTCAGCGTCTTCAGCGCCGCGGCGTCGTAGGGCTTCACCTCGTCGAAGCGGTCGGTCAGAACCTTGGCGGCCCACTCGGGGTCCTGGAGCAGTGCACGGCCGACGGCCACCAGATCGAACTCGTCGCGCTCGAGGCGGTCCAGGAGGTTGTCGATCCCCTTGACCGGAGCACCCTCGCCCTGGAAGCCCCTGAGGAAGTCGCCGTCGAGGCCGACCGAGCCGACGGTGATGACCTGCCTGCCCGTCAGCTTCTTGGTCCATCCGGCGAGGTTGAGGTCGGAGCCCTCGAACTCCGGCAGCCAGTACCGGCGGGTGGAGGCGTGGAAGACGTCCACACCCGCCGCGGCCAGCGGGGTCAGGATCGACTCCAGCTCCTGCGGGGTCCGCGCGAGCCGGGCGTCGTAGGCCTCCTGCTTCCACTGCGAGTAGCGGAAGACGACCGGGAAGTGGGGGGAGACCGCCTTGCGCACGGCCGCGACGATCTCGGCGGCGAACTTCGTACGGGCCACCGGGTCTCCGCCGTAGGCGTCGGCGCGGCGGTTGGTACCGGCCCACAGGAACTGGTCGAGCAGATAGCCGTGGGCGCCGTGCAGTTCGACACCGTCGAAGCCGATCCGCTCGGCCTCGGCGGCCGCGGCGGCGAAGGCGTCGATGACGTCGTCCAGGTCCTGCTGCGTCATCGCCCTGCCCGTGCCCTCGGCTCCGTCGAGGCGCAGCCCGGAGGGACCGACGGCGGGGGCGTCCGCGAACGGCGGCTGGCCCTGCCTCCGCACCATGCCGATGTGCCACAGCTGGGGCATGATCGTGCCGCCCGCCGCATGCACCGCCTCGACCACCCCGGCCCAGCCCGCCAGCTGCTCCTCACCGTGGAACCGCGGGACGCGGCTGCTCTGACCCGCCGACTCGTGGCCCACGTAGGTGCCCTCGGTGACGATCAGCCCGACCCCGGCGGCCGCGCGGCGCGCGTAGTACGAGACCACGTCCTCACCGGGGATGCCTCCCGGCGAGAACTGGCGGGTCATGGGCGCCATGACGATCCGGTTGGGAACGGTCAGGCCGTTCAGCGTGACGGGGCGGGCCAGGATGCCGGCCGCGCGGGATGCGGAGGGGGTGACGGTCACGTGGGGGAACTCCTCGGCAGGGGGTCGATCGGGAGACCATGTGGTATGTGCACATGCATCGAGCAGCATACCCAACGGTCGGTCGACCTCCGGGTGACCCTGGACACGCCAGAGGGCGGCACCCCCTGTCTCCAGGGAGTACCGCCCTCGGTGTGATCGGACCGGGTCCGAGCCTGGGATCAGGCTCAGAAGTCCATGTCACCGCCCGGCATGCCGCCACCGGCAGGCGCGGCGGCCTTCTCCGGCTTGTCGGCGATGACGGCCTCGGTGGTGAGGAACAGCGCGGCGATGGAGGCGGCGTTCTGCAGAGCGGAACGGGTCACCTTCGCCGGGTCGATGATGCCTTCCTTGACCAGGTCGACGTACTCGCCGGTCGCGGCGTTCAGGCCGTGACCCGGGGTCAGGTTGCGCACCTTCTCCACCACGACGCCGCCCTCGAGGCCGGCGTTGACGGCGATCTGCTTCAGCGGGGCCTCGAGCGCCAGCTTGACGGCGGCGGCACCGGTGGCCTCGTCGCCGGTCAGCTCCAGCTTCTCGAAGACCTGGGAGGCCTGGAGCAGGGCCACGCCACCACCGGCGACGATGCCCTCCTCGACGGCCGCCTTGGCGTTGCGGACGGCGTCCTCGATGCGGTGCTTGCGCTCCTTGAGCTCCACCTCGGTGGCGGCACCGGCCTTGATGACGGCCACGCCGCCGGCCAGCTTCGCCAGGCGCTCCTGCAGCTTCTCGCGGTCGTAGTCGGAGTCGCTGTTCTCGATCTCCGCGCGGATCTGGTTCACGCGGCCCTGCACCTGCTCCGGGGAGCCGGCGCCGTCGACGATCGTGGTCTCGTCCTTGGTGATGACGACCTTGCGGGCGCGGCCCAGGAGGTCCAGGGTCGCGTTCTCCAGCTTGAGGCCGACCTCCTCGGAGATGACCTCGCCGCCCGTGAGGATGGCGATGTCGCCGAGCATGGCCTTGCGGCGGTCACCGAAGCCCGGGGCCTTGACGGCGACGGACTTGAAGGTGCCACGGATCTTGTTGACGACCAGGGTCGACAGAGCCTCGCCCTCGACGTCCTCGGCGATGATCAGCAGCGGCTTGCCCGACTGCATGACCTTCTCCAGCAGCGGGAGCAGGTCCTTGACCGAGGAGATCTTCTGGTTGGCGATCAGGATGTACGGGTCGTCGAGGGCGGCCTCCATACGCTCCATATCGGTGGCGAAGTACGCCGAGATGTAGCCCTTGTCGAAGCGCATGCCCTCGGTGAGCTCGAGCTCGAGACCGAAGGTCTGCGACTCCTCGACGGTGATGACGCCTTCCTTGCCGACCTTGTCCATGGCCTCGGCGATCAGCTCGCCGATCTGGGTGTCGGCGGCGGAGATGGAGGCCGTGGAGGCGATCTGCTCCTTGGTCTCGACGTCCTTCGCCTGCTCCAGCAGGGCGGCGGAGACGGCCTCGACGGCCTTCTCGATACCGCGCTTCAGGGCCATGGGGTTGGCACCGGCGGCCACGTTGCGCAGGCCCTCGCGGACCAGCGCCTGGGCGAGCACGGTCGCCGTGGTCGTACCGTCACCGGCGACGTCGTCCGTCTTCTTGGCGACTTCCTTGACCAGCTCGGCGCCGATCTTCTCGTACGGGTCCTCGAGCTCGATCTCCTTGGCGATGGAGACACCGTCGTTGGTGATCGTGGGGGCACCCCACTTCTTCTCGAGGACGACGTTGCGGCCCTTGGGGCCGAGGGTCACCTTGACGGCGTCCGCGAGCTGGTTCATGCCGCGCTCGAGGCCTCGCCGCGCCTCCTCGTCGAACGCGATGATCTTGGCCATGTGAAGTGGTCCTCCCAGGACTGGGGGTGATTACTTCGGACCGCGCCCGCGCCCGCGACGGACGGCCTCGGCCGGAGGTTCCCTGCCCCACCCGGTCCGCGGCCTCACCGACCCGGTCCTTCTTTTTTGTCACTCTCACCTTCAGAGTGCTAACGCCAATGATTAGCACTCGCCCCGTCCGAGTGCAAGGCGCGGCCCCGTGAAGCAGGCCCCCTGCGCCCCGGCGCGCCGCCGGACAGACCGAGGGGCTCGCACCCCAACGGGATGCGAGCCCCTCGACACGTCGATCAGTTCAGTCGTCGGCGCGTGCTTCAGCCGGCCAGTCGGACCATGTCCGCCTGCGGCCCCTTCTGACCCTGCGAGATCTCGAACTCGACCCGCTGGCCCTCTTCGAGGGTGCGGTAGCCGTCCATCTGAATCGCGCTGTAGTGGACGAAAACATCCGCACCACCGTCGACCGCGATGAAGCCGTACCCCTTCTCCGCGTTGAACCACTTGACGGTGCCCTGAGCCATGCCTAACTCCCCTATTACTGGCCCTTGCACAGATCCACACTTCGCGGATCCGGGTCAGACCTCACCCCCCAACGGTTGGGGGCGTGCGCCGGAACGCGTCGACCGCGGCTGAATGTATCTGTCCAACTGCCGTCTGCAACAGGTCAATCGGACGAGAATTCAGGGCATGACCGGTCGGGAATGTACGAAGAATTCGTCCGAATTCAGGGCAAGTCGGGCCCCGTAAAAGGAATGAATGGCGCAAAAGCCCTGCGCACTTTGGCTACTTCTTATCGGGTGCGCGGCAGCGACCGGAGGTGCCCGACGGAGAGAGCGGGAACACGTTCCCCAACTGTACCTCGCTCAACCATGCAGAATTGCCCCCTCCGCTTGTCTCACGGAGAGGGCAATTCGATGAACTCTCGGTGACGTGCATTACCGAGGGTAACGATCACGCGGCTGAACGACCGTCAGCCACCCGCCACGGCCGGGATGATGGAGACGCCGGCGCCGTCCGGCGTTGCCGTCTCAAGACCCTGCTCGAAGCGGACGTCGTCGTCGTTGACGTAGACGTTGACGAAGCGGCGCAGCTTGCCCTGGTCGTCCAGGACCCGGGCGGCGATGCCGACGTGGTTCTTCTCCAGGTCGGCGATGACCTCCGCCAGGGTCCCGCCCTCGGCGGTCACCTCGGCTCGGCCGGCGGTGTAGGTGCGCAGGATGGTGGGGATGCGGACGTTGACGCTCATGGGGTGTGACCTCCGGTCGGGGTGCGGCTGGCGGGGACGGACTCTCAACCGAGCCCGGCCTCGCGGAAGGAGTCGAGGTTCGGGCGGATCGTGGCGGTGAGCCCGGTTCCGGCCACGGCGTCCAACGTCTTGAGGCCGTCACCGGTGTTGAGGACGACCGTCGTCTTCGCCGGGTCGAGGACGCCGTTCTCGATGAGCTTGCGCGTCACGCCGACGGTCACGCCGCCCGCCGTCTCGGCGAAGATGCCCTCGGTGCGTGCGAGCAGCTTGATGGCGTCGACGATCTCCGCGTCGGTCACGTCCTCCACGGCGCCGCCCGTGCGGCGGGCGATGTCCAGGACGTACGGGCCGTCCGCCGGGTTGCCGATCGCGAGCGACTTGGCGATGGTGTCCGGCTTCTGCGGCCGTACGACGTCGGTGCCCGCCTTGAACGCCACCGACACCGGCGAGCACCCCTCCGCCTGCGCACCGAAGATCTTGTAGGGCCGGTCCTCGACGAGCCCGAGCTTGATCAGCTCCTGCAGACCCTTGTCGATCTTCGTCAGCTGCGAGCCGGAGGCGATCGGGACCACGATCTGGTCGGGCAGTCGCCAGCCCAGCTGCTCGGCGATCTCGTACGCCAGCGTCTTGGAGCCCTCCGCGTAGTACGGGCGGAGGTTGACGTTGACGAAGCCCCAGCCCTCGCCCGCCGGGTCCCCGATCAGCTCGGAGCAGAAGCGGTTCACGTCGTCGTAGTTGCCCTCGATGCCGACGAGGTCGCCGCCGTAGATCGCGGCCATGACGATCTTGCCCTGCTCCAGGTCGTGCGGGATGAAGACGCAGGAGCGGAAGCCGGCACGGGCCGCCGCGGCGCCGACCGCGCCCGCGAGGTTGCCGGTCGAGGAGCAGGAGAGCGTGGTGAAGCCGAAGGCGCGCGCCGCCTCCAGCGCCTGGGCGACCACGCGGTCCTTGAAGGAGTGCGTGGGGTTGCCGGAGTCGTCCTTCACATACAACCCGCCGGTGACGCCCAACTCACGCGCCAGGTTGCCGGCCCGGACGAGCTTGGTCCAGCCCGGGTTGAGGTTCGGCTTGTCGGCGACGTCCGCCGGGACCGGCAGCAGCGGCGCATAGCGCCAGATGTTCGCGGGACCCGCCTCGATCCGCTTGCGCAATTCCTCGGTGTCGTAACCCGAGAAGTCGTACGCGATCTCCAGCGGGCCGAAACACTCCTCGCAGGCGAAGACCGGGCCGAGCGGCACCCGGTGGCCGCACTCGCGGCAGGACAGCGCCGCTGCGGGGCCGAGATTCACAGAGTCGGTGCTGCTTGCAACTGTCTGCACAGCCATGTCAGGCGAGGCCCTTTCTCCTCATCTTCCTCACGACGCATCTCGCCGTAAGACGGAATTGGCACCTTCCCGAGCCGGGAGCCTCGCGCAGTGATCAACACTGATCTACGAGACCGGCTGGAGGGTTGCCGGGGCTTCATCGGGCCGTGTCCCTCTGCCCCTCTGGATGAGCTGTATGCGGTTGTTTTACCGGTTATGAACCGCGGTGACCCCCGACATGCGTTGGTCACCGGCGTTGTTCAAGACTGTAACCGAAGGCCAGGACAGTTGAGAGAGTCGTCCGAAGCGCGAGATGGACACCCACCCGCACCGACGGGAACACATCACTCGAAGATCTCTACTGCCACTACCGCCGTACGAACGTGAGGAGCCGCAGACTGTGCTGGAAGAAGTCGAGCGCTGGCTGAGCACCCGCTCCTGGTCCGTCACCGAGCGCCCGCTCCACCGGATCCTGGCCGCGAAACGCGCCTCGGGCTCGACGGTCAGTGTCGTGCTGCCCGCGCTGAACGAGGAGGAGACGGTCGGTGACATCGTCACCGCCATCCGCCGCGACCTCGTGCTGCGGGTTCCGCTCGTCGACGAGATCGTCGTCGTCGACTCGGGCTCCACCGACCGCACCTCCGAGGTCGCCGCCGCGGCCGGTGCGAAGGTGGTGCACCGCGACACGATCCTGCCGCGCATCCCGGCCGTGCCCGGCAAGGGCGAGGTCCTGTGGCGCTCCCTGCTCGTCACCCGCGGGGACATCGTCTGCTTCATCGACGCCGACCTCAGGGAGTTCTCGTCCGACTTCGTATCGGGGATCGTGGGCCCGCTGCTCACCGACCCGGGCGTGGACCTGGTGAAGGCGATGTACGACCGTCCGCTGGGCGGCGCGGCGGGCCAGGGAGGGCGTGTCACCGAACTGATGGCCCGCCCGCTGCTCAACATGCACTGGCCGCAGCTCGCCGGCTTCGTGCAGCCGCTCGGCGGCGAGTACGCGGCCCGGCGCTCGCTGCTGGAGCGGCTGCCGTTCCCGGTCGGGTACGGGGTGGAGCTCGGCATCCTGGTGGACGCCCTGCACCTGGTGGGGCTCGACGCCCTCGCCCAGGTCGACGTGGGCGTGCGCAAGCACCGCCACCAGGACGGCCAGGCGCTCGGCCGAATGGCCGCCTCGATCTACCGCACGGCGCAGCTGCGCCTGGCCCGCGGCCATCTGATCCGCCCGGCCCTCATCCAGTTCGAGCGGGGCGACGGCGGTTTCGAGCCGCGCACGTATCAGGTGGACACGGAGGAGCGGCCGCCGATGGCGGAGATCGAGGAGTACGCGGAACACAAGGCGGCCTGAGGATCTCGGCCCGGCGGCGACGGTCCGCGACCGCGGCGGGACCCGTTGTATACGGCTCCGCATACGGCCGACGGGAACGTTTGAGCGTTTTGAGCTCGGGCTAGGTTTCGAGGCATGGCTTCCACGCATGCGGCATCCGTACTCGTCGCCTCCAACCGCGGCCCGGTCTCGTACGCGCTGGACGAGTCCGGCGGGCTCACCGCCAAGCGCGGCGGGGGCGGGCTGGTCTCCGGGCTCTCGGCCATCGGCCCGGACACGGACGCGGTCTGGGTCTGCTCCGCCCTGGGTGCCGGTGACCGGGAGGCCGTGCGGCGGACAGGCGGCGCGCTCGACACGGCCGACACCGGCGGCCGGCGGGTGCGGATGCTGGACATCGACCCGCAGGTGCACGCGGACGCCTACAACGGCATCGCCAACTCGGTGCTGTGGTTCGTGCACCACATGCTCTACCAGACGCCGCTGGAGCCGGCCTTCGGAGCGGAGTTCCGGCGCCAGTGGGCGGCGTACGAGGCCTACAACCGCGCGTTCGCCGAGGCGCTGGCGCAGGAGGCGGGCGAGGGTGCGGCGGTGCTGATCCAGGACTACCACCTCACCCTGGCCCCGCGGATGCTCCGCGGTCTGCGGCCCGATCTGCGGATCGGCCACTTCTCGCACACGCCGTGGGCACCGCCGGAGTACTTCCGTCTGCTGCCCGACGACATCGCGGCGCAGGTGCTCGGTGGGATCCTCGGCGCGGACCGGGCGGCGTTCCTCACGCAGCGCTGGGCGGACGCGTTCACGGACTGCTGTCACGCGGTCCTCGGTCCCGGCATTCCCTCCGGCACCCGCATCGGCGTCCACGGCCTGGGCGCGGACGCCGACTTCCTGCGGCAGCGGGCCCACCGGCCGGACGTGGACGAGCGGATGGCGGCGCTGCGCAAGCAGATCGGCTCGGCCCCCGACGGCAGCCCGCGCAGGACGATCGTGCGGGTGGACCGCACCGAGCTGTCCAAGAACATCGTGCGCGGACTGCTGGCCTACCAGGAGCTGCTGGAATCGCGTCCGGAGTGGCGCGAACGGGTCGTCCACATCGCCTTCGCGTACCCCTCCCGCCAGGACCTGGCCGTCTACCGCGACTACACCGCAGAGGTCCAGCGGGTGGCCACGGAGATCAACTCACGCTACGGCACGCCGGACTGGACCCCCGTCGAACTGCATGTGAAGGACGACTTCGCGCGCTCGCTGGCCGCCTACCGGCTGGCGGACGTGGCGCTGGTGAACCCCATCAGGGACGGCATGAACCTGGTCGCCAAGGAGGTCCCGGTGGTCTCCGACGAGGGCTGTGCGCTGGTGCTGTCCCGGGAGGCCGGGGCGTTCGAGGAGCTGTCCGATGACGCGGTGGCCGTGAACCCGTACGACATCGGGGGCATGGCGGCCGCGATGCACGAGGCGCTGTCGATGGGGGCGGGGGAGCGCGCCGAGCGGACGAAGCGGCTCGCCGCGCAGGCCACGGCACTTCCGCCGGCCCGGTGGTTCCTTGATCAGCTGGCCGCGCTGGAGAAGTGACGGGGCCGCCACCGGCCGGGCCCGTTCACGCGAGCCCGTGTGCCAGTGCCCTCACGAGCCGTACGACCCCCGGCGGCCCGTCGACCACCAGGTCCGCCCGTTCCGCCAGTTCGGTGACCTCGTCGCTGCCGCTGCACACCAGCAGGCCGGGGACGCCGTCGGAGCGGAGCTTGTCGACCGCGGCGAAGGCGGAGAGGTCGCCGAGGTCGTCGCCCGCGTACATGACCGCGCCGGCGCCGATCTCACGGACGTACTCCAGCAGTGCCACTCCCTTGTCCATGCCCGGCGGGCGCAGTTCCAGGACGAACCTGCCGGGTTCGACGATCAGTCCGTGGCGGGCGGCGAGACCGGCCAGGGGATCGCGGAGGGCCTCGAACGCGGCCTGCGGATCCCCGGCGCGACGGGTGTGCACGGCGACGGCACGCCCCTTCTCCTCGATCCACGTCCCCTCACGGGGTCCGATCGCGGCGAGGAGCGCGGGGAGTTCGGCACGGGCGGCGGCGACGCCGGGGTGGGGGGCCGGAGCCTCGACGGTGCCGGTGCGGGCGTCCCAGCGTTCGGCGCCGTAGTGGCCGAGGACCACGAGGTGTTCGAGTCCGGGCACCTCCGCGAAGCCGCCGTAGCGGACGGCCACGTCGGCGGGGCGGCCGGTGACGACCGCGACGGCGGCCACCCGCGGGGCGATGGCCGCGAGGGCGGGCACCGCGTCCGGGTGGGCGCGGGCCTGGTCGGGGTCGGGGACGATCGGCGCGAGCGTCCCGTCGAAGTCGAAGGCGAGGACGGCCCGCCCGGGCCGGGTGAGGATCGCGTCGAGTCCGTCCCGCCCGGCCGGTGTGGCGGGCGTCGGCAAGGAGTCCGTGTGGCTGCCCATGGGACGACCCTATCCACGCGGGCCCGGCCTCACTCCTGGCGCGCCGCCCCGCGCGTCCCGCTCAGCGCTCGGCGCGGCGGGACTCGCGGACGCGGCGGAGCCGGTTGACGGTGACCGGGGCGTGCGCGAGGGCTCTGGGGTCGTCGAGGAGGGCGTTGAGCAGCTGGTAGTACCGGACGGGGGCCAGACCGAGTTGCTCACGGATGACGCGCTCCTTGGCCCCCGGCCCCGTGAAACTGCGCCCTTCCAGCGCGAGGATGGCCTTGTCCAGGGCAGTGAGGTCGTCCATGGGGGAACCGTAGCCGGAAGGGCCGACACCGCTCCGTCAGCCGGCGGAACCGTCCGCGGTCACGGCCTCCCGCTGCAGCGCGCCCAGGACCGCCGCCGGGCTGCCCCCCGGACCGACGGCCTTGCCCACCTGCTGCTTGATGTCGGCGCTGACGGCCGCCCAGGACGTCTTGCCCACGGGGTAGAGCTCGGAGCTCGGCAGCTCCTCGAGGAAGGGCGCCAGGTCCGCGTCCCGGGGCGACGCCGACATCGCCTCCTGCGCGGAGTTGGTCACCGGCAGCAGGTCGTACTCGCGCGAGAACGCAAGGACGTTCTTGTCGCTGTACACATAGTCGAGGAAGTCGCGGATCCGGTCCTGGTGGCCGTTCTGCCTGAACGCCGTCATCCAGTCCGCCACGCCCATCGTGGACTTCGCCCGGCCGTCGACGCCGGGCATCGGCACCACGCCGAACTTCACACCCTCGGCCGCCGCAGCCTTCATCAGGGAGGGGTGGCCGTTCAGCATGCCGACCTCGCCGCGGGTGAAGGCGGCGAAGGCGTCGGCGCGGTTCAGCTTCGCCGGCTCCACGGGCCCCGTCAGCCCCTTGTCGACCAGTTCGTCCTTCAGCCAGGTGAAGGTGGCCACGTTCTGGGTGGAGTCGAAGTTGTAGGAGCCGAAACCGTCCAGATAGCCGTCGCCGCCGCTCAGCAGCCACTGCATGGTCTCCGCCTGGGCCTCCTCCGGCCCCAGCGGCAGGGCGTAGGGGAACTTCACCCCCTTGGCCTTCAGCGCCCGCGCGTCCGCCGCCAGTTCGCTCCAGGTCGTCGGCGCGGTGATGCCGGCCTGCGCGAACAGCGTCCTGTTGTAGAACAGAAGCCGGGTGGACGCCGCGAACGGCAGGCCGTACTGGACCCGGTTCACCTTTCCCGCGTCGCTCAGCTCCGAGGCGAAGTCCGCCTGGACCGGGATCGAGAGCACATCCTCGGCCTGGTACAGCTTTCCGGCCGCCGCGTAGTCCGCGTACGCCCCGATCTGCGCCATGTCGGGCGCGTGACCCGCCGCGACCATCTCCTTGACCTTGCGGTCCACGTCGTTCCACGAGTAGACGCTCACGTCGACCTTGGTCCCCGGGTGCTGTGCCTCGAAGCCCCGGACCAGACCGTCCCAGTACTTCTTGGAGCTGTCCGCCGACGACCGCCCGTAGTCCGCGGCCACCAGCCGCAGCGTCACGTCATCCGAGCCGGCCGGCCCTCCGCAGCCGGCCAGAGCCCCAGTCACACCCATCGCGGACACTCCCGCGATCAATCCCTTTCGCCATGTCGGCCTGCATGTCCTGCCCCGCTGCACTGCTCTTGACCAACCTTGCTGTCTCGCCATGTTGAATACCGACATAAGGTCTACACCATGTAAGTGGACTAGACCTCTTACGGGTCCAGGAGCCACACTGTCTCCGTGAGACATGTCATCGCGCTCGACGTGGGCGGTACCGGGATGAAGGCCGCCCTGGTAGGGGCCGCGGGTGAGCTGCTCCACCAGGCACGCCGCGCGACCGGCCGGGAGCGCGGGCCTGAGGCCGTGGTGGAGTCGATCCTCGACTTCGCCGCCGAGCTGAGCGCGCACGGCGAGCGTCACTTCGGCGTGCCCGCCGCCGCGGCCGGCGTCGCCGTGCCCGGGATCGTCGACGCCGAGCGCGGTGTCGCCGCCTACTCGGCGAACCTCGGCTGGCGTGACGTACCCCTGCGCGACCTGCTAAGCCGCCGGCTCGACGGCGCGCCCGTCGCCCTCGGCCACGACGTGCGCACCGGCGGTCTCGCAGAGGGCCGTGTCGGCGCCGGCAAGGGAGCGGACCGCTTCCTGTTCGTGCCGCTCGGCACCGGCATAGCGGGCGCCATCGGCATCGGCGGCCGCGTCGAGACCGGGGCACACGGCTTCGCCGGAGAGATCGGCCATGTCGTCGTACGGCCCGGCGGGGCCCCCTGCCCGTGCGGTCAGCGCGGCTGCCTGGAGCGGTACGCGTCCGCGGCGGCCGTGAGCGAGGCCTGGGCCGCGGCCTCCGGACAGCCGGAGGCGGACGCGGCGGACTGCGCGAAGGCCGTCGCATCCGGGGAGCCGAACGCCGTTCGAGTGTGGCAGGAGGCCGTGGACGCGCTCGCGGACGGTCTGGTCACCGCGCTCACCCTGCTGGACCCGCGCACCCTGATCATCGGTGGCGGGCTCGCCGAGGCGGGGGAAACCTTGTTCACACCGCTGCGGGACGCCGTCCGGCGGCGGCTCACCTTCCAGAAGCTGCCGTCGATCGTCCCCGCCGCGCTGGGGGACACCGCCGGATGCCTGGGCGCGGGACTCCTCGCCTGGGATCTCCTCGAATCCACCGACCCTTCGGAGGTAACCACCTGATGGCCACTAGCAAGGTTCTCGCCGGTGCCCGGGTGGTGCTGCCCACCGGGATCGTGGACGAAGGCCTGGTCGCCGTGGAGGGCTCACGGATCGCCGCGGAGGGCGCCGCGCACGCGCAGACCGTGGACGTGCGGGGGCACTGGCTGGTCCCCGGCTTCGTCGACATCCACAACCACGGCGGCGGCGGGGCGTCCTTCTCGGGCACGGCGGACGAGGCCCTGACGGCCGTGCGCACGCACCGGCTGCACGGCACCACCACCGTCGTCGCCTCGACTGTCACCGACGACATGGACTTCCTCGTCGGGCAGGCCGGGCTGCTGTCCGAACTCGCCGAGCAGGGGGACATCGCCGGCATCCACTTCGAGGGGCCGTTCATCTCCCCCTGCCGCAAGGGAGCGCACTCCGAGGAACTGCTGCGCGACCCGGATCCGGCGGAGGTCCGCAAACTGGTCGACGCCGCCCGCGGCCACGCGAAAATGGTCACGCTCGCCACCGAACTGCCCGGCGGCCTCGACTCCGTAAGGCTGCTCGCCGAACACGGCGTGATCGCGGCGATCGGGCACACGGACGCCACCTACGAGCAGACGGTGGCGGCCATCGACGCGGGCGCCACGGTAGCGACCCACCTCTTCAACGCCATGCCGCCGCTCGGCCACCGCACCCCCGGCCCTATCGCCGCGCTCCTGGAGGACGAGCGGATCACGGTCGAGCTGATCGACGACGGCACGCATCTGCACCCGGCCACCGTCCAGCTGGCGTTCCATCACGCGGGCGCCGGGCGGGTCGCCTTCATCACCGACGCGATGGACGCGGCCGGCAGCGGCGACGGGCGCTATCTGCTCGGCCCGCTGGAGGTCGAGGTCAGCGAGGGTGTGGCACGGCTGGTGGAGGGCGGTTCGATCGCGGGCTCGACACTCACCCTGGATCGCGCCTTCCGGCGGGCCGTCACCGTCGACCGGCTGCCGGTGGAGGACGTCGTGGCGGCCATCTCGGCCAACCCGGCGAAGCTGCTGGGCATCGACGACCGGGTGGGCTCGCTGGAGCCGGGCAAGGACGCCGACCTGGTGCTGCTGGACGCCGAGTTCGAGCTCAAGGGTGTGATGCGCCGCGGCGAGTGGGTGGTCGATCCCCAACTGGGATGATTCATCCGGATGTTGGCATACGGCGGTCGGCTCGGGGGACTGGGCCGACCGCCGACTCTTTTGGCATGATCGAGCCTCCGCACACGCCGTCGGCAGGCGCATTCTGGAATCCCGTTTCCATGGATCGCGCCGCCATGACCTCGAGGGAGGTCCCCCAGGTGATCCTCACGGTCACGCTGAACACCGCTCTCGACATCACCTACCGGGTACGAACGCTGCGGCCGCATGCCTCGCACCGGGTGACCGAGGTGACCGAACGCCCCGGCGGCAAAGGGCTGAACGTGGCCCGGGTGCTCGCGGCGCTCGGCCACCGGGTGACCGCGACGGGATTCGCCGGCGGCAGGACGGGCCGCTCGGTCCGGGACCAACTCGCCGACACCTCGGGCGTGGTGGACGCGCTCGTCCCCGTCGCGGGGGCGACCCGGCGCACGATCGCGGTCGTGGACCAGACCACCGGCGACACCACCCAGCTGAACGAACCGGGCCCGGTGATAGCCCCCGCCGAGTGGTCCGCCTTCCTGGAGTCGTACGGCGAACTGGTGTCCTCGGCCGCCGCGGTGGCGCTGTGCGGCAGCCTGCCGCCGGGGGTGCCGGTGGGCGCGTACGCCCAACTGGTGCGCACCGCACGGGCGGCAGGCGTCCCCGTGCTGCTCGACACGAGCGGCGAACCGCTGCGCCGGGGTGTCGCCGCCCGCCCCGACGTGGTCAAGCCGAACGCCGACGAACTCGCCGAACTCACCGGTTCCCACGAGCCGTTGCAGGCCACCAGGGACGCCCGGCGACGCGGCGCACACACCGTGGTCGCCTCGCTGGGCGCGGAGGGGCTGCTGGCGGTGAACGCGGAGGGCCGCTGGCGCGCCGTCCCTCCGAGCCGGGTCCTGGGCAATCCGACGGGCGCCGGCGACTCGGCGGTCGCGGGCCTGCTGTCCGGCCTGGTGGACCTGCTGCCGTGGCCGGCCCGCCTCGCCCGGGCCGTGGCGGTGTCCGCGGCGACCGTACTGGCCCCGGTGGCGGGCGAGTTCGACCGCCGGACCTATGAGGAGCTGCTGGAGCGGGTGATCGTCACCCCGCACAACGCCGCGGCGTGAGAGGTGCTCGGCGCGGGGCTTCACGGGCCCCGCGCGGCTACTTGTTCGCCCAGCCCTTGGTCAGCCAGAGCTGGTCGAAGTTGGCGTTGCACTGGTTCCCCTGCTCGCAGGAGATCCGGATGGTGTTGGTGCCCTTGTTGAGCTGGACGTAGTTGAACGTCTTCGTCCAGCCCTTCTCCCAGTCGCCCTGCGGTGCGTTCGCCCAGTTCTTCAGGGACATGGGGGTGGTCTGGGCCGTGCCGTTGACGGCGAGGGTGGCCGTGGCGTCGACACCCGGGACGCCGTAGCCGGTGTGCAGCGTGTACTTGCCGGTCGACGGAACGTCCACGCTCCAGGTCACGGCGGCACCGGGGGCGTTGAAGCCCTGGACGTAGACACCGCCGTCCGCCTTGGCGCCCTTCACGTCGGACGCGGTGCTGGTGCCGCCCTCCAGGCGCAGCGCCTTGGCGTCGACGGTCGGCAGCGGGCCGTCGTCCGTGGCCTGCTGGGTGGCGGACTGGCTCGGGTCCGCGCTCTGCGCGGCCGACGGGCTGGAGCCCGCCTCGTCGCCGCCGTTGTCGCCGTCCGAGTCGCCGCCGATCATGGCGATGCCGATACCGATCACGACCGCGGCGACCACCGCGATCGCACCGATCAGGAGGCCCTTGGTGTTGGGGCCCCGGCCACGGCCGCCGCCGCCCGTGCCGACCGACGTATGGCGCGTCGTGGTGGCACCGCCGCCGGGCACGGTCTCGGGCGCGGCGTAGTGCGCGTTCGGCTGCCCGTACGCCTGCTGCTGGGGCACCTGGCCGTAGGCGGCCGTCGGGGCCTGCGGCTGGCCGTACTGGCGCTCGCCGACCGGGCGCACTCTGTTGACGGTGCCCGGGTAGCCGTAACCGCCGGTGGGAGGCTGTGCGCCGTTGGCCTGGCCGTCGGCATAGAGGTAGCCGAACGGGTCCTCGTCCTCGGGCGTGCTCGCGCCGTTGTTGCCGGGCGTCATCCCTAGGTCTCCTCAACAGGTGCGGGTCCAGATGCATACGTGGCTGAATGGCGAGCCTACCCGTTCCCAGGACCCCAAACTGCTGTTCTCCCCATCACCCAGGCAATGACCTGCGTTTATCCAGCTCGCCTGTGTTGTTTGGGACGAGAACGTTTCTCTACGTACATCCGTTCGTCAGCGGATTTCAACACTTCGTCCGCCGTCATACCGCAGTGCGCCCAGCCGATACCGAAGCTCGCGCCGACCCTCATGGCGCGGCCGTCGACCCGGATGGGCTGGATGATCTCGTTGCGCAGGCGCACCGCGAGGTCCTGGGCGTCGGCCTTGCCCAGCCCGTTGGCGAGGACGACGAACTCGTCGCCGCCGAGTCGGGCCACCGTGTCCCCGTCGCGCACTCCGCGGCTGAGCCGCCGGGCCACCTCGATGAGGACCGCGTCGCCCGCGTTGTGGCCGAAGCGGTCGTTGATCGACTTGAAGCCGTCGAGGTCGCAGAAGAGTACCGCGAGCCCCTTGGTGCCGTCGTCGCTGTCGATCTCGGGGGCGACCGTGTGCACATGGTGATCGAAGGCGTCGTACGGCCCGCGCGGGTGGAGGTCGAACGTCTGCCCGGTCCCGTCGAAGGCCGCCGGGTGGCCGGCCACGTGATCGCCGTAGGCAGCGTCCAGCGCGTCGGCCGCGCCCGGCGGATGGGACTGCGGACGCTGGCAGAGGCGGGCGGACAGGCGGGAGCGCAGCTCGGCGGAGTTGGGCAGTCCGGTGAGCGAGTCGTGCGAGGCCCGGTGGGCGAGCTGCAGCTCGCGGCGCTTGCGCTCCTCTATGTCCTCGACATGGGTGAGGAGGAAGCGGGGCCCGTCCGCGGCGTCGGCGACGACGGAGTTGCGCAGCGACACCCAGACGTACGTGCCGTCGCGGCGCCCGAGCCGCAGTTCCGCCCGCCCGCCCTCGGCGGAGGTCCGCAGAAGGGTGCCGATGTCCTCGGGATGGACAAGGTCGGAGAACGAGTAGCGGCGCATGGCGGAGGCGGGCCTGCCCAGCAGCCGGCACAGCGCGTCGTTGGTGCGCAGGATCCGCCCGTGCTGGTCACCGCCCATCTCGGCGATCGCCATGCCGGACGGGGCGTACTCGAAGGCCTGGCGGAAGGACTCCTCGCTGGCCCGCAGTGCCTGCTGCTCCCGCTCGAGGCGGACGAGGGCCCGTTGCATGTTGGCCCTGAGGCGGGCGTTGCTGATGGCGATGGCCGCCTGGAAGGCGTACATCTGGAGCGCCTCGCGGCCCCAGGCACCGGGCCGCCGCCCATTGCGCGGCCGGTCGACCGAGATGACCCCGATCAGCTCACCGCAGCTGCCCTGCACGCTCGGTGTGTACATGGGCGCCAGGAGACGGTCGGCGGGGTGCCACTCGTCCTCGAAACGGGGCTCGGGGCCGTCGGTGTGCCACTGCGGCACGTCGTCCTCGTCGAGCACCCAGCCCTCGGTGTGGGGTATGAACCGCAGATCGCCCCAGGTCTCGCCCATGTTCAGCCGGCGGTCCCAGGAGGCACGGGAGCCGACACGTCCGGTGATCAGCGACTCGGCGGCGGAGTTGCCTGCGAAAGCGGCGACGACGAGGTCACCGTCCTGCCGCACGAGGTTGACGGCCGCCAGCTCGTAGCCGAGGCCGCCCACGACGCCGTCGGCGACGGTCTGCAGCGTGTCCGCCAGGCTCCGCGCGGTGTTCATGTCCGCCATGACCTGATGCAGCTGCCGCAGGGACGCAAGACGGACATACGGCTCCGACTCGGTGTCCACTCGCCCTCCCCTCGAGGTCTCGCAGCAACTCCAGGGACGCGTCGGCGTACTACGGTTCTCCCGGTTTTCCTCGGTGCGCTACTCGGCGTACTCCATGCGTAGCGTCGTGCAGCGCCCCAGCCACTGAATCACAGCGCGCTGCCCACTAGGTACACAGGGTCAACAAAATACGGCCCCTGTGACTCAAGTCACAGCAGAACATGAACAATTGAGTGGGGATTCCGCGTTTTTCCTGTGCGTTTACCGCCCGCAATTAACGCCCCGTGCAGAAGCTGTGATCATACGTGCCAACTCCATGACGGACGGGCCCCGTTGAGTGTACGGGCCGATCATGCACGCCGACGCCCGGCGACGTCCCCACCGCCTGCGGGCCGGCCCGTACCCGCCGCCGGCGTCCGCCCATGGTCCTAGGTCGTGCTTCGGGCCCGGGGCCGATGTGCGCGTCCGGCCGCTCCGGCTAGCGTTCCGGGCGTGCTGAAGACTCCCCCTTCCCCGCCCGTGCCAACCGCCCCCTCCGCGTCCGGGCATGCTGAAGGGGTGAGCAACGACGAGTTCCGTGCCGCCCTGTCCCGGCTGGCCGCGGGGGTGGTCCTGGTGACCTCGCACGAGCCCCCGCTGGACGCCGAGGGCCCCGCCGTCACGAGCTCCCCCGGTACCGTCGGCCCCGGGGGAACCCCGGCGCGCCGCGACATCACCCGGGGCGAGGACGTGGGCATGACGGCGACGGCCTTCATGTCGGTGTCCCTGGACCCGCCGCTGGTCCTGGTCAGCCTGCGTGAGGGCTCGCGCATGGACGACCTGCTCGCCGAGCAGCCGCTGTGGGGGGTCTCCGTGCTCGCGGAGAGCCAACGGCACATCGCGGGCCGCTTCGCGATGAAGGGGCGCATCAGCGACCGGCTCCTGTTCGAGGACATCCCGTACGCGCGCGGCGAGGCCTCCGGCGCACTCCTGGTCGGCGGCGCCCTGGCGACCCTGGAGTGCAGCACGGAGCGGCGCGTGCCCGCGGGCGACCACACGCTGGTCATCGGACGGGTGCTGAGCGCGCAGGTGCCGAGCGCGGAGGGCGGACCCCTCATGTACTTCCGGGGGCGCTACCGGCACCTGGACTGAGGGGCGCGGGTACGGGGTGCAACTCCACGGACCGCGGCCGGTCGCGGTCCGTGCGACAGGCCTCACTTCGGAACTCGAGGCCCTCGCGTTTTCCCCGGTTTCCCCGGAGCGGACGGGCCTTTCCCGCGCATTCGGGAATTCCGCCCGCCTCCCGAAGAGCTGTTTTTGAAAATTGGTCAGCCCCGATCGCGGCAAGAACGCGCGGCTGCTTTTTGCACCATTGCCACGACGACTTCCACAAGGCTCGCCCACGAGTGACCGTGCGTCCTCCGGACGGACGGGGGCGAGGCAGTTGCGCAGGTCACTCGGTACGGCGCTCGCGACCGGCGCGACGGAGCAGCCGGGGCACCGGCCGGACACCGCCGGCCGTCGCCGCACCGGCGGTCGCGTCGCCGAATTCCGCGACGTCACCCGCCCCCTCCGGACAACCGACTTGTCCGTGATTTTTCCATCAGGACACCAGATGTTCATGTTCGTGGGGGTGGTGGGACCCGACCGATCCTGAAGGGCCGCTCGCTCCGGCGTTCTCGGCATTTCCCGTCGTGTTCGGGAGGGCGACGGAGAACAACCGCGCCCCGCGCGGGGGCTAGTGCCAGTCCCGTCCGGACCGGCCCCGCTTGGTGTCCGAGCGCTGCTTCTTCTCCCGCAGCCGGCGTTCGTTGATGCCGCGGGGGATGCGGGTCGCTTTCCGGGGCTTCGGCGGCGGAGCCGTCGCCTCGGCGAGCAGGGAGGCCAGACGGACGGCGGCGGCCTCGCGATTGCGCCACTGCGAACGGTGCTCGGACGCGCGTACGGTGACGACTCCGTCGACGAGGCGCCCCGCCAGCCGCTCCAGGGCCCGCTGCTTCCACACCGGGGGCAGGGCCTCGGTCCGCTCCAGGTCGAAGCGCAACTCCACCTGGGTGTCGCTGGTGTTGACATGCTGCCCGCCCGGCCCCGACGACCTCGAGAAACGCCACAGGAGCTCGGCCTCGGGAAGCGAGACGGAGCCGCGGACGACGTAGGGACCTGACATGCCTCCATGGTCGCGCGACTGACCGGTCCACGTCACGCGAATATCACCCGCACGGCCCCCGCGGAAGACTCCGGGTAAAGAAAGTAAAGAGATCCGGAACCATCGGGACCCCCCTTGGCGTTGAGACGGGTAGCTGTAGCTTCGTGCCGTACGAAGCGCACAGACACCGCACCGCGTACGCGACCGAGGGAAGGGACTCCCAACAATGGCTGTAAGCCTGTCCAAGGGCGGCAACGTCTCGCTCACCAAGGAGGCTCCGGGCCTGACTGCCGTCACCGTGGGCCTCGGCTGGGACGTCCGCACCACCACGGGCACCGACTTCGACCTCGACGCCTCCGCGATCGCGGTCAACACCCAGGGCAAGGTCTACTCGGACCAGCACTTCGTCTTCTTCAACAACAAGCAGACCCCGGACAGCTCGATCGTCCACACCGGTGACAACCGCACGGGTGAGGGCGCGGGCGACGACGAGGCGATCAACGTCAACCTGGCGGCCCTCCCGGCCGACATCGACAAGATCGTCTTCCCGGTCTCCATCTACGACGCGGAGTCCCGCTCGCAGAACTTCGGCCAGGTGCGCAACGCGTACATCCGCATCGTCAACCAGGCCGGCGGTCAGGAGATCGCCCGCTACGACCTGTCGGAGGACGCGGCCACCGAGACGGCCATGGTCTTCGGCGAGCTGTACCGCAACGGCGCCGAGTGGAAGTTCCGCGCGGTCGGCCAGGGCTACGCCTCGGGTCTGGTCGGTATCGCCCAGGACTTCGGCGTCAACGTCTGACCCCTGGGCGCTTCGGCGTGAAGCCCCCGGCCCGCGGTGCGCCGCGGCCGGGGGCTCGGTCATGCCCCCTGACCGGAGTTCCGCACACCTCCTGCCCCCGGGGTTCCGTCGCGATACTTTGGGCCCCGTGATCCTCGAGTCCCTCCCCCTCACCCCCGACCACGACATCCCGGGTCCGCTGCTCGTCGAACTCACCGCCGTCTATATCTCCAACCGCGAGTTCCACGCACTGAGCGGCGACTTCCCGGACCCGGACGACATCCGCCCCGAACAGGTGGCGGCCGAGCTGGCCGACGAGCTGGCGAACCCGGACGTCGAGGTCCTGCTCGCGCGCAGCGCCGGGCGGCTGACGGGCATCGTGATCACCCTCGCGCACCATCCCGACCCGGCCGACCCGGACCCCTGGATCGGCCTGCTGATGGTGGACGCGGGACTCCAGCGGCAGGGGCACGGCAGGCGGCTCGTCTCCCTGGTGGAGGACCGGTTCCGCTCCGCGGGCCGCACCGCCGTGCGTCTGGCGGTGCTGGAGAACAACCCCAAGGCCCTGGCCTTCTGGACCGCCCTCGGCTACGAGACGATCGACCGCCGCCCGGACCGCGGCCGGGGCCGCCCCTGCGCCGTGCTGCGCAAGGCACTGGGCTGACGGCTCCCGCCGCGTCAGGGGTGTTCCGGCCGCCCCTGCCCGTAGAGCCAGTCCCGCCAGATCGCGCGGAAGTCGTGGCCCGGTGCCGTTCTCTCGACGTAGGCGGTGAAGTCGGCGGTGTCCGCGTTCCCGTGACGACGGGTCGCGGCCCAGCCGCGGACGATGCCGTAGAAGGCGTCGTCACCGACGGTCTGCCTGATCTTGTGCAGGACCATGGCGCCGCGTTCGTAGACGGGGCTCTCGGAGATCTGCGCGGCGCCAAACGGCCTGGCGGGCGGGAACGCCCAGATCGCCGCGTCGTCCGCCGGGTCCTCGTAGTAGTCGCCCCGGTAGAGCGCGTCGAAGGTCTGCTGGGCCGTGCTGCCGCCATGGCCCTCCTGCCACAGCCACTCCGCGTATGTGGCGAAACCCTCGTTGAGCCACATGTCCCGCCAGCTCTTCGGGGTCACGGAGTCGCCGTACCACTGGTGGGCGAGTTCATGGACGAGGATCTCGGTGTCCGGGGCCCCGGGGAAGACGGGGCGCGTCTGGGTCTCCAGTGCGTAGCCGGCGTCGTGCGGCCGGTCGACCACCGCGCCGACGGAGGAGAAGGGGTAGGGGCCGAAGACGCCTTCCGCCCACTCCATGATCTCCGGGAGCTTCGCCAGCACCTCCCGGCTCGTCCGCGCCTCGGCCGGGTCCACGGCGACATACACGGGCAGGCCGTTCTTCAGCGTGGAGCGGGTGATCTCGTACCGGCCGATCGCGAGCAGGGCGAGATAACTCGCCATCGGCTGCGCGGTGCGCCAGGTGTAGGTGGTACGGCCGGCCTTCGTCGTCCGGCTCCTCAACTCACCGTTGGAGACGGCCTCAAGGCCCTGCGGGACAGTGATCCGGATGTCGTAGGACGCCTTGTCGGACGGATGGTGGTCGCCGGGGAACCAGGTCATCGAGCCCGTCGGTTCGCCGAGCGCCAGTGCCCCGTCGGCGGTCCTCAGCCAGCCCTCCTTCGAGCCGTCCGGATCGGTGATGGTCCCGGGAGTGCCCGAGTAGCGCACCGTCGTGCTGAACGTCTCACCCCTGTCGAGCCCGCCGGAAGGCCGCACGGTCAGCTCCTGGCCGGACCGGCTCCAGCGGGCGGCGCGCCCGTCGACGGCGACGGCGGCCACCTCAAGCCCCTTCAGGTCCAGGTCGAACGCGGAGAGGTCCTTGGTCGCGCGTGCCGTGACGACCGCCGTGCCGGTGAGACGACGGTCGGCCGGGTCGTAGGCGAGGGTCAGGCCGTAGTGGCCGACGTCGTAGCCGCCGTTGCCCATCCCCGGGAAATAGGGGTCGCGCAGGCCGGATCCGCCGGGGGTCCCGTGCACGGCGCCGCCGCACGCACCGAGGACGAGTGCCAGGAGGGCGGCCGGGACAATGCGTACGTATCTGGACACACCCACGATCCTATGAGGGCAGGCCGCGGAGGTGGGGCCCACAGCGGCGTGACACCATCGCCCCCGTGCTCGACATCGGCTACGCCCTCTCCAACCGCTTCCCCGACCCGCCGCAGACCGACTACCGCCGTGCGGACGTCCGCGCGCTGCGACACGACCTGTTCTGCGGGGACGTCTACCTCGCCGACACCGAGGCGGACCGCGAACTTTCCACAGCCTGGGGATGGGTGCCGGTGCTCGACTTCGCGTGGGCGCTGTGCGACATCGTCGAGCAACTCGACCGCGATCCCCTCGGCAGCCGCTCCGCCCGGCCGCTGCACGCGGAACTGGACTTCACCGAGTCCACCGACCGCATGCTCTTCGAACGACGCTTCGGCTGGGTGGACATCGAGGCGGAGTGGCTGCCGCCGTCCGAGCCGCCGCTGTCCTTCTCCCACGCCGAACTGCGCCACGAGTCCCGTGACTTCCTGCAGGATCTGATCGCCGACCTCACGGACCTGCACGAGGACCTCGGCGAGAACCCGGCGATCTGGACCCTTCAGGCCCGCTTCCCCAGGGTGCCCCGGAAGCGGCGGTGACCGCGCCCTCCGGCGCGGCCACCGCCTCCCCGTCCCGCGCCCCACGCCCCACGCCCCACGCCCCAGGCGGAGCGGTACCCGCGTCCCGGTGCCGAGGGACCGACCACGCCGTGTCGTGGTGAAGGGCGGCCCTCAGTCGCCGGATGCGAACAGAGCGGCGAAGCGGGCCAGATACAGCGGCCATCCGGCGTCGTTGCCGACACCGTCGGCGACGGCCTGCCAGCCGGGACCGTGCCGGTCGATGTTGCGGTGCTCCAGCTCCACCCTGGTGCGCTGCGGGGTCTCGGCGACGAACCGGACCTCGACCTCGCTGGTGTTCTCCGGCTCGGTCTCGATCTGCCACTGCGGGTCGATGTCCCAGCTGAACACCACCCGGTCCGGCGGCTCGTAGGCGAGGACACGCGCCCATCGGCATTCGCTGCCGTCCACGCCGCGGTCGTAGATGTGGCCGCCGGCCTTCGGCTCGAACACGGTCTCGGCGATCTCCACCGCGAGCAGGTTGTGCTCCGGCGGCTTGAAGTCGCCGAACCGCTCCGTGAACGCGGTGAACGCCCGCTCGAGCGGCGCCTCGACGACGATCCGGCGACGGACCACCGTGGTGGCTTCCTGGGTCATGAGCTTTCCTCTTCCGGTTCTTCGACGACGTCCTGGTAGCCGGCCAGCGCCCGGTTCCAGAACGTCTCCAGTTGATCGCGCAGCGCGGCCACGCCGGCCGGGTTGAGCCGGTAGATCCGGCGAGTGCCGTCCGCTCGCTCGCTCACGAGCCCGGCGCTCTTCAGCACCTTCAGGTGCTGGGACACCGCCGGTCGGCTGACCGGGAGCTCGTCGGCGAGCTCACCGACCGCGCGCGGCCTTTCGGCCAGGCGCTCGACGATGGCGCGCCGGGTGGGGTCCCCCAGGGCACCCAGGGCATCGCCGGCTTGGTAAGTACCCACGAACGGTAAGTCTGGACTTACGGATATCTGAACGTCAAGGCCGTCGGCGCGGAGGGCCGCCGTCCACAGGCGGGCCATCGATGTCCGGGCCCCCGGCGGCTGCCCCGCGGCTTCACGGCTCCAGCACGACCTTCCCCACTGTTGCCCGCGCCTCCAGGGCCCGATGGGCCGCGGCCGCCGCCGCGAGCGGGAACCGCTGGACCACCGGCACCAGGCGCCCGGCCGCGGCCTCCGCGAGAGCACGCTGTTCCAGGGTGCGCAGCGGGTCGGGGCCACCCGCCTTCCGCAGCATCACGGGCCCGAGCACCTGCTCGGAGACGCCCTCGACGAGGTACGGCGCTCCGCCCCTGATGCCCTCGGCGGACCAGCCGAAGACGATGTGCCTGCCGCCCGGTGCGAGCAGGTCCACCGCCGTGCGCGCGACCGTGCCGCCCACTCCGTCGAGGACGACCGTGACCGCGCCCCGGTGGTCGTCCAGGCGCGCGGCCCACTCGGGGTCCGTGTAGTCGACCGCGAGGTGCGCACCGTTCTCGCGCACCCGCGCCACCTTCTCCGCCCCTCCGGCGAGCCCGATCACGGTGGCACCCGCGTGCCGGGCGTGCTGCACGAGGAGGGTGCCGATACCGCCCGCGGCCGCCGGGACGAGGACCACGGAACCGGGTCCGAGGTCGGCGAACTGCACGATCCCCATCGCCGTACGCCCCGTGCCGATCATGGCGACCGCCTGCGCGTGGTCGAGGTTCGGCGGGGTCTCGTGCAGGCGCTCGACGTCCATGACGGCGAGCTCGGCGTAGCCGCCCGGCGCGAACCCGAGGTGCGCGACCACCCGTCGGCCGAGCCAGCGGGCGTCGGCCCCCTCGCCGAGCGACACGACGGTTCCCGCGACCTCG
>Ga0102590_1001704_pt1 | contig 30849 bp, 17 predicted proteins | sample AraplaMF_Col_mMF_FD_76859 | JGI IMG/M metagenome (GOLD analysis project Ga0102590, IMG submission 76859) | Arabidopsis root microbial communities from the University of North Carolina, USA - plate scrape MF_Col_mMF | ecosystem: Host-associated > Plants > Roots > Endosphere | place: USA... | reverse complement strand
CATACTCCCGGCTATCCACGGCCATCATTACCTCATCAAAATGCTCAGTGGCTTCAAACAGGGCCAGCACCTCGTGCACATTGGCATCCTGTGCTTTCTCATAAGCAGCGGCATCGCTGGTCAGGGATACATGCACCTGGCACTCTTCTTTTACCGGGGTAAATGCCTGTGCATCTGTATAAGCCAGCACACAGCCCAGGTCAAAATCGGATTGCAGCGGCGCGCTGGGGCGTAATTTGATTAAAATCGCTTTTTCGTCATTCGCATTGATATCGTTAAAACGTACCTGTACCTGGCCGTTCTTTACATCATACGGGTAGCCATATACTTTTTCGCATTGCAGGCCTGCCGGCAGATTGATCTGCACCATGGCGTTCTGCGCTACCACGTTCAAAAGGCCTTTCAATTCTTTGGCGAAGAGCTGGGGAATCTTGTCTGCACTGTCAATAAAATAATAGTTGGCGCGGCCTGTTTCAGCCAGCATGGTCAGCAGGTCTTCGTTATAATCAGCGCCCAGGCCAAAGGTGGACAAGGCGATACCTTCCTCTTTATACTTTCCTTCCACCAGGCGTTTAAGCGCCGCAGGCTCCACAATACCCTGGTTGGCCAGGCCGTCTGTAAGCAGCAGCACGCGGTTCACGTAACCATCCTTACGGGTGGTCTTTACCTGGGTGAATCCTTCCAGCATACCTCCGCTCAGGTTAGTGGCGCCGCGATCATAGATCTTGTCCAGCAGGTGTTTTAGCGCTTCCTTATTCTTTACCGGTTGCGAAGGACTGGTCACCTCTACCTGGTCGTCGTAGTTAACGATGGACAGGTAATCGTCTTTGCTCAGCTGATCTACCAGGAATTTGGAGGCGCGTTTGGCGTAGGCGATCTTCTCCCCTTGCATGGAGCCGCTGCGGTCCAGCACCAGGGACACGTTCAGGGGTATACGCCGCTGGGTGGAGTCTGGCTGTCCGCTTTGTATGTTCACATACAGGTAAATCTCACCCTGGCTGTTCCGGATAGCATAGGCGTTGCCCGTTTTTGCATACCAGTTAATGAGCGTAGCCGTTTTGGCGTGGGAACCGGCGCTTTCGGAATAGATAAAGCCGGAAACCATGGCACAAAGGGAAATGCCGCCAAAGATGAGCAGCAATGGCAGTCCTTTGAGCTTTGCGTGGTAGCGTTGCATAGAGGATGATTTGGTTAACTACAGGATGCTGTCCTGATAGTAATCCATAAAGATAGGCAAGGCTTTAACAAATTTTTAAGGAACCTTATAGAGCGCTTTTAAGTAAGCCTGCTTTTGTTTCCTGTTCATTTTCAGGTATTCGCGGGATACGATCATTTGTTTACTCTTCGTGTTCTGCCCTTGCAGCGGACTGATATCCAGGCGGGCGTCAATGATCTTTTCGATGCCAAAACCGCTTCTTCCTAGTAAGGCAGCAGTTCCCGTTTCCGCATTCACTTCGCTGGTCCTTCCAAAGCTGTCGAATACAAATAAGGTGCTGTCATCTTGGGCAGCCACTACTCCCACAGGCCTGCTGATACCAGTCCTTATTCTGCGCAGCGGTTGCAGCTCCGGCAGTCCGATCACATTCAGTACGGTGTCCGTTCCTATATAGTATAGTCTTTTCAGTGATGCTGATCTGGCTACCATCCGTGCGCTCAGGGGCGTTACAGGTACTGCCTCTTTCCTGGAAAAATTATATAACAAAAGCTGTCCCTTTTCCCATCTTTCACAAACCGCCCCTCCTTCCACCAGGTACATTTCACTCTCATGATCCTTTTCATACAAGGGGTTTTTACGCCAGCTGAGCGTCTCATAGTCCATCGTATAAACGCTCTGTGAATTGCCATCAGACACTGTCAGATACTTTCCGTTGCCGGAATTGCTGACAGACCAATTGGCCGATACAGGGCTCAGGGGTATCGAAAGCAGGAGCTCGTCCTTAACGTAATCCCTGACCTGCAGTATACTTTTATTATTCAGTGTGACGATCAGTGGTTTTGCCGGACTAAAAACAAAACTTGTCACCGCAGGCGCCGCGTACAAGATCTTGTTAGCAGCCAGATCGTCCAGCAGGAAAGGAGCGCCCTGATCCGAGGGCTTCTGGTGAATAGCCAATACTTTACTATCGGCAGAAAAACGGCAGGTGATATCCCTGTTAAGCATCCGGGGGGCCGCCTGTTCTAAAACATCACTCACGGGATACCAGTTGCGATGCGCAAGATCGAAGAGGATCGTATTTGACAGGACAGAATTGCGGTTCAGCAGCAGGTATTTTCCATCTGCCGAAAACTCGCATGACTGCTGCACGTTAATCCTCACCCCCGCCGGAAGCATCGAAAAATCATCCCTACCAGCTACCCTTACGGGCTCAGGGACTTTGCCCTCAATGTTCAATAGCTGATAGCCGCTATTTAAGCTGTTGATCACTACATATTTATTGTCAGGCGAAAACAGGGCGCTGGAAACGCTGTCGATATCGTATAAATAGGTATAACGCCGCTGGCTTAAACGCCATACGGCAGCTGCGCCGGATTGCCCCACTCTCATGCAGAGCGTGTTATCACTGCTGTAATAAATATCATTGCCGTAGATAGCCGGGAAGATCAATGAGTCAATATAGTACAGGCCCGCGGTATCGCCCAGCTTATCTGCTTTTTGAAACAGATCAAAGGATCTTTTGTATTCCTGCGCCTCATAACTTTCTTTGCCCAGGAAAATATAATTCTGAGCGGTGAGTGCATTTTGTTCTTCCCGCTGATGGTGTTCATAAAAAAATAGGGTTATTCCACCTAGCAGGATGATAGCAAGCAGGATGACCAGGACTATTTCCCGGCGGCGAAGCGCTTTCCTGGATTCTTTAATTTCATTATAGGCCGTTTCGGCTTCATGCTTTTGAACCTTTGCTTCCCTCTCCGCTGACTTTGCCCGTTTGATCGCTTGCTCCAGCGCTTCCTTGTCCCGCTTCAGTTTTTCTCTTTCTCGTCTCAGCGCAGCGTTCCTGGAAGCGAGCCGGTTGGATTCCCGTTCATCATAGGAGCTGCCAATGGCGCCTAGCAGGTAATCATGACTGATCTCGTAAAATTTCTGCCCTTCGCGATGATCCTCCCGGATCAGCCGGAGGCCGAGCAGCTTGCCGAGGAATTTACTGGTATCAATGTCCGGCATGTCCGGCTCCTCTTTGGCCTTCTGCAGAATATTCAGTACCGTTTTCTCAAACAGCATTTTCCTGATCCGGCCATCCTTATCATACATGTTATCCTCTATCAGGATCCTGGCCAGCTCCTGTTCTTTGAGGCTCCCCAGTTCATTGACCTGGTTCTGGTAAAAGTTAGACACGATCTTTTCTATGCCACCGATGTTTTTCAGATCCTCCTCTATTACCGTATATTTTTCACCGTTAGCTGACGCCTCTTTCTTTTTTTCATCTTCCTTCCGTTTAACGATCCTCGTTTCAATTTCACTGCAGATGATCTGCAGCTGTGTAGCTTCGATAATATCATTGCTACCGGAAAGGTTCTGTAAGATCTTCTCCAGCAGATCCGGGTGATACTGAAAAGACGCGGTAGTAAAGAGCTTTTTGTTATTCGCAGCGGCAGGCGTTTCTATCGCCCTTTTAGCTTCCGTTCTGTTAAGCGGAGACAGCTCAAAACGGTTGCGGAGTATAGCAGGCATATAGGCCGTGAGCCGGTTCAGCTCAAATATCTTATCTGAGCGGATAGCGAATACTATTTTAACATCGGGCTGTTCCAGCCAGGATGAATAAGCGATCTTTCCCGGCTCGTCCAGCGTGTTGTAAAATTCAAGGAAGCGCAGGGGTACATTATCGGCCAGCAGCTCATTTACCGCCAGCATGAACTCATCCTGCACGGGACGGCTAAACGTAAAGAACTGCTCAAACTGATCGAGGATAAATACAGGTGTAGAAGAAAGCGGGAAATTGCAGCACTTAAAATACTCCCATAAACCGGGCTGATAATCCGGTACGGCCGCCTTGATCTGCTGCAGGTCTGTATCATAGGTCCGTTCATCGAAATAAGCACGAAGGGTCCATTTAAGCACATCGAGCGCGGTTTCCCCGGCCCGGTTATCCGATTGCTGCAGGCGCAGCTCTACCGGGAGCAAACCCCGCTTTTCCAGCAAAGGGATCAAGCCTGCATTGATCAGGGAACTCTTGCCAATACCTGAGCGGGCAAAGACAAGCGTGATATTCTGGCTGATCACTTTATTGAACAGCTGCTGTGTCTCTGTTTCCCTGCCAATAAACAGCTGCTGCTCATTCCGCTGAAATGCCCGGATACTGGGATATCTTCTAATCTTTTCCGTCATCTGATACTTCTTTTGAAACCTGATCGATAATTTCCAGTATCCGGCTGCATGCTTCCGTGATGGTCTTGTCTTCATCCCTTCCCTCATCTAAAACGGGAACAGGACCGGCAGCATTACGGGGGATCCAATCGCCATGCGGGATCTCCTTCACCTGCTCCAGGAGAAAATGCCGCGCAAATACAGGTATTATTCTTTTGGCGGGATCTTGTTTAAGCAGCTGACAGGCATGTGTAAAATTCGCGTGCACCTTTTCATCATACAGCAGATCACTGCCGATCACAATAAAAATATCAGCAGCGGCATAGCGCTCGTTCCGCACTTCCACCTTGTGTTCACCACCTGCTATATCGTCTGCCCAGATGGATATTTTACCTTCCAGCTGCTTTGGTTTCAGTTGTTTGGCGATCTTGTCCCTTACCCGCAGGTCTTTACGGTAGTCGTCACCGTCTGTCGAAGCCGTACAACAAATGAATACCAGCTGCACAAGACGCGTAGCCGATGGCACGGGCACCGCGTTCTGCATGAAGCGCTGATAAAGCTTATCCACAAACACTTCTGCACCCGGATGCCGGAAGGAGAAATTAAAGCTGCCCCTGTAAAAATGCTCCACATGCGGCAACCACTGGTCTGCGGGAAAAGTAAAATTGTTCCGGGTCTGCTCAGAGAAACCAAGCGCCTGCAATAGTATTTTAAGCGTCCAGGATTCATGCTGAAAGCCGATAAAAAGACAGATCCTGTTATTTTTGATAAAATTCCTGATGCTTACGGGCAAGCCGTTCTGCGGCATGTTCACCTTGCGCACAAACTCCAGGTAGTCTGTCTCACCCAGCAGGATCGAAGGCGTACTGGCCGGAGCATCATATCCATATACGTTATAGATCACTGTTTTATCAGGCGTTATTTCCAGCGGCAGATGAGATTCCGCCACCTGCTCATTATCCTGCCGGTTAAAATCGTAGTACCAGAAGCAGCAGCGGTCTTCACCCAGCTTCTCGCTGAAGCTGTCATAAATAGTGCGGTCCGGGTTCGTATTAATGACCAGCTGAAATGGGAATAAGGCCAGCTTATCATACAGCTGTTTTACGGAAAGGTTCTTCCTGATAAACTCCGAAAAATTCCTTTTCTCCATCAGCTGATCGGGCTTTATGAGCATGGCGGAGATGTGCTCATTCAGTCCGTCAATATACCTGTTTACCGTGTAGTTCAGGTTCTGTTCCTGTGTACTGTCGAATTCTATTTGCCGGGCTTCCATCTGCCTGCATTTACTCAGGGAGTAATTCCGGTACAGGGACTCCTGTTTGGCATCCCGGAAGAGGTCTGGTCCCAGGAAGAGCACACAGTCGCCGAATTTGATACGTTCGATAAATACATCAAGATCTTCATCTGTATAGTTCATACATCCGCGGATTTAGACTTAGTAATATTGAGGGCCACTTCTTCGATGCCCATGGCGATTTCCATATAAGCTTTATCGGGCAGGAGCCATTCCAGTACGGGCTTTCCGTTCTTCGGCAGTGGCTGGATGTGTTCGAGTATGCTGATCCTGGCCCAGAGACAGGGACTTATCAGTGTAGGGATCACCCGCTTTTTCATCTCATAGGCTTCATACAGCAGCTGCATGCATTGGTCGCTGCCCATAAAATCGGCGGTCACCAGCAGGATGATGATGTCTGCATCCAGCATTTTTTGCCGGATGATCTCCATGATCGCTGCACCGCCTTCCACGTCGAGGGTATTACCATCCAGGCGGAGGCTTTTGTTAAAGCTCAGGGGCTTTAGCTGGCTGCTTAGCTTTGTATAATGGTCTTTATCTGACTGCTCCAATATAAAGAATACCCCGGGCGGCCCTGCGGGTGCTATAGCTCCGGCGTCCTTTAACGGCGCGGGCGGGATAAAGGCCGTACCGTTCTCAATGCTGGCCAGCAGGTCAAATAGCGATTGATTGTTACTGTTCTCGCTGACCAGCACCTGCATTAACTGTTTGTGGAGATCGTTGCGATCTGTATAGGCCAGGATAGAATCCCACATATTGACACCAGTGTCTGTCAGTTTAATTTCGCCGCGTGGGATCTGCGCGTTGATGAGCAGCGCTTCGATCTTCGCCAGTGTTGGATAGATCTTTACTGCCTCGTGGATGATATCCCGGTAGGCTTTAGCGGTAAGGTTCATGTTGCAGCCGCGTTAAAGTTGAATACTGTTGGCCTCGAAAAACGCCAGGATCTTGTTCATACGGATCCCTTCATTGCGCAGCACGGGCTTCCCTCCTCCCGGCTCTTCCAGCCAGCCGCCACTGTGATGCAGGGCAACCACTTCCCAGCTGGAGTTAAAGACCGGGGAGCCGGAGGAACCGGGCATCGTGTCTGTGAGGTATTGGATGACGTTATTGTCGGTATGGGTGACCACATTATGATAGAGGCCTATTTTTTTGTATTCCCCGCCGGGGTGCTGGATAATGTTGACAAAGTCATCGGCTTTGATCTCCTTTTTCTGCAAGGTCAGAAAGCCAAAGGTTTTCGCGGGATCACCGGCGATACGGACCAGCGTCCAGTCATCTTCCTCGGAGGTATGAAAGATGGAGCTGTCTACGTCAAAGGTTTGGGATGCAGCATCATTGCCGCTCACTGTTTTCTGGTAATTGAACTGCACCTTGCTTGTTGCCGCAACTTCTTTAGTGGGGAACACGTGGTTATTGGTGAGGAAGAGGTTTGCTTCAGATACAAGAAAGCCGGTGCCCATGCCTTCCAAGCTAATAATACGGGCAACAGACATGGATCTCTGGAGGCCTGTTTCCAGGAAGCTGACAGGCAGGAGCGTGCTTTGCTCCCCGGTGATCTTTTCAAACTGGTCTTTGTTAAACCCGTTCTTCCAGACCGGCTGTTTTCCTGCATATACGCTTTTCCTGATCACGGGCTGCTGATGGCGGTAGTCCAGCAGCACGGGGTTGTCCGGGAACTTTTTGAGCGCGGCGTCCAGGATCGGCTGAATGTGGTCCTTTAGCTCCAGGTCATTGATCAGCAGGGTCCAGACAACGTGGGCGGATCCGTCCAGGTTGTAGTCTCCCGGCGACAGCCCGGCCTGAATGATAAGCGTCTCAATAGTTACAGTGCGGTAATAGAGACCTGATAAGGTATCAACGAGGGGCGTATATCTCCACGACATAAGTATATATTAGGGGATTGGGGAATATCAGCTATAGGGAAAATTTTCATCCTGTTAATTTGAGGTTTTCAGGTACTTACGCTAATATAGGATATTCTTCCCAAATCCCCTTCGTCCAAATTTTACGCCTCCCGATGCCAACCGGTTACCAGGTGGATAGCCCTGCATAACTGTGAGCGGGAGAAGGGCTTTTCCAGGAAGAGATCTGCCCCGTTCTCCAATGCAACATCTTTGGCGGCAGCGTCCATACCGGACATCATCACCACTTTTGTTCCCGGGTATTTATGCTTTATAAAGCTGATGAAATCAATGCCATAGCCATCCGGCAGGCGGTTATCCATGAGCACCAGGGATGGGGCTTGTTGTTGAAAATATTCCACAGCAGCGGACAATGATTTTACATGTTCGATTTCCAGGTCCTCATCATCCAGTAAAAGGTTGATCAGCAGGCACATTTCGCCTTCATCTTCAATGATCAGCAGTCTTTGTTTCAGCGCGGTGGAAGTAGTTGTATCTAACATAAACGATGGTTTTAGTAATTGCTGAGGATGTATGTAGAAAAATCGTACCAAAAGAACGCAGCCCTCCATACAGGGCTGCGAAACCCGCCGTGGTGGGGTCTTTTGAAAACAATGTGGGGCATTTTGTCCCGGCGAGCCTGGTATCAGGCGTCAGTGCGGGCGGACCAGGGACTTCAATTCCACTACTTCAAACTCCGGCGAGGATTCAAAGCAATGCTTCAGGATTGGTATATGCCCATTGCCGAAAAGCACGATGATCCGGTCATTGGCCGCTGGTGCAGTTTTCAGAATGTTGTTGAAGATCCGCAAATTACGGTCGTACCACCACATGGCCAGCAGATCCGGTCCGCTGTTATCCAGCGTGTTAAAGCCTGTGGTGAGATAAGCTCCATGCATCCTGCGGAGGGTCTGATTGTCCGCCATCAGCAGGAAACTTTCCAGGATGGTATTTTCTATTTCAACGGAATCGCTGGCGGTATATAAACGCGTGTAACGTTGTTCCATCATTTTATCCCGCAGGGTATCGGCAGGTACCTGGAGATTCCACAGGCTGTCTATTACAGGGATCTTCTTATATCGCTCATAAGCAAAATTAGATGCATCCACTGCGTATACTTTAGGCAGCTGCAATTCCTTTGATAAGCGGAAAGCCAATTGGTCTATTTCGTTGCGGCGTAAGGTATGTTTGCCTTCCCGGTAAGCATTGTACAATGAATCAGTAAAGGCCTGGCTGCTTTGCTCCACGTAAATACGCGTAGGCTTAAAAGCTGCCAGTACATTCAGCAGCTGACGGATCTCCTGCTGACGCTGAGCAGAAAGTACGTCCATCATATGAGCACTATCGGTTTTGTGCTGGTCGCGGTTAGGATAGCCGAAATGGAAACTTCCCAGCAGCAGCACTTTTACCGGGGGCGCGGCAGGGTCAATCAATATTTTATCTGCCTGCTGCTGTTCCAGCTTTTTCCAGTTTACAGACTGCGCAAATACCTGTGCATCAAAACAGATCAATAGCAGAATAGGAAGTATTTTCATGGTGATGATTTTCGGACAAAATAAATGTCATGTTTACGGTTGTCCTCCGCTGATCTGCTAAGCCGCTGGTTCCGTCTGCCAATCTACCAATGGGCTTCCCTACCGGTTCGAAGATAAAAAGCGGGGATTTGAAGACAAATCCAAACGGTAAGGCCTTTCCCAGCGGATATTATCCGCAACTGACATAGATTTGGGTATGGGAAAACATTTAACACGCATCACCCTGATCTATGCGGGCCTGTGGATACTGCGGGAACTGGGCATCAGTGTGCCGCTGCTGGTCAGGGGCCTGCCTGCTTTCCCGGACTGGCAGGATCCCGTTAACGTAATGCTGATGAGCTCTGCCTTCTTCATTTTCCTGCTGTATCCCCTCAGCGCCTATATCGTCTTCAGCAGATACTTCCGGACAAATAAGAAAACGGCTTTCCTGTACTGGTTCCTTGCCTTTTCGGCTATCATCTTTATCCGCTATGGCGTGGAAGAACTGTTCTTCCCTGCCGTACTCCATTTCAGGAATTACGGGGAGACGACTACCCTGTTCTATTATTTTGTGGACAACCTGTTTTACGCAGGCCTGTATTCAGCCTTAGGCGCCGTTTATTTCTTTATACAGAGCGACCGGGAGCAACAGCTCAGAGAGGCAGAATTACAATTGTCCGGCAAACAAACGGAGCTATCTTTTCTCCGTTCCCAGATCAATCCGCATTTCCTCTTTAACAATCTCAATAATATCTACTCGCTGGTATACCATCATTCTGACCAGTCGCTCAACGCTATCGCGAAATTATCCGACCTGCTGCGATACATGCTCTATGACAGCAATGAAAAAGTGCCCCTGCAAAAAGAGCTGGACTACATCCATAAATACCTGGAGCTACAGCAGATGCGTTTTGGTATGCACGCTCCTGCCCATGTGGAGATAACGGGCGACGCGGGGAAAGCCGGTATCCCTCCCCTGCTGCTGATCCCCTTCGTGGAAAACGCCTTTAAGCATGGCGATATGAAGAACGGGAACACGATCCTCATCCGCCTTAAAACGGACGATGATATGATCCGCTTCACTATTATCAATACCATCAGCCAGCAGCAGAAAGACAGCGGCGGCGGCATCGGCCTCGAAAACGTACGCAGAAGACTGGAATTGCTATATCCCGGCAAACATACATTGGAGGTACAAAAAACAAGGGATATATTTGAAGTACAACTGGAGATCCCAAGATGACAACAACCCGAGTGATCAACTGTGCAGTGGTGGATGATGAGCCACCTGCCCTGCAGCTGATAGCAGATTATGTACAACGAACGCCTTTCCTGCAGCTGGCCGGGCAAACCACCGAGCCGATGGCGGCCATTGACCTGGTACAGCAAGGTGCTGCAGAGCTGTTGTTCCTGGATATCCAGATGCCCGAACTTACCGGACTGCAATTAATGAAAGTGATCGGGCATAAATGCAAGGCTATTCTTACCACTGCTTATCCTGATTATGCACTGGATGGTTATGAACTGGATGTGATCGATTACCTGCTGAAACCCATCACCTTTGACCGCTTCCTGGTAGCAGCGCATAAAGCCAGGGAAAGACTGATGCCTGCCGTTACTCTAGTACAGGCAGCGCCTGCAATCGTCTCCACTCCTGCTTACATCTTTGTAAAAACGGAATATAAAATACAGAAGGTGGATCTTGCCGATATTCTTTACCTGGAAGGCCTGCGGGATTATGTAGCCATTCACACCAGTAACGGCAAGATACTGACCCAGCAAAGCATGAAGAGCTTCCAGGAACAGCTGCCGGAAGACAATTTCATCCGGGTGCATAAATCTTATCTCATTGCGATTGATAAGATCCGGTTCATTGAACGGAACCGGATTGTGATCACTGATACGTATATACCGGTGGGAGAAACTTACCAGGAGGCGTTTCAGCAGAAGCTGCAGATCAGGAACGGCTGACATTCCCATTAACCCATTATCCAAATCATTCCACTATGAAAACAGGCACAGACACCATCATCATCGGCGCAGGACTTTCAGGGCTCGTAGCAGCTACGGAACTGGCAGACCAGGGCATCAAAGTCATACTGATAGACCAGGAAGGGGAACAGAACCTGGGCGGGCAGGCATTCTGGTCGTTTGGAGGATTGTTCATGGTAGATACCCCCGAACAAAGAAGACTGGGCATCAAAGACAGCCTGGAACTGGCGCTGCAGGATTGGATGGGCACGGCCGCTTTTGACAGGCCGGAAGATCATTGGCCCCGTCAATGGGCAGCAGCCTATGTACGCTTTGCTGCTACAGAAAAATACAGCTGGCTGCGTGGAATGGGGCTACGCTTTTTCCCGGTAGTGGGCTGGGCGGAAAGAGGCGGTTATGGCGCTATCGGGCATGGGAATTCTGTACCACGCTTTCACGTTACCTGGGGCACGGGCCCTGGCGTGCTGGAGCCTTTCATTGTACGGGCAAAAGAAGCAGCTAATAAAGGATTGATACAATTCCAATTCAGGCATCGCGTAAACGAACTCGTAGTGGAGAACGGCGCGGTAAAAGGTGTTCGCGGTATTATACTGGAGCCCAGTAATGTACAACGGGGACAGAAAAGCTCTGACACTGTTACGGGGGATTTTAATTTTGAAGCATCAACGGTGATCATCACTTCCGGCGGCATTGGCGCTAACCATGAGCTGGTGAGAGAGAACTGGCCGGCCAGACTGGGCATACCGCCTGCGCATATGTTGTCGGGTGTACCGCAGCATGTGGATGGACGCATGCTCAGCATAGCGAAAAATGCGGGCGCCCGGCTTATTAACCCGGACAGAATGTGGCATTATACGGAAGGGATCAAAAACTGGTCGCCTATCTGGGAGCAACATGGGATCCGGATATTGCCAGGTCCTTCTTCCTTATGGTTTGATGCAACAGGTAAACGGCTACCTCCTCCCCTGTATCCCGGCTTTGATACATTGGGAACGCTGCAACATTTGATGCATACCGGCTATGACTACTCGTGGTTTATTCTCAATCAGAAGATCATTAAGAAAGAATTTGCTTTATCGGGATCAGAACAGAATCCTGATCTGACGGATAAAAAATGGAGCCTGGTGATAAAACGGGCGGTGGGTAAGAAAGCAACAGGGCCGGTGGAAGCTTTTAAAGAAAACGGGGAGGATTTTGTAGTGGCGGATAATTTGCGTGATTTGGTGGATGGGATGAATCGTTTAACGCCTACGCCGCTGTTGAATTTTGAGACTATTGAAAGAGAGATCAAGGCCAGGGATGCGCAGCTGAATAATAAATTTGGCAAAGATCTGCAGATAGCTGCTATACGAAATGCACGGAATTATGTGGGGGATAAACTTATCAGGACTGCGCCGCTGCATAAATTGCTGGATCCGGCCGCAGGGCCGCTGATAGCGGTGAAGCTGCATATACTTACCCGGAAAACACTGGGTGGCTTGGAAACGAATCTGAATGCACAGGTGTTGAATGAGCAGGGCGAGCCTATAGCGGGGTTATATGCGGCTGGTGAAGCGGCAGGGTTTGGCGGCGGTGGGATGCATGGGTATCGGGCGCTGGAAGGGACTTTTTTAGGGGGATGTATTTTCTCGGGGAGAACAGCGGCGAGGGCAATTCTCAGGGGAAATAAATAATCCGATTCGCCAACCGTTACAACAGTGGCTACCTTTGGTATAGAAGGTTTGGCGACAAGTGGGGTTGTGAAGGCTCTTGCCGCTGTTCCAGCTTGGAGTTTAGCCGGAGGCCGGTAGTAAATTTTAAAGGGATTTTTGAACCCGAAAATAATTTCTTGTAAATAATCCTGTAATATCCATACTATTGCCCTACCTTCAGTAAGTCAGCATTTTACTTTTTCTGATTTGGTTTGGATGGCTTTTTTGTCATTCATCATTGTTTTTCAGTGGTGTATGAGTTAAATTAAAATTGTATATTTTGAACATTTTTGTAGGCAATGTAAGTGACAGAACAACTGAAGTTGAGATTTGGTCACTGTTTGATCCATTCGGAGTGGTGTATAGTATTAACCTGGCTGTAGACAAGTACAGCGGTCGCCCCAAAGGTTTTGCATTCGTTGAAATGCCGGATGATTCCAATGCAGCGCAGGCAATTCAAGAACTGAATAACTCAGTAGTTGACGGCAAGACCATCGTAGTGTACGAGGCTCGTCCGAGACCTGAAAGACCGGAGAATGACCGTTTCTCCAGGTCCGGACCAAGGCCGGGCGGTGGAGGCTTCAGACCGAGATACTAATTGGTTTTATTAATCTGATTAGCTTTTTAGAAGATATGAGGAAAATCGCAGCATACGATTGGCAGTCTGCGTTTTTGCTATTTTTGTTTGGACGATATTTTAATACCGAGGGTATCGCCAGCAGAAAATCCAGGTTCTTAAGAAAGCCTGTAAGTACCACTTACAGGCTTATTTATTTCCGTCCAATGGCGGATTGAGTACATTAATGGGCTCGTATCCTGAAATAATAAAGGGCCGCAAGACTACGGCCCTCTGAGAATGTTCACACTATCTCCATTATGAGCATCCTCCGCCTCTTTCAATAGAATGGGCGCCGGCTTCCAATGGATTACCATATCCTTTGTTCGGATTAGCAGAATAGAAGCAACTGCCCCAATCATTGCTACCACCAATAGCACCACTGATCATACCATACAGGCCGCCTACGACCCATCCGGGTATGAACCAGTCGCCCAGGATAGTATACTGACGGGAGTGATAGAGTTCATGTTCAAAAGAAGGACTACTGGTATTGCCTTCCCAGATATTTACCGTAGCGCCTAACGTAACAGCAGAGAAGCCGCTGGAAGACTTGTCGTACTCAAAAGCGATCACACCGCCTTTGAACCATTCCACATCATTCCAGGCGCCAAAGCCGGTACCAAAACCGCCGATGAGCAAGCCTACAGTAGACGTAATCGGCGACCGCGCAAATTTAATCGCAAAGCTGATGAAGCCCAGCAGGCGCTCTCCGAATGAATCGCCCATAGAAGCCTTGTCTAATCCGCCGCAGATGGCGGGTCCGGCAATCATGGCGATGCCGCTGAAAACAGCAAAGCCCAGACCGAAAGTATTGTAGCCAAACCACAGGGATACCGCGCCGACCACGCCGGACCAGAGCATTTCGGACACTGAGAAATCTCCGCCGCTTACCGCCCAGTTAACAATGTATCCTACTACGCCTGCTACAAAGCCGACAGCCGCAGCAATGGCATCGTCAATACCGAACCATAAACCGAAGGGATCGATCATATTGACGGGGTTATTGAGCACATATACATACAGCTGCAAACTGCGGGGCGCTTTAAAGAATTTCTCCGGCTGCTGTTCCAAAAAATACGGATCAGGCGTCAGGAAGCTGCCCAGAGAAGGCATGTAGTAACGCCCGCCGAAGAATACCAGGTCTGGCAGGGTATCGTATTTCTTGCCTGAGAAGTTTTGCGGTGCAGAAAGTGCTGCGCCGAATGCCATCTTACCAAATGCGTAATACTGTTGCTCACTCATCAGCGCGCCTGTTTGCAGATGGCTCTCCGCCACATGGCTGCCCAGGTGATCCTTATGGAACACCACACCGCCGTTGTTGACACGTATCATGGCTACCGCACCTGTTTCATCGAATATGTACCGGTTCTTTTCACTGCCTTTGACGGTGTAGATGTCGTCGAAATTGTACATTCTTTCCGTATTGCCGCCAACAGTAGTGGTCGTCAATACCCGGGAACCGAGGTGATCGTAGAAGTAATTGATGACGGTACCGTTTTTATGGGTCACTTTTACCAGCTGGTTCCTCGCATCGTATTCCATCACCGTATCGGGTGTCTGGGTAACATTACCGGCTGCATCATACTTGTACACCTGCCCCGGCTGAGCGCTAACGCCTGTGACCCGGAAAGGATGCTGCGCATCGCCATGCTGTACCTGTTCTGTGCCGAATGTTTCAGGATAATGCGTCAGGTTGCCCTGCTCATCATAGGCGTAACTGTGATCGTAGTTACCGTTGGAAGTAATACCGGTAGCGCGTATCAACTGATCCAACTCATCGTAGAAATAAGACCTGTTATGCTGTATATGGCCCGGCGCATTGGCAGCGTCCGTGATCTTTGTGATCAGGCCTGTTTCGTTGTAGTCATACGTCAGGTGCTGGTATTTTACATTGCCATCGGGTGAAGTAGTCTTTATACTCACTAAGCGGAAACTGCCCGGATCGTAGTTATACTCGGTAAGCACGCCACTGGCATACACGATCTTGGTACGTTTACCTGTAGGCCCGTATTCCATCCTGTTGATAATACCCGGAATGGAATCGATCAGCCCTCCCCGGCTATATAGGATCGAGGCCTCAAAACCATCCGGGTATTTTATTTTAGTATACCTTTTCAGGTTGTCAGTTTCGTATGCTACTTTCATAGGTTGCGCCAGCCCCGGATAAGTGCGGGTTTTGACTTTCAGGCAACCGCATTTGGAATAGCTGTACTTTACTTCGCCGAAGCCGCCGCTCACTTTCGTGAGCTTGCCCAGGGTATTCTGTTCTCCCGGATCGCCGCTGTCGTATGTATAGGTCTCCATCAGCGTGCCAGCACTGCCGCCGAAATGTACGGTGAGCAAACGGCCCATTACATCATAGGTATTATACACGGAAGCATTCTTACCGTCTTTTCTTTCTACCAGGTTATCTACCGCATCGTAGAAATAAATATAGTTACCGGCGTCGCGGTAGCCGGAGCGGATCCGCCTGTTCAGGCAGTCGAAAGTATTCTCTACAAAAGTGTTGTTGTTGATCGTTACTTTCGTGCGGTTACCCAGCGCGTCGTATGCATAGCGGGTAATGTACTGGCTGCTCTTCTTTCTTTCCACGATCGTGGTAAGCCGGTCTTCCGCATCCATCCATTCCGTTTTCGGCGTATTGAAATTATTGTTAACCGGTACATCTTCCAGATCCAGCGGGTCATAGAAATTGCGGGAAAAAGGATTGAAGGCAGTAACATAGGTCTGCTTGTTCCAGTCGGTACGGCGTGTGCTTCTGCCCAGGGCATCGTATTCGTAGAGCGTGAAGACATCTTCGTTGTTCTGGTCTGCCAGGGAGAAGGCCATGTTATTGGAAAAATAGGGCTGGTATTCTTTCTTCGTAAGCCCTTTGGGGTTATACTCCTTTTTACCGGTTACGCTCACCTTGTTGTCTTCCGCTTCGGCGCGCACCTGGAGCTTTTCTCCCAGGCCGTCAAAGTATTCTATGCGGCGGGTTTGTGCGCCACCTTTTTCTGTACGGGTGAGGGTGGTTTGTGATCGGAGCCCGGGCGTATGATTGTATTGATACTGCACATAGGGTTGTCCCGGCAGATCATCATGACGGTAAACGCCTGTGAGCTGTCCGGCTTTATCGAATTCGTATCGCTGTTCTACATCGTTAGGGTCTTTGTAAGCAGTGATGCCACCGTACTTGTATTCATACGCCATCTTTATGGCAAGTCCATTCGATTGTTCCACCTGTATGGGATAGAGATGGAAATTATCGAAGGTCATCTTCGTTACGAGGCCCACGGGATTTTTGCGCTCAATAGTGTTGCCGGCCGGATCTGTTTTCTGGCGCAGCCTGTCAATGAAGTATGCATCTCCCAGGTCTGGATCGGTTGTCTGTATGTATCCCAGGGCGGCCATGTTGGGCGGGGCTGCTCCGTATATCTGGTTAAAGGCAGCGGTGCTCATTACCAGCTGGCGTTCGCGGGTAAGATTGCCTTTGGTGGCCTGTTGTTCAGGCAGGCCTTCAAATTCAGTACCGTCGTAATACCAGATGGTAGCTTTCAGCACTTTGTTATTGCCATCTTTGACGGTTTCACGGCTTTTGAAAGCGGTGATCCGCCCGGCTGCCTGTGCGTAGGTGGTGGTAGTCCTGAGTACCTGTTGTTCCTGCTGGCCCTGATCATTTTTCCATTTGGCCGTCTTTATTTCTTCGGTAACATTACCCGCGGCATCGTAGCTGCAGGTTTTCTTTACTTCGCTCCATTCTGTTGTGCGTTCATGATTCCTGCTGATAACGGTTTGTTTGGCAATGAACTGAATGTCCCTGCCGTCGGGCGCTGTGCCAACTTTCGTTACGCTGTATACATTCTCTTCGGCTTTATAGGGCAGCTTGCTTTGCGCACTACCATCTTCCCCGAAGATCTGCGTTAGGATGGGCAATCCTTTCAGGAAAGGATCCCTGTTGTTGAAATAAGAGACGGAGCGGTTGGGTGCGATCGTTTCATCGCCGCTTTCAATCCTTTCCGCTTTGGCGAAGCCGCAGAACTGCCTGGAACGGCTATCGAAATGACCGTTGTAATAGTTGAAAGTACTGATGCTGACCACCCCGGTTGCAGGATCGGAATTGGTGATCTGCTTTACCACTGGTACGGGAAAAGGAAGGAAGCAGCCCCCGCTAAGCAGCGGATCTGTGCTATCCTGCTGAAAGGAGGTGGAACTACCGTGCTCAATCCTTGTGGCAATGCCGGTATTACCCACGATGGTGTTCAGCAGGTAAGGCTTTTTGCCACCGCAGATGTCCATATAACGATAGGCTGCTTTATTACGCAGGGCTTCATCATAGCTCCACAATATGCCGTTGGTACCCGTACCTTTCATATCAGCTATGACGATGCCTGCATTGGCAACAGGCGGCGTACCGGCAATGGTAATGGTATCGCTGAACTTGCGGCCGCCCTGGTTGATCCAGCAACAGATGCGGTCGTGGTCCACATAAACGATATCCATGGCGCCGCTGCCGTCTATATCCACAAAGAAAAGACGAGCAGGATCATAGTTACGTGGTAGCTGCGGGGCGTTGGCCATCCGTTTCACTTTTCCCCATTTTCCATATCCCAGGTTGGGCCAGTACAATACGCGGCCGCTGTGGATCTGTACCAGGTGTGTACGGCCATCGCCTACGATGTCCGCCATGCGGATGTGCGGATCGTCCAGGTTCACTTCGGGCTGCTCTTCAGCGCCGAAGCTCCTTTTTACTACCATGGGCTGATCAGCCCATCCCTTTTCTGCTTTATTGAAATAGTAGTAGAAGGCCTTGCCATCGCCGTACATCATGTCTACCCGGTTGTCGCCATCCAGGTCTACCAGTTTAGTCTTCGGACTGCCAACAGGAACGTTGGGGCTTTGCCGGTAGTTTACTTTTTGTCCCCAGCCGCCGCCGGGCAGGTTGGGAAAATAACCGCCGGACTGCTGGCTGCCTACCATGAGATCTGCCGTGCCATTGCCTTCCATATCACCGAAGAGCAGGTTATCATCACTCAGGTCGGTATGCAGCGGAATGTCTTTTAAAGTGTAAGGCGTTCCCCATTGCAGTCCGCCTTTATTGGGCCAGAACCGCGCCACACCATTGGCAATCTCCATTACGCCTTGCAGGCCGGTTCCCTCAAAGTCGAGCAGGCTTACATCCGGACGCAGGAGCGAAGGCGGAGCGCTGCCATTGCGGCTGGTAAAAAGCTCCAGCTTTCTCTGTGCAGGATCAAAATGGTTGTACTCAAACGTGATGGGTGGAAAAGGGATCTCCTCCGTAGTGGTATTTTCTTTATGCAGGGCTACCAGTTCAGCTTTCTGCAGTAAGGAGATCTCACTGTAAGGTGCATGCACGTAAGAGAAGCGGTATTGCTTGATCGGCGTAAGGGCAGGCTGCAGCAGGTCTACCTCGATGGAGGCGCAGCGCATAGCGGTTTTCACTTCGAAACCATTGCGATAGCTGCAATACTCATCCTGCCTGAATTCATAATTGAACACTACCTGGTAAATGGCGTAAGTGATCTTTTTGATGTAAGTATTGCCACCGTTAGACACGTATTCATAACGGATGATATTACCATTGCTGTCCGTCATCTGGTTCAGGAACCAGGCATGGGTCTTTTTAACGCCGTTATCAATAAACACCATCCTGGAATCTGCCGTGGTACCCAGTTGCAGCAGGCTGCCGGATTTTGTCTGTACTTCCCAGCCGGCGGGTGTTTTCTTTATAAGAGAGAATTCATTCTCTACCAAAGGCTGATAAACGTTATTGCCCATGGGTACCAGTTCCCGGCCTTCAAACAGGAAGCTATCCGTATTATCATTGAAGGTGGGCAGCCGTTTGTCTGTGCTGCGCGTGATGGCAACCATATCTACGCTCCAGCCCATGCCGAAGGGGCCATTACCTCTACCGGTACTATATTTCAAGGCAAGACCGGGCGTGAAGTTATTGACGCCTTTAGGCAGCTTGATCGGTACCTGGTAGGAACCTGTACCGGTGCCAAGGTCTGTTTTAAAGGCTTCGTCAATTGGCTGCATGCTACCGCCACCGGATGGTAGCGGCAGCACATCCGTTCCTATTCCTGATGTCTTTGCCATATTATAATCCTTTATAAGTGAAGGAATATTCAAGGAACAGGAACAGGTCCCTGATCTTTGATCTGTCTAATCCCGGATTATCGGCGTCCAAAAGCTGGATGGTCCATTCCTTGTTCACTTCCTTATCGATGAATGCATTCAGCGGGTTGGCAGCATCGGCCTTGTTAGATTTGATCACGCCACCGGCATCTGTAACAGCCTTTGCGCTGACGGCTTCCTGCTGTACGGTGAATTTCAGGTTATTGGCAGGCATGCCTGCTGTCACAACTTTCAGTGAGATGTTCTTCACCATCTGCTTCGTCTCGTTGTAGGCAAAGTCCGTAGCCTGCAGCAGGCATTTCAGTTCGCCGGTGTCAATGAAGCGGTAGTATTCATCCGGGAAAACAATACGGAAAGGCAGGGCCATATTCTTTGCGCCTGTTTTAGGCAGGGTGGCCCTGATATTGTTTTCCAGCAGCTGATCGTACTGTGCGGTATAGTAGACGATCATCTTTACATCAGAGATGGTCTGGTAGTTGAGATCATTGGCAGCCATGGGGATGTCAAGCGTCCAGCTGGTGGCTACGCCGCAGTTCTCAAATACGTCCAGTACACGCTGATCGGGCTGGAACACCACGATATCTGCACGGGGGCTGTAATTAGACAGGTACAATGTTTCATGGGGCTGAATGCGGAAGAAGAGATCACCATTCTTTTTTCTGTCGCGTGAGATACCGGAGTTCTTCAGGGTGCCATGTACACCACCCGGCGGGATGAGGCCCTCTACTACCATTTCTATTTTTTTGATCTTCCTGAGATAAGCGCCCGGATAACACAGGTCGAAATCAGACAGGGAAGTTTCAAACTGCAGGCGGCCGGTGTTCTTGAATGTAGTCTGGAAACCAGTGGGGTTCAGCTCTGCCAGGGAGAACATTTGTTTGATTGGAATGTCTTTTGACTTGGAATTATTGATGCGGTCAACCGTGAAGTAATTGATGTCATTCAAAAGATAGTCTGCGCTCAGCAAACCGGAGATGATGTTGGTATTATAATCGCTCTTGATAGCATTGAGCGCACGGCCGGTTTCCAGCTCATAGGCCTTCTGCATTTTCTTCGCGATACCGATAGCGCGCTGCAGATAGGTTTTGGAAATGAACAGCATACGGGCGCCTAACTGGAACCATACTTCCGGGGTGAAGGTCTGTGATTCGAAACTATCCAGCAGCTCGCGTGAATGCTTTTCATTCATCTCAGCGATCTTTTGCTGTTGTACAGCTACATCTACATTTACCTGTGCGGCCTGTACCTGGGCATTGGCTAATTGCATACCGGCATCCAGCTCGGCGATGTTGCGATCCATATTGGAGAGCTCCATTTCCCTTGACAGCATGCCTTTTCTCCAGGCAGCATCTTCCATTACCTTGTAGGCATCGCTGCCGGAAAGGGTCACGTCCTTGCCCTGGGATGGGCTATAGTAGGTGTAGGAAACGCTGTAGCCTTCCGGACCGGAAGCAAACACCGTAGCGGCTTCCAGGGCGGTGATCTCATAGCTCACATCTGCATACTGCTGTTTCTGGTCTTTGGCATTCTGCAGACGGGTAGCTGCCAGCTGTGCGTTCTCATTGTTGATGTCCAGCTCTGCCTGGGCGTATTCTACCTGTTTCTGCGCCAGGTCTACCTGGGCTTTGCTGAGCTCTACGGATTGCTGCAGCTGTTCGCGGGTCATTTCTTCATCTTCGCCGCGGGCGGTGAAATTGATGTATTCCCTTTCTGCCTGTATGGCCTGTTCAGCGAAGTAGGTAGCTACGCTTTGCAGGAAATCGAATTTGAAGATGGGGAAGTAATTAGCCGGGAAGCCGAAGTAATCCAGTCCGGCGTTGATCATTCTCAGCCTGTTCCTCGCATCCAGTACAATGTTGATCGTATCGGGGTTCAGGGTGGAAGCATCCGGATCGGCAATGGCTGCGATCAGGGCGCTTACCTGGTCGCCATATACTTTCAGCTTGTCTTTATAGAGCGGAGATGCCGGTGTTTTATCATCAACGGTGATGATGTTCACATAAGTATCGAATGCTTTCTGCACTTCTTCGTTCTTGTACTGCGAATTACCCCATTCCAGGTAATTGCGGGCTACCCTGATCCAGAGGGCCGGCACTTCGATGGACGTATTGATATATTGATAAGCGGATGCGGTCTGGTACTGGGCCAGTGCTTTGGGATATTCGCCCAGGTGGTGATGACAATCGCCTATACATACTGGCAGCTGGTACAGGTACATATGCGGCAGGTTCACGGCCAGGTCAGTGATGGCGTTGTAGCCGATGTTCACTACGGCCAGGTCTTTCAGGTCTACACGCTGTGCGTAGTAGGTGTTTTTTACACCTTGCAGATCCAGTCCTGCGTCTGCTGTCCAGTTGAACTTCATGGTTTGTGCGCCCCGTATAACGCCCAATTCCTTGGCAGCTATCTTTTGTTCTTTTTCGATATTGCCTTCCAGTGGCTGTGTGATCCAGCCGTCACCTTTGTTAGGCATACGGAATACTACTCCTCCCCCATTCTTACCGGCGAGGTCATAAATAGTATCCGGTTTGGTGGTAGTGCCCAGCTGTACGGCGTGCACCAATGCGCTTTTCACGGCCTTGGATCCCATGGTGGTGCTGATGGGGCCATCTCCATCCGGCAATACAATGGGAGCAGCGGTGGTAGCGGCCGTTCCACCTGCAGTAGCGGCGGTGGCGGCGGCGGTAGCGGCAGTGGCGGCAGGTTGTGCTACCGTACTGAATCCAGCGGCGACCGGTGCGGTGGCTGCTGCTGCGGTAGAAATAGCGGCTGCCGCGAGTTCTGCAGGGGAGCTCCTGAGCAGTGCTGCAGAGAGATCGGCTGTATGTAATACGGCGCCCGCATCTTTACTCATGGTAGCGGCTTCGCTGGCTTTTCCCTCTTTGTTCAGGATAGCGGCCATATTGAGTTTTGCCTGTCCTTCTCCTACCGCATCATTAGCGCCTTTAAATCCTTCGGCGGCTGCGCTCAGCAGATTCTGGGCGGCGCCCAGGTCGCCTTTCTGGATCTGAACAGCGCCGAGGTTCATCTGCAGGGATGCCTTTGCGATCTTCGCATCGGGTGAATCTGCATTACCAAGAGTATCCAGTCCCTCTTTAAAGAATGCTTCCGCCTGTTTCCAGTCGCCGCTCTTGGCGAATTCCAGGCCGATCATGGTCGCATCCCTCGCATCCTTCAGCATTTTATCGCCTGCATAATTGACGCCTGCTCCGTCATAGAGCTGTGCATATTTCTGTGCATCGGCAGGCAATGATTTCATGCTTACATAGCTCACTGCGGTTTGTATATTTTCCGGTGGCAATGATATCGCCATTTCACCGCCGATCTTCAGAATAGGATCAAACAGGTTGGCATTCACTGGTATTGCCTGCAGTGTTTCATAAATGTACCAGGGCTTGTAGGAGGGATATAACAGCTGGAACACCAGGCCCTGTACATACTGGTAGGTTTTTAAGGCTTCCTGAAATTTCTTTTTGTAGAACAGGTTGTTAGCTTTGGCAAAATTCAGTTTAATTTCACTCAGCTTCACCTGGTTCTTGGTTTCGGTTTTCTGGTAGGCGCCTTCTTTTGCGGCTACATCCAGCCATTCATTGTGTTCGGCGAGGATCATGTCGTAGCTGGCGCCCACATAGTGCAGGGTATTTACATTTTCCAGGTACTTGGTTGCCATAGAGAGCGTTTTTTGGGAGTTAGGAAATAAGTGCACGATTGAAAAGGAATACTGCTACAGATCAACCGTAATTAGCACATGGCGGTTGCTGACAGCTGTTCGCACGACAATCCGTTCTTGATAAATTGTATTTGTTGGCTGTGATTAAAACTCATATTTCCCTTGCATGGGTAGGGAAATAGCTATGGGGTTATGTTTGACCAATTATGTGAATAAACACCTTTCGCACAACTAAGCTAAAGAATAATTTCAAACCCTGCAAAATAAATGCAGGTGAATTAATAAATTTTCTGTGAAGAAGAAACGCTGAAAGCCTTTCCTGCAATGGATTGGCAGGGACTATAGCAGACACTGCTTTGGTAACAAGGCGTATTGTAATAAGGTGTTATGAATTAGCGGAAATGATGAATGTTCTTTTTTCCTGCTATATGAAAATGCGTATTTATATGCGCTGCAGAAATAACTGAAGCGCTTACCTTTGTTGCACGCGCCGGATCTGCAAGCCGGCGGGCTTTTTATTTCTCAACCCCAAAAATTAAAGAGATCATGAACTTTTCCAATCTTAAGGAACAGGTGATCCAGAAACCTGTTATACAGGAGCTAAGCATTTTCAACAAATTTTACCAGAGCGTTGTGCTGAACTTCAACATGGAAGCGCAAACCCAGTCTAACTGGTGTTGGGCAGCCACTTCCAAAAGCGTATCGTTCTTCTATGCGAGCTTTCTGAATCCCTGGTCGCAATGCAAGATCGCGTCTGCGGAGCTGGGACAAACCTGTTGCACCTCACCCGTACCTGGCCCCTGTAATGTACCCTGGTATTTAGACAAAGCGCTTACCCGCACCAATAACTTTGTTTCTTTCCAGGGACCGATGACCTGGGAGAGCGTAAAAGAGCAGATAGAACAGGGCCTCGTGGTAGGTACACGCATCGGCTGGTTTGGTGGCGGTGGCCACTTCATGGCGATCTATGGTGTATCAAGAATATTCACGACCAAATATTTTCACATCGATGATCCCATCTACGGTAAGAGCATACTGACTGTAGATCAGTTCAGCAATAATTACCAGAGCGCCGGCTCATGGACGCATAGCTATATCACGAAAAAACATTTCTACTTTATGTGGTTAAAAGATATTGCCTTCAAAGCAGAACTGCTGAAGCCCATCCCGGAAGTACGGCCGCTGGTTCGCCTGCAGCGCCCCAACCTGAACCTGGAGAAAAGCGCTGCCGAGCTGCAGCTGTCCCTACCGCATCATGCGTATGTGATCGGATTACAGGATATTAACCAGGAGATCAAAATACCTGCTGAGCCGAGCTCATTGCGCGTAATAGAGATGGATGAAAAGAGCCCGGTGGCGTTGTATGACCTATCTACAGCCGCGGATAATCCGCAGCTGTTGCAGGTGAGTACGGATGATGATTACCTGGGCCGTATTGAGAGCGGTATGGAAAAATTGAAGACGAGTTTGCGGGATAAGAATGTGGAGGGAGAATTGCGCTTGCTCAAATTCCCGGCGTTGAACCTGGAGGCGTTGTGGTTGCATACGGATGCGAGGGAGAATGACAGGTATTATCTGTTGAGGCATTTTGGACAGGAGGATGGCGTGTTGGATGAGAAGACCTTTAATGAGGTGGTGATGAGGCAGAAGGCCGTGGCGGAGAAACAGGATGATATGATGGGTGCGTAATTTCATAGATTGGTTGATAAAAAAGGGAAGCCGCTGGTTTTAATGCCGGTGGCTTTTTTGTTTCGTTGGTTTTTGTTTCGTTGGTTTTTAGCAGGTTTTCGAAACGGGCTGCGCTGGCTGAAGGGATGAAGATGGGGCGTTGGGAGGGCATGGAGGAATTAGGAATGCTATGGGGCGGTACCGAGCCGGTGGCGCCAGCGAAAGGCCCGTTTGAAAACTGCTAAAAACGGTGAGAGCAGGATGGACATTATGAGCTGGGTGTTGCGGGAGGGGGAGCTATCTTTTTATATATCGTGTTTATATATTCGTAGAAAATACCGACATTTACAACGCAAATTTGAGAGCGCTATAAAATCGCTATTTATATGAAAGGACAAACCTTGCTTTTAACATGTTTAGTGGCGGCAGTGACGGGATTTACTGCATGCAATAATCAATCTGCATCCAAAGAAGCGGCGGCCGATTCAACAGCGGCTATACCAGCTGCAATAAAACTGAAGGAGGAAGCGGTGACTTACAAAGATGATACGACGACACTGATCGGTTTTGTGGTGTACAATGAAGCTTCGGATGCCAAGCGTCCGGGTGTATTGGTGGTGCCGGAGTGGTGGGGATTGAATGACTATACGAAGAGCAGGGCAAGGCAGCTGGCAGAGCTGGGATATGTAGCGCTGGCGGTGGATATGTATGGTAATGGCAAACAGGCGCCGACTCCTGATGAAGCGGGTAAGGCAGCGGGTGTGTTCTATAATAACCCGGCCCTGATCAAGTCAAGGGTGGCGGCAGCGCTGGCGGAGCTGAAAACTTTCAGCCAGACAGATACCGGACGTGTGGCAGCGATTGGTTATTGCTTTGGTGGTGCGATGGTATTGAACGCGGCTAAAATGGGATTGCCTTTCAATGGTGTGGTGAGCTTTCATGGCAGCCTGGCCGGCGTTAATCCTAATAAAGATCTGTTGAAGGCTAAGATACTGGTATGCCATGGCGGTGACGACAAGTTCATCTCTGCGCAGGAAGAGGCACAGTTCAGGAAAGGGCTGGACTCTATCGGAGCGGATTATACTTTCAAAACATATGCCGGGGCGACACATGCTTTCAGCAACCCGGAGGCAACAGCGATCGGAAAGAAATTCAATCTGCCCATCTCTTACAATGCGGCGGCAGATAGTGCTTCCTGGCAGGATATGAGAACATTCTTTGCACGGATTTTTTAATTTTACTAATTTTAATACAACTAACCACAACTAACCCAATAAACGAGGAGAGGCAGTACGGTAAAACGTACTGCTTTTCTTTTTTTGTGTGGCCATAATTTGTTAAAAATGTGTAGCGCAAAATTACCTACCTTTATCTTCAACAGTATAGCAGTAAACAAAAGGTTACCAGTCACCTTTTTGTTACTTTAAAGCAGCGCTCATGAGAATAGAAAACAATCAACTGGTTTACTCAGCTGAACAATGTAAAGAATACCTTGCCGCCGTTGGAGATGCCCTCTATGTGATCGGCGGAAAGTGGAAGCTACGGATCCTGGCCTCGCTCCTGGGTGGCAGTATGCGCTTCAATGAACTGAAACGGATGGTGGAAGGCATCTCCTCCCGGGTGCTCTCTGCAGAATTAAAAGAGCTTGAAATGAACGGTTTTATCAAAAGGACCGTGCTACAGGGAAGTCCTGCCGCTGTGGAATATGAACTGACGGAATATGCACAGACGCTGCGGGAAATCATGCAGGCGCTCGGTAACTGGGGCGCTATGCACCGGGACAAGATCAAACAGGAGTTTCATAAAGAAGAACAAGTTGGTAAGTAAGGCTTACAATAAGAAAGCACGGGCAAGACTACCCGTGCTTTTTTGCTCATGTATCAACTCATCTAATTCGTACTTTCCAGGATCTCCCGAAGCTTCCCCTCCAGGTCCCTGCCACGCAGGTTTTTCGCAATGATCTTCCCTTCTTTGTCCAGCAGGAAATTCTGCGGAATACTTTGCACGGCATATAATTTCGCAATGGGGTTTCCCCAGAAGCTCAGGTCTGAAAGATGGGTCCAGCCGGACAAGCCGTCATCATGAATGGCCTTTAGCCATTTCTCCTTTGCGCCCGGCGCATCCAGTGAAATGCTGATGATGGTGAAGTCTTTGTCCTTATACTGGTTAAAGGCACTCACTACTACCGGGTTTTCCTTTCTGCAGGGCTTACACCAGCTGGCCCAGAAATCCAGCAGTACATACTTTCCTTTAAAATCATGCAGCGATCTGTCAACACCGGCGGTATCAGCCTGTGTGAAATCAGGGGCTGTTTGTCCAACGGATGTTCTTTTAATATCCTGCAGCAGCTGGTAATAAGCTGCTACTGCTTTCTTTGCTTTTAACTCATCAGACAGGTAATTGTATACCGGCTCTACGCGTTCAGGATCGGGCATGAAACCAGCGTATTGCTTCAAGGCATCGAAGCTTACCAGGCTGTTGGGATGTGCTTTAATGAATTGTTGCATGGTCTCATTCCGCTGCTCTCTGCTGCTTAAGGGTTTTAATGCCAGCTTCAGGCTATTCAGATCATCGTTGAGCGGAGTACCGGTAATGATCATGCTCTTTAAAGTATCTGTGCTATGAGCAATGATCACACCCGGCTCTATATAACAATTGAATGACTGTTCATCAATGCTCAGTGAGGCCAGGCAGGGCTCCTCTATCTTGCCTTTGAAATTGAAAACGCCTTTCTCCAGCAGGACGGAATCACGTAAAAAGTTATCACCGGAGCGGTATGACAGATAGGCTTTTAGCGGAGCATCCAGCTTATCTGCTTTTCCTTTGATGGTGAAGGGCTTTCCCTGCGCCTTAGCAAACATTGGCAGTATGAGGGTAATAGCAACTAATAGATGCTTCATTGGTTGGCGTTTAATAGTTAGATGGGTTAGGTTTCAGTGCTGGGTTATTGGCCAGCTCTGTGGCCGGAATGGGAAACAGTTCGGATGAGCTTTTCCAGGTGGAAGGCTTCTCTGCATTCATTACCGTATTCACACGCCCGGTACGTACCAGGTCTATCCAGCGGTGGCCATAACCTTCGCCAAACAGCTCCACGCGTCTTTCCTGTTCAATGGCCAGCAGCACATCATGCTGCGCCGTAGCGGCACTGATACCCGGCAAGGCGGCCCTGGCGCGTATGGCGTTGATGTCGCTGATCGCGCCCTGCAGATTGCTTTGCTGCGCTCTTGCTTCGGAACGAATGAGATATTGTTCCGCCAGGCGGAGGATCATATAATCTTCGATCGCGTTTGCACTGGTGGGCGTAGTGATGGATTTGTACTTGTAATCATAAAAAAAGGTGGTGCCGGACACATTGCCGGCGCCCACCCATGCTGCTTTTCTGGCATCGCCGGTTTCGAATGCACCGTACAGTTCCGGCCTTATTTGTGTAACACGGCTGAGGGACGCGTCGGCGGAAGGTACATTCACTCCGGCAAAGTATGTATAGTTATCGTTAGTACCACCTGCAGTATTGATCTGCCAGATGGTTTCTTTACTTCCTCTCAGGAATACCTTGTTCAGGTCTTTTTCCAGGTAAAAGCTGGCTGAATCTGCGATCAGCAAACTGGCTTCCGCTTCTGCCTTCGCCCATTCCTGTTGGTAGAGGTATACTCTTGCCAACAGGGCAGTGGCGACTCTTTTGTTGAAGCGGCCATTCCTGACTGTACTAAAAGGCAGCGCTGCTTCTGCCTCCTGCAGATCTGTGGCGATAGCCGCCAGTACGGTAGCTTTGGCGGTACGCGGCGCGGAAGCGGTAACACGCACATCTGTTGTCCTGATCAGGGGCACATCTCCAAAATAGCAGGTGAGATATAAATGCGAAAAAGCCCTGAAGATCTTCGCTTCTGATATATACACGGCTTTCAGGCTGTCTGATACCGGGCTGCCAGGTACTTTCTCTATAATGCTGTTGGCCTGGTAGATCACCTGGTAAAATAATTTCCAGGTATTGAGCAGGTCATAGTTGCCAGGCGATATGCTATTCTTCATGAACTCATCATAGGTATCCAGCCCGTAGGTGAATTCATCCGCCGTAACGCCCAGCAGGAAATCTCCCTGGTAGTTAAGAAAATTGGCCGGTTTCAGCGCGAAAGTATACATACCGTTCACCGCAGCCAGGGTATTGGTAGCATTATCGAAAACAGCCCCGGAAGTGATCTGGTCCCCCGGCGGGTCTATTTCCAGGTATTTACGGCAACCGCCCAATGCGCCTGCTATCAGCAGCGCCGCTATTATGCATATGAAACGTTTATATGGATAAGTATTCTTCATTGCTATGCATTAAAAAGTTAATTGTACACCGCCTGTCAGCGTTTTCAATACCGGTGTGGCATTCTGCGTTTCCGGGTCCAGGCCTTTATAGGAGGTGATGGTAAAGAGATTCTGTCCCTGTACATACAGGCGCATGGCCTGCGCTTTGATCCTTTCCGTCACCTTTGCAGGTAACTGATAGGAAAAAGAGAGTGTCTTCAACCGGATGTATGAAGCGTCTGAAAAAGCAGCAGTGGATGCGTACAAGCGGTTGAGATAGTTGGAGCCGATCGGCGATGAAGCGCTGGTGGTCAGGCCTGGCCTATCTGTATTTGGATTGGAAGGCTCCCAATAATTTTCTGTCAGGAACAGGGGCAGGTTGACTTTATATCCTACAGGGAAATAATATGCGCGCAGGGCATTGTAACCATTCTGGCTGATGAACTGTACAAAGAGGTCGAGGCTGAAACCTTTATAGGTGAGCGTATTTCCCCATCCGCCATAATATTTCGGGTCCCGGGTGCCGATGTTCACATAATCATCTGTAGAGATCAGCATACCATCCTTGTTACGGTCTTCAAACTGAGGTACGCCGCTTTTGGGATCAATGCCCGTAAAGTGATATCCCCTGAACAGGTTCAGCGGCTGGCCGATCACGTAATAGCTGGCATAGGCGGAAGATTCCAGCGCAGGAAACGCTACCAGCCGGTTCTTCGGTATGGTGAGATTGAAGTTGCTCTGCCAGCGGAAGTTTTTGTGACTGATATTAATCGTGGCCAGCTCAAATTCCCAGCTGGTATTCTGCACCAATGCAGGAAGGTTAGCCTGGTAATAATCAAAGCCCGATTGTCCGGGTAATGCGGTTTGCACCAGCTGGTTACCGGAACGGCTGCGGTACCAGGCAGCTGTCAGAAAAATACGGTCCTTCAGAAAGCCCAGGTCTACTGCCAGCTCGATCTTCCTGTTGGATTCCCAGCCATATACGGGATTGGCAATGTTGTTGGCAAAGAGCCCAAGGCTGCCGTTATAGGCGAGCTGATTGCTGGTGTATGTTTCCAGGTAACGGTAGTCATTGATCTGGTCATTGCCCGTAATGCCATAGCTGGCCCTCAGCTTACCGTAGCTTAAAACAGGCAAGGTCTTTTCTACCAGGTTCTCTTCAGAGAAGATCCAGCCGCCGCCTACTGACCAGAAATTACCGAATTGCCTTCCCGGGCCAAAGCGGGTAGAGCCATCTCTTCTGAAAGAAGCATTCAAAATGTATTTGTCATCCCAGCGGAAGTTCATCCTGCCAAAACCGGAAATGTATTTATACTGGTTACTGGTAAGCGTTTTATCAGTAATCGTGCCTGCGGCAGCAATGCTTTGTATCAGGTCGTCGCTGGTGAAGTTAATGCCAGTGATAGCGTTTGTCTGGGAAGCACTGGATTGGATCGTACCGCCCAGCAATGCATTCAGTACACCCTTGCTGATCTTTTTAGTATAATCCAATTGCGGCTCTACGATGTAGGTCTGGATCTTACTATTGCCAAAGGTAGCACTGCTTTTAGTGGCAGAAGTTGAAGTAGGGTTGAATGCGGTAGACAGCGCGGCTACCTGCTGGCTCATATTCGTTTTGGTGAAACCCATGTTCACCCGGGCGTTCAGTGCTGAGGTAACGGCATATCGCAAGGATGTATTGGTGATGAAATTATCTGTCATGATCTTGCCTATCTTATTGAGGTATGACCATGGATTGATCATCGGTGCAGAAACGTCGCGCTGGA